>Ga0307377_10000644_pt1 | contig 45719 bp, 74 predicted proteins | sample TR3MG_FD_202535 | JGI IMG/M metagenome (GOLD analysis project Ga0307377, IMG submission 202535) | Soil microbial communities from Risofladan, Vaasa, Finland - TR-3 | ecosystem: Environmental > Terrestrial > Soil > Coastal area > Acid sulfate soil | place: Finland: Risofladan, Vaasa | collected...
TACAGCGACGCCGACGGTTACGAAGACGGCGACCTCTACTCCGACTCCCTTAACCCACTTTATGAAGCCGGGACTCGGAGTCTGGTAATCCTTAAACCCGAGAGAGGAGGTGATACGAATGTTGTTAGACGACGAGAAACCAGAAGTCGGCGAGGCTCCGTCAGAGAGCGGTGTCACGGAGGAAACCCCATCTGAGCAGCCAGCTGAGGCGCCAGATCGTGAGAAGCCGGAGGAAGCGCCCACTGAGGGCGGCGGCGAGGAAACCAAGCCCAAAGAGGGCGACAAACCGGAGGGATGATCGATGCGTAATTTCATGCTAAGGATGTATATTTTCATGGGCGCCTGCCTATTGGCGATCCCGGTCTGCTTCGCTGAGGGAGTGGATCCTGCAACCAAGGCGCAGGTCTTACTTGCGGTAACTGCGCTGATACCCCCTGTTGTCGGCTTGCTAAAGAAGATCAATCTGCCAGTATGGGCCACTCCGCTGTTGCCCCTCGCGTTGGGCTGCCTCGTTGAGGTTGGACTGGTGCTGGCGAAGGTGAGTGATCTTTCCTACGGCACCGCGGCTCTGGTTGGGATTGGGATGGGCGGAGCTGCCAGCTCTGGCTATGACATTCATAAGAAGCTTAAGGAACAGTGGGTCAAGTGATCTTCTATCGGATCGTCGTAGTATTCCTGCTGCTCTCGGTCGCTGCCGTGGTAGGCATTCTGATCCACTACGTCCGGAAGGCGCGGCGTTTGGAAAAGGAGCTGACCACGGAGCGATTGATCAGCAATCAAGCCATCTACCTAAAGGTGAAAGATGAAGTCCGTGATCTATCTGGTGAGAATCTTGCTCGTCGTGTCTCTGATCAGCGCGCTCGGATCCGGGAAGCTCTGCGCAATTTGGATCGAAAAGGGGCAGGTGACCCCATTCGCAGGGGATCTCCGGACGCGGGCTGAGACGGAGGAAGATGCGGCGATCTTCGCGCAGTATGAATTCACGCTGCAAGACATCATCAGCTGCAAGGTGAAATTGGAGGAAGAACGCGACCGTTCCCGGCGCTGGTATAGACGTCCCGGCTTCTGGGTCCCGGTCGCATGCGTAACGTTCACGGTGGGTCTGGTGGCTGGTGTAGGGCTTCGCTGATTGTTCCTCCGGCTCTATCCGCTGCACCCGGGCAGATCTACCACCAAGTTAGCCCAATTCCGCGCAGGTTCGCGCAGGGTTGGGCTTTCTTGCTTTTAGCGTCTAGTCTATCGACCGGGTCTGAGGTCGCTCAACCTAGCGCAACGTCGAGCGATATGTGCCAGCTCGGGCTCGAGTAATCTTCTTGGCCACACTTTTCTGCGCGATTCCGCGCTATGATTCCCACTGCGACTATTTGCATCAATTTGCAGAATTAACTTGACGCGGTTTCGCCCCGACCGTAACATGGACTCACACTTAAAGAAAGGAGGATCATGAGTTACGAAAGGACCGGGAGACGGGAGGAGACGCAGAAGGTGAAGGCGGCGTTGGCGGCAGCCGGCATAATTGCCAAGGTTAGTCACGGGAAGGGTACTGCCTGGGGGTGGTTGAAGGTCAATGTCGGGACCGGCAACGGATATCTTCACGAGAAGGTTCTAGAGATCACTCAAGAAGTGACTGGCCGGCATGGAGAGTATAGCGGCAACATCAACGTATACTGTCAATCGGACTGGAACTCGAGGAAGAATGAGTCGGTGGCTATTATTCAGCCCGGGCAGCCGATCGAGGCGACAAAAGCGAAGGAGTCGCCGTGCTGTGCTGGCTACTGGATGAACGTGCTGCACGACGAAGATGGGTATTATTTCAGGTGCCAGCGCTGTCACAAGATTGAGCGGATCAATTAACCCAACAAAGAGAGGAGACGCCATGAAGACTGCATATGTGATTGAGACGGATTACAAGCAGGCAAAGCATCTTGCAAAGATTGCCGCAGAGCACGGACGAGGTGTGAAATTGGATGGTTTGCTCGAGGCTCTCGTGGTGCTACACCTTGAGCAGGTCGAGTCTGGCGATCGCAAATTGATGTTCTACCTTGCTCGGGCGATCTACCAACAGTTTGGAGCGGAGGTCTAATGATGCAGCCGCTGGTGAAGATAGTGATCCGAAACAGGGTTTACCCGAAGGTGCTAGAAATACAAATCGGCGATATTGCGGAGGCGAAGAATGTTATCCGGAAGTATATCGCAAAGCACGGCTTGAAGCGGTCAGAGTTCATCCGCGCTGATTTCGTAGTGCATGGTAAGAGGATCGGTCAACTGAATTATGAAGGTAACTATACCGAAGGGAGATGAGATGCCAAGGAAGACCACGGAACTGCCCCCGGACCTGCTGAAATGGATCGAGGCAGAGAGGAAGAAGCAGCAGCCCCCGATGAAGATCTCACCCTTTATCGCGCGGCTGCTATACCGTATGAAGGAGCTGGTGGAGAAGAAGGAGGTGGAGCTATGAGTGGCGCAGCAAAGAAGATAAAGAAGATGTCGAAGGAGAAGCTCTTGGAGTGGTTGGAGTTGGGCCGACCGAGCAGCTTCCAAATGAGAATGATGGAGATGTGCGGCGAGTGTATAGCCAAGATGAAAAAGGAGTTCGAGGTAGCGCGTCCGGACGCGGGTCTGTGCGAGAGATCGGTTCTGCTGCGCTGGCACCCTGCACACCGCGACGGCCCGGGCAGCTTCACGATCACCATCGATTGTAAGCCCTGCCCGAAGCTCAAGAAGTGCCAGCGGCTGGAGTCGCAGATGACGCGGCGCCTCGTGGATGAAGAGCGCATGATCAATCTAGGAACCATGGAAAGCCCGGAGGAGACGTCGAAGCGGCTGATCCGGATCCGGGGGAAAGGAAAGACCGATGGCTGAGGAAAAGAAACAGTGGGCTATGCCTGGCTGGATGGAGCCGTACCGGAAATATCTCGACCGCTACTGCGGAGGGATCCCGGCCGAAGAGCTGATGAATGATACCGAGACGACCATGCACAATAACATTATCCGGATCGGTGTGATAATCGGCTGCGAACATATGGTGAATATGCTCATGATGCTCCACGCAGACGGCGAGCTGAAGGAGGTATCGTGAGAACGGATATCGCCAAGAGGACGCATCCCTTTTGTTCCGTATGCGAGGTGGCGAGACGGTCCCACCACGATCAGCGGTGCTGTTGTAAGCAGATGCCGGGGATCTGCCATCCGGACAATTTCAATAAGCCGCTTAAGCGGTATGTCCGGCTAGCGTTATTGAGCGGGAACTACTCGATAGACTGGTGGGAGGATGACCCTAGTATCTACTATGTCCGGCCAGCGACCAAGGAGAAACGCGGCTGTTTCAAAGATCCATCGTGGGGTGGCGAGTGCTGTTTCCTTACCGGGTCCGGTTGCTCCTTGCCATATGGAGAGCGACCGCATGGTTGCGTTTCGCTGATGCCAATATCTATTACGGAATGCATCGGCGATGGTAAATACGCTAGCGCGTTGTATTGGAAGGATCACCAGTTAATTCTAACGGAGCTGCTTGATGAGCTCAAAGAGAGGATCGATCGATGACTAGAGAGTCGAAGCTAATCGTGGCGTACCGCGCAGTACTGCGCGGAGTGACCAACGGTGAATGCATCCACAAGCTGGGGCTCGGCGCAGTCTATAGGACGCGGATCTCCGACGTCCGGCTGGCGATGGAGGAGAAGTTCGGGCCCCATCCTGCCGGGGACTGGTGCCCGGGCGTGATGGTCTTTCGCTCGAAGGAGAAGACGATTGTGCGCTGGGAGCTGATCATCCCGGACGGCGCGAACCCAGCTGATCCTTTGCTCTGGCTGCCGGAGACAGAGAAAGGTGAGAAAAAGCTTGACGCGGCCAAGCGTGGTGCGCTAGATTGTGCTCAGACGCTATTGTTTTAGAAACATTTAACAAACGGAGGTGCAGGATGGCAGTCGCAACAAAGGTCCGAAGTAAACCCGCCAAGAAGTCCAGAAGGAAAACCAAAAAGAAGTCGACGGCTCTCGCCAAGCGGAGCGCAGCTCCGGCTCCCCGGTATGACAACACGCCTTACTCGCCGAAGGATAAACGCTGGTGGACACCGCGCCGGACGGAGGTGGTCCGGAATCTTTATGCAAAGAACGCCGATGATGACCAGTTCGAGGTCTTCAAGGGCGTGGCCATGTCCTTGAACCTCTCTCCGCTGGCGAAGCAGATTTATTGCGTGGTCCGGGATGGAGAGATGGCGATTCAGACCGGCATCGATGGTCTGCGCCTGATCGCGCAGCGCACCGAACAGTACCGGGGGCGGACGGAGCCCGAGTGGTGCAGCGTCGATGGCATATTCAAGAAGGTGCTCGGCCCGAAGGACGCGCTTAACGCCGCGCGGATCGGGGTCAAGCGAGAAGGCTTCACGGATCCGGTCTACGCGGTTGTCTACCTCAGCGAGTACTTTAATTCTAGTAGCTTCATCTGGGGGAAGATGCCGAGGAACCAGCTCATCAAGTGTGCAGAGGCACAGGCGCTCCGCGCGTGTTTCCCTCAGGAGCTGAGCGGGCTCTACGCGCACGAGGAGATGCCGGACACGGCTCAGGTAAGCAGCGAAGAGGCCGATGAGCGCAACCGCGTGAAATACGAAAAAGAGTTGCAAACCCTGATCAGAAAGTTCTATTTTGTTGGTCGCCAAGCTGGTTACAAGGACGCAGAGCTTGAGACGCGGCTTAAGAAGAAGTACAAGATTAACAGTCACAACGATGCGTCCCTCGAGCAGCTCAAAGAAGCGATCGCCACGCTGGCAGAGAAGGCCACGCGGAAGGCGACTCGCCGGGGCAAGCTCATCAAACCGGAGGTGAAGAAGGATGGCGACCAGAAAGGCGGGAAAGACATCAGCGATGCGGAAGTCATCGAAGAAGACGGTGAAGGCAAAGACGGCGCCACCGCGCAGGCGTAAGACGCCGAAGGGCTACATCAGCCATACGCAGATCATCACCTACAAACGATGCGGTCTACAGTACAAGACTAAGTATATCGATCACATCGTCCCTGAGGCTTCATACCCGATGAGGCAGGGCTCCGTCGCGCACACGGCGCTGAAGATCATCCATGACACGGCAGCGGCGATCGTCGACAAGCATCCGGACCACGATCCGGAAATGCTCTCGAATATGATGGACGCCAGCGACGCGCGGTCTGCGCTCGAGCAGGCGCTGCGCCTCGACTCGAAGCCGGGAGAGATCCTCATGCGAGACGTGCAACTTATGGAGGCCGCGCTGGTGCGGTACACCGAGCATCTCATGCAGAACATCCGAGGTATGATCGCCACGGAATATGAGGTGCCGGTGGAGTACAAGCCCGGGCTGAATCTCTTGGTGGTCATCGACCGGATCAACAGCATAGATGAGGAGACGCTAGAGATCGTCGACTTCAAGTGGAGCTATAACATCCTCTCGAAGAGCGACCTGCTCGAGGATCAACAGCTCAATCTCTATGCTTACGCGGCAAAGATAATCAATCCGGGGATACGGCGCTTCCGCCTTACGCATTATATGCTCCGCCAGAATTTTCCCAACTCGATCGAGATCGACGCCGATCAGGTCGTCCACGTGAAGACGGCGGTGGACTACGCGCTGGAGGGGATAGAGACCGGCCAGTTCGAGCCGCGCATCAATCCCTATTGCCATAATTGTCCAGTCCGTGGTAAGTGCCCGGCCTACGCGGATCGTTTCGCCGTAAACCACGAGCTGATCAACGAGGTCGGGTCCGCGCACGAGGAATTGCGAGACGTCAACGCGAAGATCGCCAATCTGGACGATCGGAAGGTCGCGCTGCGTGGTTTCATCGGAGGCGAGGTCGAGGAGAAGGGACCCCAAGAAGTCGAAGGCGGCATCAAGCAATGGGCCTACTGGGAAGCGGAGGGATCAGAGCGCGAGATGAAAGCGACGGTAGAGTTATTCAGGAAGAATGGACTTGACATCACTCCGCTGATGGCCATAACGTCGAAGAACCTCAGGCTGGCCGCTGACCAGCTGGCCGACCGGGTTCCATTTGAGAAGATGAAGGAGATCCGCACGGAGCTAGATAACCTCTGCAAGCGGAAGGTCACGAACCGTTTAGAATGCCGCAAGGTATAGAAAGGGGGGAATATGGGGACACGAGCGGTCCTGTTGGCCGGCGACTTTGGCACTTCGATGTTCGAGCGCCAGCTATCAGGCGGCGCGCGGAATGCATTCGCTTCTTTCCAACGGGCGCTGTGTAACTTCGGCGGCTGCATCTATAATCCAGATGCGGTCCACTCTGCGATGTACCACGGCAACACAGATCCGTCGGTCAAGGACGTTAAGAAATGGCTCGATGAGTACATTAGGCTGGGCGTCGCAGAGCGATTCAAGGCGCCGGACGGCGAGCTCTATTTATTCGTGCCGCGCTACCTAAATGATAATTACCATCGGTCGCGATGTGTACCGAGTATCCCCCGGCCGCGCAGCTTGTCCAATAAGATCACGGTCATTGAGTGGAATGAGGGACAGTCGCCGAACGTCAAGGCGTTATTCAAGAAGAAAAGACGTGTTTTAGAAACAACCCAAAACTTGTTGGGTGAAGGTAAAGGTGAAGGTGAAGATGAACTACAAGACTCAGCTGTGCATGAGGATATCCTTTCAGTATTCAACCACTACAAAGACAAGATCCAGAGTGGGTGTAGGCCTACTGATAAGGCGCTGCGGAAGATCCGGACGCGATTGAATGAGTTTTCAGTTGACCAGCTGAAGAAAGCGGTGGACAACCGCGCGGGCGACGCGTGGTTCATGCAGCACAACGCCTCGCGTGGTCCGGCGTGGTTCTTTGAGAGCGAAGACCGGATTGATGGGTACGTCACAGGCAAACCGAGGAAGAGCGCAGATGATATGAAAAGCGACATCGCAGAGGAGGAAGAGTAATGGACGCACTGTGGGAAGTACCGGAAGACGTCCGGCAAGACGTAGAGAGAATCAAAGCGGCTGGGCTCGGCTTTCCGGATCTTGATACTTCCGCGCCGGTGACGCTGGTCTACGGAAGCGCAGGGAGTGGCAAGACGAGGTGGGCGGCGAACATCGTCATGAGCGGCCCGGGGTGGTACTACTGCAACGCGATGGACTTGATCGAGCACATGCGGAGCTGCAAGAACAACGCAGACATCGTGAAGCTAGAGCACGTTCTACACACCGCGCGTCGGCTGGTGATCGACGATGTTGCAAACGAGGCGGGAGAGGTGATCGATACGTTTGGTACGAAGCGCAAGCCGCGAGAGATCATCCGCGTGGCTATGATGAAACGCTTCAGGGAGAATATGCGGACTATCTACCCGACGAACATCAAGCCATCTTCGATCGTGGCGATCTATGATAAGTCGGATAAGGACCGGGGACGCATCAGCTCGAGGCTGGCGAACCACGCGCTGCTTTATTTTTTCCGTGGCGATCGCCGGAAGGGCGAGCAGATGACCCACAAGGCGACTAGGTACATCAAAGATCCAAAAGCCAAGATCGAAACGCTCAAGGCCACGATCCCGCTCTACGAAGAGCCGGAATTGGATCCGCGACTGAAGCAACCGCTGCGCGAGAAGGACGTCCGGGATGCGCTCGATGCGGTACAGGGTAAGCCGTTGTTGGCTGAGATCTATTACCGTTTCCTGCGCGGGACAAAGTTCTCGGACCTCGCGCCTTCGGAGATGGATCAGAAAGGGGGTGAGTGATGGGAGACGAAATAACGCGGCGGAAGTTTCTGGAGAAGGCGATGGAGACTGCGCTTTCAACGCTACTTGTTAGTGCGTTCACCGGTTTGGTCGTCAAAGAAACGAATACTTTAAATGGCGCGAGAGAATCGATAGCAGAGCTATATGCTACTAAGTTGGAAATGGATCACGCGCATCTTCAGAGAATCTACTTTGGTGATGTCACCGTATACCCAAGCGAAGAAACAAAGCAGAGATGGCGGATGGAGATAAAAGCTGCTTATGATCAGTGCTTCAAGCCGGATGGGGGTGATAGATGAAGAAGATAGATCCGTGTCCGCTTTGTAAGGGAGAGTACTATCGTGGTAAAGCCGAAGCGTACCGAGAGATGTTTGGCGAGAGCATCCGCACAGCGCAGATGAAAAGCGTGATGGTGTGCAAAAATTGCAAGCATTGGTCTGGCTTCAAGTGCCGCAAAACCAGAACGTCTGTGTGCGGAAGTGACCGCTGCGGCAAGTGGGAAATTAAAAGGGGGAATAGATGAGCAAGCAGAGAGACAAGCGGGTAGAGGAAGCGGTGGAGAAGGTAAGGGAAATATACAAGGATGTAAACACAGAAATACACGGTCAAGAGCAGGAGATAGAAAAAGTCAAAGCACTCCTCACCAACCTACTTAACACCCAGACGTCAAGAATAAGGGATAGCCTATTGGAAGCGAAGGAATTACTTGGAAAAAGAATATGCCCGTTAGACCAATCATCGGAGAATCCAGACGAAGATGTGTGTAGTTGTCCAACGTGCGAGGAGTTTAATGAGGGCGTGATAATCATAGACAACGCATTGGAAGCCATAACCCCCACGGGTAAAGGAGGAGAGTGATGAGCGAGAAGAAAAGTTTACAGCAAGGAGTGGAGGAGTTGAGGGATGAGGTGTTGCTGGAGATAGAAACGTCCAGCGAAGAACACACGCATAGTGATGAAGCACTAGCCGAACAACTAAAAGAAGCCTACAACAAAGTCCTCACCCTCATCAAGCAACACGAAGCCAACAGACCGAGTGTGGATAAGGCGGTGGAGGAGATACTACAGTTGTCGGACACAGAGGGATTGTGGAAAGTAAAGCACGGGCCGTTGCTAGATGAAGCAAACCCGAAACTCAAAGCAATCCTCCTCTCCCTATCCCCAGCCACAAAGGAACAGCAACCACCCAGCGATAAAGGAGGAGAGCGATGAAGATGAGTAAAGAGGAATTGAAGGTTCTTAAAGGGGCGGCAGGGGCGTTGCTTGCTTTGCGAGTTCTGTTTTATTTCATCGCAGGGTCAATCGTATGCAACTTTGTGTGGGAAGTAATTCGCCGTATATATTTTTGGAGATAATCTACCCAGCGATAAAGGAGGAGAGTGATGGCAGATGATACGAACAACCTTGATTTTCCTTCTGCTGCCGAGGTATTAAGCGACAAGTCGCCGGTGGATGAGTGTCCGGTTTGTGATACCACCACTGACTATTTCGAGTATCGCTTTAAGGACGGTGGGAGATGGGAGTTTTGGAAATGTCCGCGTGGGCACGGTAAGTGGCAGTTAAAAAAGGGGGAGCCGGAACTAAAAGCGTGGTGGAAAGAAAATCTTGACCAGAGTAAAGGAGGAGAGTGATGAGCGTAGTAGTTAGATGTGGTGATTGTAAGAAGAAGTATTTTGAAGGAAAGACCAGTGAGATTGACGCGGAATATACGGGTCTAATATGCGAGAAGTGCGCATATATAAAAGCGCTGACAGCGCTAGAAGGTGTGAGTCTCGAGGTGGAATCGTATTGGGAGGAGGCGATCGGCGAGGGCGAGAATATGTACGATTGGGTGCAAACGGTGATCGGAGATGCTATCGTGGGTATAAGGGGCCCGCGTGCGCGGAAGATCAAGCTAGACCCATGCGATGTCCCTATGGAGCACCGGAAGGAGTGCCGCAAGAACACCGGGGTGAAAACTTGTGACGAGTGCATAGCAAAGCTAATTCCTATAACAAAGGGGGAGTGATGGAGCTGGTGAAGAGCGATTTCAAATGCATACGCTGTAAGGGAGAGACGGGAGACTGGACGCCCGGGTGGTCGTGGTGCGCGAACTGCAAGATCTACATCCACCGGGCCAGCGGGACGGTGAAGGACACGCAGCGGCAGAAGACGTACTTCTGCTTTATGTGTGGACAGCGTATGGAGGGCAAGCTAAGAGAGTGCCCAGCCTGCGGAGTTCAAAACCCATGGGAGGAAGACGATGGCTAAGCGCAACACTAAGTGGCAAGGGATGAATCCAGATCACCAGCTGCAGTTGATCTATGACCGGATTGGTCTGGCGATGTGGTGGCTGGCAGCGCTCGCGGTCGAGGGCGCGGCGCTGCTTTACATCTTACTGAGGGGGTTCTGATGGCGGATCACGAATTGAAAACCTGGCCGGACTACTTCCGGATGGTGGAGAGCGGCCACAAGTCGTTTGAGGTGCGACGGTATGACAGGAATTTTCAGCCAGGCGAGATGCTCCTGCTGCGCGAATGGGATCCGGTTGATGAGGAATACACCGGGCGACAGGTGGAACGGCGCATCAGTTTCATACTGACGGGCGGTAAATTCGGGATCGAGGCTGGATTCTGCATCTTGCAGCTATATGAGGGCGACACGGAGAAGGCACTGCGTGAAGCGAGGTACAAGCTGGATGAATTGAAAGATATTTTTATATTCAATACTCCGGAAGGCAGGGGTGCCGCATGGCACCAGTTTGCGAAGTATCTCGACGAGTCTATTAAGTCAGCGAAGGGGGAATGATGGAGAACTCAGCGGTGAAAGCGCTTCGCCTCGAGCGGCAGAAGGCAGAGAAGAAGCGGCGCGATATCAAGACTAAGATTGATCGGCTGCAGCAGGACGACGCCAAGCTGATGGAACAGATCGATAGCCTAGACGAGGCGATCAAGGTGTTGGAGAAGCAATGAGCAGCAAGATCCCAGACAGCGAAGTGAGGCGGCGCCGCGCGGAGTTCCGGAATGCGCACCGCTATTGCTGGGCGATGCTGACCAAGAGCGATGGGATCTATGTTTGCATGGCCTACTGCAGGACCGGCTACTGGCCGCATCATTTGGCGCGAGGCCGGGGTCGCGACGAGCACGAATCGCTGGCGAATTACTATCCACTCGCGGATCCACCGATCGATAATCACCACATGGGATATGCCCACGCGCAGGACCCGAGTTATGGACTGACGGAGCGAGAGACGCGCCTCTGGATGTTCGCATTTAAGTACTTGATCGGGGAGGCGACGATCGAGGAGATCGAATTCCTGATGAAGGGTCGACGCTGGTGGGAGTCTAGCTACATGGCGCCAGATATGACGCTGCGTATGGTGATCAATGACCGCGCGTCGGCGCTGCAGCGCAGCGTGAGAAATCTCGATTTTGTTAAGAAAAAGCTTGCCAGAGGGGGTGATGCCGTGATATTATGATGCTGCGAATCGGAGGACACCGGAAGCTGCTGGAGCGAACGGTGCGAAACGCAACCCTGAAAGGAGGAGGAACGCACGATGGCTGGAAACGCAGGAACCGCAGTACTCGACCCAACCGAGACGGAAGCAATCAGGAAAGAAAGTGAATCGGCAGTAGCGACCATCGAAGGCCTCAAGGTGACCAACGAGATCACCAACACCGAGGCTGGCGACGCGCTCAAGCGGATCAAGCGCGTCAAGGACCGCATCGTAGATTGGATCTCGCCGACGAAGAAGTCGGCCCGGGCCACCTACGAAGGTCTGAGGCAGATGGAGAAGGATCTACTTTCGATTCCAGAACGTGCAGAGCGGCACGTGCGTGGCGAGATGGAGGGCTACGCGGATGTCCGGCGCAAGGCGCAGCAAGAGAAGATGCGGAAAGAGCAGGCGCGTCTTCAAGCAGAAGCCGACGAGCGTAGGGAGAAGGAACTCGCGGAGCTGGCTAAGAAACGCGACGCAGAGAGTAAGCGGCGCAAGAAAGAGTTGGAGGAGACGCCGGTCGTGGTCGATGCAGTTCCGGAGAAGGAACTCATGAAGACCTCCGCGGCGGGCGTCTCGAATAGGCAGATTTGGCAGTTCGATGTCCAGAGCAAGTCCACGCTTGTTCAGGCGGCCGCGAAGGATCCGAAGCTGCTCGACTACCTGAAGGTCGACGAAGCGGCGGTCGGCAAGATCGTCCGCGCCGCGAGGGGTAAGATCGAGATCCCCGGAATACACGCTTATCCCAAAGAGGTCGTTTCGGCCAGAACGTAAGGGGGATTCATGCCAGACTATCAGAACTACACAATCGTTGGACGGCTCACCAAGGACCCCAAGTCGAATATCGTTGGCGACGACCTGCATGTCTGCAACTTCACGGTCGCAACGAATCGGTGGAAGAAGGGTGGTGAGAAGGTCGTCCACTTTCAGTCCTGCACGGTGTGGGGGAAGCAGGCGGAGGCGTGTTCGCAATACCTTTTCAAAGGCGATCCGGTGATGGTTGTCGGATACCTCGAGACTAGCAAATGGGATAGCGACGACGGACAGAAGCACAGCATAACCAAATGCATAGCTCAGAAGGTCGTCTTCCTACGCTCGAAGAAGGACGGACGCGCAGTTCCGCAGGATGAGAACGAAGACTCACAGGTGCCGCCGGAGGAGAGAGATGAATCTCCCAGCAAACCGGGACGTACCAAACAAGGTAAGGGCGTTATCGATAACGATCCGGATCCGGACGACGCGGTCGGCAGGCAGCAGCAGCCGGACCCAGAAGAGCCGGGTGAGGACGACGATGATGTCCCTTTTTAAATGAGGTGGAACAGAGATGCGGAAACCACCTAGTTATGACCCTACAGTTCAGATCACGCAATGCATGCTTACGCGCAGCGCGCTTAATCGAAGGGTTGACGCCAACGGAGAAGCGCTCCGCGAGCTCTCGGACTCGATTAAAAAGCACGGCATCTTGCAGCCGCTACTCGTTAGAGAGCAGAGAGCGCCGGGCGAAAACCAGGGGGAGTATAAGATCACCGGCTACGAAATCATCGCCGGAGAACGGCGCTTCCATGCGGCGATCAAGGCCGGACTTTCGGCGCTGCCATGCAAGGTCATCGACTGCAGTGACGAAGAAGCGGTCGAGATCATGATCATCGAGAATCTTCACCGTAAGGATTTACACCCGCTCGATGAGGCGCGGGGTTATGCAGAGTTGATCAAGCTCAAGTACTCAGCGTCGAAGATCGCTAGTGAGATCGGCAAGTCCGAGTCCTACATCGCCAAGCGTATTAAGCTGAATGAGCTGGCGGAACCCGCCAAGAAGCTATTCAAGGATGGGAAGATTGCGCTCTCTGCTGCATTAGCGGTCGCGCGGATACCAGACGATAGGCTTCAGGAGAAGGCGGCGGATGAGATCGCGGCGAACTCGTGGATGCGGGCGGGCGATAACGCGAGGAAACACGTCGTCGAGAAATTCATGGTGCGGTTGAAAGACGCGTGGTTCAAGCTGGACGATCGGAAGCTGGTCGAGGACGCCGGGCCCTGTACCGAGTGCGACAAGCAGACAGACAAGGCGCCGCGACTCTTCGATGATATTGGCAAGGACGCGCACTGCACGGATCCGGCTTGCTACCGCAGGAAGGTGAAGTCGCTCCGGAAACGGCTCGTGGCTCACGCGAAGTCGACGGGCGTGGACCTGCTTGACGGCGACCGCGCGAAGAACGTGTTGCAGGGCGAGGGCATGGGGTGGAACTCGATCTATACGATCATCTCTGGCAAGTGCCAGTACAGCGATAATGGAATGCTCTGGAGCAAGGTTCTGGCCGGGCAGGAGATCCAGCGTTGCGCAATCATCACGAGCCGTGGGCGGTGGCTAGACCTCGCGTTGTCAAAGGACGTCGCCAGGGTGCTGCGGAAGCTGGGATTCAAGAAGTTGCCAAGTGTGTATGAGCCCAGCCAGCAACAGGCCGTCGCAACCGAAACGCCAGCTCAGAAGGAAAAGCAGGAACGCGCGGCATACATCGCTCGTGCAGAACGTGAGATCTTCTGCACGGCGGTCGGTGAATGTGCAGAGAAGGCCAAGCTCGAACATGATCACATGAGGATCCTCGCGGAGACGGTCGCCGATCGGTACTATAGGGATACAGCGCCGATTCGGAAGCGTCTCGGAGTTCGGAACTTGCGGGGATTCGCGTGGAAGGGATCGCCATCAAAGGTGCTGAGCATGTGCATGGAGATGATCGCGCGGTCTGGCGAGCTTGACAAGCCGCTGTTGAAGACCTTCAAACTGGACCCGAGGGCGATCACCAAGCAGGCGGCGACTGAGTATGACCTGCTCAAGAAGGCAGCGGAGAAGAAGGTGAAGCCCAAGGCGAAACCCGCGAAGGGAAAGAAGAAATGACCAGTCCGCCTACGGATAAGCAGCTGAAGGTGCTCAAGTTACTCATGAAGTACACGCTATCGAACGGTTACCCTCCGACGCTTGCTGAGATGGCGAAAACTCTTCGGCGCGCTGTTCCGACTGTATGGCAATCTGTCCGGGCATTGAAAAGAAAGGGTTTGATCAAGTCTGGGGAGGGCAAAACCAGAACGATTACCGTTACTCCGAAGGGATCCATGCTCTGTTCGGAAGAAACGCGCTCGGTAGCCAAGGCTCCGGAAATCACCTTTGATAGCTTGACAGCTGCTATCAAAACTATTCCTCGGGTCGGTTCTGCGCCAACGATAGTGACGAAGAAGGAGAACCTCAGCATCGTAGATCGAGTGCTCGGTGTGGTGGAAGACGACGGCGAGACAGTGAGTGGTTTGTTCTTCTCGGAAATCATTGTTAGTGAGTTGGTCCCGGAGCGAAACAAAAATGGCCAATTGGTCGCATGGATGATGGGTAAGGACAGAGAAGGTAATGACTACGTTAGAGAATTAATTTTAGAATGAAAGGAGAGTAGAAATGCCACTATGGTACGTCGAGTTAGCTGATTCGTTGCGTAAAGCGATCCTCGCGCTCGGAGAGGCGATCGAGAACTTCAGCACCGAAACGATCAAGAAGCAACCCCAGTTTGCGGACACGCTCGGGCAGGTGATGCTCCACATTTCTCAGGCGATATCGCAGGTCACCAAGGCCGGAGAAGCGCTCGATGACTTCGTGAAGGACTTCAAGAGCTGGGAAGCGGATCAGAAGCAAGGCAAGATCCCCGGAACTAGTCCGGAGGAAACGAAACCGGCGCCAAAGAAGGAGAAGTCCGACAAGAAGGAGAATCCAGTCGGATAGTGCCCCCACGGCTGGTTCTCTAGGGGGAGCGGTTTCTCACCGCTCCCCCGTTTGTCGGCCATGTCGAGAATTGTTTCTAAAACATAGAGAATATGAAAGAGCGAGTGATCACACAGCGGCTGCAGGCATGGCTTAAGAAGCGCGGATGGATCGTCTACAAGCCACCGGACACCTACGGCGCCGACACTGTTTGCCCGACCTGCGTCAGGGAAGGGAGAGACGGGACGCTCTACTGCAGGACATGCGCCAAAGAGATCGAGAAAGATATGACCAGCCGCTTCACGCCTTACAAGCCAGCCGATCTAGCTGTGCTGCAGAGCCCTATCAGCTGGGGGGGGTGGATCGAGGTGAAGCAGAGCAAGGCGCGAACGGAGAAGGGCATGACGTTCCGACCCAAGTACGTCAAGCCACATCAGGCCAAGGCGATGGCGCAGACGGACGGCTTTCTCGCGCTGGCGTTCGTGCAGGAGCGCAAGCCAGAGAAAGAGCAGGTTATCGGCGTCTATCTGGTGCGCTGGGCCAAGATCATGGAGAGTGAAGTCGTGACCCGGGCTGAGATCCGGGAGCTTGCAGAGATCACGGTCAAGGATTCGCCGGAGGTGGTGCCAGTGGTTGTGAGGAAAGAAAAAGACCCGGCGTTTGCTTTTATGGATCAGGAGTGATACAATAAATTCGGAGGTGGTGATGACGAAGATGCATGAGAAGAAGGAAGTTGTTATTAGCTGTACCGGCGCCGCGCAGATGCCGCTCGAGGCGCTAACGTCTTTCCAAGGCAAGCTAAAATCTCTATCCGACCAGAACGCGCAAAAACTTAAGAAGGAAATCCTCGAGCTGGGTTTCTCTGAACCGATCGCCATCTGGGTCAAGGGTAAGACGAATTACATTCTCAACGGCCACCAGCGTGTGCGCGTCCTCGAGATGATGAGAGAGGACGGTTACACTATCCCGGACCTGCCGGTCGTGGTTGTGGAGGCGAAGAACGCGACCGAGGCAAAGAAGAAAGTCCTCGCGCTAACGTCGCAATATGGCAAGATGGAATTCGATGGGCTGATTGAATTCACCAGCGACACGCCGATCAGACTGAAGGATATCGCGGATAGCTTTTCTTTTCCTGAGCTCGACACCAAGATCGAGCGCGAGTTTAACAAGCTAGGGAATGCCGGGAAGAAGGACGATGATGCGGTGCCGCCCCTACCGGACAAGGCAAAGAGCAAGCGCGGAGAACTGTTCCAGCTGGGGGAGCATCGAATACTATGCGGAGACTCGACCGACCAGAACGATGTGGACAAGGTCATGGGTGACGACCGGGCGATCGTCTGCCTCACGGACCCGCCCTATAGCATCGACTACCAGAACCAGCGCAGGAAGCCGGACAGCCCGACGCGGAAGGAACGCGGCGACAGCTACGTGGATCCGCCGAACGCTGAGGAGTTGCTCACTAAGTTCATTGGATTGATACCAGCTGAGGTATTGGTGATGACGTATCCGATCAACTTGCATTTCCACGAGCTCGCGCGGTCGACCGGCGACTGGGATATGCTCTATGAATGCTGCTGGGTAAAGCACCACTTCGCGTTCGTGATCGGGCGCCGCTACCAGCCGCAGCACGAGCCGATTCTGATCTTCCGGAGGCGCAAGCATCAGAAACGGCACGTCTTTAACGTACCACCCAACCAGCCGACCACCTTCATGATAGATCGTCCATCGAAGAGCAAGGAGCATCCGACGATCAAGCCGGTGGAGCTTTACAAGATGCTGACTGGATTCCACTCGAACAAGCACGACGTGGTATATGAGCCGTTCGCCGGATCCGGAACGACGCTCATCGCCTGCGAATCGCTGGGGCGCCAGTGCAGAGCGATCGAGATCTCACCGCAGTACGTGGACCTGGTAATCAAACGGTGGGAAGACTACACAGGTAGAAAGGCGCGAAAGCTATGAATGGCGCTATAAACGTCGCTCATAGTTGCGCTAGGTTGAGCGACCTCACTCGAGGTCGATACATTGCTCAAGGAAAGCTACCGGCGCGTGGTGTTCCAGCCCTGCGCGTCGGCCGGGGTCCGCAGCGACTGCCGGGCCCCGGAAACAATGGGGTGGTGAGTGTTCCCTTGTCGGCTCCTTTGATGTAGAACTCTAGGGAGGGCAACACCGGCTCGGGGACGCTCCCACCTGATAATTGAGCGGGGAGGAAAGCATGATAAAGATTGCGGGAAACAAAACTGGCACTATCAGCTGCGATTGCGGGAACGGTAAATTCATGTTCTATGGCGGTGTGACCACGCAAAAACTAGACCCAGACGAAGGAACCACCGATGGTGAATGGAGGCTATTAGAATGCCTTCGCTGCGGCACTGTGATTGAAGTAGATATGATCGAGGAGAGGAATCGCAGGGGTCTACAAATATGAATCCTACCAAGATCGAGTACTGCCACGCAACATGGAATCCGATCACAGGCTGCCGGCACACATGCCGGTACTGCTACATGAAGCGAATGCACAAACGGTGGGGAAAGTCGACCGAGCCGGAATTCCACGAGCGACGTCTTCACGAGTATGATCAGATCGAGCCATCAATTATCTTCGCCGTGGACATGGGCGATATCTTCAGCCCGGGCGTGAAGTCCATATGGCGAGACCGCCTCTTTCACAGAATTGAATCGAACCCCCAGCACGACTATTTGCTGCTCACCAAGAACCCACGTTACGCCGAATGCCTGCCCGGCAACTGCTGGGCCGGGGTGTCGGTGACATGCAACGCAGATATGTCCCGGGTGGGTGCGCTACCAGATAAGAATTACAGCTATATCCAGTTCGAACCGCTGCTGGAAAGCATCGACAAGTCGTCGCTAGTGTATGCAATCGGGTTGGTGGACTGGGTAATCATCGGCCGCGCGACGCAGCATAAACACGCATGGGACCCCAGCTGGGCGCTGGCGATAGTCAATATGTGTGTGAAGATGGAGAAGCCAGTTTTCGTGAAGTCGAATGCCAAGCTCGACGTCTCGGTACGCGGCTTTCCTAACGAGCTGGGTGAGAAGGCATGTGATCTGCACATTGGAGCTAAGCGGAGGCGCATCGCGTCCGGAGGGAATCCTGATGAAAGGAGGTGATCAGAATGCCGAAGAAGTGTATTGCTTGTAGGTTCGAGCAGCATGGAGGTAAGGATGTCAAGGAAGGCGAAGCACGGTGCCATCATCCGCAGATGTTAGCGAAGAGCGGCCAGGGTAAGCTCATCGATGTGGACCCGGGCAAGAAGCGCCCAGACTGGTGTCCGTACCCCATCGAAGCGGCGCCTACGTCTCCGGATCCAGAGATGAAGAAACCGCCGCCGCCGACCGGGGCCAAGAAGGCGGCCAAGAAGGCGGGAACTAAGGTCGACTAACAGACCGGGGGCGGTGGGCCAGCTGCAGAGGGTCACCGCCCCTTTTACGTGGAGGATGAACATGAACGTAGCGGACGCAGAGAAAAAGATTGATGAGCTGGCAGAGAGATTGAATCGCATCGAGACGCGCAGCAATCAGATATTGTCTGAGCTGATCATGCTTATCAGGAAGCGTGACGAAGAGCGCATAAACGCAATAGACCAGCGGCTGGCCACGATAGAGATGCAGCTGGCTGATGGAGCGGTGGACCTAGGCGGGAAAGGGAACTGACGAGGATGGGAAAGCGCGGACCGAAAAAAGGCACGAAACCGAAGCGCGACCGGCTGAGCAAGAAGGCGAAGAAAGAGATCATCCGGGACGTGATGAAGCGCCACGTGAACTACAATAGGCATGGATTCACAACAGTGCTGAGGCAATATTTCATAAACGAATATGGGATAACGTTAACTGCCGGGTACATCTGGCAGTTGAAAAAAGAGGTTATAGACGATCTACGCAACGCGGACGACATATTCTTAGCAAAGAGGCACATACTTGAGAGCATGGCCAGATTGTGCGAGAAGGCAGAGGAGGCACAAGATATAGCGGTTGCCGGGAAGTTATTAACTGAAATAGCAGATCTTCAGGGAATGTACCTGAAACGCGACGAAGGAGGCCATGGAGACCTCGCCGAAATCGGTCGGACACTCACAGCTATCTTTAAGCAGCGGACTAGCGACGAATCTTATCGACCAACCGCACCTGCTGGGCCACCTACTGGGGTACGACCGCCTAAAGACGATTCACAGTGACTGGATCAAGTACGTCTGGGGGACGACGGACGATGTAAACCTGCAGGCGCATCGCGGAAGCTATAAGACGACCGCGATCACCATCGTGGGCATGATCTGGTATCACCTATTCAACCCGGAAGACCGGATCCTGCTTTCACGGAAGAACTACAAGGGCGCATGCAATACGATCGTCGAGATGATCGGCCACTACAGACGACCAGTCATGCGCGAGATCTACCGGCGCCTGTGGGGGATTGAGAACTTTAAGCTGCCAACGGCTCGGAAAGAGCGCATCGTCTTACCCACCAAGCAGAGATCTTCTAAAGAGGGCAGTGTGGACGCTTCTGGAATCGATACCTCGGTCACCGGGCTTCACTACGAGCGCCAGATTGACGACGACGTAGTGGCGCGCGAGGACAAGGAGTCGAAGGCGGCACGGCTAGCCACGATCGCTTATTACCATGAGCAGCAGAACCTACGGAACCCGGGCGGTTGCGTGGATGTTATCGGCACACCGTGGCACAAGAACGACCTCTGGAGTATCCTCGAAGGTATAATGAAGTTCCCGCTCGGTACGCCTGGCATGAACATTCCGGGCTTCACGGAAGCGTATATCAGGAAGCTCGAGCGAGCATTGACGGCGCAGCTCATGGCTTGCAACTATCATCTGATCCACATCGCGGAGAGCGACCGCATCTTCCCGGACCCGGTCAAGGGCGACTGGCCCAAGGAGCTGCAGCCCCGGGCATACCTGGACCCGGCATTCGGCGGAGAGAACACCACGGCGCTGACGATGATCGGGAACTACCGGCGCCAGTGGTATGCTAGAGGCTGGGTCTGGCCGATGGACGTGACGCAGCTCTACCAGAAAATCGTCAATATGCTCGAGCAATACAAGAACGGGACGCTCTACGTCGAGGACAACGCGGACAAGGGCGCCAGTGCGCGAGATCTCGCACAAAAGTGGCCAGCCGTAGAGCGCAGGACCGAGTCGATGAATAAGCATACGCGTATCGTGACGTTTGCGAAGCAGCATTTCCACAAGCTGATATGGGCCCACGACACGCAGACCGAGTATATGTCGCAAATCATTGACTACGCAGAGGGCGAGGAACCGGACGACGCTCCGGATTCTCTGGCAGGTATGATCCGAGAGCTGGCAATCGGCGACGCGGATATTCGAGATAGATACTAAAAATAACACTTGTGCTGAAATGGGCCGGTGATATAATAGAGCCAAGCAAGGGAGGTCAAGGATGGACATATTCAAGAATTATCAAAGACGGAAGCAGCAAGACGAAGCAGCGCGGCAAATGATGTCCGCGATCGACGGATTCATTGACCAGACCTATGGCCGGGGCTTATCGACTGACCGCACCCAACGACTTGAGGGAGGCAAGGGACGCAGAAGCGACGACGCTGTCCTCGGGCTCTACCGCAAGAATGGATTCCTCCAGAGGATCATCAACAGCGTGGCGCACGATGCGACGCGTGAATGGTTCGTGGCCACCCCCAAGAATGCAGACAAGAAGACGGAGAACTTCGACGAGGTGCTGCAACAGGCGCTACTCGATCACGACGTGAAGGGCAAGGTGCGCGAGATGATCAAGTGGATGCGCGTCTTCTCTAAGGGCTCCGGGATGTTCTTCGGGACGCATCTCGACAACGCGGAAGAGCAGAGGCTGATCGGCGAGAAGTTACCAGATAAGATCCGGAAGGTGGACTATCTGAATGTGTTCGATAACCCCAAGCGCATTACTATTCAGATCGATAACGACCAGAACCCTACCAAGAAGGATTACAATAAGCCACGGCTTGAGATCGACGGAGAGAAGGTCCACGAGTCGCGGTACGTCTGGATGGTGAATGAATTCATCGCGGAGGACAAGGAAGGACTGTCCGTGGTAGACACGGTCTTTGACGCCGTGGGCGCGCAGGACTCAGCGCTATGGAGCGCGTCGACGCTGATGCAAATGCTCTCGCTGCTGGTCTTCAAGAGTGATGCATTCGTCGGATTGCCACCGCACGAGAAGGGTGATTTCCTCTCCAAAATGAAGAGCTTCCTCAACACGCAAGGTGCCGTTGGCGTTAAGGAGAATGAGGAGTTGAGCCGACTCGATTACAAGTTCTCCGGACTAAAGGATATGTTCGATTTCATCTTCGAGAACATGAGTGGCGCCTCGGGGATCCCGAAGAACATCTTGCTCGGCAGGGCGCATGGCGTGATCACCGCTGGCGAGTTCGACACGATCAACTACTATGCCATGATCAGCCAGTTCCAGGAGAACGTCCTCGAGAAGCCGGTGCGGAAGATCATCGATCTATTCACGCGCGTCGAGGGCTCGGACCTGCAGAAGATGTCGGGCGGCCCAGGCTTCGAGTACACGCTAGATTGGGAACCGCTGTGGAAGCTGGACCCGGTGTCGCAGGCAGAGGTCAACGAGAAGAACGCGAACGTCGACAAGATCAACATCGAGACCGGGAAGGTAGCTCCGGAAGAGGCGCGCCTCGAAGATGAAAACGTGAGGCACCTCGGACCCTTCGAGAAGGAAGACGAGGACAGGACGCAACCGCCGCAGGAAGGCACGGAGGAAGACGATGGGCTACTCGGTGACGAGTGAATCGAGACTTGAACGCAAGGGAGAGGAAACAATATGAGGCCTCAAGCTCTAGACGCAAACATATCAAGAGCCAATGAGGTATTGGCCGTCTGTCTCCGGTACAGCCGGGGACGGAAACTAGGCGGCCCAAATTTGCGGCGGTTCCGGCGAGCGATTAACGGCAGGAATAGTGATAGAGCGAGGTTTCAATCAGCCTTGCCCTGCACCTCCACCTGCTGCGCCACTGACCCGGGGCCGCCCTTACCGCGGAGTGGGCGAACGGTACGCCGCAAGGCTCATAACCTTGAGACAGCGAGTTCAACTCTCGCCTCCGCTACCAAGGAGTGGCATCGTGGATATGTTCGGGCAGCTTGAGGAATTCCTAGACGAAACGGAGGACGAGGTGGCCAAGCTGAAATATTTTCTGATCGGTGTACTAGTCGGGCTCGTTGGAGGATGGGCTAGCCACGTGGTGTGGATCTGGCTTAACAGCACCCCGGCCATCGGTCTATAACAGGAGGAGCGACGATGCGTGAGGAACAGACAGACATGACGATCGCGGAATTCTCGGCCGCACTGCAGGATATCCGGGAAGGGCTCGACCAGCTGCAGGAGCTGGCCGGACGGTTGGGGATGGAGGTCGTGATTCGGAAGAAGGGAATGATGGCTCCGAAGCAAAAGGTCAAAGCGAAGGGAACCACCGAGGAAGCCAAGCCGAAGTGCCAACGGTGCGGGCAGGTGAAGCGCGGAGTTAAGCTTCGGAGTAGAGGCCGGATGATGTGCAACGCCTGTGCCGGGAGGTCGACATGAGAGGATCGGTAGTTAAGAGGATCAAGCGATTCGTGCGGACGCTGAAGCTCGTGCCGGATGTGCAGATCGTTAACGGAGGAGGAACTAAGGTACACACTGGCCCGGCGAGGGCGATCGCTCAGGCCAAGGTTGCGCACCGTTCGGTGCCGCGTCCCAAACGCTCACGGCTGTGGGCCACGTAGGAGGAATGATGGCTGCTAAGAAAGAGAAGAAGTCGAAGGTCAAGACGGATGAGGTCATGCTGGCGTTCGGCTGCGCGGAGAAGGCGATCGAGATCCTAGACAAGGTCATGCAGGAGCACGACTTCGGCCACGTGAAGTATGCCGACATTCAGGAGGTCCGGAAACAGATCGGTGTTGCTCGTGAATCATTGGCCGCTGCGGCTAAGAAGCAAAGCGAGCACGCGCCGCTAGCTGGCAGTGGTCGTGATCTAGATCCGGGAGCTGGCGACGACTCGAGCGAAGGCGACTATACCCAGTGCGACAAGTGCGGAGGCACAGCGCACCCGACGCAGGAGAAGGAGATCGACGGGAAGAAATTCAATATCTGCGCTGAGTGCGTGGAGAAGGAGGTCGACAATGGAAGCTCCGACGAATGAGCAGCTCGATAAGCTGATGGAAGACATAGAAGCGCACGTTGAGGACGGATATAGTCTGTGGGATAAGTTCCGCAAGTGGTTATGCGGAGATCTGATCGAGCGGGAGATCGGCATCACGCTGATCGCCGTAAGGCGCGCACTCGGTCGGCAGATACAGGCCAACCCGCGCGACCACAATCAGTTAAGCCAGTTTCACCAATGGCTTAGTTCTGCGCTCGGGCCATTCTTCACCAAGGCATGGGACTACCTCAGGGAACACGGCATCGATTGGAAAACTAGCGAGCAATGAAAAGCCAGTATCCCATACATCTCGAGCGCAGCTTATCGAGAATATGGGCGGCCTACATTGAACGCTTTTTCCAAGTCATGCTGCAGCTTGTCCGGAAGCAGTATGAGAAGGATCTCCCCGTCGATCCCCAGCAACAGGTAGCCGCCGATTCTCTCAACGAAGATCTGATCGCATTCATCAATACGATTGATGGCACGGATCACGCCGCCACCGGCGCCGTCGTCGACATCGAAGGCACCAAAGTATCAAAGAGCATGGTGCAGAGCATCCGGCGCACCATGCGCGAGATCGACACGTGGAGCTTTGACACGACCAAGGCTGCGGTGCAACGCATCGACGTGCGGAAAGGCACGGAGCTAGCCGTGGACGTCTTCCGCGAGACTCCGGCGCTGAATAATATCCTGCGGAGTAGGGCGGTCGAGAACGCCAAGCTGATTAAAGGACTACAGACAACGCAGGCGAAGAAAATCGCCGGAGCTGTCCGGCAGAGCCTGACAAAGGGAACCTCCCTAAAGAAGTTAGAGGCGCGACTCCGGAAGATCGGCAACGTCGACAAGAATAAGGCGCGATTCTGGGCCGTCGACCAGCTGGGGACGCTCAACGCGGACCTCAACGAAGAGCGTCACAAGGGCGCCGGGTTCCCCGGCTATATTTGGTGGACCTCCCTGGACAACCGAGTCCGTGATACTCATGCTGAGCGGCATGGTAATTTCTATGAGTATGGGAAGACCGACACTGACCCGGGCCGGCCTTACCGTTGCCGGTGCCATGCGGAGCCGGCGTTCGGACCCGAGGACGCTCAGACCGAGATGCAGAAGGCGCGGGATCTTAATATCATGAAGCGGGAACGTCGAGCGTTTGGGCAGCCGACAGAAGCCTTGAACGATCTAATCGTAAGCGCCAAGCCAACCAACCTTATTTCATTCAAAGCCGTGCCATCATCTAATTTATCCGCGCTCAAGACAATCGAGCTCAGAGAGATGGCGAAGGAACGCGGGATCAAATACTTTCGCGTGATGAATAAAGAGGAGCTTCAGGTCGTTCTTACGAATCCGGATCGTGTAGAGGAAATCGCTATGATAGCAAAGGCCCGGTGGCAGAAGTTGCCGGTGCCTAATCCTAAGGGTGCAATTACATCTTTAGAGGTAGAACTGAACCGCAAGAGCGTCCGTGCATTGCAGATGGAGGCTAACAAAAAGGGCATCAAGAACTTCCGCGTGATGAATAAGGAACAACTGGTGCGTGTTTTATCTGATCCATCTGAGTATGACAAGGTCCAGCGGGAGCTTAAGGTAAAGCTGGCGGCTGCCGGCAGAGTGAGAGGTCGCAAGGTAGGCACTACGAAGTTCGACGATCTGAAGCTGAGCCGCGAAGCTGCAAAGAGAGAGGAGTCGATCAACAATATTCTGGACAGGGTTTCCGCAAATGGAAGGCGTTCAGGCGGTAAGCTAAGAACAGAATTCAAGGAGTATTTGAATGAACTAACAACGAAACAAGTACAGACGGCAGAGAAGTTCCTGCAGGAGATCAGAGATTATGATACGTGGAAAGATGCAGTATTAGATTTAGGGCTGAGTGACACTAAAGAATTCACCGGATTGTATTTCGATCAGAAGATGGTAATAGTTGGCAGCAAGATGAGACGAGATACATTCACGCATGAATTCGCTCACTTCCTAGATGATATGTTTGGAGTGACATCCATTTCTAAAGGCAAGGCCAGCCGAAAGCTGCGCGATGCTGTGGATGTAGCGTTCGAAAGATCCCGCGAGCGGGCGCTTAAGAAGCTAAAGAAATTATCGCCAAGGGTATACAAGGATATCACCAACACGGTAGATGTAGATTGGAAAGACGAGCAGGTCTACGGGGCATTCTTCAAGTGGCGAGCGGAAGAAGCGAAGATCATCAGTGGGTATTCGCTTTACGATAGGGGCGAGTACTGGGCCGAATCCGTGATGTATTACATGGAGAAAGGCAACTGGCTGATCAGGCAAGAGCCAGGTCTGTATAAGCTTCTCAAAGAAGAAATATTTGATGGGAAGGAATTCTTATGAGGTACGCAATGATCGCGCGGGAGATTAAAGGCCGGATGGAACCGGTCGGCACGATTGATTTAGATAAGGACGGCTTTTCGTTCGAGACTAGCGACGCGAAGCTTTCAAGATTGCTGGGCCGTGTGAGGAAGAATGGTCTCCAAGTGATCGGCCCTCCGGGAAGCGAGGGTCCGGGCATTCATGCGGTGAACGTTATCCAGAAGAAAATCACTGAGGATACAACCGCGTTGCTGGAGCACGAGCTGCTAGTGAATGAATATTACTGGTGGGAGGAAATATGACGCTGGCCAAGAAAGATATACTCAGCAAGAAGCGTGAAGTCACGGCGTTGCGCGAGTCGATGATTTACTTCCTGATCAGAGGTAATGATATTGTCTACATCGGTCAGACAAAGGTTGGTCTCTCGCGTGTGCTAGTCCATGCATCTGACAAGGCATTCGATTCGTTCTTCTCTATTGATTGCCCGGAGGCGCAGCTCGACGAGATGGAGTCGCGGTATATTAAGAAGTTCGCGCCGCTGCACAACATAAAAGGTCTTGGTAGCAAACCTCCTGAAAAGGAACGACCGCTAGAGTTGCAAGATTTCTACACGATAAAAGAGGCGGCAGGACAGCTCAGAGTCACACCGCGCACCATCCTCCGCTGGTGCCATGCTAAGAAGATCGGGTATTTCAAACCATCCGCGAAGGTCTTTCTAATTCCACGAGACGATATTCTCCGGCTCTTGTCGGGTGAAACCATAAAGGATTAGTCGTTTCGTGTCTTTTCGCGACATTCGCGGACAAAATCAGTCCGGAAAGATTAGCCTGCAACACTTAGTATTTGACAGCGAAATGAGCCATGCTAATATAGGCTCATGACTGTAACGATTACCCGATCATTCTTCTGTGTTGATGTTGGCACCCTCGAGGTTGTCCAGACTGGTGAAGGCTTCCTGAAAGCCAGAATAACGGTCGCCAAGCTGGGCGTTTTCCCTTACATCGAAGATGGAGACATCGTCTGGAAGGCAAAACTTCCGGAAGATCTGTTCTCTGAGGAAACCGTGGATAGCATCCGTGGGGTTCCTTTTGTCGAGGACCACCCGATGGAGAATGGAAAGCCACTCTTGCTGAATCCGGACAACGCGAAGTTCTTCACCCGAGGGAATGTGTCGGAGCCTAGAATCGTTGGCGATAAACTGCAGGCGTTAGCAACGGTGACTGACAGGGAGTCGATCGACAAGATACAGCGCGGAGAGAAGCGCGAAGTCTCGATCGGGTTCGTGTTCGACGAGGAGATCCGCATGGGCTCCTACGACGGGAAGCCGTTCGAGCGGGTGCAGAAAAATATTCGAGTGAATCATATCGCTCATGTTGAGGCGGGACGTGCAGGTCCGGAAGTGAGAATCCATGTAGACAAAAAGGAGTGTATCATGACGGGAGAAAAAGGTGCAGCCGCAGGGCAGAAGGGCAAAGCCACGGACGCCGACAAGACGTTCAGCTATCGCTTATACGATGGCAGCAAGGACATCAATGTCGACTCCGTCGCGCACACGGAGCTGATGAATCTTCGAGACATGCTCAAGGAGTACGACGAGAAGATCAAGCAGTTCGAGATGGACGCGAAGGATCAGAAGGGTTCCGACGCGAAGGGTAAGGTCGAGGTTGACAAGGCCATCGAAGAGGCGACCAAGGAGATCCAGACCAAGCTAGACGTTTCGGAAGACAAGGTCAAGAAGCTCACGAGCGAGCTGAAGACATCGCGCGATGAGATGCCGAAGCTGGTCGCGGAGAAGGCCAAGGTCATGAAGCAGCTGGAAGAGGACGCGAGGATCGCCGGTGTGGAGAGCATCGATGGTCTGGACGACCGCCAGATCAAGCTTCAGATCTGCGCCAAGCTCCTGCCCTTCGCTGATGGTGTTTCGACGGACAGTTTGAGCGACGAACGCATCGGTGCGCAGTACGAGGCAGCGATGCAGATGAAGCGCGAGCTGGTAAACAAGGCCGATGGCGGGAAGCCTGCTGGTGACTCCGCTGCGGCACTCGACGACGACGCCATCGAGGCGAAGCGCTCGGCGCTGAGCGACGTCTTCGATCGCACCCAAGAGAAGCTCTCGGGTGACTCCGGAAAAGGAGGTGACCAGTAATGAGCATCATCGAAAAAGGTCTAGAGTCGGAAGCACCCCGGAAGCTCGGCGAAGTGCCGATCAACCATCCGGCGCAGTTTGCTAAGACACTGGTCGCTGAAGACGCGGTCGGGTTTGGCCGCGCGGTCATGCTCGGTACGGCTGGTGATCAGGGCAAGATCTACGCAGGGGCCAGTAAAGCCTTCGAGGGCGTAAGCGCGAAGAGCTTCGAGGCCAGCGACATAGACAACGAGGCCTACAGCGATGGCGATGTGATGGGTGTCATCGACGAGGGCTACGTGCAGGTCTACGTTGAGGAAGCGGTGTCCAAGGGTGACCCCGTCCGGGTCCGGCACACAGCCGATACCGGAAAATACGCTGGTGATTTCGCTACCACCGCCGATGCGGGCAAGACCGCGTTGCTGGTCGGCGCGGAGTTTGCCAGTGAGACGACCGCAGCCGGGATCGCAGCGATTAAGTTAACCCCGCCGTTCGAGACGACGGACGACGTCTAATCGCTGAGGAGGAACTATGTCTATAATCGAGAGAGCCCTGTTCAACGAGAGGCCGCGAAATGCTGGCGAAATATCCATCGCCCATCCGTCGACCTTCATCTCGTCGCTCATAGCCGATGGTAAGATCCAGTTCGGCAGAGCGGTGATGTATGGAAGCGATGGACAGCATGGCGCGAACTTCGCGGGCGCAGGGAAGAAGTTCAAAGGTGTGTCGGCTCGGTCATTCGAGGCATCGGGCCTTGATACCGTAGACGCCATCACCGGCACGGTCGGCGAGTACGCAGCGAAGGATATGCTGGGTGTTGTGGAAGAAGGGTTCGTCGCCGTTTACGTGGAAGAGGCGGTTACTCCTACGGATGCAGTCCGGATCCGGCACAGCCAAGAGGCCAAGAGTTCAGGCTATCAGGAGATCTCGTCTACACCCACGACGTTTGTCGGCGCGACTGTCCCGGCGATCGCGAGTGCCACTTACGATCTCGACGTGACGATCGACGGTGGAGGTCTGAACCAGCTTGCGGTGGCCATCCTCGTTACGGATGACTGGGACACAATAGCTGCGGCTATTCAGTCCGCATTGCAGACCGCGACGGGTAACGCAGATCTGGCGGTGATCATCGGCGGGAAGATGCTGGTCACATCCAACTCTATCGGCGCTACCTCGACGGTTTTGATTGCAGCAGGGACGGCCGGGTCCGGAGGCGGCGACTTGCTCGCCTACATCGATGCGAGTGTGGCGAACATGACCGTCACCATCGAGGCCGCGGTGCCGGGAAGCGACGACCCCAGCGCGATCAAAGAGCCGGGAAACTTTGCGACCACTTCTGAGGCAGGCAAGACCACGCTGCTGAAGGGTGCCAAGTTTGTGGGTCAAACGAGCGGCCCCGGACTGGTGATACTGAAGCTCGAGCCGCCAACAAAAACGACGGATGACTAAGGAGGCATAACATGCCCGAAGTATTACAGGAAGATCTAAGGCAAATATCCAACACGCTGTATTCACCCCGCGAACAGGAGCTAAAGACTCGCCAGCTCCTGCGTATAACGCGTGATTATGACGCGTTTGCGGACGTGATCGGCTACGACGTCTACGACCGCACAGGCAGCGCCATCGTGCTGGCAGCCGGTGCGGATGCGAAGGACATCCCTTTCGTAGGTGACAACCTCGAGCGTTTCACGCAGCAGGTCTACACCGTAGCGACCGGGATCCGTTTCACCAAGTCGGAACGCGATGCTGTTGAGTCGCGCAGGCGCAGGGCGATCGGCCCGGCACCCCAGCTCGACCAGCGGCGCGTGGCAACTGCCCGGCGCTATTGCTTCGAGAAGGAGCACAAACTGACGTTCGCCGGTGACTCTGCGGTCGGCATCAAGGGCCTTTTCGACGCCTCTTTCTACGGCGCCAACAAGGGCACCAAAGAGGACGTTGCAGAGGGATCGTTCGGCGGGACCGCCGCGCAGAACCGACTCTGGGTAAACAAGACGCCGCAGGAAATCCTTGATGACCTCTTGCAAGCCAAGATCGTCGTCGAGGACGGAGAGCTGTTCGAGTCGAAGGTGCTGGTGATCAGCACCAAAGCGAAGAACCGGCTCTTGAAGCCCTATTCCAACACGTCGCCAATGACCACGCTGAAGTGGCTGGCGACTGAGGGGATGTACTTCAACCAAGTGATCACCACCAACGTCATGACCTCGACTTACAACGGTGACAGCGTTGATTATTTCATGGTGCTGGACAACGATCCGGAGATCGTCGAGCTGGCCACCACGCAGGACATCACGCTGCTGCCAGCGGTCTTTGACATGCTTCAGACGTCGAAGCAGGCAGTGATCATGAAGACAGGCGGCCCCATCGTCCGTCACCCGGCAGCTTTCTACATCGGCAAAGGGGTGTAGAATGGTTGTCCCTCTGTCGAACGTGAGAACGTTCTTCGGGGGTTTGGAAGGGGTGGACGACTCGACGTTAACGATCCATATCGCGGATGCCGAACGTCGGGTCGTCCATGACGGCGTAACCTCCAGCCACCCGGATTACGAGAACCTAGTCCGATATGCCATCGGAATTTCACTCAAGAAAGTCGGACTCATGAGTGGCGACGTGGAAGAAGAGCAAGTCGCGGACGTCAAGGTTAAATACGGCGCCGCGGGAGGTACGGACGGACAGTCTACCACGTGGGAGGGCCTCTATGTGGCAGCGCTGAATAGGGTCAACGGCCTAGTGGATCAAATCGGATAATGGCAAGAGCCGGGATGAAAGTCGTAAAGGACAAGAACAATCTGCCGAAGGTTGCGCGGCTTCTAACGGAGCTGGGCCGCAAGGTGATCAAGGTTGGGATCCAGAGCGATGAGGATGCCGATCTGGTGACCTACGCTAGGGCAAATGAGTTCGGAGCGATGATCACACACCGCAAAGGGAAGCGGCTCAAGAATCCGATCATCATCCCGGAGCGTTCGTTTGTGCGGAGTACCGCAGACGATCCACGGCAGGTAAAGAAAGCTGCCCGGGCCGGAGGTAGGACCATGTTGCGCGGTGGGACTGCTACGCAGATCGCCAGCGCCATGGCTCTGAGCATGGAAGGTTCAATCAAAAGGACTATCACATCGGATGTGCCGCCTCCGAATGCTCCGTCGACGCTCGAGCGGAAGCCGTCGAGGGGGACGCTGCGGTGGTCCGGAAGAATGAAAGACGCCGTTAGAGGCGTGGTGGCCTAATGCCAGTAAACATACCGATCAAGCGGCGCCTGCTCGAATATGAGGTTGTGCTCTCCGAGGACGGAGTTGCAGGGTCTTATGTGGATGGCATCTGGCAGGATAAGAAGGCATCAGCCCCGGTGATCAAGAAGCTGGCGATCTTCGAGGTGGGAACGAGAGATCTCAAGGCTTCGCCGGAAGGGATGTTCGTGATGGGCGACATCAAGATCTACGAAGTGGGCGCAGCGTCCATTCCGGAGAAGTCGACACTCGTGTTCGGGAGCCATACCTATGAGATCGTCAATATCTCGGATAGAAACAAGGACGGGGAATTCAGTTGGTACATCGGCAGAAAAAAGGTGAAGCCTGAATGATAGATCTTGAAGATGTCAACAAACTATTCACGACGGTAGGCGCGGCGATTTCGTATGTGCCGTTCGTCTTCATCCACGCAGATCAAGAGGGCCAGCGTCCGGCAACGCCATATGGCACCTACAAGATCATCAATGAGGATATAGATTCGCTGCACCAGAATAGCAGGACGTGGTCGCCAGCCTCGTCTCCCCCGCCTTACATGATGCTAGTTGAGCGTGGCGAGTCCTCGCGCGCTACCATCAGCATCAACATCGTCGGCGATAAGGCCACGCAGCTGGCAGCGCTCCGGCTGTGGTGCAAAAACACATTGAATTATTTCCGCGAGAACAAACTTGACTGGGCCGTGGCGTTGATCATCAGCCCGCAGATTCAGGACAGGACCATCTTTCTGGATCCGGACTATGATTACAAGTTCGGCTTTGATATACGCCTAGTGACCGTTGAGGTGCATCAGTTGAGAGTCGAAGAGGTGCGCAAGGTCACGATCGGGCAGACGGTCGACGGCGATGTACTGGACGATGTAGTGGTAACTAAACCTTAGCAGGAGGTGGAAAATGGCTTTTGTGAACGACATCATCATCAACTTATCGAAGGGGACGGCTGGGCTGAAACAGAAGAGCTTCCGGCCTTTGATGCTCGGCTCGGGGGTGGCGCAAATCGCAGTTGGGATCTACAACGATCTGGCAGGTCTTGTTTCCGGTGGGTACGCGACCAGCGATCCGGAATATAAGATGGCGTCTTCCATGCTGGCGCAGACACCCAGCCCGACTGACTTCGCCGTAGCGCGTAAGGCATCCGCGACGGCCTATGATGCAGAGCTGACAACCATCACCGCAAACTTCACGGACTTCTGGGGAGTCCTGATCGACTCGAAGCTCGAGGCCGATCTTAATTTGGCTGGTACGTGGGCTGATGGTAACAAGAAGTATTTCTTCGGCGAGATCGACGACGTGACAGCTGGCAATGGCCGCAACGTTGACCGCGAAGCCTATGTTATCCACGACGTGGCAGCTGAGTGGGCGGCTGCAGCGTGGGTCGGGCAGAACATCCCGAAGCAGCCGGGCAGCTTCACGTGGAAGTGGAAGCGGCTCAGCGGCGTGTCCGCGGTCTCCTACGACTCGACGGATATGGCCACGATCCGGTCAAACAACACACAGGCGTTGCAGGAGCAGGCTGGCGCCATCTACATGAATGAGGGCATCTCCACCAGCGGCGAGTACATCGACACCATGCACGGCATCGACTGGCTGGACGACCAGCTCAAGAAGGAACTGCTGCTCTTCATGCTGAAGAACGAGAAGGTGCCGTTCGACGACACCGGGATCCAGAGCTTAGGGACGGTGGTCCGTGGAGTCCTGCAGCGCGCAGGCGAGGTCGGATTCTTCGCCCGGGCGGTCTCCGAGGCTGATATGGTCAACTCGGACGATGGCTTCTGGCAGTTCCGACTCGAGATACCGCAGCGTGCGGACCTCGCGCCTACTGACATCGCCAACAGGGACCTCAAGGGCATCAAGTTCACCGCATGGCTGGCCGGGGCCTTCCACAAGGCAACGATCACCGGACTGATCACTGTTTAAATAGGAGGAATAGATCATGGCAGTAGGTGACTATCTAGGGAAATACGATCCGGATCAGGTGGTGATCCAAGTCGGCCCGATCATCGTTAGTGGCTACGCGGATGGCACATTTGTGTCGATCGAGCGCGACGATAACGAGATCAACAAGGGCCATGCCGGAGCTGGTGGCGAAGTGTCGCGCACCAAGAACAACAATCGGATGGGGACGATCACCTTCACGCTCAAGCAGACATCGCCGTCGCACCGTTCCTTGATGCTGTTGAAGGAGTCGGACATCAACTTCCCTATGAGCGTTGTTAACAACTCAGACAGGAAGTTCTCGGCCTTAAGCGCAGAGTCGTGGTTCAAGACTGAGCCCCCTCGGGAATTTGGCGACGAGGAGAGCATGGTCGAATATCAGATCGCGTGTGCGAACCTGATCCCTGCCACATTGGAGTAGCGATCCATAACTAGGAGGAGGAACACCGATGGAGATGAAGCAGAAGCTAGACTTCAAAGGCAAGATCTACATCTTGCAGCATCCTGGCAATCGTGCGTGGCTTGAACTGAAGAGCACGTTGCTGGACGCCCGGACTGGACGGATCAGCTCATTGAAGCTGCTCGACTATTCTTTTGAGCACGTTGTCTTTCCTGTAGACGGCCCACCCTTGAAGGTCGATACCATCCCTGTAGAGGAAGTGGAGGACTGGCAGGTAATACTGTCCAACTTTTTTCGCGGGGAACTGGACGAAGACTACAAATGGGAGTCCTTTACAGGCGACATCGCTTCTGCCGGATCCAGTGGATCCGGAAAACCCGGAGCGGCAGCCCAAAAGGACAAGTAACGGAGTTCTCCGGGCCCAAGTAGACGAAGAGTGGTGGTGGTGGCTGCCGGTGCTGAAAGGACTGATCAGATATGCCGATGTCGATAAGTACTCGCTAGACGAGCTCCGCAAGATGAATCTTGCGATCTCGAAATTCGAGAAGCGAGAAAGAAACAGGTTCCGCGACATCATCTGGTCGAAGAAGTGATGCGGAGCCTGTTTTACTAGGAGAGAGAATGGCCGATCGTGATGTAGTAGTCCGGATGACGGTAGATGATCAAGCGACCAAGAAGGTGCGGAAGCTTGATGATACCGTCGACCAAGCAGAAGACGAGATCCGGAAAGCCGACAAGAGCATGAGGAAGCTCGACAAGACGGAGAAGTCTCTTGCCGGCCGGACTTCCAAGCTGACGAGGTCGTTCGGTGCGCTTGCCGGGGCAGCTGGCGCCGGGGCGGCTTTATTCATGATCAAGCGCGTAGGTGGTGCGGCCCTGAACACGGCGATGGACTTCGAGCAGACGCAGGTGTCGTTTGAGACCATGCTCGGCAGCGCAGACGATGCGCGGAAGCTGCTCACCGATCTAGAACAGTTCTCTCTTGTCACTCCCTTCACGCCAGATGAAATAATCAATACAAGCAAGAAGCTACTCGGTTTTGGTATCGTTGCCGAAGACCAGATTGGCGTGATCCGGAGGCTGGGCGATGTGGCGTCAGGCATGAACATCCCGCTGGGAGATCTGGCGCAGATCTTCGGTAAGACCTTCACCAAGGGCAAGGTGCAGGCAGAGGAACTCAACCAGATGGCAGAGCGCGGCATTCCGATCATCAAGACGCTGGCTGCCGTCATGGGAGTGATGCCGGAAGACATATTTCAGTTGGCGTCCGAAGGAGCGATCGGTTTCCGCGAAATAGATGAAGCGTTCACGATGATGACCTCGAGCGGCGGCACATTCAATGACATGATGGCGAAGCAAGCGCAGACAGGCCGTGGCTTGCTTTCTACACTCGAGGGTTTCAAGGACGTGCTGATCCGCGAATTTGGGACGGAGCTGCTAGAGATCGCCAAGCCGATCCTGCGGATATTGATTGACTGGGCGAAGACACTCGTCGACCTGAGTAAGAATACCAAGCTCATGAAGGGTGTGCTCGTGGCATTCGTGGCCATTTCCGTCGCAGTGCTGGGGATCCTCATTGCTTCGCTGGTCTCGCTGGCTGTAACAGCAGCTGCAGCAAGCGCGGCATTCTGGCCGATCATCGCTATCGCGGCGGGACTTGGACTCGCCATCGGTTTGGTAGTCGCCTTCCGGAGTAAGGTCGTCGCGTTCTTTAGGGCCATCTGGGAGGGCATGAAGATGATCGGTCTAGCTGAGCCGATCCTGCTCATGATTCAGCTGGTGAAGAATCTAGTGGGGTTCTTCATGCGGCATAAGAAGATCGCGGCGTTATTCTTTGGGCCGATCGGCTGGGCGATAGCGGCGGTGAGTTTCGCATTTGGGAAGCTCATGGAACACAAGGAGCCAATACTGGCGTTTCTTAGGGGGATCGTTGCTTTCTTCCAGAAGCACAAGAAGGTATTCGAAATCCTATTTGCGCCGCTACTCATCGGTACTAAAGCGCTGCGCGGGTTGGTGGAACTCACCACGCCGGAGGCGAGAGCCAAGGGCGGCCCGGTGGCAGCCAGCACTCCTTACATGGTCGGAGAGAGGGGTCCGGAGATATTCGTGCCTAGCGGTCCCGGATCTATATCGGCCAGTCCTTCCGTTGGTGGTGCTAGGATTCAGTCGCTGATCGGCACCCTGCAGATCAACGTCAGGGGCCCCAAGGAAGCGGCCATGGAAACGGAGAGAGCCATCATGACCATGCTGGACAGGCTGGCGCCTAAGCTCGAGGCAGAAGCGGGGTTAGCATAATGGGAGTTATATCAGGCATAGCATCGACGGCTCTAAAGTTCGTCTACGGCGAGACGAAACGGTGGGTCTTCAAAGACGCGGTCGGTAATGAGGTATTCATGAATGCGACCGTTGAATTCAACGACTCCTATGACAGCGAGATTACGGAACACCCGGTAGAGCGCGGCTCGAATCTAGCTGATCACGTTATCCTGATCAATCCTTCCGGGTCTATGCAGGCGATATTGAGCGATGAGGATATCAGCCTATTCACGGTCGCTGCGGATCTCACCGGGATTACCAAGCGCGTGAAGGTCAAGGAGCGGTGGGAGCAGATGAAAGCGTGGAGGCAGTCGCGTGAGGTTCTAACGCTAACTGGCCCGGAGACGTTCGAAAATGTGATGATCAAGAGGTTTGCAGAGACGAAGCGCATTGATGTTGGCGGTACTGCAAAGGCGATCGAGATAGACTTTCAGGTGGTGGACATCATCGACTCGGCCGTTCTGGCCGGAACGGTGACGCAGGGCGTGACGGAGTTGGAAAGCGACACGGTAACGCAGGAGTCGATCGATGCCGCAAGCTGATTATCTGCCATTCGATGCTGCTGAGATTCCGATCGGAAAGCGCTTCTCTATCGGTGGCCAGCAATACCTCTATGAGATAACCAAGAATGAAACGCACGGATATTTCATTTTGGCGATCAAGAATGCAGAAGGCGAAGTGCTCTACACCACGCGCGTGAATTACGATAACGATCTCCTGCACGCCATTGTGACGCTGGGGATTAGCAGGCTGCTCAAGGCTTACGACTTCACCGGAGAGAACCAGACGGTTACCTTCGAGAACCTAGGCAATCCGGTTAAGATCTACGCATTGGAGATATCATGACGAGGGAGTTCGGCCGATTCATAGAGGTAACGTTCGGTGATAATGAGAGGAGCTTCGGATGGCCTTTCACCATCGAAATGGAATCGCGTCACCAGATGCTGGTTTACCGGACGGTCACGCTTAAGCTGTATAATCCAAACAACGACACGATAGCGCAGTGCAAGGCGGCGCCGGGCAGCTCTGGTAAGATAGAGCCGCGCAAGGTCAGGGTGGCGTGCGGGTATCTCGATAGCGACGACCGGGAGATCATGCTCGGGGTGATCAAGTCTTACACGGTGGAGAAGACGGGCACGGAGCGGATACTCACGATCGAGATGCAGGAGCTGCCGGAGTGGAACAGCGATCTGATCGGCGTGGTCAAGGAGAACCTTAACAGCGAGAATGACATTCGGTATTTCCTCATGGACCTTACCGTTGGTGGCGGCGACGCCGATCCGTTCTCGCGGATCCAGCTGGGCGAAGCATCGCCAATCCGGAAGATCGCAATCATAGAAGACCCGCTCAAGGCCGTCCGGAAGATCGCTAAGCAGACGAAGTCTGTTTTCTACTTCTCGAATGGCAGGATGCATTTCATGCCTGAGGATATGCCGGTGACCGGCTCGCCTCAGGTGCTGGCAAAGCACACCGGCCTATTGAAGACGCCGAAGCGGTTCGAGATCCCCAAGAAGCAGAAGAAACGCGATGACAGCAAGGCGCCGGACCTTGGCTATGAGCTAGAGACCATCTACAAGGCGACGGTGAATGTAGGCGACGCGGTCTCATTCCCGAGGGAGATCAACTCGCCGAAGGGATCCGAGACGCTCCGGGGCGTGGTTATAGAGGCGACGAAGTCTATGTCTACCCGGGGAGCTGCGGCTAGTTCATTCAGGGCGAAGGAGTTCACGGCATGAGCTTCACTGCATTTCTGCGAAAACTGGTCGAGGATAGAACGGAGGAGATCCAGCAGGGCATGGTCTGCAAGATAGAGAGCTTCGACAAGAGCACGATGCGTGCCGACGTGCAGCCACTGCTTACCTTCGAGGACCCGGTGACCCGGGCCCAAAAGGACCTGCCGAAGCTTCCGGATGTACCAGTGCAGTTTCTATATGCTGGCGGCTTCTATATTCGCCCACAGTACAGCGCGGGAGATCTTGTCTGGGTAACCTTCGCCACGCACGATGTAGACGAAGCACTGGATGAGCTCAAGCGGCCAATTTCGCCGAAGACATTCGGCATAGAGAACGCGATGGTGGTTGGTGGTCTGGCGCCTAACAAGTGGACGCCGCCGGCAGAGTTCGGTAGCGAGGATGGGCTGCTGATCGGCGAAGAGGGTGGCGCCGCGTATATCAAGTTCGGCACCAGCGACATCACCTTCAAGGCCGGGACACTCGAGGTGAAGATCGACGCATCCGGGATAGAGGTGAAGGACGGCGCCGACAAGACGGAGATCACGGCTGGTGATGTGAAAGCAACGAAGACGGGAGTCTTCACGACGCTTAAGGCGCACCAGCATCCGACCGCAGCGACCGGGCCACCTTCGCCTCCGCTGCCTAACACTTGAGGATAAGATGGCATTGAGAGCGGCAGACACAGAGAACGGCGACATGAAAGTAGCGGACGGGGATCTAGTGTTGGTCACGCACGTCGATGCGATGGCACTGAATCTAGAGAACCGGCTTCGGTTGCTGCTGAGCGAATGGTTTCTTTCACCTGATTCTGGTGTTGACTGGCTAGATATGCTACAATCTAAACCAGTGGACACGGATCGAGTTGAGGAAGTACTCACACTGGAACTGGCCAAGGAAGAAAAGGTGATGGACGTGGTGCAGATGAGAGCTACCTTCGACAATCAGTCGCGAGAGCTAAGCGTGTCATTCGTGGTCGAGACCACGGAGGGCACTACAAGCGGAGGGTTTAATACATGAGTTATGGAGTAACGCCTGCTGGATTTGTCAAGAAACCGTATGCGGTCATACTTGCGGAGATCGAGGCCTCGCTCAAGTCCTCGTTTGGTAACGACATCGACCTTTCCATCAACGCGGCCTTCGGTCTACTGGCGCAGCTCATGGCGAACAGGGTGGCCATTCAGTGGGATGGGCTAGACGATCTATACTACAGCTTTTATATCGATACTGCTGCAGGCGCTGACCTCGACCGTGTGGTCGCGCTGGGTGGGCTTTCTCGTCGCCCCGCGACACAATCCTTGGGTATCCTCACGATCTCCGGAACAAACGGAACTGTGGTCGGAACTGGTTTCAGGGCGCAGACGGCGCAGGGGGTCGAGTTTCAGACGATCCAGAGCGGCACCATTGCAGGCGGGTCGGTAGACCTGCAGATCCGCGCAATCTTGCCTGGACCTACAGGCAACGTGGCTGCGAGCTCGATCGTCGAGATAAACACGTCTATCTCTGGCGTGGACAGCTGCAGCAATGCAGCGGAGACGACCGGTGGCGCATTAGTGGAGACGGACGCTGAGCTCCGGGCCCGGTACAAACTACGTGGATCCGCAGGCGGCGCCACGGCGGTGGCGATCCAGTCCGCGATCAATGATATCGCAGATGTTGTGACGGCGGTTTGCTATGAGAACAACACAGATGGGAGCGTCGACGGTATGCCGCCGCACTCGATTGAGGCCGTGGTAGAGGGTGGCACGGACAACGAGATCATGACGGTGTTGCTCAATTACAAGCCCGCAGGCATTGAGCCATTCGGGACGGAGTCGGGAAGCATCGTCGACAATGCCGGGGTGACGCGCGATTTCAAATGGAGCCGCCCGACCACGGATGATGTTTATGTCGATGTGAATATCACGCCTGGGACCGCGTGGGAGGCCGGGTTCGTGGATCAGGTTAAGCAGAAGGTTATCGAACACGTGGGAGGCACGGACGACTCTGCGGTTGTTTGGCCCGGGCAGGGGATTGGCAACACGGTCTTTTCATGGAGAATCATCGCCGCGCTGCGGACGCTGGTCGGCATCGACGATGTGCAAGTCTACGTTGGTGAGGCAGCAAGTCCGACGTCCTCTGAGGTACAGATGGACAGGGCAGAGCGCGGTATAACTGAGCTAGCAAAGATAACGGTCAACGTCCTATGAGCGGTGTGATAGACGATATCCTTTTGTTGCCGAAGTCAGTACTCCTGAATGAAGAGGATACGACGCAGGGCAAGCTCTGGAAAGCATTCGCCGACCAGATGGATGAAATCAACTCGGTGATCACGCAGATGCGCACCTTGCAGCTGATAGATCCGAGCGAGGGGATTAACCTTGACCGACTCGGGGAACTGCTCGGTGAAGACCGCGCCGGAAAGGATGATGCTACTTACCGCGTGTTTCTATCAATCGCTATCATGAGTCTCGTTTCTCGCGGAGATATTTTCTCGCTGAATGCGCTGGCTGCCGCGTTAGGATTCGAGAACATCAACATCGAGGAGAAGTGGTCGACGCTTCTATTGGATGGAACTTGGAAGCTGGATGGAACGCGCAAGCTCGATGGCGATCGCAAGCCTGCGCGTTTCACGTTCTTCCGGGAGCTTGATGTTGATGACGTGACGCCGGACTTCTTCATTTCGACTGTGTTCGACCGGACCCGGGCCGCAGGCGTGGCAGCCGATATCGGATTCACCTTCTTGGTCTTCGAGATCAACAGTGTGGTATATCCGATCCACACTGGCAAGCTCGACGGGACGTGGAAGCTGGACGGGCGAATCAAGCTCGATCCGGGAACTCTTATCATGGCGCCGAATAAGATAGCCGTGGGGGATGGGGCCCAGCCTGGAGGTACGGGCCCTGTCCGGACGCCGCTGATCAGTGATATCGGACTGCAGAACGAGCTTCTACGGAAGGACGTCGCAACTTTAGAAATCGACGTCAGTACGCGGGTACATTTCATGAGAATAGAGAAGGCAGAGCTACCCGGCAATTACATCAACGAGATCGGTATATTCCGCGACTCGCTGCCGATCATGATAGATAGTTTCGAGAGCAAATCGAAAGACGCGCTGACGTTGTTTCAATTTAAAATGCAGGAGGATATCTAATGCCTTACAATCCGGCACAGGTTTTCACGTGGAGCAATGCGAGCGATGCCAGCGGAGATGATTTCCAGTTGGAATTCGCGCGGATCTATGGTAACGCCGCGGCGGCGATGCTCCGGGAGGGCATCATCAAAGTCGCTGACTATACGGTCCTAAATGCCGATACTTTCGGTGTACTCCGGGCGCAGAACCCGAACGCGAATCATTCAATACAGACTTTCTATACTTCCAATCCGGTGAAGGTGACCACCGCATCGCATGGGCTAAGCAATGGAGATATCATCCACGTCCATCAGTCCACCAACATGAGGGAAGTCGGGACCGGATTCTGGCCCATAACGCTTGTCGACGGTAGCAACTTCACGTTGCCGTTTGATAATTCAGGTGGGAGCGGCGGGACGCTTTCGTGGGCCAAGGTGATGACAATAACCCTCCCGACGCCTGCGGCTGGTAATCTCGACAAGCAAATACTCGTGGTCAATGACGGACCCGCTCCGTGGACTGATGCCGTAAGGATCACAGATGGGGTCGAGGATTACTATCTAGATAGGCCGGGGCAGCACCTACGGATGGTAAGTACCGGCGCTGGTGGACGATGGATCCCGGTGAATCCTTTTCACCTGCTCGGCAGAGGGTCTACGCGCCCAGGCCAGATCTTCCAAGTCTACAGCGGTGAAGCGCCGCCCGATATTGCTGACCTGATGACAGCTGCGTCCGGATCGGTGAACATGGACGCGCACTTGACGGAGAAGACATCGGCAGTATTGCTAGATGTTAAGATCTCCGGATCTAACGAGGGCGGGATCGTTGAATTTAGATACCAGAGTGGCGCAACAACGCACGTTGATTTCGGCGCGAAGTATACCGGGAGCGGAGCGTCGGCCTTTGAGTTCAGCGGGACCGTGATCGTGCCTACGTCGACAATGTTCGGTGATGGCAGTCAATTTCATTACACCAAGGGCCCCGGAGTAACCATTGATAAGTGCAGGATCTTGGGCTATTTCGGTTGGTCGTTGCTACAGTAGGAGTGGATATGTGGGAATCTGTACTACGGGGATTAGGCGATGCGATAGCCACTTTCGGACTACCGACTGTACTTGTTTTTATTTTGATGTGGATGATCTGGAAGATGTGGCAGCAGCTTCTACAAGTGATCAAGGAGTCGAACAATGCCATGCTCAAGGTCACCAAGGCGCTGAATAAGGTTTATACGCGGCTGGGGAGGTGATAGAGATGCGGAATGTTGTCGAGAAGTTGAAGGCTGCGCGGGAGAATATCAGCCTCGACAAGAACCGCAGACGCGAGATTGTTCGGCAATGCAGCGCCGCGACGGACAGGGTGATCGAGGCATTAGGTAAGAGGCAAGGAAAAAATGGAAAGAAAAATCACAGGGATATACGTCCATTGCTCAGCCAGCAGCTGGGGGAATGAGAACGTAATCAACCACTGGCATAAGGCGCGGCGTTTCCTGATGCAGGTGATTGGTGATGGATATCAGATATCGACGGGTTACCATCTAGTAATCGGCAACGGGAAGCCGTTCAAGCTGCAGGATTATATCGGATATTTAGACGGTAACATCGAGACGGCGAGGCCATTCTATGCGATGGGCGCCGGCGTGCAGGGTGATAATGTAGAGACGATTCACATCTGCTTGATCGGGGAAGCGGGAAAATTCACCGACTCGCAGATGGATACGCTCTTCATGGTTCTCGCATGGCATGTGGAGCAGGGAATCGATATCAGCGAGATCAAGGGCCACTATGAATACTGGACGGACAAGGGGCTCCCAGCTCGCAAGACGTGTCCGGGCATCGATATGAAGCAGCTCCGGTCGGACCTCGCCAAGTATATGCTGAAGGGTGAGATCTCGGCCGCGCAGGACCTGAAGTTGGATCCTGTCCGGAGCTGGCGAGATGTAGCACTGGATGCGCTTAACTTCTTACTAGGAGGTAAACGTGGCTAAAGTCGGAATGACGAGACGAGAGATACTCGTTACTTCCCTTAGCGCGGCAGTCGTCGCCACTACTACGGCGATCGCTGGTATGTATACCCGAACCGTCTTTAATTTACGCGGGCGAGTCCGGGAACTCGAGGGAACAGACATAGAGGTTCTCGCTCGAGCCTGCCATTTCCGTTGGTCGAAGCTTAACGGACGTTATTCACCGTCGATCGAAGAGGTCCGGGGCTGGATCCGTATGATCATCGAGTTCGATGAAGTCCTTAAGGATCCGCTTTTCTACTGCGCGCTTATCGACGTCGAGAGTCTCGGAAACCCGACGCTCTACCAGCCGAAGGACAGCAAGTCCGGGACACGAGGACTCGGCTCGGTAGGATACGACGCGGCCTTCGATGTCGTTGAGTCTTACGGCCTAAAAATCAAAGCGATCGGGACGGCTCTCTGGAACCCACGCTTTAATATTTTCGCTATGATTAAGCACCTTGAAAAGCTATACTCGGAAGGCGAGGGGATGGTCTATACGCTCCACGCCTATAACGCCGGAAGAGGAACGACTCGAGGATATATTAATAGGGGAGAGAAGATCCCGACGAAGTATTATAAGCGACACGGATATCGGAGACGGTTAATTGAAGATCTAATTAAAAAAGGAGATGGGCAATGAAGAAAACGCTAGCGATGCTCCTCGCTGGTCTGTTGCTACTCGCCGGAGGAAATAACCTTGGCGCGACGGATCCGAACGAGGACGAAGTAATCAAGAGGGATAAGTTCGGGACTTACGTGGATGGCTATCTTAACGAGAACGGGAAGGTCCGGAACGCCCGGGGGAATAACGACGGATCCTCGAGCGCTACGAACCCGGACGCGATCGGAGTCCCGTCGGTAGAGACGCTCTCGATCTTCGCAGACTTTAACGATCCGGCCGTCGCGGAGGTAGATATCCTCGCGGCCGCAGCTGATACTCGCTATAAGATCGTCGACGTTACCGTCGTCTGTTGGGGCGGTGCAATCCTCGGGACGATCCATTGGGGAGACGCGCAGTCTACGACGAACGTTATTAAGCCGCTAGCTCCCGGAGATACGGGCGGACTGCTCGGGAACGTGCAGGAGCAGGGAGTAATAACCGCTGCGAACTCGAAGATCCGTCTTAACGTAATCGCGAAGACGGGGACGCCTCGGCTCTTCGTCGTTATCTGGTATAAGCCAATAGACGTAAGTTAAGGAGGAGCTATGAAGAAGATAATCGCGGCGGTCGTCGCCGTAATAACGGGACTCTTCGTCGCGACGAACTACCCGGGCGGAGTAACGCCGACGTCTACTCGAGTAGATCTCGTCGACGGAGCCGTAACCTTTACGGCCGAGACGTCCGGGGACGATCGGCTTCTCGTCGCGGTAGTCCTACACGATCACCCGGACTGCTCGTTAGCGTCGGCGACTTACGACGGGACGGCGTTAACGCTGATCGGCCGGGGAGCGCTCGGGACGGAGACGGTAGATATCGCGGCGCTGCTCGCGCCGTCTACTGGATCGAACGACGCGGCCGTGAGTATGTCGGAAGGCGTCGAGGGCGAGGTTCTATATATCCGTCTCGAGAACGTCTCGCAGGACGCGCTCCCGGGGAAGCCTTATATAGCAGTCGGGAACTCGGACTTCTCGATCGACGCGGTAGAGGGAGACGCGGTCCTTTGCATACTGCTCTCGCGGCCGTCGTCGACGTCGACTTCGATCGGGGGAAGCTTTACCCGTTTGCAGGATCCGGATATCGGGGGAACCGATACGAGGATCCAAGTCTATCTCGCGGAAGACGGTATGAGCGGCGCGGCGGAGGTAACTACCGGCGCGGCCGACACGATCGCCCTCTTAATAGGACTCGATAATGTTTAGAATACTACGAACGTTAATCGTAAGCGCCGCGCTACTACTGGCGATCGTCCCGGCGCGAGCGGCAATCGCTTTTGATAACGCGACGTCGACGTCGGGAGAAGCCGACTCGTTTAACTTCGCCCACGTTACCGGAAGCGGAGACGATCGCTATATTATTGTCCAAGTCGCCTATAACGACGACACGGCCGGGAGCCAAGTTACGGCGGTCCAATATAATAGCGTCGGGCTAGCGAAGCTTATCCAATACGAGGCAGCCTATCAGTTTGGGACCTCCGTTTGGGGAGGCGCGGCTCCGGCGACGGGATCGAATACAGTCGCGGTTAGTCTCGCGAACGCGCAGATCTGCGCGATCGGCGTTATGTCTTTTACCGGCGTCCACCAAACGGATCCGGATCCGACGCAGGCCGCGACCGTCTCGACGACGGGACAGTCCGGGCCGCAGTCGATCGATATAACGACGCAGTATGCCGACTCTTGGCTCGTCGACTTCTGCTCGATAAAGGAGAGGTTCTCGACCGAGATCCCGGCCGTTAATACCGGACAGACTTCGAGGTGGACCGACGGGACCTCCGGGACTCCGTCCGCGAGTCAACATTCCGCGAGGGGAGGGACGGAGGCGGTTGGCGCCGCGACGGATTACACGATCGGTTACGACTGGACGAACTCCTCTAAGTGGTTAATGGCCGTCGTAGAGGTCCGCGAAGCACCGCCGGAGCCGACGGCTACCGTAACCAAAACGAGCACGGCTACTTCGACTCCGACGTGGACTAAGACGATCACGAAGACGGCGACCGAGACGGATACTCCGACGGCGACTCCTACAGTAACGAAGACGGCTACGGAGATGTTAATCTCGACGACCTTTACTCCTACCGCTACCACGACGGATACAGAGACGGCCACGCTTACCGATACTCGAACGGCGACTCCTACGGCGACGCCGACGTGGACGTCGACTTCCAGTCCGACGGCGACCGAGACTAACACCGAGACGGTAACTAAGACGTCGTCCGGGACGAGGACCGCTACAGAAACGGACACGGAAACCGCGACCGAGACTATCACGGAAACCGCTACGCCGACGGCGACTCCCTCGATAACGATAACCGATACGAGGACCTCGACGGAGACTAATACGGAGACGGCGACGCCGACGATTACCTTAACGGCGACGCGGACCGTTACCCGGACGGCGACCTCTACCCGGACAGCGACCGAGACAGATACGCCGACGTCGACTCCGACTTGGACGAGCACCGCTACCCGGACCGATACGAGGACCAGCACGAAGACGGCGACGTCTACCGCGACTCCGACGGCGACCGGGACCTCTACTCCGACGCATACGCCGACGAATACCGAGACGGCTACAGCTACAGCGACGGCGACGATAACCGAGACTTCGACGCCGACTAACACGGCGACTGCGACTCCTACAGCGACGCCGACGGTTACGAAGACGGCGACCTCTACTCCGACTCCCTTAACCCACTTTATGAAGCCGGGACTCGGAGTCTGGTAATCCTTAAACCCGAGAGAGGAGGTGATTACTAATGTTCGACGACGAGAAGAAGGAAGGCGAAGAGA
>Ga0307377_10000645_pt1 | contig 45667 bp, 81 predicted proteins | sample TR3MG_FD_202535 | JGI IMG/M metagenome (GOLD analysis project Ga0307377, IMG submission 202535) | Soil microbial communities from Risofladan, Vaasa, Finland - TR-3 | ecosystem: Environmental > Terrestrial > Soil > Coastal area > Acid sulfate soil | place: Finland: Risofladan, Vaasa | collected...
CGTTGTGCTCACGGGTGTCAAACGGGATGGGGACGTATGGCCGCGTCGTGACCGTCGAGTCCGGCTGGTACAACACGTCGAACACTTCCCTGATTGGATGGACAATCTGGTAGGCCGCAACGGTTGACGGGGTGCTCGGACTCCATGAGGTGACGGTGAGGGCCGTCGCCGTGTTGGAGGCGATTGTGCCGCTGTTACCGCCCGACTGGCATACGAGGCTAGCGAACTGGTTAGTCTGCCAGGACTTGCCGCTGTCCGTTAGGGAAACGGTGCTCGACCCCGTAGCGGTCCCGTAGTCGCCCAATGAATACGACCAGGTGTCCGCTACCGTATCCAGGGTCTCGTCGACGAACTGCTTGGCGATCCACGGGTAGGCATCGACAATGGAGCGGTTCAGGGCGCGGCGGTAGTCACCGGCCGTCCAGAGAGAGAAGATGAGATACGTCGACTCGTCAGGGACTTGGGCCGTGAACGCCTCATAGGGCGTTACGGTCCCTGCCTTGGCGAAGTCCTTGATGATGCGTTCGTCGCCCGCAACACTTGTACCCGCCGTGATGTAGATATTCTGGTTATTGAAATAGTCGTCGGTGTCGCGGCTCTTATCCTGTAGGCGGGTATCAATCAGCGTCGCGCCTGCCGCGCCGCCTATAGAGGTACAGGTTCCCGAGAGGTAGTCGCCCGTAAGGTCCGCGACCGCCTCTATTGCGGTTGCTAGGGTTGTTAGTGCCATCCGCCGCTCCTAGTCGCGGTATACGCGACCCTGTGTTCGGTGCGGCGTCCATCCTCTCGGTTTGTATGTTCCCCTCCTGCCGACTCCGCTTCCGGGCACCCTCTCTAGAACGTGATCGTGTACCCGTTCGTCGTGGGTGAAGACGTAGCCGCACTCACACTGGAGGCGGAGCTTCCGTATCAGGTTGTTGACCCATCTGTCCTGAATGACCCGCATGTACTTCCACCTGTCGCAGATGGGACAGTGGGCCTGAACGCTATGGTAGGTCTCCTGCCAGTTCTCCAACCGGCGCATAGGGGTCGACTGTCCCCGCGTCGGACGGGGTGTCGTTTTCCCCCTCGGCCCGTACTTCTGCCAGTAGTTCAATCTCCACGATCTCCTTAACGTCGGCCCTCTCGATAAAGTGGACTTCTCCCCCTTTGCAGTCCCAGAACTGCACCCAGTCGGTGCCCCACGAGACCGTCTTTGCCTCGACGGTTAAACATGAGTCATCCGCCAGGAGTGCACAGAAACCAAACGGGGGCGGACAGGGCTTAACCTCTGGTCGGGCCTTTGGTGGTCGGCCTCTCTTTTTCATGCGGTTGCCAACACTTTCTTTGACCGGATACCTTCCTCAACACCTTCGAGGAACGGTAGCCAGCGGTTCTCTACGATGTCTGTCCAGTCGTACTTGGCGGCGTGACGCACCGCCTTCTCCTTCAACTGTGTATCCTTGGACCCGCGCATGGCCGTCTCCATCGCCCTTACGAGGGCTGGTAAGTCGGGTTCCGCAATGAAGGTGTCCGTCGCGGGCGCGAAATAGCGCCGGTACATCGGTATCTGCCAACCTACCGGCGCGACTTCGGGCTGGCATCCCACATCCGTCACGATTGAGGGCACGCCGCACGCTGCCGCCTCTAGGGATGTCAGCCCAAAGCCTTCCCATTGAGAGGGGTTCACAAAACAGTCCATTGCGTTATACAGGCTCGCCATCTTCCCGTCGGGGAACCCAGTTGCGTGCGGGCCAAGGTACATCTGCTCCGGTGGTGGAAAGAGGACATGGCGGTTAACCCTGTCGTCTTGGTAGGCGCGGCTATAAGCATTGAGCATTTTCACCAGATCGGGACCGCCATGTCCCCCGTCCATCAGGGAGTGCATATAGACGATGAAGTCCTTGTGACCCGCCTTGAGTAACTGCGCCACCGCATCCATAACGAGGTCGTGCCCCTTGCGGCAGGGATACGTGCCGTTCCTCGCCACCATGCCGAAGATGAAGCAGTCGTCGGTCAGGTATTTCGCACCCTGCTTGCGGGCCGTGCCGATCATGGCCTGCCGCTGGGCCTTCCGAGTCGCCTCATCGACCTTGTAGATATTGGTGTCGATTCCCAGGGGAATGTATTCAGTCTGTCTCACCCCCTCGTCCTTCAGCATCCTCGTGCCCCACTCGGTCGGGGCGACGACCTTGTGCGCCATCTTGAGATTCCTGACGAGGTTCTTGCCGAGGGGCTTGTGGTCGGGGAAGGCTATAGGCACCCACTTAAACCGTTTCCATGTCTCGGTGCGCCAAATCCAGTGGTCGGTCACGGAGACAACGATGTCGGCCTCGAACTGTCTGGCCCAGCGTTCAATGACGTTCTCGCCCATGTCACCGCTGACGATGGGGTAGTAGGTAACGTTGTCGTGTTCCCAGCAGGCGTGCCCCGCCAACCCCGCAGGCAACCAAGCTAAAGCGGACATGACCTCCGGGTGCTTCTGGAGACGCGAGGTTATCTGGTCGGCCAACCGACCGTAGCCGGTCGCCATCCAGGGAGCTGCACCGTGCCAGAGGATTCGCAAGCTCATGGTTTTGGCTTTTTGGCTTTCGGCTTGTGGGCCTCGACGCCCATCATGCCCTTGCCGTAACTGGTCACAACGATGTCCTTCATGCCCAACTTGTCCAGGCGGTAGGCAATGTCTTTGGGGGTGAAGCCCGTCAGGTGAATGCCGATGTCCTGGTGGGCATTGAAGAACTTGCTCTGCTGATCGCCGTAGATAGTGCCAAGAATCATCGGCCCCATAGATCGGTCTTTCTTCTCGTCCCGCAGTATCTTCTCCGCCGCCGACTTGAGGTCGGGCAGGCCCAGTCTCAGGATTCCGCCCGGCTTGAGAATGCGTATCCATTCTTCAAGGGTCTCGTTGCTCTCTTCCCAGCGGATGTGTTCGAGGACGTGGTTGGCCTTCACCTCGTCGAACGTCCCTTCCCACTCGGTCGGTAGACAGCGCACGTCGCAGCGGAAGTCGGGGTGAGACTCTTCGTTGAGGTCGACGCGCACAATGAAGGCTTCGGGAGAGGCTTCTTGCGAACCGTTGTGAAAGACTCTACCGCAGCCTAGATTGCATACCTTGTACTTCTGCCTCATCGGGTCGGGCTTCTTGGCCGTGCTGTTGGTCACGTTGATACTGAACAGTTGGTCGACTCCCATATCGTAGTGCTTGCAGATCGTGTGCATGCTCGCGTCCACATACCACTTGAGACCAGCCTTCTCAATGGCCTGGGCGAAGGGCACGTCCTCCGTCCATGCGGTTATCCCGCCGTCTTCCTTCATAGTCTTGCCAGTGTGGAAATACTTTTTCACCGGGACTTCCTCGCCCTCGACGTTGACGAGGTACTCTTCTAGTCCCTTTATCTTCTCCAGGTCGGCAACGCGGATGATCGACATCCCCAGCGCGCCCATCTTTACCTGGAAGAGTTCGCCGACCTTCCAGTTCCAGCAAGTCCCCTCAGCCCAGTCCTTGTAAACAAGCGGCATAGGGGGGTGGGACTTCGTTGAGTAGATGCCCGAGAGAACGGAAAACTGAGGGTTCATCTCCATGAGGGTGTAAAGGTGGTGAACACAGAACCGTGGCGCAATCACGTCGTCGTCCCAGAAGAGGAGATAGCGGTACTTGTACTGCTTCGCCATCCAGACAAGTTGATTCCGGGCATCCTCCGTTGTCTGACCCGCTATGGTCATCCAAGAGAACTTGGTCATAGCAGGCCACGTCTGGCTCATCGCCGAGTCGAGAAGGTGATGAGAAATCTTCCCCAGTGTGGGGAAGCCGATCATGATGCTCGCCCTGAGTTCATTTGGGTTCACGCCTGCGGTCTCCTTATTGTGTGTGAGGGCGGTTGCCCGCCCCCACACGCTATTTGCCTTACCACGACCCGCCTTTTTGCCCGCTAACCGGGGCTTTCATAACTACAACGCCGACAGTCTGGGACAGGGCACTTCCGGCTCCGGCAGCCCCCGCTGGGTGGAACATGAGAATGTTCGCAGCGGAGACGCCCGCCGTGATGGCGGCACCCCCTGTAACAGCCAGGTCGTCGTTGTACAGAGTCAGGACGTAATCGTTCGTGGTTAAGCCCGTGAACGTCGCCGTCTTCGTGGCGTTGGAAGCGCACGCGGCTACGGCGAAGGTCTGGAACTTGCAGTTTTCTGAGTTAAACAGTCTTGGCATACTTTCCTCCTACCACGATCCGCCGTCTTGACCGCTGGTTGGAGCCACCAGTGCCAGTATCCCGACTGTCTGGGCTACCGCAGTACCGGCCCCCGAGCACCCCGTCGGTGTAAACACCAACGTGTCGGCAGCGGAGACAGCCAGGTTAAACCCCGACTGAGTTGTCAGAATCGAGTCGTTGTTGTACAGGATCGCCACGTAATCGTTCGTGGTTAAGCCTGTCATCGTGGCTGTCTGGCTTGCATCGGAGTCCAGCGATGTCAAGGCAAGGGTCTGGAATAGGCAGTTTTCTGAGTTAAAGAGTCTTGGCATACTTCCCTCCTACCATGACCCGCCGTCTTGTCCAGTCGTCGGGGCCTTCATCGCCATGATTCCGACTGTCTGGGCGACCGCACTAGCGCCACCAAACGCTCCCGCCGGGGTGAACATCACGGTGTCGGCAGCGCTGATTGCTACTTGCACGTTGTCTTCCGTCGTGGCAGCCAACCCCGTGTTCATCAGGATGAAGCAGTAGTCGGCCGTAGTCAGGCCCGTAAACGTGGCAGTCTTCGAGGCGTTAGAGGTCATCGACGCTACGGCGAAGGTCTGGAACTTGCAGTTTTCTGAGTTAAACAGTCTTGGCATTCTGCCCTCCTTACGTGCCGTAGGCCATGATGGCCTTGTTGTTCAGGGCAATCTCCCCACGGACAAGCCAGGTGGGAATCGTGTCGTGGTAGCCCCCAAACCACAGCCATCCGTAGTTCTTGAACCGCCCCAACTTGTCGAACGGGCCGGTCTCGATCAGGCTTGGTTTCGGCCCATACAGGGTCGAGTACGCCTTCATCACGCTCATCCCGCCGAAGACGGGAATAGCGCCGACGAAGGTGGCCTCGGTCGCGGGAGTGGCCGTAGCGTGGGCGTAACGCAGGCCGCCGTCAGGGCCAGCCCCAACGATGGTGGCGATTGTCGACGCAACGCTCGTAACCAGTACCGTCTCTAGGGTCGTTACCTCGCTTGTGGTCGTCTCCAGCGTCCCGACAGTCCAGTGGTCTCCGGCCGTACAGCCGGTGGCGGCCACTAGGTCGAGGGATGTCTGGCCGACGGTGTGGGCATTCGTCAGCGAGGTCGCGGCCTGAGCCACGGTTCCCGCCGACTGGTAGACCTTACCCAGTGGGGACTCGATGATGCGGATACCGGCTATCCGGCCGAACTCGCCGTTGTACATTTGCTGCCGCGCTTCGGGGGCAACGACGTACTGAACGGGGGTGAAGCCGTTGAGACCGAGAAACTCGCCGGTCACGAGGTCGTGGATTACCGTGCCGTAGTCGACCGTTCCCGGCTCGGCGTTACCCTGCGTTCGCCCCGCGCTCTCGGAACCTGAACTCAGGCCGGGGGCACCGGCAGCTCGAAGTTGAGCGGCCAGACCGTAGAGGAAGGCGTATCCCGCTGCCTCCAGGTCGTCGGCTACAACGTCAAGGTCGGCACGAGTGTCCGATGTCGTTGGTCGGCGACATATCTTGCCGTTGATGTAGGGCGCTCTCGCAATCACGTCCTGGGAGAGTCCGGCGTTGCGGCCGATCAACTCCTGAAAGGCGGACGGGATGTCCGTGCGGCCAATGGCCCGTAGTCTCTTCGTGTCCTGGGCGGCGTTGCCGTACTCACCCATTGACACCGCAATGCTGGTGTCGGAGAGCTGGACGCCTTCAATGTCGATGGACTCCGAGATAGTCGAACTTATCAGCGGCAGGTTCTTGTAGACGGTGAGCTGGACGCTCGTTGCCGTCCCGTCCGTACCAGGCGCTACAGCCCCGCCATCGGGAACGAAGGGAAACTGGTCCCAGCGTTCCTCCGCCGAAGTCGCGACGAGGAAATCTGTTTGTAGATGTGCGGCAACAACTGAATTGCTTAGTGTTGCAGAAGTGGTTACAGCCACTTAAAACCTCCGTGCTTTAGAACACGGCACCGGCGGCAATCGCCTCGTCTCTCAGCTTTTTCAAGTCTGCATAGACGTACTTGTTAGGCTTCACCGCGCCGGAGTTGATGTCGGCATTCAATTTCTCGAACGCCCGCACCTTCGCCTCGGCGTCGGGCTTGCCGGGAGTGCCGGTTGGCTCTTGTCGATCAACCCTGGCCGCACTCCGGTCGGGTGCTCTCTGCGCCGCCACTGGTGCTTGGGCAACTGTCTTGCTCCGCACCCATTTGAGGCTCTGTCTAAAGCGCCTCATTCTGTCCGTGGCATCCGCCGATGACCCGTCACCGTAGTCTAGGTCTGAGTCGTTGGGGTCGACACCGGTGTCCGTCGCCAGCTCGTGCATTTCCGTTGTCAGGCGATCCGCATAGTCCTTGGCCCTCCGCGCCTCTTCTCTCCGGCCGTCCTCTTCGACGCGGGCCTGGAGATTCAGTTGAGAGCGGTATGCTTCGGCATAGGCGTTCGCCAGTTCACGGGCCTGCGCTTCGTCACCACCTGCCTGGACTTTGGCCGTGTAGACCTGATTCCAGTAGGATTGGACGGCGGCCTGAACGGGGTCGTACCCCCCCTGTGTTTGGGCTTGTGGCCGCTGACGTAGTTCGCCGAGTTCCTTCCGCGTCGTTTCCAATTCGTCCTGAGTCTTTTGAAGGCTTCTTTGCAGCCCCTTGTACTCAGGCGACGGCTCCGGCGGTTGGACTGGCTCGACTACTTCCGGCTGTTCCACAAGGTCTCCCTCAGGGATAACTTGGGTAGGCTCTTCGTTGTCGCTTGTCACGTTTGCCCTCCTTACAGGCAAATAGAAAGACGCCGACATAGCGTGCGGCGTCTTCCAATTTCGATATTAAGTTGTTTGTGCTTACTCTACTTGTTTTATTACCCCTTTGTCAAGTCGTGCTTGACAAACCCCGAAAACGGGAGTAAGGTGAACTTCCCGCCGAGGAGGTGCGCGATGCGGTTCATCCGTTTCCTCGTCACACATGAGAATGTTCAGCTCGTGTTAGGCGCTGTGATTTTCACCGCCCTCGTCGTTCTCGGCGTCTATTTTAACTGGGGCGGTAGCCCCTGCGATTGGGATATGGACGTTTGGGTCTGCCACTAGGGAATCACCCCTTCGTCTAGTGCCGCCTGAATCTCCGCCCTCATCTCATTCTCTAGGGGCAGAACCTTCGGTATCATCTCGTCCCTGGCATTCGTCCGCATACCCCATACCAGCATGGTCGCCAGCAGTTCCGGCACCTGCTCCTCAATCTTCTGGCGGTACGCCGTAATGGTCTTGTCTACCGCCTTGACGACGGGACTGCGCTGCAACACGTCGCCGGTAGAGGGGGCAGTGGGGTTCTTAGCGATTAACTGTCGCTTGAACTCGTCATAACTAATATCGCCGAGAGAAGGCCAGTTGGAATCCCGCATCTTTTCCCAGATGACATCGGACATATCAAAGTAACTCACCTTACCCTCTACGCCCGGGAGTGTAATCTTGGGTTCGTCAAGTAGTGCTAGGGCTTGGCGGCGCAGGGCCATGACGGGACTGTCCTTCGCGCCAAAGTTCTTCTGTAGTTGGCCGTACTGTTCATCCGTCAACTTGGACTCGAAGGCGTCGATGTCAACATACATCTGTTCTCGTTTGGCGGGATCAATCTCGCCGGTCTCGGCGTCGGTGTTCTGTCGATACAGCGACATCTCAAAGTCAAGGACTTCTTGCGGATTCCACTGGTCAGTCGGTTTGGTCGACGGCCTGTAGTCCGCCCACTTCTTCGCCGTCTCAGGGAACCCCTTTTCAATGTTGAAGATAGCGGCCTGCCGGTCTTCCTTTGCCTGCCGTATCATAGAGTTTGCACGGCCGGGGTCAGTGAGGAACATCGGTTCCGCCTGACGAAGAGTCGCATTGTAGGTCTCGGTCGCCACCCCGATGAGATCGTAGGCGTTCGGGTTCTTCGCCCACCGTTGCTTTTCCTTCTCAACTTCCGCCTGGGCAGCAACAACGGCGGCATCCGCACTCACAATGCGGTTGGCCTCGGGTTTGCCCTCTCGTGTTGCCAGATCGTCAAAAGACTTAGCCCCGGCCACCTGAGCCGCCTTGTCCTTTGCGGTAAGAAGGTTCTCAAAGGCAGTCTCATACGTCAGGGTGCCAGTGCCGAAGAAACCAGAAGAAACCAGTAGTGCGCCCTTTGGTCCCCATTCCCTCACGGCGTCAGTCACATCCTGAATGAACATCGGGGCGAGTCTGTTGAATGCCTGCGCCTTGAGTTGCCCCGGCGCGGCAGATAGTTCCTCGCCTGTGAATGTTGATCCGCGCAGTAGGTCCGCAATGAAGCCAGCGGCAGGCGACAACTTGCCCTGGAAGAAACGGCTAAGGACGGTCAGTCTATCGGCCGAGTAGATGCTACCAAGTACGGTATCCTTGCGTTGCCCAGTGGCGATTTGGGCAACCGTGCGGGCGATCTGTTGGAAGCCGCCCCACGAGTCGATACGAGTCGGGCCGACCTTAATCTTGCCAAAGTCTGTCGACCGTGGATCGAGTTCCACGTCAGCGGCACCCGTGAACTTCAGAACCGATAACAGGCCAAGGTTTGTCCCGATAAAGGCCGCGAGGTCTCGCGCCACCATCTTTCGGACTAGCGGGGTCGATGTCACCAACGTCGGTAGTGTCTCTAGGCGGGCAGCGAGTAGTCTTGGCGAGAAGATTCCCGCCGCTAGTTCTGGTGCCGCTCGCTCGAACTTGCCCAACTTCCCGCGTCCAGATGCGACGTTGAGCCAGTTACAAAGGTCTTTCACGTCCTCCTCAGTAAACTGGATGCCGCGCTTCTGCCAACTTTCTATCGTTGTCTTGCCCACATCGAACCGTAGTTTGTTCAGGAACGCTTCATAGGCCCGTTGCGATTGGCGAATGCCGGGTATCTTCTCTATAAGCCCAGCCACGCGACCCTTGCCCAAGCCCATAAAGGCTTCCTCGCGTCCCACCATTTCCGCCGCGTTCGGCGCAGCGACAAACAGCCCGCCTGGTTCTAGATACTGTTCGTAGATCGGGTGCGCGATGATGTTGTCGTAGATGGCTTGGGCGTTCTTCTCCCGAGCCGCCGCCTTCACCATCGGAATGAGGTCTGATAGGAACTCCTTTGGGTGTCCCGGCCCGAGCAATGCACCCTGCCGAAGAGGAGCCGAGAGGTCGTAGGAAGCGAGTACGGCACGCGGTATGTTCGCCGCTTCGACGAATTCGCGCCATAGTTTGCCGCCAAGCGGACGCCACGCCTCAACCGCCTTCGTTATGCCTGGGAACTCTCGTTCCAAAAGGACTAACTCACCCGGCGTTGGCAATTCCCCGAGAGCGAGCGTGTCAAGTGCGGTGCGAGCATTCCGCCACTCAAACGGCTTGTACTTGGGCGAATCCCTGAGAATCTGCCGCCACTCGGCGACCTGTTCGGGAGTTACATTTGCTTCGATGGTCGGCTTTACCAACTTGCCCTTTGTCTGGGCCATCGCCATTTGGAACGCCTTTTCCTCGGCATACTTCGGACTTCCCCGGATACCAGCGATAGCCCCAGCCTGCCCGACTCGTTTGGCGTGAAGTTCTGCGGCGACTTGCGGCTGCGCCTCTCTAGCGCCAGCGATCAAGTCCACAAGCCCTGCACGGGGGTTAGGCGGGACCGCCTCCTCCGCTGCCTTTGCCACAGTTTCCCCCGCCTTCGGCGCTTCCTCTGGCACCTTGCCGATAGCACCGCGCTCACTAGAAAGCCGACCAGTGGTCAACTCTCTCGCCGCGACCTTTCCAGCTTTCCCCGCGAGGGGCATAAGAAGGGGGCCGGTAAGACCACCGGCAATCTGCCCTATGGTCTCACCCTTCTCGCCACCGACTCGTCTCCCGATTAGTCCGCCTGCGAGTTCGCCGCCTGCAAATTGGGCTGTCAACTTTGCGGCCCCACCTAGACCGCCACCCGCGCCCATCGCCCAGATGCCAGGAGCTGTGGCCGTCTCTAGCGGCCGGCGCGCAACAGAGGGTATTTTCTCTTCGCCCGGAATCAGCGTAATCGGTGAAGCAGTCACTATTTCCGCCGTACCGAGGGCTGAACGCAGACCCGCCTGTACCGGCGTGGGGTAAGGCATCCGGTTCGCCTTCTCGCGCTGGTAGCCCAGCCATTCGTCATGAGCCCGTTGGAAAGAGTAATAGTCAGGGAAATCCATCTCCTTCGGCTCTGGATACCCACTCTCTAGGGGGGCTTCCCCCGCGTACTGCCGTATGGTCTCCGGCGTAACCATGCCCGCCATAGCCTTCTGATAGGCTATGTCCTGCGCTGACATCCCCGGCGGAATGTAGCCACCCGCCCCCGGTGCCGCCATCGGATTCGCATTCGGCATACCAGCTATAAATCCAAGCAACTGCATATTAGCCAGAGTGTTGAGCCTCGGCGGCCCTAGCTCTTGCCCGTAACCCATCGGAAGCGGGCGGTAGGGCGATGGCTGGGACGGAACCTGTGTGAGCAACTGTTTTAGATTACCCGTGGGCTGAGGTGGCCCATACGGCGCAGGTGTGGCCGGAGCCATTGGTGGCGGCGTAAACGGTGGTATCACACGCGGGGCCGCAGGCGCATACGATGGCGGAGATGGCGCGGGTGAGTACACCGGCGGCGGCATTGGTGCGGGAGTGTACGGAACCTTAGCTGCCTGAACGGCCTTCGACGCCTGCGAGAGCCGCGCAACTATCTGGTCCGGCGTCAGGTTGCCACCGGCAGCGTCTATGAGTTCCTGTAGGGTCGCCACAAAGCTCTCCTACTGAAGTCGTTGTAGTGCTGGCGTCGCACTCCGAAGGTTGTTAAACCCGTATCGGCTGGACGCTACCACGTCTTCGGGACTGATCCCGAAGAGAGTGTTATACATACTGAATAGACCCTGTTGTTCGGAAGGTAGCATTCGGTTGAGTGATTGGAGGCTCGGTGTAGGCATACCGTGTGCCGCCTGACTCATGTTTGGATACTGAAGTCCCTGCCCCTGACCGAGTTGCGTCAGCCACGGGAACTGTGGGCCGCCCCTATCGTAAAAGTCCTGTATCGGCGCGGGAAAGGGCGGCAACGGTGTCGAACCATAGGGGCCAGGGGGAATTGAGAAGGCAGTCCCGCCCTCTGCGAACGATGGCACCTGCGGCGTAATCTTGACCTTCTCTGTCTGCTGGGGCGCGTTCTCGTTGAAGGTGAACAACGGCTGCCCCGAGTTCATGCCGATGGCGACGGTGGGTTCGGCGGGAATAAACGTGCCGCCCTTTGCCGCAGTGGGTATTGCCTGCGGGGCCTGCGGCGTCGGAATGTTCGGCGGCAGTGGTGTTTGCCCCATGTCGGGCATGGCACCGAACCACGGATTGCCCCCATTGGGAATATTAAGAATGTTCGCCAACTGTGAGTTGTACGGGGGAACCTGCCCGCGTGCCTGGAACCAGGAGGCAAAGACGTTGGCAGGGTTTGAGAGAACGTCGTTGAGTTGTCCAACGCGATTATAGCCTGCCGTTAGATTCGCCTGTCGAATGGACTCTTGCAACTGCGCCGCCTGAAGTTGCTGAGAGAACGGGTCGTACTGCATGTAGGACGGGCCGCCGCCCCCTCCGCCACCCATCAGACTCGGGTAGTTAAACTGTGGCGTCGAGGGCATCTGAACAGGTTGCCATTGTCGCCCCGTCTGATACTCGGGGTAGACTGACTTACCCTGATTCACGTACCAGTCGGGGGTATGGTAGAAGGGCTGGTTAGGAATCTGTTGGCCGTATTGGATGTCGGTCCCGCCGGGGGTATAGCCCGTGGGCACGGGAGTGTAGAACCACTGCCCGGTCGCAGGGTCTTGCTGAAGCATCCACGGGATGCCGTCGATCATCCTAATATTCGGATCATCAGTCGTTGGGTCGTCGCCAGTATCGATTGACCAGGGGTCTCCGTCGGCCATCTTACTTACTCCCCAGGAACTTGCAGGCAGCGCACGGTCTCTGCTCGCCGTCCTGATGCTTCGCGGCGGCGTACATTTCCTCGACTAAGGGCATGGCCTCCACCTCGTCGAGGTTCAACAGGTGCGCGTGTAGTTTGTTACGCTGACGCGGCCCCAAGACGTTTCGCCCCGACTTTAGGGACTGGGCATAGCCCTTTATGTCCCCCTTGTAGCCCTCGAAGTCCCTAGACAGGAGTTCTCTGAGGTCTGGCAATCTGTTGCATCCCCTGTGCGGCTCTTGCGGTCTCTTCGGGGCTCCCCGGCATGGCAGGCACCTGTCCCTGCATCGCGCCGATTCCCATCGGTGCCGCTGCCTGGTTCATCCCCTGTCCTTGGCCCATTCCTTGCGACTGCAACCCCTGTTGTTTGTAGAGCTGCATCAGCATTTCCTCGAACTCCATCTGCTCGACGGGTTCGCCCGTGTATTCCTCAACGAAGTCTCTCCCAAGGTGATTGACGACCAAAGGTGACGCCATCACCTTGTCGCGCATAACGCGCATCTTCATGTCCGCCGTGTTCTGAATCCCCGACCGCTCCATTGACTCCTCCAGGTCGATGATGCCTGCCTGGTAGAGCTGGGCGGCTACAAGGGCTTCTCTGCTTACCGCGCTGGGGCTCATGTCCCTCAACTCGATGCGGTGATAGAACGGAGACGGTATTTCGTTCTTTTTGAGCGTCGGCGGAGCCTGCAAGGTGTCGTCCGTCATGGGGACGGTCAATTCGTCCTTGTCGTCACGTAATAGGACGTTTCTAGCCAGGATCAGGACTTTCTCGTTGACCTCGCGTATCCCGTCCTCAACGGCCCGTTTCGCCGACCTGAAGCGAAGTTCAGCCTGCGCGGAGAGGATCGCGTGCTCGGCGGCGCTTCGGGTTCCTGGTTGCTTTTCACCAGACACGACGGAGCCGAATGTACCACGTTCAATACCCGCCTGTATCTGTCCAATGGTGGCTAAAAGTGCAGCGTGGGGCTGCGGGATAACGGGAGACTGTGGCAGATCACAGTTTGGTGGAATGAAGTTAAGGAAGCCAGGTGCCCACGTGAAGTTCCACTCGGAGGCTTCGCCCTTAGCAAAGAGAACGGGCGTAGCATAGAAGGCTGTAATGGCATCGAGTTGAGTTAGCCTGCGGCCCTCTGCCTCCAAAAGCGACCGGACGGGGTGAAGGATTCCCCTGGCCTTCTTCTCGTGATGCCCGTCTCTCGACTCCCTTCCGCCGCCGCCGTACTTGACGACCCACGGTAGGGGGTAGCCGGGGAGAAACTTCGGGCCAAGGGCTTCAATGCGATCCGCCAGCACGGCGCGCCAGCAACCGTATATCTTCTCACCCTTGGTCTCCGCGAAGCCGTCCTTTACGTCCTCGGCGTCGGCTTCCTTCGTCCCTTCCTGCCAGTAGTCGATGATGTCCGCCCTGTTGGGATCGAGGGCGTCATCGCCCGTGCGCGGGTTCGACCAGTCTTCATAAAGTTCCTGTACCTCGTCAACGTCTTTAGAGTAGAACTCCATGCCCCACTTCTTACGTCCAATGGTGGGGTCGTCGATGAACCATCGTGGAGAGATGGACTGGCAGACAATCGGGAAGTCCATAGCACGGATGTCCCGAATCTCGGCCATGATCTCGTCTTTTTCTTTCCTGGTCATTCCCTGAGTGATCTCTGGCTCCGGCCAGGCGTCGAAGTCGATCAGGACGCGGAATACGGCCTTGTTGCCGAGAAAGAGGTTCTTGGTGAAGTCTCTGGGCGGGGGAATGTCTTCGGCGTGGCTCGACCAGTAGTTCCACACCCCCTGAATGAATCCCTTGATCTTTCCCGCCTCTTGTTCTGATTTCCCCTTCTTCCCTATCGTCGGGACGTGGGGCGTGATGTGCTCGGTGTCGATATGGTCGGTCGCCTCTTCGATAATCGCGGACGCGGTTGCGGGGGTGGTCTTCGGGAACCCCTCGGGGCCGCTCGGCTCCCAGTCCCCCTCGTAGAACATCTCCGCTTCGTCGAAGGCGTCGAAGAACTTCTGGAGCCTTGCCTGCCCCTTCTCATGGCGTTTCAGGATTAGTTCTCTAGTCGGTTCGGGCAATTCTCATCGGCTCCTTTTTCCAGTCCGTGTACTGCGTCGGCGTGTACGGCATGTACTGGGCTGGCCGGTAGTCTCGAAGGCGTGGGGCATATCCGAAGTGACGGATCAGGCCGTACCCTATCGCCATCCACGCATCTCTATTCCCCTCGGTGGAGTTGTGGTCGAAGATTGCGCCGTCGTGGTCGACCTTGTGCTTCCAGGCGCGGTGTCCCTGCCACGGCGGGTCGCCAGAGTCCGCTTCGGCGAGTGCCCCGACTTGCCTGGGCGAGATGAACACTTCACCGGCGTTGATTTTCGTCAGGATGCGTTCCGCCATGTCTTTAACCAGGATGGGCTTGCCCAGGTCGGCCAATCTGAGGTGCGCGTATTCCCACCACTGCTCCTGCACGCTCTTCCCTGCCTGGTGCTGACGGGCCGCGAAGTCCACGGTGGCGATCTTCTTGCACTGCCACCAGGGACGCTTTTTGCAGATGTTGATCATGTCCTCAGTCGTCAGGTTGTGTTCGTAGACCTCATCAATCCCGTAAGCGGTGTTCCCCTCGATCTGGAAGACCTCAACCGCGTAGGCGGCATCGTATCCAGGGTCGACCCAGATGTAGACCGGTTTATTCGGGTCAAGTTCCGTATCTTTGACGTGATGCGGCTTGAAGGCCCTGAGAACGAGGCCGTGGGGAGCGATGGGCTCCGCCTCGATGCGCTCTTGCCAGTATTCGTCGTCGTATATCCGGCGCATCTCCTTGATAACGCTATTGTCAACTCCGCCGGGGTAGTTAAACTCATTGGCGTAGGTGGGAATGGCGAGGCTCTCTAATCTCATGTCATTAGGGCGCTGGCCGATCTTGTACCATTGCTGATACCATCGCTCAGACTGCTCGAACGTCCCCGACATGAACCAGAAGGCGTCCCTCGCGGAGCCGCGCCCCTGAAGCCTCTTTACGGCGGGCCACGAGACTTTGCCCGCCTCGACGACGAATATGCCGTCCGGCTTCCAGGTTCTAATGTTCATGGCGTCTTCCAGCGTCTTAGACTCGACGATGTTGCCGACGCCGGTTATCATTCGCCAGCTACCCTCTCTAGGGGTAGAGGGTTTGCCCTCCAGGGCACCCATTTCCTTCAGGTCGTCCATGAGGTAGCCGAACTCCATGCGCGGCTCCTCGTAGGTCGGCCCGGCGATGGCGAAGTACCTAGGCCGGACTATCCTCCCGCCCCTCATCTCCGGGGGATAAAGGACGTGCGGCCCCGCTTCCTTCGCCGTTATGTACGACTTTCCGCTGTCTTCGCCGCCCGCTAGGAGGAACCGGTGCGCTGTCGAGTAATGGACTTTCAGCGCTTGCGGTCCCGTCGGCCGGTATCCCACTTGGCGGAAGTAGTCGACCTTCTGTTCCCACTTCAATCGCAGCATTTGCCTCTACGCCGTTGACGATGTTCTGAATCAAGACCTGGAAGCGGTTGTCGTCCGCCCCAGTCCCTGTACCTATCTGTCCTGTTTCCCGCGCAATTAACTCCAGGCCGTTCAGCAGGTCGCGTACCTGGTACTTCGGACGGCCCGAGAAGTCACTACCCCCATCCCAGACAGCTTCGGCAAGGGCCTGAACAAGAGCTATCTCCGCTTGCAGGCGTGTGTCCTTATGGGCCAAGCCTTCTTTCCACATACTGGCTTGCCAGGACTCACGAAGGGCCGCTATCTCGTTCCCGTACCGCTGTCGAAGGTTCCAGAGAAGTTTGCGTTCGGGTTTCCCCCAACCGTGCTCCTCACACAGAACCTCGATGCGGTGATAGGGCAGAGCCTCGGCAAGCCAGTGCAATAACTGATCGCGGCCTTCGGCAGACTCCAGCGCCACACACCCCGTAGACTCCAGGGCTACGCTTTCAACCATCTATAGAACCAGGTTCAAGGGCTCCTCGTACCAGGACAAACCAGAGCAGAACGTGGAGGTCGTGGCCTCTGCTACGACCTGAAGCGAGATTGCGCCCGTCGGCGGGACGATCAACCTGCCCTCAATCGGGACACAGATACCAGCCCCAGGGAGAACGCCCGTGGGTTCTGGGTCAACGGACGAACTCACGGGATACCAGCCGTTGTCCGTGCAAGACTTGGCTAGTTCGACGATTGCGTTGCCGCTGTAGGTCCGGCCCGACATGCCGGTAAGGTTGACGGCGCTGGCAGCGATTTCGGAGGTACAGGCCGCCAAGCCCGCCGGGTGGATACAGGCCCAGATCATAAAGCGGCCCTCAGCACCCGTGGACACGAGGCAGTGGGTGAAAATCCTGTCTACGATGTAGGACTTCCCGCCCGTGCTTTCGCCGTTCCAAAGGGTTATCGCTGCGGTGGTGGACGGCCTCGTCTTGATACCGGCGGTAGCCGCAACCTGGATGACCTGGAAGCCAAAGCCCCTGCGGGTCATCTCGGTATAAGCGGGCAACCCCTGGGCGACCATGACATCCTTAATCTCGTTAGATTCAACATGCGCCTCTTTACTCGGATCGTGCCTAGAGGCGGCGTTAATCAGTTCGGTCATTCTTTGTTCCTTTCTACAGAACGAGGTTTATCTTCTCCTCGTACCAGGAGAGCCCCACAACGGGTGTCGACTCATCAGCATCGGACGACACGACCTGGACGGATATGCCGCCCTGCGGCGGGATAATCAATCGGCCCTCGATGTTGGCGACGATACCGGCACCGGGGAGAGTCCCCGTGGGCTCGTAACTCACCGAGGAGCTGACTGGATACCAGCCGTTATCAACGACGGTGGCGTCAACGTCCACGACGGCCATGCCGCTGTAGTAGAGGCCGCTCATTCCCGTCAGGTTGGTTGCGGCGCGGGCGATGTCGGCGGTGGGCTTGGTCATCCCTTGGGGGTGGACACAGGCCCAGAGTTGGAACCGACCCGCCGTGTTGTCCGAGGCAAGCATGTGAGCGAAGATGCGGTCGACGATGTAAGACTTGCCGTTTGTGCCTTCCCCGTTCCAGAGGGTGATGAGGGCTACGGTGTCGGGCCTGACAACAAGGCTGGCTGCGGCGGAGGTGGTGACAACCTGCCATCCATGCCCGCGTCTCGTCATCTCCGTATACGGAGGGAGACCCTGCGCGATCTGCACGTCGCCGATGTCGTTCAGGTCGGCGTGTTCGCGCTCGTGGGTGTAACGATTACTGGTATTAACCAGCGTTCCTTCCATTACTTCTTTCCTTTCCTCATTTTGCCAAGCGTGAGGGCGAGGCGAGCCCTTTTGCCGGTTTTGCCCTTAGCCCCCTTCTTCTTGCGGGCAAAGGCCATCGGACTCATGCCAGCGACCTTCGCCTGTTTGGTGAGAGCGCCGGGCTTCTTAATCGCTCCGGCAATCCAGTTCTTTGCCACTGGCACCTCCTAAACACAAAGACGCCACACGATAGCGTGCAGCGTCGTTGACGAGTCTGCGGCCGTTACTTCTTACGGTTCCTCGTAGTTCCTTGGGAATACGGGGACCAATCGCCAGTATTTGTCATCAAGGGCGTGTGTGCCCGCGAGAGAGAACCGCTTGCCACAACTAGGGCAGTCGAACCCCGCCGCGTACTCCGAGTGGTTGCGCTGTGATTCGGGGTCGTAAACGACTTCGGCCCCGCAGTCGCAGAATAGTCGCTTGTTAAGAACCATCCTCACCTCTCGGCTTTATCGCATAGGGCATCGGGGTTGACCTCAAACCTACAGCCGTCAAAGTGAAGGTCGTGGGCCTCTGGCGGGATGTTGAGTTGCTCCGTGAACACTTGGGCGTGGACATCCACCTGATCGTTCTCCGCCGCAGCGTTCACAGCCCCCTGAATCGAGGAGAACATGCGGACAGGCTCGCCTTCAACACCAAACCACCCCTGGTCAACAACTAGTCTCATTTCTACCTCCAACCTGGTTCTCCAATCGGGTACACGTCTCCCCGATGACTATTGGGGGAGGGGAGGGAACGGTGAGTCTCTTTGCTGGTTGACCACAGACGGGGCAGATGATTAGATCAGTAGACACATCAACCCTACATTCCGTCGTATCACCGTTCTCGCAGCGGAAGTCGTATCTCGGCATATCTCTACGGGTTTCCCCGGTGTCTTACCATGCGCCCCAGGACGCCGCACACGACTGGAGCGCAGAAAAAGGCCCCACACTCAGGCGTGCGGAGCCTTTGTTCACTTCATACACTATTTACTTCGTTTTGTCAAGTCACCCGAATGCCAGCCAAGATCGGGCTTCATCTCCCATCAGCCAGACCATGACCGAATCACAGAGGACATGGAAGCCGTGGTATGTCGGCACGCGACTCTTCAGCCGCCCCTTTCGGGCGATCCGCAATAACGTGTAGTTGACCCTTGTATTCGGACTAGAGACGGTACAGATACCCATTTTGGGCAGAGCCAGCATAGCCGTTGATTTGTCACCCCAGGTCATCAGTCCGCCAGGGGGTCCGTGACGGTTCGCGCTATGTACTCCAATGCTCGCTCACGGGTGATGTCTTTTTCACCACCGGTAACACCCAGGTCGCGGGAGAAACGGAAATACCCCACCACACAAACGACCCTCAAGGTCACGGTGCCGTTCCACGCCTCTTTGCAGGGCAGGGGGACACTAACGCTGCAAAAGTCATGGGCGGCCGCCTCAAGGATTTCTAAGCGTTCTTCGGGGCTCATCGCGCCAGGCTCTTTGCCCTCTTCGCAATCACGGCTTCTGCGGGCATCCCCACGAATAGTCTTCCAAGGGCTTTGTGCCCTAATCTCCCGTAATGCTTTCTCCAGACCTCGCGCAGCTCGTCAGGCGTCTTGCAGGCCGCCATCGCAGCCTCACACTCATTGACCTCTTGTGCAAAGTCTTCCGGGCTTAACGATCCTCTAGGTGGCATGATCCCTCCTTACTGCATGAACGAACCACCGTGGGTGGATAACTGTTCAATCACAACGCTTCCCTTTGCTTCTGGGTGCTTGGCGAGGTAAAGGCGAGTAAGTCCGGCTGCCTCGTATGCGCTCTCATGCACCAAGTCGAGTTTCGCGCCGAACTGCCCCGTCATATCTTGGAGGAAGTGCAGAATCTCGACCTCCCTCCTCTCCGCGTCCCGTTCACTCAGGCCGTGCAGAAAGATGGCCAGCAGTGCAATGAACGCAAGGGCGGCGATGTTGATGACGGCTAGAGTTATCACGGCGTCCTCCTTTTCCCCATTATACCATAACCTTTACGTAAGGTGTAGAATAGGCGTGGAGGTACGCGCATGAAAGTGACAATCTCCGACGAGGAGTGGTATCCCGTCTATGTCATCGAGGCGAGGCCCGAGAGAATGTGGCACCCGGTTGAGATTGATGAGGCCACAGTCGAGCGGGTTCGGAAGGCTGAAGAGGAGTTTGACGAGTGCCAGGAAATCCTCAAGAAGTTGCGTGAGACCGTGTGCCGCAAACTGTGAGGACGTGCAGGGCTGACTGTCGGCGTAGGGCGGTGTTTACGCTGGCTTTCAGGTGGGAAGGCGGGAAGGGGTTCTGGTATCCCTGTAACCCCTTAAGGGGAGAGCCGCCGTACTACTGCCTGGAACACGCCACGGAGAGGTCAATGGAACTCAACGAGGGGAAAGAAGAGGCGAAGGTATGAGCGGAACAAGGGATATGGTTGAGATTGGCTCGGGGGACTAGAACCCTAGTTTCCGCACGACTTCCTCGGAATATTCCTCTTGTAGTGCCCAAAGACGGTCGTGCTCTTTGTGCGCTTTGAGCATCTGCTCGAAGGTCACGGCAGAAAGTAACCCCTCGTTTGCTTTCCCCATCTCGACGCCGTGATCATGGAGAAAGGCGGTACGCCCTAAATGCGGCGCAAGCGGGAATAGGGTATCAGCTCCGTAGGAAGCGGCAATCGCATCGCGGGGGTGCATGACCGTGAAGACAGTAACGGTATCCTCGGACTTTTCAACTATTAGGTGATCCATCATTCTCCTCGCTTCCTTGCCCCCTTGGGTCTACCGAAGAACCGCCGATTAACCTCATCTTCCAGGTTAAGGTGGTCGGCGAGGAAGGCCCTGAGATCATAGAGGTCGTTGCCCCGGTATTCGTACATAGTCCAACCCGGCGACACCATCTCCCTGAAAGCAGCGGTCTGCTCACGAGTCCCCAAGGCGTAACCCTCGCCAATCTTCGTGCCTTTATCCAGGACAAGGCCATGCTTGGGAATCTTGCGCCCAATAAAGAGGGTGGTGCCGATCTCAAGCTCGTCAGCCTGCATCACTCTTCTCCTGCCTGTATATGCTCAACGTCGGGAAGATTGCCACCATCCCATGTGATCTTGTCGGGTTCCTTGTAGGGACGGAGTGCGTCGAAAATCGGTTTACCCTTCCTCTCGTCGTCCTTCCTCTCCCTGTAGGCGTACACCTTACACTTAGGGCCGCAATACTGCGCCCTGATGGTGCCCTTAAAAACGACGCCACAGCGTTTGCAGATGCGGTCCTGCCATCCTCTCATGACCAACCCCCTACTAGGAGAATGATGACAGTAAGGCTTAAGCCGAGGCCAACTAATCCAAGGGCGAAACTAAATCCGTCTAGAAAATCTCCATACATGTAGGCCCCCTTAAGAGTAACACTCAAGATCACTACGGTAATTGTAGCAGAACAAAAGGGGAACAGCAAGGCCAACGCACGAGTTTTAAAATAGCGGAGGGTAGATAGCCCCACTCACAGAGACGCCAGCCCCATACCCCCTCCCCCTGGGGGCGATTATATATGTCTGCATACAGGGGTAGGGGGTGTGTTTGAGAGCTGGTAGCAACCCCCATCTAGCTAGAGCAGGCTACAGATGACCAACGTATCTAGATGATCGCACTATAGTACATATGTAGAGTAATCCACTCCTAGAGCGTAGACTGCTAACTATTAGGGGGCTACTGTCTGTATCTAGGGCTGTTGTGTGTGTAGGGGAACCAAGGGGCTGTAGATTGGGGCTATGGCATTAGATGATAACAACCCTGACGTTGACGTAAAGGTTAGGCGCGGGAGTGTCGGCGGTGCCGAAGGGACTCTACTTGTGGAGTTAGGCCCTCTGATGGCATCTCTACGCTCCCTGTGAGCCGTTCAGCGGGATCGCAGCCGTAGGTCTGATGATACCAGCGCAGATTCTGCCGTATACTCCACCAACGGCGGGCAACCATCATTATATGCTTCATCTATCGTCTACCTTAACGTGTACGTAAGGGTTAGCCTCTGATTCTGGCACATTGTCCCACCAATAGGCTACTTCTACCTCTTGATGGCACCTAGGGCATACAGCGGGTAACTCTACATGGGAACCTATCAAGTAGAATCGATAGCCGCACTTACAGTCGTAGTTAGCCTGTACGTAAGGGTTAGGGTTCCTATCTGGCATTACCCAGCCGCCACCTATCTCTACGGGCACCCGCGTTCTATTGGCCTTATCCTTAGCTTCCTGCCACTTCTGGGAGTCCATACAGACTTGCGGTGCTACTTGCCATAGGTATTCTAGTTCAGCTTGAGTGAGTGTCATTGTACTCTCTCGCGTGTGTGTGCGATTCCATCATCCCTACAGTCTCTTGGGCTCGCTACGCTTGTTGAATACTGCGTTGTGCGGGTCGTCCAGCGCTTCGCCTATCTCTACGGAGAGCGCGCTCCTAATCGGCCTTACTGTCAGTCGGTCCAGGGCGTCCACAATCGCCCTTGTACGTGCGCACTCGGGGGAGCAGTAGCCGTTCAGAGACCACTTCTCGCCACAACCATCACTCTTACCGCAGAGGAGACAGGGTTTAGTCATGCCCTCATTCTACTCTCTCGCCTACGTGCGCGTCAATCTCTACAAAATAGTCACAAAATAATTGTCCTGGGGTATTGACATTGGGGGAATGTGTGGTATTCTGAGTCTGAGGAGCGAGCAATGGACAAGCGGATTTCGTCTATATGGCCCCAAGCACCGGAAGCAGACCGCTCGTCGGCTTGCTCCTCAACCGGTGTAAGGGGCCTTTCTAATGGAGGGAATGATGGCGAACAAGCGAATTATGACAGACTACCGATGTATCGGGGGCCATGTACACCCGATAGCGCCGGGCAATCTTCGCGGGATGCTCGCGGCGGCGAAACGCGGCGACTTCGGGCCAGAAGCGAAGACGGACGTAGCAGCGGGCAAGCCCTTTATCCTTTGCCCGTGGCGCAAGGTCGAATAGTAAGCCTGTCACCGAGAACTCAAGCCCTATTTGAGTTCCAAGAGACATGCCCGCCACTCATTCAAGCGGGCCTAGAGTCGGGCAATAGTTCTATAGGAGGAGAGACAAAATGAGATTCGAGGAAGCGGTAGCGAAGTTCACGGCATGGTGCGATCACCATATCAACATCGACAGTTGGGCAGAACTGAACGCCGCAGTTCGTGGCGTGGCAAAGGAGGCTGCAATAATGGCCGATGAAGGAGGCGGCGATATTGCAGAGGCCGAAATCGACCGACTCTTGCCACCCACAGCTGACTAGTCCCTTCCCATCCTTGGGCCTCACGGGGTCCAGGGACGGGCAGAGAAGAGTAGAGGAGAGAACGATGCGCCGACACCGGCACGATTACAAGGGCGCAAGCGAGTTACAGGCAGCAACAGCCGCCTTTGATGAGGAAGCAGCAAGCAGGTCCCTAGACGAACATCGACACGAGCTTGCGATCCTCCGTGCCGAGTTCCGCGAAGCCGAAGGATTGCCCAATGTTCAGGCAATGGTGTTACAGCGGTACAGCCAGAAGAAAAGGATCGTTGAGTACCTAGAGGAGAGAGAATGATGACACGCGCACAGGAAACGGCAGCAGTCAAAGCAGCGGTTAGCGCCGCCGGTTACAAGGTTCGCAACGTGGAGCACGGAAGGGGAACGGCGTACTGTTGGATTCACGTCAATCTAGCGCAGCCAGCTCCTTATCCCATGCTTCTGGAAGTCGAGCAGATCGCAGCACAAGCAGCCGGACGTGAGACATGGGGAAACAACTGCATTGGTGTCAGTGGAACTATCTAGCCGTTTCCCTTCCCATGCCTGGGCCTCACGGGGTCCAGGGACGGGCAGAGAAGAGTAGAGGAGAGAACGATGAAATACCTAGTTTATCGGAAAGGCGGCGATGAGTATCTTGGCGACGGTTACGCACTCGCTGAGGCTAAGAGGCTGGTCAACAGCCCCTACGCGCTCATCGGACACCGCTATTGGGACAATCAGAAGGACGGTGTACTAGTGGGCTTTGACGAGATGCCCGACAGTGCGGAAATCACCCGAAGGCGCGCCAATGGCCTACTCGGGGCGCGGCTGATGAAGTAGCTTTGCGCCTAGCCTTCCCTTCCCATGGCCGGGGGTCGCAGCTCCCGGCGACGGGTAGAGAAGATAGCAGGAGAGAGAATGATGGGGCCAACAGAGTTGCTTCGGGCAATCGACGAAGCCGAACAGATAGCACCTGGCTTCCTCCAGCAACTCATCTGCGATACGTGGCTCCGGCGTGCTGGCCTTCCCGCCCAGTGGTTTCTGCGAACTGCGGGTGGTGGCAGTCACACGGTGGCCGAACTTCGAGCCGCTATTGTAAGCGAATTTGGCGACGAATAGCACTCGCGGGCAACCGCAAAGGAGGAGAGAGAACGATGGAATGGAAGGTTACATACAGAAACGAGGGACGGCCAGAAAAGGGCTTCTATGACTCAGAGGGCGAAGCCACAAAGGGCGCTGACTTCCTACGCTTCCAAGGCGCCACGGCGATCAGGGTCACAAGGGCTACAGCCCAAGAAGAAGCGAAGAGGGCGTATTGGGCGGCATACTGGGCCAACCTAGAGAAGTAACAGGAGAGAATGATGATTGACTACAAGCAGGCACAACAGAAGGTAGCACTCGGACAGATGCGGGAGGAACGAATAATGACCGCCTACAGCCTACACCCAACCGATACCGGCCCAGACTACCGCGACGAAGACGGTTCGCCCCCAACCCTAGTAAAGTGTCCAGATTGCGGGCAAATGGAGTGGTGGACTGAGGCGGAAATGATGGACCACGGTCGCTGTCGCACTGGTCAATACCCCTGTGCTTGCGATGACAGGTAGCCGCCTTCCCCGGCGGCCCGGAGGCGGTGACAGCGCCCCCGGTCGGCAAGGGGAAGAGTAGGAGAGAGAATGATGGGACACACACCGGGACCGAGCGACGAACGCTCTTGGGGAGAAGCAGTGCCGGGGGTCAAGGGGCCGGATGTCTACGATTGCGGCTGCTACCTGAATTGCCCGCTGCACAAAGCCGCGCCGGAGCTTCTGGCGGCGCTGGGGGCGGTCGAGTGGGTGCCCTTTGAGGATCGTGAGTGGAGTGTAACCGATTACCATTGCCCTTCATGTGGCGGGACTGAACCGGGAACCGCCAGTGACGATCCTGGGGGTCATAAACCAGACTGCCAGCTTGCCAACGCGCTCGCTAAGGCGAAGCAATAGTCCGTTCTCTCCTCCTATGCATTGGCGGCTCCTTCGGGGGTCGCCTTTGCATTCAGCAGCGCCTCGGCGTCGGCACGGGTGATCTCCTCGCGCTTTCCGTTCAGATAGCGTGGGGTCGCTTCTCTGGCCCGCACCCAGAGAAAGATGTGGCCCATTCCGTTGTACATCGCAATCTCTTCCTTGGTAGTCGTGGCGACCCGCTCCAGCAGCCCCAGCGTGTCGGCAGCGTCTACACAGGCTTGGGCGTAGGCACGGGCAGCGTCTTTGACGAACTCTCTGCGACGGTCGGTGTATTCTTCATGCGCCCATTCAGCAAGGCCGTAGTCCTGCAACTTGACCTGAAACTTACCCCATGCTTCTTCTTGCATCATGCTTCCCCCTTCATCCTGGCGTAGCGTTTCGCTGCCTCCGAAATGGGCACCCATGTTGGATAGATTCTTGTAGCGCCGCAGAGCTTACAGACGGCGTGCCGGTGGGCCTCGCCCTCACAGCGACAGACGGACTCCGAAGGGTCAATGCGCCAGTGGTGGCGACAACGAAGATCAAGGGTTGGCTGTACACACTTCTCGCACACATCCGCACAGATCGCCATTGTCTTACCCCTTCCTAGATACGCCGATGGCCTGAAACGTGTGGTGTGGCATGTGTGCGTGCTTCTCCATTGCACCAACCCCTAATGTGTGGTGTGTTTTAACACACATAGGGGTGCACACATACATATCCCCACTCATTCACCAGTGTTCGCCTCGTAAAGAACGTCTCGCCCATCCTTCCGTGCAACCCGAAAGCGGGGGTCATTAGCCAACAGGCGCGACAGGTTGGAGCGGTCACACCCCAGCTCGTGCGCTATGTCCGTCGCCGTCATGGGGCCAGTGCCGAGTAGGAAGTCCTCGATGGTATCTATCAAATCAACCTTTGCAGTCGCCAGTGAGGGGAACTCCCTTGCGGAAGACTTCCGCGCCCCGGCTAGGTGGAAGCCCTCAAAGTCCAACGCCATGATCTCCATCGGTATGTCCGGGAGATCGTTTGCGTCGAGTGCCTCCAGTGAGACGCCGAGCGTGCCCGGCCGTGTCATGGAACGCTTCGAGTTCACGCGAATCCCTATATCTTGACCAGCGTTGAACATAATGGAGCCGAACGAGTGAGAGGGGTCTGCTCGTGGGGTGTGCCCTATCGCCTCCCACGTTGGGCAAAGGGCATTAAGAGCGTTGACCATCTGATTTGCTACTTCGTCGTCGCTTAGTTTCCCGTAACCTGAGCGGGATATGCTGTCCAGCATCAGCACTTCGATCCCATCGGCCTGGACTGCGTTCGCTATGCTGTCGTAGATGTAGTCAAGCCTACTGCCCTTCTTTTGTATCACCTTGATTCGGCGGTTGGCGTCCAACCCCAGTGTCTGATTGACGTACCACAAGCGCCTGTTGACAGAATCCTTGGAGCGTTCGAGGTTTACGATCATGACGCGGCGCTTGTCCGCCCGCCATAGCTTCTGGCAACCAGAGTCAATCGAAGCGGCCATGAGATAGAGCAGGTAACTCTTGCCCGCCTTCGGTAGTGCGAACATAATGGAGCCGCCGCCGTCCATGACGTAGGGATAGAGCGGGAAGGTCGGATCGGGCGGCTCTTCGTCGGCCCCCGCCTCCTCTATTGTGATGCCAGCCTTTGTGAACTCCGACCAGATTTTGAGGCTGAAACGCCAGATGGCATCTTGGAAGAAGTCGAGAGGATACTGCTTCTTCTCATCGCCACCTAGTTTTGCCCATGCCTTCCGCCCCAGTTTCTCGCGCCCGTCCATGCGTTCGAAGTTGAACAGATCACCGGCCAAGTCATGTCCGTCAATAGAGACAGTAACGGTGGCGTGCTTGCCCGTGTGGGCGTTGCGAATACCCTCAGCGCGAAGACTGAGCCGCCCGTTACGCGCCGACACTACGCCGTCTTTGGTGGCCCAGACCCATTCAGCGGGCATCCAATACCTCTGCCGCCTCACGGAATCGCTTGGCTAGGCACTGGGGACATAGCTCGGCAGGCCCGCACGGCTTGTTTGGCGCGTCTATGTCCGGCACAGTGAAGGTCAGTGAGCCCGTCTTCCCGAATGACACTCCTACCGTCTTGGGGGCCAGGTGCGCGTGCAATCCCCCGCACTCATCGCAGCGATATGCACTACTCATGGTCTTGTCCTCCTACAGTCCTGCGAGTCGCTCATCGCGCTCCCTACGTCTCTGGTCTATTGGTAGCCCCTTACCCGGCTGGTAGCGCTTCTCAACATCGTGCGCCATCTCGTAGACTTCCCTCTCTGTCATGGGCGGGTCACAGTGATAAGAGTTCACCGCCATCAGGCATTCCGCCATTGCGACTTCACACAACCCTCTCTCCCTGAGCCAGCCAGCGAACTTCAACAGCCCGTAGTGCCGCCCACCTTCGCGTAAGACGTAATGGCCGTTGCCCTCGAAAGTTGGTCTCTCTACCTTTGCGAGCTTCACTAACCACTCAGGGACAGGGGCCAAGGGCGTGTCCGGCCCGCGTTTGGGGTTCCACTGGTAACGCTGACCCGATTCGTGGACAGACGGCGGCGCGGTAAACCAGTTGATGAACTCCAGCCCCGGCCCAATCGGCCCGCGCTTCACCGCCGCGTTGTATTGGAAAAGGACGTGCATTCCCCCGCCGCCGGTGTGAGAGATGGGTGTCATGGGGAAAACGCCGTGAGGGGCAGCCAGGGCGTTCAGGGACGCCTTCCCGTTATCCCTGTGCATGTCCACGTCCAAGACGGTTAAGCCTGACGTTTCACCTGCCATAATGACTACGTTGGCGCGAGGGTGCGCTTGCCACCAACCGTTGATAATCTCAGGCTTGGTTGTGGCGTCCAGCGAGCCGTGCGTGTCCTTGTACGGAACCTTCCCGTCCACATGGTAGACGGGCCAGCCACGGGCGGCGTATTTTAAGGCATCGGATAGGCAGCTGGTCACTTCGGCTCCTCCAGCACCTTCCCGAAGCCCCGGTTGATTTCGGCCTTCGCACGACAGGCTGAGCAGTTCGCCTCATCGTGCTTTCCGGCAAGCGTGTCCTCGATGCCTTGTTCTGTTAGTGGATTGCGCGGCTTGTGTCCTACTGTCTCGACTGCCGCCAGCCCGAAGTCGCACACGGCGGCACGGATGGCGTCGACCTTGGGTTGCCATAGCACCGTGATATCAAGGATGCCCCTCGCAACCATCGGCGCTTCCGCCAGTTCTACGTCCAATTGCGCCACAGATTCTGCGAGCGTCATGGTCATTTCTCACACCCCTGATTGTAGATAGCAGATGCCATCAGGCTAACTCCGCAGATAGCGAAGCCATCTGCCCAACGCCCAAGAACCATCATTGCTAGGCCCGCAAGGTAGCAGGCGGTAAAACCAGCAGTGAATATCAACCTAGTCATGCGTCCGGTCCTTTCAGCGCGGCGGCAGCATCTTCTATTTCGTCAGCGATTTCCCATTCGTTGAAACCGCCGCTTCTCAGGTCTGTGGCGGCATCTTTGCAACGTTTCAGCGCCGCCTCTAGCTCCGCGATGCGGGTAGCGGCCACGGATACCTCAGTTTCGCGGTAGGTTAGCATTTCGGCGTTGGCTGTTAAGACCCCCTGTAGCCGCTCGTTCTCTGCGGTTAGGGCAGCGATGCAGTCTGCTTGTCCCTTGTGGAAGGCATCTGCTATCTCTTTTCGTGTACTCATTCGCTCACCTCCGGCCCGCTCAACACTTCACTAGCTCGCAGACGACGACTGGATCGTAGTAGTCAGTCGTGTAGATCACATCCGCTCGCTTGTACTTCTCCGTTGCGAAGGCCCTGGTCATGTCATAGAGCGCCTTCTTGTATGAGCCGGTAGGCTTTCCAACCAACTCGTATTTGCGTTCGCATTCCCGTCTCGCCCGCGCTAGGTAGCGAGGGTTGGTGCCGCTACAGATAGAGCCAGTCATTTCATCTCCTCTACCGTCACGTCACACGGCCCCGTGCGCTCGCCGCAAAGGGCGGCACTTACCAGCATGACCATTGTTCGCTCGGCACCGTCATCTTCGCCCACGTTGCCACGTTCATTCCCTGACAGTAGGGGTCCGTCCAGTCTGTGCAGCTCGTGATGGCGCTCGCTTGCTGCCAAGATTGCGGGGAGAACTGCGCGAGTCCGAGGTGCCCCGCTGAACTAACGGCGTTGGTTTGCCATCGAGACTCACATGGGATAACGACTTCGACGAAGTGTCGCTCCCACTCAGCGAGTCCGCCTGCGTCTCGGTATCCGGCGAGGAATCGGTCGATGGTGTAGCCGCTTCCAGTTTGTGCAGGCGGTCTTCCTGGGTATTCAGGCGCTCGTTCACGTAGGCCGGAAACGTCTCTTTTGTCCACTCCTCCAGCGCCGACACCCGCTGCCCCAAGTCCTCCCGCCAGTCGTTCAGCTTGTCGCAGATGTTGTATAGCCCACGGATCGAATCGACTAGATTTCGCCAATCCTTGCTGTCCGGCAGGCTCGATGCCAACCGCCCTGCGTCTGGCCTGTCCTTCGCAAACCGGCGGTCGAGGGTCGAGGCAAAGCGGCCCGCCGTCTCCTGCCGCCACGCCCACCACAGGATCAAGGCGAGGACCAACGCAAACGGCAAGACCACTATCAAGTCGAGTATTATTGGGTTCATATGCTCCCTCTCTTCCGTTCACTGCCCCGCTCGCCAACAAGATGACCAAGAGGCAGGCGAGGCATAGCCATCTCAGGCTGACTCCTTTTCGCTGAGGAGCAGACTCTTCAGTGGGTCGTCTCCTCGCTGCCACACAACCTGAACGTCTTCCTCAATCAACTGGATCATCTTTATGACACCGAGAAGAGGCCGAAACTTCGGCCCACCGTAGCGCTGTTCATCCTTCAGCGTGGCGTGGATGACATTCTTGGCCTCTTCCGCGCTTTCTGCCTCAACGGCTACTTGGTCATAAGCTGTGAGTTCTACTAGGCCCACATATTTCATCTCTTGTGCTCCTTTCAGCGTCCCTTCTCCCACAGTCTCTTTGCGGCCCGCTCTGCCGACGCCTTGCCGTCAAATGGAGCAACGGCCGCAGACTCGGTTCGGGCATACCATATTCCGTACACCTGTTCTGCCCAGTAAGGCTCCTGTTGGGCATCTGGTGGCCTCTCAGGGGCCTTCTGTGATCGTGCGTGCTTCATTTCAGCAAACTCTCCGCGACTACCCAGCCGTGCTTGTCCCTATAGCCACAGGCACAGGTGGCGGTGATAGTCCAGAAGGGCGGCCCGCCCAGCCAGCCGTCATTGCGTTGCCCCAATATGGGCGCGATGTGTCGCCTCAGCCGGTGGCACTTGTGGCACCAAAGGGGGTTAGCGTTTACGAAGTGGGCGAGTGTCATGCTAACTGCAACTCAATCTCACCTGACAACAGGTCGGACGGTCGCCAGACGCGGATCAAGACGGAAAGCAAGTAGGTTCCCTCTGCGACAAGGCCGAGATCGTCAAGCCACGCCTGCTGTTTCTCGGATGGTTTTTGCTTTTCTCGCTTCAACTCGGCGAAGATCAGCCGACCATCTCGGACGAGCACCATGTCGGGGAAGCCCTTGCGCCTCTTGTTGACCGCTGCCCAGGTCGGGAAGTAGGCGACGCGCCAGCTGTAAGCTTCAGCGAGTTCTATCACGCTGTTTGCGAGTTCGCTTTCCTTCATGGCCAAGGTGACTGTGCGTTGTGCAGTGGTAAGTTCAAGCATCCTTGCTCCTTCCCGCCCCCGCCGCTCAGGACCGCACGTCAACAATCCTCAGCAGCGGGCGCGGACAGAGCCGCTAATCGTCGTAGACCTCATGTCTCCACTTGCGGCGAAACCCACTCGGCTCGTAGCCTGCGCTGATGCCAGGTGTATTCAGCAGAATGCGGGTCAACTGATCAGGCTGCCAGCCAATGATCGCCAGCCGGATGTCCTCCGTGGCATGCCACCCAGGATGCGTGCGGAGCCAGTTGAGTACCTTTATCCGAAAGTTATGTAGGTCTTGTATGTGATCCATCACGCGCTCCCTTCTTGCTTGCCGGAACCCTTGCACGCTGGGCATACGTCAGGGACGGGGGTGAGGTTCTCCTCCCGATGCCACACCAGTCCGAGTATGGGATTCCTCGTTGCGTAACTAACGGCCATGGCCTCGATTGGCACAGCCTCTCCCTTGCCATGGATTTTCACGACCTGCCCGACCTCGTACAGCGGCGTCAGCGGCTGCGGCTCGATGCGAACGAGTTCAGAAACCGGAACGATTTGTCCCGAACCCTCGTAGTAGATAGGCTTTACCCATGCCTCTGAACCGTGAACTGCGACTAGGGTGTGGGGCGTTGAATCGCTATGGAGTCCCCACTGCACCCTGTCCCCAGCCTTGATTGTCATCTTGTCCTCCTGTACGTGATCGTCACGTCGAACCTTAGATTCCCCTCATGCCGGTCGTGGTGACATTGGCGACAGAGGGCAATCAGGGTGCCGCGCCACTTCTTCGACCCGCCTTGGCCGCGCCGAGGTTCATGGTGGATGTCATCAGCGGGTGCCTTACACACGAAACAGGGCTCATACTGGTGGTCAACTATCATTCAAACGGGAGGTCTTCGGGCTCTTCGGGTGGGTGTTCGTCCCTGGTCATCGACCAGTGCTTGACCAGTTTCCCGTCTTCAACATTGAACTTGTGGTCTGTGTTGTTCTTGCAGGTGAAGTCAGACGAGCCCTCTTTGTACTCGCCCGACTTCTTTTTTGCGCGGTTGTCCCACATATCGCCCTTGCACATGGGGCAGGTCTGACCCGACTTAGCAGGCGGGCGACTGTGGCCCGACCCGCCGCCGGACTTGCCCGCGAACCCCTCATGCGGGACGTACCCCTTCTCCTTGAGGTGCTTACGGAGGCTTTCCAAGTTCGTGAGCGCAGCCCCAGGCGTTGCACTTACAATCTCTATGTGGATGGGGGCTTGTGTGTCGGGGTCACGCACGAAGGCGCGGATGGTGCTGCCGATCTCCTTTGTCTTCTTGATCGCCGCCGCCAGTGCGTCAATCTCCTCTTGCGTTATTGGCATCCTTGGCCTCCTTGTCGGCTCGGATGATGCTACGGACGCCAATCCTAGGGTAAACGGCGGCAACGTGGCACCGGGGATAATAAGCGGTGGACTCGACAACCCGTGCCCGTAGCCCTAGGAATCCGTAGCGGTCTATGGCCGTTGTGCGGCACTCGGACTGAGTGGTGTAGGACAGTTCGTAGTCGAAGGGCAGCACACTCAAGCCCTCGGCCTCCACCGCCTCTGTCCCGCCGTTGTTGAACTCGACGATCCATTTAGCCATGATTTTCCTCCCATATTCTTCGCGCTTCTTCGCGCAAGTCTTCCGGCATGTGTTCCTTCTTCACCTTGAAGAAGCAGTTGGACGCCAGCAAGTACCATCGCTTACCGATGGCGTCGAATACCTTGAACAGCATCCCCGCCGCCCTCATGGTGTCGCAGGCATGGCAGCGATGCTTGGCAGCGGCGTCGACCTCATACTCGAAGTCCTTCCAGTCGACTACTAGGTGCTTGTCACGCTGGAAGAGGTCTGTGCGGTAGCTCATTGCTTCGCCTTAGCGAGCGAGGCGGCAAGCTGGCAGGTGGGGTCATGGCCTGCGGAACGATAGTGTCGGCACCAAGGACATACGGCGAAGTTGGAGGTTTCTATGTTGGCGTTTCCCTGCCACTCGACCGCCTCCAGTGCCGCTACCAGCTCGTCGAACAGCGGGGCGACCTCCTCCACTATGGCCTCCCCAAGTACAACATCCATTTCCTTGCTGCTGGTATCTTCGTGAGTCCAGCCCCTAGCCACCGCTTCCAGAATCGCTGTGTGTTCGCTCATCGCCAGTCCTCCTCGTCCTCCGGCACAGGGATGCCCCATGCAATCAGCCAGCCGTCAAGGAAGCGCGGCCAGTAGGCACGGATAGCTTCTAGTATTCGTCGCATCATTCCCCCATCTTCAGCCAGAAGAAGACCGTATCGCCTCGCTGTGTCGCTTGGAGTCCGGGGAAGCGGTCGACGTAGCGGGTTCGGCGGCTAGGAAGGCGTGAGTTATAGAGGGCCATCCGGCAGAGAATGGCCCTAGTCGGGTTCTCTAATTGGACTGGAATAGCCTGACCCTCGGCCTTGGCTAGCCGTTGGGAAAGCTCGCTAAAGAGTAGGTGCCATGTTTCACGCGACCCGACTGCCGGAATTTCTGTTGGTTCGCCGATTGTGTATTCAGCCATCATTCCCCCATTTCACTGAGCCAGTCCTGCAAGCAGGCCCGCTCACGCTGCGCGGCATGTCCCTCAATCGCAAGGGCCAAGTCGCGCATGAGTCGATAATTCTTGGCGCGGAATGCGCCGCCAGCGGCGGCGGCAATCAGTACGGCTCCTGGGTCAAGCCCGTGTTCCTCGCCCCATTTGTAGAGCCTGCCCACTCCAGCGTTGAACTTGCGTTCATATACGCTCGTCCGCCGCTCTCGACTTGGGAAGTGAAGGATTGCTACCATCAAAGCCTCCTTAAATAAGTGGCCCCGGCCGCTGCTTGACAGGTGGCATGAGGAGAGACAGTACAGCGACCGGGGCCGAGCCAGAGGGGAACCCCTGTACCCGCTGCCGAGACTGGACGGGACTCGAACCCGCAACTCCTGAGCACCACCACAGGCGTTCTCCCATCGGCGGTGAAACCTTCTTGAACTACCAGCGCTCAGCGGCAGATACAGAGGAGACAGCGACGGCCCCGGCATCCCTGCCGGAGCCGCCCTGTCCAAAGGTAAAGCGATCCCAAGGCCCGAAGATGGTAGAATCTGGCGGGAAGCCTTAGATCGCAATCCTTGCGTCGGGTCTGTCGTGGAGAATCCATCTACCATCTCAGAAGCAACGTAGTATAATCTCGGGAGTACGTCAAGCCCCTTTTCAAGATATTTTCCCCCGTTGCCACATCCAAGACATTTGTACAAGACACTTGTTCTTTTCGGGCCAGGCCGACATAAGAGCCTAGTACAAATGTCTCGACGGGGGATAAAGTTGGCGAAAAGGTTCCCGAACCACTTGACAGGTTATGCTTGGCAGGTGTTATGGTATTCTCTGCCGCAGGGAAGTGGCGGGGTCTGTCGGCTAGGAGCCGACAGTGACGGTGGCAGCGGCGGTAGCCGCGTACATACAAATGCTCCAGGCTACGGGGCGGAGTCCCCACACCCTCCATTCGGCAGTGTCTTGCCTTCATTCCTTCATAACCTTCACCGGCAATATCGACACCCCCGACGCGGCTCAACAGGCCGTGGCCTTCCTCGCGCACAGGGCCGAGACCCTCAAGATCAATAGTCTCCGCGCCATTTTCTCCCATTTGAAATGCTTCCAGTCCTTCTGTGTGGACCAGGGCTGGCTCGACCGCAACCCGCTGGAGAGAATGCACAGTCCGCGAGCGGAGATCGTCGTCACCATGCCGCTGAGCGACGTGGAGATATTCGCCATCCTCAAGGAATCTGGGCCGTGGGAGAGGGCGATGGTGATCCTATTGTTGGGAACGGGTATGCGGATCGGCGAGCTGGCGAAGCTGACGTGGCCGGACGTGGGCGAGGGTGTCTTGTTATTGAGGGGCAAGGGGAACAAACAGCGGACGGTGGCTCCCGGCGTGACCGCCATGCGGGAACTCATGCGCCTGCCGAGAGGGGCGAAGGTGTTTCCCTTCACCCGTGAGGCCATGATCGCCCGCCTGCACCGGGTCTCCGTACACTCAGGCGTGCTGTTTCACGCACACCAGTTCCGCCACACCTACGCCCACAGGTTCCTAGAGCATGGCAATATCGAGGACCTGGCGGAAATCTTGGGGCACAATTCTATCGAGACGACGCGGACGTACCTTCGCGCCCACAACAGGGAGCGGATGCTGGAGGCGATGCAGCAGTACAACCCGGCGGACATTCTGTTGGACAAAGGGCTACGCGCCGCGAGTCTGGGCTAGATAGGACATTCTTGTGGACATTTCGGTGGACAGGCTGTGTAAAATCTATGTAGGAATGTTACCAAAACTGTCCTTTTCCTACAGTAATTTTACACGCCTTCAGAAAGCCCAACACCCCCGAAGGGGTGCTGCGCCGTTCGCGGGATTCCGCTAACCATTATTTTAGTGCAGCCTCACCCACCCTAACTGCGTGTCCCTGCCTGCCTAAACGCATAGTCAGGGCTTCCCAATAACATTCTACCACAGCCGTCAAGAGATGAGAACACCGCTACGTTGCTGGCTTTCGGTCTAGGCCCTATTCACCAGACGGGCGGTGTTCTCCCCGTCGCCGCATTGCTCCTTGCGGGGCGCGGCACGGGTTCGCATTAGTATTCTACCACAGACTGTCAACTACTGCGTGACGGTCATCTCTAAGACAGGCTGGCCCTCGATCCCCCCGCGTTTGGGCTTTAGGGCCAAGCCTCACCCCTTAGAATACGCGCAGCCTGTGATTCACTCAGGCCGTATTGCTGGGCCAATGACCGATGGGTAAGACAGGGTTGGTCAATCCACTGACCCCTGATATAGCAGCGATGGCCCTGACTTAGCCAGCGTACCCGCATCTCGTCCGCGATGGCCTGTGTTATTTTCGCATTCGCGTAGGTGGCTAATACCTCGCCATGCGGGAAGCGGCCCTTGGCTATGCAGTCAGCAGTGTTGTCTTTTGCTGTACCTAGCATAAGGTGGTCAGGATTGACACAGCATCGGTTGTCGCAACGGTGGTTCACCTGAAAACCCACTGGAATCGGGCCGTAGTGAAGTTCGTAGGAGAAGCGATGGACGTAGACGTGGCGGCGGGAATCGTCGGTTAGGCTGCCGACACGGAATGTCCCATAACCCCTACCGTTTTTGGCAGCCATCCAATCCCAGCAACCATCGGGGGCTTTGTTGACCTTGGCCCAGAAACGATCTTCGGGTAGGGTTGGCTTGAGACCGGGTGGGGATTTATACTGACGATGCATCGGGAAGTTCCTTTCTCGGTGTCATGCAGCGGGGCAGTCCACACTGTCGCCGCTGCCTCTATTATAGTCTATCGGTACAACCAAATCAATAGCGATACGTTCGCCCCTCGACGGTGAAGATACGGTCGAAGACGTTGACCTTCGTGAAGTGGACTTTGCCGTTGATGATGCGGGAGTAGCCGAACCCCTGCTGCCAATCGGGGTAGGGGAGCCAGTCGGGGTCGAGGGTACAGGTGCAGCCAATGACGTAGAACGCCTGCGGCTGTCCCTCGTCGCCTGCCCAACCGTAGTCTTGGCACCTGTGGTAGTGACCGCAGACTCCCGACGAGCGGATGTACTCGCTCATCCACTTGGCACAGGTCTTCGCCGAGCCGCCCTTTTTCGGGCCGTGGGTGATAACGAACCCACGGTAGTCAATTCGGCTAGGGAAGGGGAGGTAATGGACCCCACGTTCGGCAAGATTGAGGTAGGAGGGGATGCTGTTGATCGGCGCACCGGTCTTTTCATTCTTCATACCGTAAAGCGCTCCGGCAGTACGCCAGAGGTATCGCCTGAGCCTGTCTTCGTGGTTGCCGTCCTCCCAATACTGCTCCATGTCAGGGGAAGCGTTCTTGTGCTTGTCTAGCAGGACTCGCGTTTCGCTGCACTCAGCGTCCATGTCCTTGCGCCGCGTCGGGTTACGGTCGAACATACTGATGTCGTACATGTCCTGTACGTCGCCGACGATAAACTCGCGTCTCGGTTGGAAGTCCTCGATGACTCTCCCAATCGCCTTCATAAGCGGCCAGTCGGTGTAGGGAATGTGCGAGTCGCACCAGTAGATAGCGAACTCGCCTTCCTCAACGTCCTTGATGTGATGGGTGAAGGGGGATTCGCGGCGGGTAAAGAGTTTGTCGGAGGTAGGCGGTGGGGTCTCGTGCCGTAGTCCCCGGTAGGAGCGTTTACGATTGTTTGTGAACTGCCCGCACGCTACGCAGCAGAACTTCTGCGTCTTGCGGCGCTTCTCGGGCAGCGGGTTCTCGCAGCCTTCGCGGGCGCACTTCAACTCGTCCATGATCCTCCAGGGGGCCTACATCCCAACAGGTATCGTCGTGGCCCCAGTAGGTTCCGGCATAGGTGCCGAGGTTGGGCAAGTCCATCAGGTTCCTAGTCTTCTGCATCTACCTTCTCTACTGACTTCCACAGAGCTACGGCCATCCTGTCGATGGTTTCCTCCAGGCGGTGCATCAGTCGCCGCCGAACCTCGCTGTCAAACCCGAATAGTTCACAAATCTCATCCTCAAGCGGGGCAGCGATGACATGCAGCCACTCGTGCAAACAGTTCTGATCGACGGTATCGGGGTGAAGTTCAAACGTGTGAGGCAGGACACCGAAGCTGGCCCAGTGATAAGGCGCTTCCCGCGTGACGTGCATGGCAAGGTCTGGCCTGTCCGGTGGCTGCGTCTTCTCATACTTGATCTGTCCTTGCCAGTCTTCGAGGCAGAGGATTCGCTGCCACTTCTGAAGGTATCTCTCGATAGCCTCGCGCTTCTGGCGCTTGTTCACGGATACCTCTTCGCGTTGAACTCAGCAAAGGTCAGTATCTTCGGGATGCTGTCGATGAGCTTCTGGCCGGGGCACCCCGTCGACTGGTGGGGCCATTGCCCATGCCCACGCACAACCCTCAGCCCGCCGCACCATCGCCAGAGGGCTATTAGACCGAGCGAGAGGGCGCAGAGCATGGCGTCGGGCGGTGTCTCAAACCGCCAGTCCCCCATCGCGCAGATGCCTAGGAGCCTGTCGTTCAGGCCCGCCGTGTGGCAGCCCCACGTATCTAGGGGACGCGTTTGGAACAGGCGGCCAGAGGGCGAGGCCATCAACTGATAGCCGATACCGCCGAAGTGCGCTACGTCCCACTCGTAACACCTTTGGGCGTAGAGTAGGTCGTCGCGGAGGGTTGTGCCCTGGTACTTCACGCCGCCGTGATGTAGAGAGACGCCGATGATCGCTTCCGGTGCATGAGTATAACTGGCGCTCGCCCCATGCGCGTCGGGGAACTGGGTAGTCAGGTCGCAGAGTTCAATCCCGTGGACTAGGGTTCTCACGTTCCTTCCTCACATTCTTGAGGCCGCAGCGCTTTAGCCGGACAATGAGACCTACCGCCTCTTCAAGCGTCAGCAGTTGCTTGCTACGCATTCTGACGGGCTTCTCGCCGCCCGTGTCTGCGCGAACTCGGTAGAGGTCGTTCCCCACAGTCCATCAGGGCCGCCTCCATTTCCGGTCTGCATACAGCAGTTGCAGTAGGATCGCGTGTAGCGCCTGATCCTGCCATATCTGCTTTACGATTCCCGCCCGACATTTCAGGGCATCGGTTACAAAGTGGGCGACAGCTAGGATGCCGAGCCTCCGCCATGATGTTTCGCCGATCAGGCGGAAGGCGGCGGCGTAGGTAAGCGCGTGGTAGGCCAAGACTTCCCAGCTTTGGCCCTTCTCCCGTGCCATCCACTCATTCTGAAAGGCGAAGTCTCCGATGAAGTGACCAGCGAAGGCGTCCTTGATCGTCGGCTTGTTCATATCACGCCCTCCCAAAGAACAGGTGTAGAATGGCCCACACTGCTAGACCCGCCGCCATCCACCAGATGAACGGGTGGCCGAGAAGCGGGCGGATTTGCTCGGAGAGGGTATCGCCAGGAGCCCTGCGAAGCCACACAGCCCACACCTCGACAGCGAGTCCGATGCTGACCCAAGTCGCCCAGAAGATGCGAAAGTACAGACTCGACATCTATGCCCCCACGAGCAGCGCGACCAGCACGCCGACGATAACCGGCGTACCGAAGCCCAGCACCGCAGCGCCGCCCATCAGTTTGTTGCGCCAGCCGTTCAGCCGGTCGAGCCGTCGTAAGCACTCCTCAAATCGTTCGTCGCTGCGCTCGCAATAGGGGAGAAACACATCCCGCGTCCACCTGTCCAGTACCACTTCCATCCGTTCCTGTGCTGTCGCCATTCTTCTCACCTTCACGTAAACGTAATAGCACTCCCGTAGTGCTTTGTCAACTATCTACTCGGGTTATCAAATAATGCTCCCCTGCGTGATCATGGGTGCCGGTGTCAGCGGCAGAGACCCCTCGCTGATGAGCCATTGCAGCATGACGAGGGTTATGGAGAAGTCCAGCGCCATGCTCCCTGCTCCCGTCGCTGCGCCTGCCGTGATGGTGCCCGCGTCCGCCCGCGCCCAACTCCCGCTTGTCTTGGTGAGGCTGTGTAGGTCGCCGACCCAAGTAGTGCCCGGTAGGAGCACATTTTCGTCGTTGGCAAGGTTGCAGTGAGTGTTGGCGAGCCACTTCTCTTCCCCGTCAGCGCTAGATTTAATGACGCCGCTCCAGACGGGGGCCCTCAGCACAGCCGCGCTCTCGCCCCAGCCAAGTGTCGCCAGGGATTCCATTGCGCTGTCCTGTACCTGGGAGACCTCAAAGCCTCCCAGGTATGTCGTGTTGCCGTCATTGCCCGTGGCGTCGTCCCAGTCTTCGTATCTTTCCTCGCCTGAACCTGGAACTGCTAACCAGTCCGCGTGGTCGCCCGCGCCCGCTGGATGCTGCGCGTCAACGGTGCCGATGGGGACGGCGGTAAGATGCGGCGCGTCAGCCTTACTTGTGCTGGTGGCGGCGCACACGTCGTCGATGCGGAGGTCTACGCCGATGTCTATTCCCCCCGTGCCCAGGTAGATATATGCGTTTTCGCCGGGGTTCATACCGTTCGGCGCAACGCCACAGTCCCACAATATCTGAGGCACCTGATCAATCAGGACGGTATGCCAGACGTGGTTCGTTCCCAGAGTTAAGGGGTCAATGAACCAGACAAGGTGCGTGTAAGCGCCGTTACCCAACGTCCCCACCGACCAGGGGGACAGGGGAACGAGGCGGTGGTAGGTGCCATCATGGTCGACAATACGGACTCTGCGGTCTGTGCCGACCTGTAGCGCATAGGCACGCTTGGGGCTCTCAGAGCTCATCCAGAATATCGCCCCTGCCGCCGTCGGGTTGCCGTCGTAATTAACCCATGCCTGCACACAGGTTATGCAAGTGTTGAGAGCACCTTCGAGGATTGTCGCGTTGCCGACGCTCCCGCTGGGGATTTGTAGTGCGCCGGTGCCGTACTTGACAGGCGTGGAAATGACGGTGATGCCGCCAGTGCCTGATATGGGGTTTATACCGGTGCAGTCGACGCCATCAATCAGGTCGTCCAGCGACTCGCCGCCAGCACCGCCCTGCCATTCCCACTCCATTACGGCTTCTCCAGCGCGGACAGCACGGCCTTAGATTTCACGTCCAGCCTGTCACGCCTGATCCAGTATTGCTTGCCGCCACCGGCCACCTCGATATAGCCGTCTTCCTTGTCGGAAGTCGTCGGCTCGAACTGGTAGGTCGTCTCCATGTACTCCCTGATCGGCCCCGTCCACATGGTCGTGATTATCCGGCACTTCGCGGGGTCGATCTGTGGCCGCCGCCTGGTCTCCTCTTCCTCGATGGCAAGGCCCATCTCGACCATGCCCTTTAGCCAGACCTTGTGCCGTTCCGCAGGGTCGACGATGGTCTTTGCGGGAAGGTAGTCTCCCGGCCCCAGGAAGGCGATGCCACTCTTCTCATACACGGAGAGCGCGTGGTAGAAGCCGTCCGGCTTCCCCTTGTCGTCAAGGTGGAGAACCATAATGTGGGGGTCGTAGATCGCTGCGAGTATGACGGGCTTCCGCCAGCGCTGCTCCATGCCGGAGAGCATCTCGTCGAGAATGTCTACGTCCTTCTCAGTCGCCAGCCTTATCATGTCGGCGTCACCTCAAGGCCGATGTCGAGCGCCACTATCCCCGAGTCGTCCACGTCCAGGAAGAAATCTAGCCAATCGCCTTTTGCGAAGGTCGACACCTCAAAGGTGTCGGTGTGACCTGCATAGTGCGTGGCCGCGATAGTCGGGCGGTTGGTCTGCGTGGTGAAGACGGTCGTTGATGTATTGCTATCCTCATTCGCTGCCGTTCGCTTGTGCATGTCTACGCGGATCGCACTCTCCGCCGCAACCGCGTAGGAACTGATCGTCAGCCTGACGAACGTACCGGCAAAGGGCATCGGGCCTCTTCTGAGCTTGGGGACGCTGGTGCTTTCCGGCACAGCGTAGAACGAGCCAGTGATCATATGGACGTTGGCACCGGGCAGGTCGCCGTTTACCACTGTATTCCAGGCCGGTGCCGCGCTCGCCGCGCCGTCCCCCGTCTGGGTATAGAACTTCTTGGTGGTAGTAGTGTTTCCGGCGACTTTCCCGCCCGTATCCGCGCCCGTACCGTAAGCGGTGTCGCCGAGCGCGTCCCACAGGGGATCGGTCGCCATTGCACCGCCGCCAGCGGGCGTGCCGCTCGTAACCGTCGCGCCGTCGCGTTTCAGGTACTCCCCGTCAGCGATAGCACCCAACGTGAGCGCCTGTGTGCCCGTCTCGGTGAAGAACGCAGTGATGGCCGCTGCTACAGTGGCTGCCGTCGCAAGTGTGCTGGCCCCCGCGCCGTGGACGCCGGTGTCAGCGGTATCGTGGGCCGACACGTCTATGCCGTCAACCTCGCCATCCTTGACCAGTACGCCATCGACGGTGACGCCAGTCGCGGCGGTGTATTCGTTGATAGCGTTGACTTCGAGCGGGCCAACAGGTATTTCAACGTGGCAATCATACTTAGCGCGGAGCGCCGTGGCTCCGGCGAGGATACTGAATTCAAGATCGTCCTCGTAGGCACGAATTTCCCAGGCGTACAGCGGGTCAAAGAAGTCTACCGCTGGCACTAGGGTGAATTTACCGCCCGCAGGACTTCCAGTGTGGTCGCCTGTTATAGCTACCGAGCCTGCGGTAGTATTGGCTATCCCGACTACAAGGTACGCTGCGTCTATTACGACGCCGTGTGATCCCGTCTTCTCGGTAATGTGGTCAACGGCGAGCGACTTCGCTGCGTCAACCGACACGTCGCCCGCTAGAACAAGCGTAGCCTCTGCCTCGACTGCGGCTATCGCCTCGGCGTTCGTGTACTTCGTGTGGTGGGCACTCGGTATCGCCGTAGCGTCTGTAGCGTGGATAAGGTGGTAGTCCCCCCCTGCGCCATCGTCCGTAGCCGTGAGTCCCGCACCTGGGGCGAACACTCTCTCCACAGTCAGGTCGCTATCAGCGGCGAGGACGAGATATTGAGCGTCATTCGGTGCGACTAGACTCCCACCGGCGGTTGCTTGCCCATAGAGAAGGTTGCCGTAGGAAGTGTGTGAGACATACCAAGTACCAACAGTCACAATCTCGACGATCTTCTTGTGGGGTGTCGCGGGCCAGCCCGTCGTCGAGATCGTAACTGTCCCGTCCTGGCTTGCGTAGATGTCGCTTGTGCCTGTGTTGACTAGAACCGTACCAGCCGAGTTCGCAGCGTAGGCCACTACGGTTCCGCTCCAGTCAATCGAGAACGCAGTCCAGGCAACGGTGAGCGGAGCGTCGTCGGTGAAGTACACGATGTCCGCTGTTGGGCCAGGGCCGATACCACCCTCGACCATCTGCGTGCTGCCCCAGTTGCCGCCCGCTGCTGGTTGGATTGTGTTATTCCAGTAGTGGTTTGTTGGGTGGTTCCCGCCACTCCTGAAGGCCGTCACCGTCCCAGTGTTTGCCCAGAAGTGGTTGTCGTGGCACATGACATTCTTTATGCAGTACGCACCACCGTTCCCGGCTGCGTTGTTCAGGACAATGGGCGTGGAACTGGAGTTGAGGCGTCCGTGATTCCCCGATATGACGAAGTTTCGGCAGCCTGTCCCCGTCATGCTGCTCCAGTCGATGAAGGTCGTAAGTAGGTTAACTTCATTATCTGTGACGTTGATGTCGATTGCCCCTCCAGCGGAAGAGCAGAAAGTCGTGCAAGCTATAGCGTAGTTACCGATGATGCGGATGCTGTTTGCCACGTCCGCAACGGAGACGCAAAGGGCACACTGGGCAAACCAGTTGCCCGTTATTAGTACATCTTCGCCAACCAGGATTCCCGTACCCGCACCCGTGAAGTGGCAACCCCGGACTACGGCGCTATCGGTGGTTCCCGCCCCAGTAGTGATCCCGATGGCGCTAGTGGTGAGGTAAAAGTAGCAGTCAAAGATTTGGTCTGTCATACCGAGGGCGTTGACGAGATCAATGGCCGTTTGGCCTGCTACCGGCTGGAACCCACAGTTTTGAACCCGACCTAACTGCCCAGCATTGGCGCAGTCGATAATCGGCGCGGTCTGACTTGTCTTCCCGGTGAAGAGGATGCCAGTGAAACTGCACCGACCACTACCACCTGTGATGGTGAGGGCAGGCGTTGCACCACCGGTCGCCCCAGTCAGAGACACGGGCCAATCGTTCGTCGCACTCGAAGCAACCGCAGGACCGGTCAGGGCAACAACGTGAACGGTGATATTGGTGACGGTGGCCACGTCCTCGACATAGGCACCCGGACACACGCCGATGGTATCATTGTCGACTGCGGCAGAAATCGCGCCCTGCCATGTGCTCCATATCCTTGTCCCCGTGTAGGTGTTGATGATGGTGCCTTCGGCAAGGCCCGTCTTGGCCCAGTCGTCGTCGACGATATGGTCATAGAGGGGCCAGCCGTTGCCGAAGTCGCCGTGATAGGAGCGGATGTGCTTGTTAATCCATTCGGCTATACGGCCGTACTGCTTGGGGATGATGACAGAACGCGAAGTGCCCTTGCCTACGCCGGGTTGGTGGCCCGTCACCCAGGCTGGAGGTCTATGTTCGCTCGTCATGTTGCGGTTGTGACCCCTTGCTCAACAGCCGAGAACTGTATCTCAGACTCCGTGTCGGACGCATGTTCGTCGCGGCTGGGAATCTCCACTAAGGGCGGCAGGATCACCACGTCGAAACTGTTGCCGATGAAGTCTTCCAGCGTCAGCTTCGCGCCGGTTGTCCGGGCGGTCTGGAGACGCGACCGGATGGTGTCGCCCTTGAGGGCGTGTTTCCCCCCGTTACGGAGAGTGATCCCGTCAGCGACGCGGGCCGAAATCCGCACCCGCTTGCGGAAGGACTGATTCATGGTGGCGACAACGCGCACCGATCTCAGGTTGATGTACTTGGTGCTCGCCGAGGGGGTGTTGGTTACCTTGATCTGAATAGTGTTGGCCTCGGTTCCCGATGGCATCTCCAGCAATGTCTTGCCGGTTGATGTGATAGAAGTACCCAGAGAGCTAAAGCTGGTTGACCCGTCGATGGCGTAGGCCGCCTGGACGTTCGGCGTAACGCCGCCGAAGTCGAGTTCGACGTATTGCTCCATCTTGCGTTCGCCGGGCCTGTCATGGTCGATGAGGGGCGAGACGTATATGGACGGCTCTGTCGTACAGGTGAGGCTGCTTATGGCGTCGTAGTCGTCTGTCCTACGCGCCCGCACGTAACCCATCTTCGTTGCCGTATCCGACCCGCCGATGTAGACGGGGTAGGAGTAGCGGTTTGAGGAGTCGAGGAGTCTGTGCCCGGAGACAACACATCCCGCGAGCGTCGCCAGGTCGTCGTCGTAGTAGAGGCTTTCCCAGGCTTCCGCTACCAGTCCGCCGGTATTGGTGCGGAACTGAGACCACTGCCAGATGCCCTTTGTCGAGCAGACGAACAGTTTGTCGAACGACTTGTCTATACCACCGCCGACAACCGCCCCGCCGATGTAGAGGTTGCCTTCCACACACTGTTTGAAATGCAGGTTACGCAAGTTGCCGGAGAAGATGTCGTACTCGTAGATGTCGCTATGGGAGTCGTAGAAGTAGACCTTTGAGGTCCAGTCCGTCACCGCCGCCCTGATGGGCCGCTGCGTGACGACCTTCTCGATATTCCCCCCGTCGTCGATGCAGTAGACGCCCCCCGTCTTGACGATGATCAGAATCTGGGAGATGAAGAAGCCCGCGATCATGCTCTCGTTCGTGTCGTCCTCACCGATGTAGATAAGGCCCGACCAGTCCCCCGTCGTATTCTTGGGGTCGGTACACCAGCGCAGCTCGTTGGTGCCGTTCAGTCCCCAGAGAACGTCGCCGCCGGGGATGAAGTACGTCTGCACGCCACCAGTTGTAAGGGTCGATTGGGTGAATGTCGCGCCGTCGTCTGTCGAGTAGTAGTATTTCTGTGGGCTGTCCACCGCCGCCAGGACGTATCCTTGCCAGGAGGCGACGGAGTGGGCGTTCAGGCTCGTGGGCGCGAGGGCCTGAGTGAAGCTCGTGCCCAAGCCGCCCGCGTCGGAGACGTACACGTCGCCGTTGTTGACGAGGTATATCTGGACAGCGGAGGTCGCGTCGTGGGCACAACCACCCACGATGGCGAGGTCGGCCGAGGCTACGCTTGTTGCTTCCTGAAAGTTGGGGCCGGAGAAGAGATGCCCAGAACGGGGTTCCGCGATGAAGTTGCGGCCGGAGGAATACTGGTTGGTGTTGGTCTGGAGAACCCTGTCGCCCACCATGCCGCCGCGAAAGTCGCGCTGTACCCACTCGACCTCTTCGCCCGAGTCGACTTCCGTGATGACGTACTGCTTCCCCTCGTCTTTCGGCTTGACCAGCATCAAGCCGATCTCGACAGGGGTTCCGGAGGGGTCTTGCGTTAGCTTGACATCGTAGGGGTTGGCTGCCATGTGTACCTCCTACGACGTGCCCGGCGTGTCGTTAGCCGCCAGGTAGTACAACTCGCCGCCGCTCGGCATTCCCATGCCCGTTGCCCAGATGCGCTTCGGCGATGTCCTGGATTTCCTCCGCCCTATCTCGTGTTCCCAGAGACCGTAGTAGTAGGCCGCCCGCTTCTCGTAGAAGTCCCTGTCCTGGCTCGCCGACATGGACGGCGTGCGCTGGAACAGGTGGTGGGCGGCGAGGTAGTAGAGTGCCTTTACATACGGCTCCCCTATCTCCGTCGTGCTGGTAGTCGTCGTTGTGAACTGCGTCAGCGGCCCTCGCCCCACTATCCGAAGCGCACTATCTGGCGGCGGGTAGGCGCGGAGCTGAACCGTTATGACGCCGTTGTGCTCACGGGTGTCAAACGGGATGGGGACGTATGGCCGCGTCGTGACCGTCGAGTCCGGCTGGTACAACACGTCGAACACTTCCCTGATTGGATGGACAATCTGGTAGGCCGCAACGGTTGT
>Ga0307377_10000647_pt1 | contig 45623 bp, 50 predicted proteins | sample TR3MG_FD_202535 | JGI IMG/M metagenome (GOLD analysis project Ga0307377, IMG submission 202535) | Soil microbial communities from Risofladan, Vaasa, Finland - TR-3 | ecosystem: Environmental > Terrestrial > Soil > Coastal area > Acid sulfate soil | place: Finland: Risofladan, Vaasa | collected...
AGTCCGCGCTGCAGACCGCAATGGCGCGCCTGTCCTCGGGCTTGCGCATCAACAGCGCCGCGGACGACCCGGCCGGCATGGCCATCGCCTCGCGCATGACGGCGCAGATCAACGGCATGGACCAGGCCGTGCGCAACGCCAACGACGGCATCTCGCTCGCACAGACCGCCGGTGGCGCGCTGTCCGCGATTTCCGACAACCTGCAGATGCTGCGCCAATTGTCGGTGCAGGCCGCCAACGCGACCAACAGCGCCTCGGACCGCACCACGATCAACGCCGAGGCCACGCAGTTGGTCGCTGAAATCAACCGCGTGGCAACGACCACCCAGTTCAACGGCGTGAACCTGCTCGACGGCAGCTTCAACAGCCAGTCCTTCCAGGTCGGCGCCAACTCCGGCCAGACCATTACCTTCACTTCGATCGCCAGCGCGACTTCGGCCTCGCTCGGCGTCGGCTCGGGTTCGAGCTATGCAGCCTCTGCATCCGTGGCCGCAACGCCTGCTTCGGCTGTCGCCCTGACCGCAGGCGGAATTTCGCTCAACGGCGTCAACGTCGGCGCAACCGTCTCCGACGGCGTATCGACGGCTGGCGCGGACTATAGCGCATTGTCCAAAGCAAACGCGATCAACGCGGTCAGCGGCCAGTCCGGGGTGACCGCCGCCGTAGTCGCCACCACCGTTACCAACACCGCGACTACCACTACCGGTGCTTGGGCTTTCACGCTGAACGGCGTGGCGCTCAGCGGTACTGGCATAGGGACTGCCGCGGTCAACGCGAGCGACATCGCCGCGAAGGTCAACGCGGTCAGCAACCAGACCGGAGTGGTCGCTACGCTAAACGGCGCCGCCTACACGCTAACAGCAGCGGACGGGCGCAACATCGACATCAACACCGTTACCGCCGGCGGCTCCGGCGCCACTGCAGCGGTTACGGTTGGCGCGCTTAAGCTCAGCTCCACGTCTTCGGCCGGCATCACCTTGGGCGGGGCACAGGCGACCGCAGCGATCTTCGGCCTTGACGCCGGCACCACGGCAGCGGTAGCCACTGCAGGTGCGGGCGTATCGTCGATCGATCTCACCTCGGCCGCCGGGGCGGAGGCAGCGATAACGACCATCGACGCGGCGCTGAACCAGGTGAACAGCTCGGCCGGCGCGCTGGGCGCCTACCAGAACCGCTTCACCTCCGCGGTCACCAACCTGCAAACGACCGGTCAGAACCTGACCGCTGCGCGCAGCCGGATCCAGGACACGGACTTCGCGGCGACTACTGCGCAGATGACCCGCGGCCAGATCCTGCAGCAAGCCGGCACCGCGATCCTGGCGCAGGCGAACTCGCAGCCCAACATGGTGCTGTCGCTGCTCAAGTAGTCCGCATGGCGTAAGTCCCGGCCGGGCGATCCCCGGCCGGGCGCTTTTACCCGCTCGAAGGAGTCCGGATCATGACCCTCGGTACGGCGGCCTTACCCGCGGCTGGATCGAATGCAACACCCGCCGCACCTTCGCCTGAAAGGTCAGGTGCACCCGCATCGGCACTTGCGCGGACTGCGGCTCCGTCTAAGCAAAACGCAGCGCCCAGCCAGCCACCCCCGTCCGCTGAAGCGGCGCGGCAGGCTGCCGCCCAGATCAACGCGTTTCTGAAAACCTCGTCTGCGGCAAGCGTCGAATTTACCGTCGACGGCAAGTCGGATCAGGTGATCGTGCGCATCGTCGATACCGCCACCAACCAGTTGATTCGCCAAATACCGTCGGAACAGGCGCTCGCGATCTCGCAAGCGCTCGATGGCATTAGCGGCATGCTGCTCAGGCAAAAAGCCTGATTGCGGGTATTTTGCCTTTGTGCTTCAAGGATTGCCGGACCCGGGCCGATATTAGGCTATAGCAGTCTTAGTTCCGGCCTAACGCGCTACGCGCATTAGCCTCCACTGAAACTTCGTCCAGCAAGGAAAGGTGCGCATATGTCGGTAACCATGCCAATCCTGAGCAGCACCAGCACCGGAACCGTAAGTGCGGCAGGTGTCGGCTCGGGCCTCGACGTCTCCTCGCTCGTAAGCCAGCTCATGGCGGTGGAACAGCAGCCGCTGACGCTGCTGAGCCAGCAGGAAGCAGCGGACCAGGCCAAGCTCACGAGCCTGGGGACGGTCAAGGGCGCGCTATCCGCGCTGCAGACCTCGGCCCAGGCACTTTCGTCCGCGAGCAGCGCCGCCTACACGGCGACGGCCAGCAACAGCTCGGTGCTGACCGGTACGGCCGATAGCACCGCAATCGCGGGCAGTTATACCGTAGGCGTGACCCAACTCGCGCAGCAACAGAAGCTCATCGCCGCCGGCCAGGCCAGCACCAGCACCGCGATCGGGGCAGGAGCCAGCACCACGCTGACCTTCCAGATGGGCACGATCAGCGGCGGCACCCTGACCAACGGCATCTATTCCGGCGCGGGCTTCGCCGCCGATCCGACGCAGGCGCCGGTCAGCGTGACCATAGACAGCAGCAACAATACCCTGGCCGGCATCCGCGACGCGATCAACGCGGCGAACACCGGCGTCACGGCCACCATCATCGACGACGGCAGCGGCACGCCCTATCGCCTGAGCCTCACCTCGAACAGCACCGGTGCCGCAAGCAGCCTGCAACTGTCGGTCAGCGGCGACAGCACGATCAGCTCGCTGCTCAGCTACGATCCGTCGACTGCGACCCAGAACCTGACGCAGACCCAGGCCGCGCAGAATGCGCAGCTCAGCGTCGACGGCGTAAGTATCACGTCGAGCACGAATACGGTCTCCGGCGCCGTCCAGGGCGTCACCCTCAACCTACTGAGCGCCAACGCGACGGTCGGCGTCACGGTCGCGAGCGACAACACCGTGCTCACCTCCGCGCTCAATGCGCTGGTGCAAGCCTACAACAGTTCCAACAGCACCATCGGCAGCGCCACCGCCAAAGGCGCAAATTTGCAGGGCGACTACGGCGTGATCAGCCTGCAAAGCCGGATCCGCTCGATCCTCGGCAGCGTACAGGGCACGAGCGGAACAATTACCGACCTGTCGCAGCTCGGGATCACGTTCCAGTCGGACGGCTCGCTCGCGCTCGATTCGACCAAACTCAATGCGGCTCTGACTTCCGACGGCGGCGCCGTCGCATCGCTTGCCGCCGCCATCGGCACCGCCGTCAGCAGCGCCGCCAACGATATTTTGGGCACCTCCGGGCCGATCGCTGCCGAGACCGCCGGCATCAACGCCTCGATCGCTTCCATCGGCAACCAGACCACGCAAATGCAGGCCCGCCTCGCGGCGGTTCAGGCGCAGTACCAGGCCCAGTTCAGCGCGCTCGATGCGCTGATGGCCGGCATGAATTCGACCAGCCAGTTCCTCACGCAGCAATTGGCCAATCTGCCCAACTACTACAACACGAAAGGATGACACACATGTTTCCCGCGAACGCGCGCGCAGCGATGAACGCCTACCAGAATGTGGGCATCGAGTCGATCGTGGATTCCGCCAGCCCGGTTCAGCTGGTGCTGATGCTGTTCGGCGGCGCGATCGCGGCCATCGCCGCGGCCGAACACCATCTGCAGCTGAAGAACATCCCTGCCAAGGGCAAGGCGATTTCCCATGCGATTTCCATCATCGACGGCGGCCTCAGGGCAAGTCTGGACCCGAACGTGGGCGGCGAGCTGACGCAAAACCTGTCCGCGCTATACCAATACATGGCGCGCCGCCTGCTCCACGCCAACCTCGAAGACGACTCTGCCGCGCTCGAGGAAGTGCGCCAGCTGCTGCTGCAGCTGCGCGGCGCGTGGGAAACCTTGGCTGCGAATACCGACATGCACGCGGCCGCGCCGGGCGTCCCGCCTTCGCCCCGCCTCGCGACTTCTTATGGAAGCATCTGAGCCATGAACGAACAGGAACACATTCTCGACATCTATGGATCGATCTGCGACAAGACCGCAGAGATGCTGGATGCCGCCCAACGCAGCGACTGGGACCGGCTGATCGCGCTGGAGCAGGACTGCCGCGCGCTCATCGAGTGCCTCAAACACACCGACGCCGGCCCCGCAGCGGGCGCCAAGTTCGTGCAGCGCAAGATCGCGCACATCCGTACGGCGCTCGCCAACGACGCCCAGATCCGTAAATTCACCGAACCGTGGATGAACCAGTTGGAGGTTTATCTCGGCGGCGCGCGCCAGGAGCGCAAATTGCGGCGCGCATACGAAACCGACCTCGGCGGCTGATCGCTGTCCTGCGCCGGTCACTCGTCAGGACCAACATGCCATGACTCCGGTCATCCTGCCGAACGGCGTCCAACCGGTAGTCGCGGCGAAGCTCGTGGTCAGCGGCCGCGACCATGCGCTGCGCCTGCTGCCCGAACTCGATCCCGGAGAAATTGTCAGCGCGCGGGTCGAGGCCATGCTCCCTGATGGCAGCTACAGGGTCATGGTCGGCGGCCAGCCGATGAGCATGAAACTGCCTTCCTACATTGCGCCCGGCGACATGCTCGAACTCAGCTATGTCGCGCGCGAACCACGACTGACGTTCGCGCTCAATGACGTGGTACAGGCGGCGTCAGCGGAAGCGGCAGCGCCGCAACTATCGGCCACCGGCCGCCTGGTCGCAGCGACCATGCTGCAAGCGGGCGAACTCGCCACCCCCGTGGCAGTGTCGGCAAGCGCGCCGCTGCTCACAGCGCCGCCTGCGAACGGCGCCCGCCTCTCAGGCGCGCTCGCACAGACGCTCGCGGCCAGCGGTCTGTTCTACGAGTCGCATCAGGCGCAATGGGTGGCAGGAGAGCGCGATCTGGCCCAGATCAGTCAGGAGCCCCAAGCGCGGCTCACCCAGGGTGCGCTCGCGCGCGACGCGGGCACGGCGGCGTCCACTCCGGCGGCGATTGGACTGTCAACCACTGCCCCAACGCATGGGAGCATGCAGACGATAGACCCCCGCACCGTCAACCTGGTACAGCAGCAGCTTGCGGCGCTCGACGGCGCCAGGGTAGTGCTGCAGATCGAGATCTGGCCGCAACAGTGGATGCAATGGAACATCGACGAGCACCAGCCCGGCAGCGGGCGCGATCCGGACCGGCCGCAAAGCTGGAATACGCAACTGCGCCTGAATCTGCCGCAGCTCGGCGAACTCAAGGCCGCCCTGAGCCTGGCCGGTGAGGGCGTGCGCATCAGCCTGGAAACGGACAGCACTGCCAGCGCCGCGTTGCTGCGGGACAACAGCGCGTCCCTGCGCACGGCACTCGCGGCCGCCGGCGTACCGGCGACCGCGATCGCGATTGCACGGCATGGACAAGCCTGAAGCCGCCCTCCCCGGCCAGGCCCCTGCAACGGTAGACGCGCAGGCAGGCGGCCCGCAGCAGTCGGCAGTCGCGCTCGCCTACAGCGGCGACGAATCCGCACCCAGAGTAGTCGCCAAAGGCCGCGGCCTGGTAGCGCAGGCAATCATCGACCGCGCGCACCAGCACGGCGTGTACGTGCACGAATCGAAGGAGCTGGTCGCACTGCTGATTCAGGTGGACCTGGACCAGCGCATTCCGCCGGCGCTCTATCGCGCGGTGGCGGAACTGCTCGTGTGGGTATACCGGCTGGAGCAAGGCGGAGCGACCGGCGCTGCGTCGTACCCGGGCCAATTACCGCTCCTTTAGACCGTGATCCCGGACGGCAATGAATAGAGTTTCAACACCCCAGCAGCCCGACGCGGCGATGCCAGAAGACAGGAACCAGCCGCTGATACACGACTCTGCCGGCACCGACCAGAGCAAATACCTGATTCACTCGCGTCCGGAAATCGCCGCGATCCTGAACACGCTGGCCAAATCCGCCACCGTGGTCACGGCCTACTTCGACGGAGGAAGCGATTTTGTCCTGACTTCGATCGCCGGCGTGAAGCCGGATCAGGACAAAGTATTTGTCGACTACGGCGCGGATGCCGCCGCCAATCAGCGCGCGCTGCAAACCAGGGACATCACCTTCGTCGCAACGCACGAGCGCATCAGAATACAGTTTTCCGCAGAATCCCTGCGCGCCGCACGCCTCGGCGGCCGCGAGGTGTTGAGCATGGCGCTGCCTGCGTCGTTGCTGCGCCTGCAACGGCGCGAGTACTTCCGCATCTCCACCCCGCTTACGCGGCCGCTGCTGTGCAGGATTCCGCCGCTGCGCGCGCGGCCGCAGGCGACTGCCGAAGTGACCATCGTCGATATCAGCTGCGGCGGCATTTCCGTCATCGACTTCACCGAACCGGCTGGAATCGAGACCGGGGCGCGCTTCAGAAACTGCCGCATTCGACTGCCCGATTTGGGCGAAGTCACCACCGACATCGAGGTGCGCAGTACGTTCGAGGTCACGTTCAAAAACGGCGCCAAGCACCGGCGCGCGGGATGCGAGTTCATCGGCATGCGCGAGCGCGACCGGGCCCTGATCCAGCGCTACATCAGCAGGCTCGAGCGCGAGCGCAGGGACCTAGCCGGCGCGCGCTGAGACGATCGATTCCACTTTGTTCGGCCAAGCCGGCGCGCAGCACGACGTCGGCGAAAATTCTGAATCCCATTTTATGTTTTCCCCGGGCGCAGTCGACCGACGGATTGAATCGCACCAGATAACATGTCGCGAAATGCTTCGAACACCCTGCGCATCTGCGCGTGCTTGTACGGGAACAGATCGGCCGGATCCATGCAGTGCACCACCGCGCCCGGATCAATTTCAAACACCAGCAGCCTGCCGTCCGCGGTTTCGCCGCAATCGATCACCAGGTAGTCCAGTCCTATGCGCTCGGCGATGGCGCCGAACGCGGCGGCATGGCGCCGCGCGAAGTCCTCGTCGAAGCTGCGCATGAAGCGCTCTTCCTCCTCGCGTTTTTCGGCGCTTTCGCCCATGCCCGCGTTCAGGTAATGGATCATCCAGTGATCCGATATCCCCATGTGGCCGGCGTAGGCACGACCGCCGATCAGGACAACGCGGTACTTGCGGAACAGGGCGTCGGCGCTGCGGTAGTCGACAAAGCGTGCGATGTGGAATTCGTCCTCCGGCACGGTCAAGAGATACTCCGCGACGCCTTGCGCACCGTCGATTTTCATCAGGCCGTGCCCGGCATGCGAGTCGAGCGGGCGGATGATCAGCGGAAAGCAGCCGTCTGCGAGAACGGCGCCGGGCGCCAGCTCCCCGCGGCCGACCCGCTCCAGCGTACATCGATCCACCCGTGCCGAGGGCGGCATGAAGATTTCGGGCACGGTCGCCAGCAGGGCATGCGCGGTTTCGCGCCCAGTGCGCCCGATCCGCTCCGGCAGGTTGCACACCGGCCGCGGCCAGGATTGCAGGAATTCGCCCAGTCGCCGCAGCAGCGGCCGGTTCGGTTCGGATTCGCATACGGCGACGAACGCGATGTCGTGCTCCGGGATCGGCGGCGGGAACGGCTGCCCGGGCACGATGTAGAGCATCTCGAGCGCGACGTCGCTGTCCTGCAGCAGGAACTCCAGCGGCGTGTTCGCCATCAGGTCGCCGGGCGCCATGATCGCAAGCAGCCGGATCGCGGCCGCGCCGCCCGGGGCCGGCCGGCGGTAGAGCTGCTGCGCTTGCAGCGCCTGCTCCTGCGCCGCGAGTCCTACGTCCTTGTTGCCGCGCAACTGCAACACGGTCGAAAGGTCCATCAGGGCGTTGGCGTCGCCGGCGGCGGAACCCGCACGCTCGATCAGGCGCGCTCCCAGCGGCGCGAGATCGACGCCGGAAAACGCCATGGTCATCAAGGGCGCGAGACCGATCAGCGGTTCGCAGGCATCGGAATGGTCGAGCCGGGATTGCGCAGTGCTTGCGTTCATGAGGCCTTCCTGAGAGTAGGTAACAAAACGAGGGGACGCTTCACCTCGTGTTCCCCTAAGTCGGCCCGTAAGGAGCTACGGCCTCTTAGTCGAGCGCTCTCGCGCGTGCCGAACGCGATCGCGGCCTCTATTAGCGTATCGATGTCGCCGGCATTGGTGCGGTGGTTGACGATCGCGGCGCGAATCGCGAAGCGCCCGTTGATTGTGGTGGACGACGGCGCGACCAGGCCGGACTCCTGCAGCGCGACGACGATGTTCGCGTTGACGCGGTCGGCGTCGGCGCAGCGGTAGCGAAAGCAGACGATATTCAGCGCAACCGGAGCGAGCAGTTCCAGCTGCGGCGAGGCTGCGATACGCTGCTCCAGGTAGCGCGCCAGTGCGCAAGTGCCCGATATCGCCCGGCCGAGCGCTTCGGCGCCATGGACTTTGAGCGTGAACCATGTTTTGAGCGCCCTGAAGCCGCGCGACAGGTCGGGCCCGAAGTCGCAGGGCCAGGGAGATCCGGCCGCCATGCCGCGGGCCTCGCGCCTCAGATAGGCTGCAGGCGAGGCGAACACGCTCTGATGCAGCCTCGCTTCCCGGACCAGGATGAAGCCGGCGTCGTAGGGCACCTGGCCCCACTTGTGGAAATCGAAGGCGACCGAGTCCGCGCGCTCGATGCCGGCGAGCCGCGGCGCGATATCCGCGGCGAGCATGCCGAGCGCGCCGTAAGCCCCGTCGACGTGAAACCAGATCCCTTCCCTTTGGGCGATATCGGCCAGCGCATCGAGCGCGTCGATCGCGCCCACGTCGACCGTGCCCGCCGTGCCGGCGACAAGGAAAGGCGTGCATCCGACCCTGCGATCGGCCGCGATCGCGCGCTCCAGCGCCTCGATATCGATCTCAAAGCGCTCGTTCAACGGGATCATGCGCAGCGCATCGCTGCCCAGGCCCGACAGTTCCATCGCCTGCGCAATGCAGCCATGCGCGCCGGCGGAAGTGTAAGCCGTAAGCCGCCTGCCGCTTGCAGCGACGCCCCGGCGGCGCGCGCTCGCGCCGATCGCCTTGGTGCGGGCGACGAGCACGCCGATCAGGTTGGCCATGGAGGTACCGGTCACGAATAGGCCGCTCGCCGTGTCGGGGAAGCCGAACAGCTCGCACATCCAGCGCGTGACCTGCCGCTCCACTTCGATCGGCATCTGCTCGCGCCCGCCGACGTTCGCATTGAGGCCCGCAGCCAGCATTTCCGCCAGCATGCCTACCGGCGTCCCGCCGCCCTGAACCCAGCCCATGAATCCTGGATGCGTGTTGCCGGCGCCGAATGGAAGGATGTCGCGCATGAACTGCTGATGCACCTGCGCCAGATCGCTCGGCCCCCTGGGCAGCGCTTCCTGCAAGCGCGCGCGGACATTTTGCGGGATCGGCTGCCACACCGGCCGTTCGCGCAGATGCTCCAGGTAATCGAACATGTCGTCGAGCATGCGATGCCCTTGCGCGCGCAGCACGCTCCAATCCGGCGGATCGAGCGATGCCTGCATCGCCGGCGGCACAGCGGCGCTCATGCGGGCAGATATCCGCAGTCGCAGCCCGCGGGCCGGCCCGCTCCGGCTTTCGACCGAAATGCGCTGAGCGTCGTCATGGCTCCGTCCGCGCTAGACCTGCATGTTCATGATGCTTTGGTAGGCCGAAACCAGGCGGTTGCGCACCTGCACCATCTCCTGGAACGAGATGTTGGCCTTCTGCACCGAGATCATGACGTCGTTCAGGTTCGCGTTGGGCACGCCGAGTTCGAAGTCGCGCGCGAGGCGCGTGGCCGCGACCTGAGTGCCGTTGATCCCGTCGAGCGTATGCTTGAGCACCGCGGCGAAATCCGTTCCTGCCGTCGGGGCGGCCAACGCCCGTGCCGGCTGATCGACGATCGCCGCCGCCGCGCGCATCTGGCCGAGCAGATTGTCTATAGCGCTGGTATCCATCGGTCTCTCCTTATGCCAATGTCTGCAAGTGGCAGCAAATTCATTTGCACGCCGTGCGCAACTGTGGGCGCTTGCGTTGCGGCCGCAGGCGCCAGCGGCAGGTGCAGCACGAATTCGCTGCCCGCGCCGCTGTCGGAGCGCACGCTCACGATGCCGCCATGGGCTTCGGCCACGGTGCGCACCATCGCCAATCCCAGCCCTAAGCCTTCGCCGCGGGTGGTGAAGAACGGCTCGAACAGCCGCGCCCGCACCTCGGGCGCGATGCCGGCACCGCTGTCGCTCACGCAAAGCGCGAGTTCGGCGTCGGCTGTGCTCGCTGCAAGGCATATGCGTTCGCCCGGCGCGCAGGCCTGCAAGGCGTTGTCCAGCAGACCGAGCAATGCGCCGACAAGCGCCGGCCGGTCCGCGCGCAGCGTGCAGCCGGCGCTTTCGTCTCTGATCTCAAGCAGCACCCCGCGTGCCAGTGCCTGCGGCTCGACGGATTCGAACGCCTCGCGCAGCAGATCTTCCACTCCCACCTGCTCGCAATCGGCGCGCACGCGGCGCGTGGACTGCGGCGTGTCGAACCGGCACTGCAGCGCGGCCTTGGCGAACGCAAGTTCCTGCGTCAGGTCCCGCAGCTGCCGGCGCAAGTCCTCGTAGGCAAGGCACAGCTCCGAGGAAGCCATATCGAACAGCTGGAACGCCTTTTCCAGCTGTTGCGGACTGACAAGTGTGCTGACCTGGTCCATGTTTGCCTGTCGCCTGCGCGGCGGGTGGCGTCCTTCCCTGTTTTGACGGATCACAGACTAGCACCGGGCAAATTCACCTCGACCGGCGATAAAGGCGGACAAATCCCCTCTTCTCGCGGGTTTGACGCGCGGCGCTTTGTCCATAATCGCCTCAGACCCCGCATCCGGGGCCGGAACCAGGATGGCGATGAACATGAACCGGACTCTGGCATACCCCACGGCCGGCAACACAGCAGGCAAACGATCATGGCAATAGGAAACACCCAGGTATCTGCATCCCCTGTTCAAGTGTTCGGCATGATCCCGCTGCAGCAAAAATTCGGCCTGCTGGTCGCGCTCGCGGCCGTGGTCGCGCTGCTCGTCGGCGGATGGATGTGGAGCCAGACCCCGGATTACCGCGTGCTGTTTTCCAATCTATCCGACCAGGATGGCGGTGCGATCATCAACTCGCTGCAGCAGATGAACGTGCCTTATAAATTCGCCGCCGGCGGCGGCGCGCTGATGGTGCCGGCGAACGAGGTGGACGAGGTGCGCCTGCGCTTGGCTGGCCAGGGCCTGCCCAAGGGGGGCGTGGTCGGATTCGAGTTGATGGATACGCAAAAACTCGGCACCAGCCAATTCCTGGAGCAGGTCAATTACCAGCGCGCGCTCGAGGGCGAACTGGAGCGCACGATCCAGTCGCTGTCGGCGGTGCAAAGCGCGCGCGTACAGCTCGCCATCCCCAAGCCCTCGGTGTTCGTGCGCGACCAGCGAAAGCCGACCGCGTCGGTGCTGCTGGGCCTGAATCCGGGCCGTAGCCTGGACGCCGGTCAGGTCAGCGCCATCGTGCATCTGGTGTCGAGCAGCATTCCCGACCTGTCGGTGAAAAACGTGACCGTCGTCGACCAGAACGGCAATCTGCTGACCTCGCAGGACGGCAGCAACACCGGACTCGACCCGGGGCAATTCAAGTACCGGCGCGAAGTCGAGCAGAGTTTCGTCAAGCGCATCGAAGCCATCCTCGCGCCTATCACCGGACCGAACAACGCGATCGCCCAGGTGACCACGGACATGGATTTCACCCAGAGCGAGAACGTCGCCGAGATCTACGGCCCGAACCAGTCGGCGCCGGCGGCCGTACTCAGCCAGCAAACCAGCGAATCCAGCGACAGCACCGGCGCAATGGCCGGCGGGGTGCCGGGGGCGCTGAGCAATCAGCCGCCCGGAAACGCCACCGCGCCTATCGTTACCCCGCCGGTCGCCGGACAGGCCTCCGCCAAAGCTGCGGCAAGCGCGACGTCCGCGGCGGGAGCGCACGTGCTACCGACCAACACGCGGCGCGACTCCACCGTCAATTACGAAGTCGACAAGACCATCCGGCATACGCGCCAGCCCGTAGGTACGATCAAGCGGATGTCGGTCGCCGTGGTGGTCAACTACCGCAAGGTGACCGACGCCGACGGCAAGGTCACGTACAAGCCGCTTTCTACCGAGGAAATGACGCAGATCAACGCGCTGGTGAAGGAAGTCATGGGCTACAACCAGGCGCGCGGCGATTCGCTCAATGTGACCAACAGCGCCTTCTCCATGCCGGACGTCGAGCCCGTCCCGGTGGTGCCGCTGTGGAAGCAGCCCGAGACCATCGCGACCGCCAAGGACGTGGGCAGAAACCTGCTGATCGCCGGCCTGGTGCTGTTCCTGGTGCTGGGCGTGTTGCGCCCGCTGCTCACCAAGCTGTCCGAAGTGCGGCTGCCTGTGCCCGCGCTGCCCGACGCCGATGCCGAGGTCTCCGTTCAACGCGCGACCGGCTATGCGAACGATCTGGAGGCGGCGAAACAGCTCGCGCGCAGCGAACCGAAGCTGGTCGCCAACGTGGTCAGGGACTGGGTGACGAGCGATGAATGAAGAAGGCATCGAGAGAGGCGCCATCCTGCTGTTGTCGCTGGGCGAGGAAGGCGCGACCGAGGTGTTCAAGCATCTCGGCCCGCGCGAAGTGCAGAAGCTGGGCACCGCCATGTCCAATCTCAAGAACGTCACGCGCGACAAGGTCGAACAGGTGCTCAGCGCTTTCCGCTTGAGCGCGGAGGAAAAATCTCCTCTCGGACTGAACTCGCGCGAGTACTTGCGCACCGTGCTCACCAAGGCGCTCGGCGACGACAAGGCGACCAACCTCATAGACCGCATCCTCCACGGCGGCGACACCAGCGGCATCGACGGCCTGAAATGGATGGATTCGCCGGCGGTGGCCGAATTGATCAAAAACGAGCATCCGCAAATCATCGCCACCATCCTGGTGCACCTGGAGCGCGACCAGGCGAGCGAGATCTTGACCGAACTCCCCGAGCGCCTGCGCAACGACGTGCTGCTGCGCATTGCCACCCTGGACGGGATACAGCCCTCGGCGCTCAAGGAGCTCAACGACGTCCTGACCAAGCTGCTGTCGGGCAACAATAACCTCAAGAAAAGCCCGATGGGCGGGGTGCGCACGGCCGCCGAAATACTCAACTTCATGTCCGGCAACCTCGAGGGCGGGGTGATCGAAAGCGTCAGGGAGTTCGATGCCGATCTGGCGCAGAAGATTCTGGATGAAATGTTCGTGTTCGAGAACCTCATCGACATCGACGACCGCGGCGTCCAGCTGCTGCTGCGCGAAATCCAGTCGGAGTCCCTGATCGTCGCGCTCAAGGGTTCGTCCGAGGAACTGCGCGAAAAAATATTCAAGAACATGTCGCAGCGCGCAGCCGAGATGCTGCGTGACGATCTCGAGGCCAAAGGCCCGGTGCGCCTGTCCGAAGTCGAGGCCGAGCAAAAGGAAATCCTGAAAATCGCGCGCCGCCTCGCCGACGAAGGTCAGCTCGTGCTCGGCGGCAACGGCGACGACGCTTATGTCTAGCCCGGGCATCCCGAAGGAGCAGCGCACCGCCTACCAGCGCTGGGAACTCGACTCGTTCGACGCCCCGAAGGAGATCGAAAGCGCCGTAATCCTGCCGACCGCCGCGCAGTTGGAACGCCTGCACCAGCAGGCGCACGAGGAAGGTTACGCAGCGGGTCATCGCGAAGGCAGTGCGCGCGCCGCGGCAGAAACGCTGCGGCTGCAGCAGATCCTGGCCGCGCTGGCGGAGGAATCGCGCCAGTTCGACCAGCGCGTGGCCGACGAATTGCTCGGGCTGTCGCTGCGCATAGCGAAGCAGGTGCTGCAGCAGGCGCTGAAGCTGCGGCCCGAAGTGATCGTCCCATTGGTCAACGAAGTGCTCGGCCAATTGCCGCTTGCGCGCCAACGCGCGTGCCTGATCCTGCATCCCGAGGACGCGGCGCTGGTGCGCCTCGCGCTGGGCGAGCGCCTCGGGCAATCGGGCTGGGACATCATCGAGAACGCCGAGATCAGCCGCGGCGGCTGCCGCCTTGAGGCAGCCGAATGTGAAATCGACGCGAGCCTCGAACGCCGCTGGCAGCGCGTGACTGCCGCGGTCGGAGCCGAACATGCCTGGATCGAGTGAATTCGCGCTCGCGCAGCGCAACGGGCGCTGGCACAGCTTCCTGCGCGACTGTAGCGAACTGGTCGCCCAGACCAACCCGGTCCTCGTGAGCGGACGCCTCACCCGCGTTGCCGGATTGGTGATGGAAGCCACCGGCCTGAAACTCGCCGTCGGCAGCGGCTGCTCGGTGGCATTGCCGAACGGCAGCGCCGTCGATGCCGAAGTGGTGGGCTTCTCGGGCGATAAACTGTTCCTGATGCCGGCCAACGACGTCTACGGCCTGGTCCCGGGAGCGAAAGTCGTGCCGGTCGAAGTCGCCCAGGCGCTTCCCCGGAACGGCGGCGGCATCCGCCCGCGGCGCCGCGGTTCGGATCGCGCCAAGCAATTTCCGGTCGGCGACGCCCTCCTCGGGCGCGTGCTCGACGGCGCCGGGCGCCCGCTGGACCGCCTCGGACCCCTGCTCGCGGCGCATGGAACACCGTTGCAAAACCGCCCGTTCAATCCGCTCGAACGCCTGCCGATTAACCAGGCGCTCGACGTCGGCGTGCGTGCGATCAACGCCCTGCTCACCGTGGGCCGGGGGCAGCGCATGGGCCTGTTCGCCGGCAGCGGCGTGGGCAAGAGCGTGCTGCTCGGCATGATGGCGCGCTATACCAGCGCCGATGTCATCGTGGTGGGACTCATCGGCGAACGCGGCCGCGAAGTGAAGGAATTCATCGAGGACATCCTCGGGCCTGAGGGGCTGGCGCGCTCGGTGGTGGTCGCCGCGCCCGCCGACACCAACCCGCTGATGCGTCTGCAGGGCGCCGCTTATGCCACCGCGATTGCCGAGAATTTCCGCGACCAGGGCAAGCATGTGCTGCTGATCATGGATTCGCTCACGCGCTTCGCCATGGCGCAGCGCGAGATCGCGCTCGCCATCGGCGAGCCGCCGGTGACCAAAGGTTATCCGCCCTCGGTATTCGCCAAACTGCCGCAGCTGGTGGAGCGCGCCGGCAACGGCGACGCGGGCGGTGGATCGATCACCGCTTTCTATACGGTGCTGGTCGAAGGCGACGACCTGCAGGACCCGATCGCCGACAGCGTGCGCGCGATTCTCGACGGCCACATCGTGCTCTCGCGCTCGCTCGCCGATCAGGGTCACTACCCCGCCATTGACATCGAGGCCTCGATCAGCCGCGTGCTTCCCAATGTCGTCAGCACGGAGCAGCTGGAGCTGGTGCGCCGCTTCAGATCGCTCTATGCGCGCTACCAGCGCAGCCGCGACCTGATCAGCGTCGGCGCCTACAGCAGCGGCCACGATCCCGCGCTGGACCAGGCGATCCAGATGCAGCCGCAACTTGCGCGCTTTCTGCAGCAGGGGATGCGCGAGTGCCAGTCCTACGCCGGCAGTGTCAGCCAGCTTTCTGCCCTGTTCCCGCCGGAAATAGTGCCGATAACGAACTAGCGACCAAGAAGGAGAAAGTCCATGTCCAAGCCCTTTCCCATGCAGATTCTGCTCGACCTCGCGCAGGAAGGTTGCGATGCCGCGGCGATGCGATTGGGCGTCGTCAACGGTCATGACCGGGATATGCAGCAGCGGCTGAAATTGCTGCTCGAGTACCGCGGCGAGTACACCGCGCGCCTCGCCAGCATCGCCCAGTCCGGCATGCAAAGCGTCGGCTGGCGCAATTTCCACAATTTCATCGACAAGCTCGACGCCGCCATAGAGCAGCAGCGCGAACTGGTGGCTGCGGCCAAGCGGGAGGTGGAAACCGGCCAGATCTACTGGCATGCGCAACAGCGTCGGCTCAAGTCCTTCGACACCCTTTCCCAGCGTCACTATTCGGCCGAGCGAAAGAGCGAGGCGCGCCAGGAACAGAAAGAGCAGGACGATTTCGCGCTGAGGGGTTTCTTGAGCCAGCGCTCGATGTTGGGCTAAACGCAGTTCCGGCGGCACGCCGTTTGCGATCGCTTGAGCGCATTCGGTTCCGTCATTTACCGCTCTGACCGAAGGATGCCCCTTGATCGAACTTTCTGCCGCTTCGAACGCTCCCGCTCCGGCTGCCGCTGCACGCCAGTCCGCAAATTCGGCCGCTGCAACACCGGCCGACGCCACGTTCCAGGAGGCGCTGGCGGAGCAACTTACCCCGGCTCCGTCTGAGCAAGCCAAGCCGGGACCAAGCGTGGCCAGCGTTGACGCCAAAGCAAAGCCCCGCCCCGAGTCCGAGAGCGAAACCGCAAAAAAGCCTGCAAGCGCGAGCGATGCATCCGTAATTCCTGGATGCGCCGCCCTGATCCCGTTTGCGCCAACGCTCCCCGGCGCACCGGTCCTGCCGCAGGCGGATTCAGCGACGGCCCGGACGTCGCCGGCACTGGCCGCCGTGACTGCACGCGCCACTGCGTCCATCGCGCCATCGGCGGCATCCGCCGCGGCCCCGACGTCCCGGGCTTTGGCCGCCGTGACTGCCTCGACGCCCGCTCCCGCCACCGCGTCCATTGCGCCGTCGGCAGCATCCCCCGCAGGCCCGGCGTCTCAGGCTTCGGCCACCACGACCACGGCCGCCTCAGCGCCCGCGCTCGCCGCTGCGTCCTCCGCGCCGGCGGCAGCAGCCGGCATCGCCTGGACCTCGCCTGCCTTGGCCGCCATGGCCGCGTCACTGTCCGCGCGCACCGCTGCGTCTACCGCGCCGCCAGCGCCGTCCGGCAAGGCCTTGCCATCGCCCGCATTGTCAGCGCCTGGTATCGACGCCACAGCGTCCACGCACGATTCACGCGCGCCCGCATCCGCCGCCACGCAGGCCGACCCGACATTGCCGACAGCCTCTGCGTCGGCAGACTCCGCCGCGCCCGGCAACATACGATCCGCAGTTGCGTCCGATGCCAAACTGCTGGAACCGCAGAAAGCGACACAAGCTGCAACGAACCATGCCGGCGATGCGGCGCCGCCGGCGACGCTGCTGCCGTTCGCGGCGCCGGCGCAGATCGCGCCGGCGCCGAACGCTGTGCCGGTCGCCACGCTCGACGCGCACCTTGCGGACCGCGGCTGGGATCAAGGTCTGGGCGACAAGTTGGTATGGATGGCGGGGCAAGGGCACCAGATGGCGCAACTGCACCTGAATCCCCCCGATCTCGGTCCGCTGAAAATCACGCTCACGCTCACCCATGACCAGGCCAGCGCCCAGTTCTTTTCCGCCCACCCCCAGGTGCGCGAAGCGATCCAGGCGGCCATGCCGCGGCTGCGCGAAATGCTCGCGGGCAGCGGTATCACTCTGGGCAACGCCAACGTGAGCAGCGGCGCATTCGGCGGGCAGCCGCAGCCGCAGCACGCGCCGCGCGCCTACCCGTTCCCCGCCGCGATCGCAGCCGCGCCATCCGGGGGCATCACGCGCGGAGAACGTCTGCTGCAGCGCGCGCTAGGACGGGTCGATACCTTCGTCTGATTCGTCGGCGCGCGCAGGCGTCGTGGCGCGCGGCGCAAAAGCGCAAGCTGAGGGCCTTTCCTGCATCTATTTCGCGCGGCGTACCGACGCTGCATGGCGAATAATTCACGCGTATCCGATGACTCACGCAAACCCAACGGCACAGGAATAGCATGGCAAGCACCGCGACCAAGCAATCCAGGACGACCGCAAAAGCCCCGGCCCGGCAGGCACCCGACACGGTCGAAGAGGAGGAGGCCGCGCCCGCGCCGAAGAAGAGGCGCAGCCTGGTGAAGATACTGGTGTTGCTGACGCTGCTGCTCGGCGCTGCAGGCGGCGGCGCCTGGTATTTCCTCGGGGGCCAGCAACAGGCAACGGCGCACCAGACCGGGACGGCCGCAAGCGCCAAAACGGATTCTTCCAAACCGCCGGTGTTCGTCACGCTAAAGCCGTTCACGGTAAACCTGCAGCAGGACGACGGTGCGCCCCAGTACCTGCAGGTCGGACTGTCGCTCAAGCTCAGCGACGATCGCCTCGTCGACGCGATCAAGCTGCATATGCCCGAGATCCGCAATCGCGTGCTGCTGCTGCTGTCGAGCAAAAAAGCGAGCGAGATCTCCACGCTCGAAGGCAAGAAAGCGCTCAGCAAAGAGCTGCTGCACGCAGTCGCGCAGCCGCTCTCCGCCGGCGCGCCGGCGAAAAGCCTGGACAGTGTCCTGTTCACATCTTTCGTTATCCAGTAGCAGCGATGAGCCAGGATTTTCTCTCCCAGGACGAGGTCGATGCGCTGTTGAAGGGTGTGACCGGGGAGGCCGACGAGGTCAAGGCTCCGGTCGAAACCACGGGGGTGCGCCCCTACGATCTGGCGACCCAGGAGCGCATCGTTCGCGGGCGCATGCCGACCCTGGAAATCATCAACGAGCGCTTCGCCCGTCAGCTGCGCCTCGGCCTGTTCAATTTCATGCGCCGCACCGCCGAGATTTCGGTCGGCCCGATCCGCATCATCAAATACAACGAATTCATCCGTAATCTGGCGGTGCCGACCAACCTGAACATGGTTCAGGTCAAGCCCTTGCGCGGCACCTCGCTGTTCATCTTCGATCCGAATCTGGTGTTCCTTGTAGTCGACAACCTGTTTGGCGGCGACGGCAGGTTTCACTCGCGCGTCGAGGGCCGCGACTTCACCCAGACCGAGCAGCGCATCATCCAGCGCCTGCTCGGCGTGGTGTTCGAGGAATACGAGAAATCCTGGAAACCGGTGTACGAACTGAAATTCGAGTACATGCGCTCGGAGATGAACACGCAATTCGCCAACATCGCCACGCCCAACGAAGTGGTCGTCGTGACCACCTTCCATATCGAATTCGGTCCAACCTCCGGCGAATTCCACATCTGCATGCCCTACGCCATGGTCGAGCCGGTGCGCGACCTGCTCTACGGCAGCCTGCAGGGCGATCATCTCGAGGTCGACAAACGCTGGCTGCGTCTGCTGGCGCAACAGGTGCAAACGGCGGAGGTCGAACTGGTCGCCACGCTGGGCCACGCGCAGGTGACGTTCAAGCAGATACTCAAGATGAAACCCGGTGACGTGATCGGCTTGGAAATTCCAGAGACGATCACCGCTTCCGTCGACAGGGTACCGGTGATGGAATGCCAATACGGATTGTTCAACGGCCAGTACGCGCTCAAGGTCAAGAAGATGATCTCCAGCGCCGTGGCGAACGACTAGGAGACGAACATGAGCGAAATCGCACCGCAAGCACAGGCCGGCGCCGACGACTGGAGCGCCGCGATGAGCGAACAGAACGCATCGAAGGAGGCGGCGACTGCCGCGGGCGACGCCGCGCCGGCGCCGGTTTTCGAGCAATTCACTGCGAACGGGACCAGCGCGGTTCAGCGCACCGACCTGGACATGATCCTCGACATACCGGTGCAACTCGAAGTGCAGCTCGGCCGCACCAAGATCGCGATCAAGAACCTGCTGCAGCTGGCGCAGGGTTCGGTGGTCGAATTGGACGGCATGGCGGGCGAACCGATGGAGGTCCTGGTCAACGGTTGCCTGATTGCACAGGGGGAAGTGGTCGTGGTGAACGACAAGTTCGGCATCCGCCTCACGGACGTGATCACGCCGTCCGAGCGCATTCGCAAACTCAATCGCTAGCCTCCATGCCGAAGCCCGGTTACAGAGCGTATGCGTTCGTCCTTCTCGCTGGTGCAGCGGGACGTGCCGCAGCTGCCGCACCTGCCGCGGCGGCGGCGGCCACGGGGCCGACGCTGCCTGCCGGCAGTATTCTTCAGGTCGTGGCCGGCCTCGCCGCCGTGCTCGCCATGGTGTGGGCCATCGCCTGGCTGCTGAAGCGATTTTCCCCTGTTCACGGCTCGCGTTCCGGCCTGATCCGCGTCGTCGGCGGCGCCGCTCTCGGGCAGCGCGAACGCATAGTCGTGGTGGAGATCGGCGGCACTTGGCTGTTGCTCGGCGTCGCCCCCGGCCAGGTGCGTACCCTGCACGCCATGCCCCGCACCGAAGCCGCCGTCGCGCCCGGAGTGCCGGCGCCGGAGGCGGCGGGTTTCGCGTCCTGGCTACGCAGAATGACGGAAAAGCGGCAATCATGACCGGCCGCACCCTGAAGCTGGCGCCGCTGCTGCTCCTGCTCCTGCTCATCGCACTGCCAACCCTGGCGCAGGCGCAGGGCCTGTCGCTCCCCGCGTTCAGCAGCAAGCCCGCGCTGGGCGGCGGCCAGATCTACACCCTGAGCGTGCAGACGCTGCTCATGCTCACGGCGCTGTCGTTCCTGCCCTCGGTGCTGCTGCTCATGACCAGTTTCACCCGCATCATCATCGTCCTGTCGCTGCTGCGCCAGGCGCTCGGGGTGCAGTCGACGCCGTCCAACCAGGTGCTGATCGGAATCGCTTTGTTCCTTACGCTGTTCGTGATGTCGCCGGTGCTCGATCGCATCTACACCGAAGCCTACCAACCGCTCGTCGCGAACAAGATCGACTTTACCGAGGCGCTGGAAAGAGGGACGGTGCCGCTGCGCGAATTCATGCTGCGCCAGACGCGCGAGAACGATCTGGCGCTGTTTGCGCGCATCGCCAATCAGCCGCCGATGCAGGATGCATCGCAGGTGCCGATGAGGATACTGATCCCGGCTTATATCACCAGCGAACTGAAGACCGCGTTTCAGATCGGCTTCCTCGTGTTCCTGCCGTTCCTGATCATCGACATGGTGGTGGCGAGCGTGCTCATGTCGATGGGCATGATGATGATGTCGCCGGTGACGATTTCACTGCCGTTCAAGCTCATGTTGTTCGTGCTCGCCGACGGCTGGAACCTGCTGATCGGCTCGCTGGTGCAGAGTTTTCACAGCTGAGCAGCGAAAAGCGCATCGAATGACTCCGGAAACCGTCCTCTCGCTGGCGCAGCAGGCACTCCAGGTCATGCTGTTGATAGCGGCACCGCCGCTGCTCGCCGCGCTGCTGACCGGCCTGCTCGTGAGCGTGTTTCAGGCGGCCACGCAGATCAACGAACTGACGCTGTCGTTCATTCCAAAACTGGTGGCGATATTCGTGGTGCTGGTGGTGTTCGGGCCGTGGATGCTGGGCATCCTGCTCGATTACATGCGCCAACTATTCTCCGGCATCCCTGGAATGATCGGCTGAATTGGCGGCATGATCAGTGTCACCACCGCGCAACTGAACGCCTGGCTGGCCGCATTTGCCTGGCCTTTGGCGCGCATTCTGGCCCTCGTCGCGAGCGCGCCGCTGATCGGCAACCCGAGCGTTCCCGCGAGCGTGAAAATCGGCCTGGGGCTGTTGTTGACCATCCTTGTCGCACCCATGCTCCCGCCGCCTCCGGCCCTCGATCCGGCCTCGGCCACCGGGCTGCTGATCCTGGCGCAACAGGTGCTGATCGGCCTTGCCATGGGCTTTTCGATGCAGGTCGTGTTCTGGGCGGTGGACATGGCCGGCGCGGTGACTGGCCTGCAGATGGGGCTGGGCTTTGCCACGCTCTACGACGCTTCCGCCGGGAACATACCGGTGGTCGGGCAATTTCTGAGCGTCGTCATCAGCCTGGCGTTTCTCGCCGTCGACGGCCACCTGCTGATGCTGTCGGCGCTGGTGCAAAGCTTCAGGGTTCTGCCGCTTGCCGCGCTCTCCGCGCCCGCGGGACTGCGCAGCCTGGTGGAATGGGGCGGCGGCATCTTTTCCTTCGGCCTCACGCTTTCGCTGCCTTTGCTGGCGGCGCTGCTGATCACCAACATCGCGCTTGCCGTCCTCACCCGCGCCGCGCCCCAGCTCAATATTTTCGCGGTCGGCTTTCCGCTGACCATCCTGATGGGCATGCTGACGCTGTACCTGGTTCTGCCCTATTTCGCGCCTGTGCTGCAGCGGCTGCTGATGGACGGCCTGGCCGCGATGCCGCGAACCGCTGCCGCGCTGCGCTAGCGGCGAACCCCTTCACACGGATATCAACCCGCCGATATCGCCAACGCTCATGAATATCCTCAACGCACTGGAACACCATCTGGCCGGGCGTCTGCCGCAAGCCGAAGCGCTGTATCAGCAAATTCTCCAGGCCGAACCGAACCACCCCGACGCACTCTACGGCCTGGGCGTAATGGCGGAACAGGCGGGGCAGCAGGAACTGGCACAGGACCTCATCCTTAAAGCCATCAGCGCCAGCCCGGCCAACCCTTTCTATTACCTGACCTTGGGAAATGCGCTCAAGGACCAAAGCTGCTTCGACGAGGCCGCCGCGCGTTACCGCCAGGCGCTGGCGTGCAAGCCGGATTGCCTCGAAGCACTGTTCAACTTGGGCAATGTATTGCAGCAGCAATGCCGGCTCGACGATGCCGTCGCCTGCTACCGCCGCGCCCTCGCGCTGCGGCCGGACTACGCCGAGGCGCACAACAATCTGGGCGTGACGCTGCTGGCGCTGGGCAGCCTGGACGAGGCGATCGCGAGCTTCAAGCGGGCGCTCGCGTCCAGGCCTGGCTATGCCGAGGCCTATAACAACATGGGCGTGGCATTCAAGACACAGAACAAACTGGAACAAGCGCTCGCCTGCTACCAGCGCGCCATCGAGGCCAAGCCGGATTATGCGAAAGCCCTGTTCAATCTCGGCACTGCGCACTTCGTGAAAAAGGATTTCGCACAGGCCATGCGCTGGTACCAGGAGTCCCTTGCCGTCGACCCGCATCAAGTGGAAGCGCACCAGAATATGGCGTCGATGCTGCTCGATGCGGGGCGTCCGGAAGAAGCGCAACAGCACCGCGATCTCGCCTACGGCAGGCAGGCGGTATTCATCGACACCGCACCCAGGCCCGTCAGAACCGTGCTGGTGCTGTGGGCGGCGGGCAAGGGCAACGTGCCGATTCAGTTCCTGCTGCCGGCCAAGACCCATACCCGCATTGTCTGGATGATGGAATACGCGACGCAAGAGCAGGCGCGCTCGCTGCCGCGCTACGACCTGGTGTTCAATGCCATCGGCGACCAGGACGCCGCAGGACCGACCACGGAGCCGGTTGCACGCTTTCTGCGCGTCTGCGACAGGCCGGTGCTCAATCATCCCGATGCCGTGGCGCGCACTGCGCGCGACCTGATACCCGCCTTATTTGCCCCGATAGCCGACCTGCTGGCACCCGTGACCGTGCGTCTCAAAACTGAAGAATTCAAGGAGCAATTGTTGGCACAGCCCGGCATCCGTCTGCCGCTGCTCGCGCGGCCCAGCGGTTCCCACGGCGGGACGCAGCTGATCAAGCTGGAGTCGGCCGAGGAACTGAGCGCCCTGGTACCCTGGAATACCGATGCCTATTATGCGACCAACTACCACGACTATCGCTCGCGCGACGGCCATTATCGCAAATACCGCATGGTGTTCGTAGACCGGCAGCCTTACGCCTATCATTTGGCGATAGGCGAGCACTGGATGGTGCATTACGAGACCGCAGGCATGCTCGCAGAGCCCTGGAAACAGGCCGAGGATGCCCTATTTCTCGAAGATCCTGCCGCAGCGATCGGGCCGCGTGCCATGGCCGCGGTAAATGCCATAGGCCGTACGCTCGACCTGGACTATTGCGGCGTCGATTTTGCTATCCTGCCCGATGGCCGTTTGCTTGTCTTCGAAGCGAACGCCACCATGCTGGTCCATCCGGAGGACGAGTGCGGCGTGCTGCAATTCAAGAATCGCTACGTGCAACGGATATTCGATGCCTTCGAGGGCTTGCTGCAGCGCTCCATCTCCGCGGCCGCATCGTGAGCAGGCACTCCGGGCCAGGATTGGAATCGACTCATCGATCGCCTCATTGGCGCGGCGCCTGAGAGCGGCGCCAAAGCCGGATTAGCGGGCTTATCCCATCCTTGTTTTGCGCGTTCGCCGCGCGTCGGCCCGGCTAAGCTTGCGCCGAGGATGATGCTCAACATGAACGAACCAATGTCTGCCCAGCAGCTGATTCCGGATTTTGCGGGGGCACCGGTGCGCAGTGCGCTCGGCGAACGCGTGTACGATGGCGGGGAAAGCTTGCTCGACGACGACGTCATGCGCGCCAACTGGGCGCTGCCATGGTCCGATCTGATGATGACCATGTTCGTGCTGTTCGCCGCCTTGTTCGCGGCGCAGAGCTTTCGTGCACGCGTCGATCACAGCAAGCTGGAGGCAGCGCATACCGCCGCACTGCGCAGCGCAGCGCTCCAACGCGAGAAGCTCGCCGAACGCAAGCTGCCGCAGCCGGCGGCCGCCCGTCCCGCCGCGCCGACTTCTGCCCCTGCCCCTGCAGCGGCACCCAGCGCTCCGGCAAACAAGGTGCTCGAGCCGCTCACCCAAATCGACGTTCTTGCGCGCAGCCATGACGCGGTGCGCGAGTCCAAGCTGAAACATGTGGAGGTCGCGCTGCTCAAGGACCGGTCGGTAAAAGTAAGCGTGGAGGGTCCGATGTTCTTCGCTCCGGGCCGCGCCAATTTGCGCCCGGAAGTGAAGCAATTCCTCGACCGCCTGGCACAAGTCATCAAACAGACCCCGTATGATATTCATGTCGTCGGCCACACCGACGACCGCGCCATCAATACCGGCAGGTACCCGAGCAACTGGGAACTGTCCGTGCTACGCGCAAGCCGCGTCGCGCGCTATCTCATCGACTCTGGCGGCATCGATCCCTCGCGTTTCAGCGTGGTCGGCCGCGGCAAATACGATCCGGCATCCACCAACAACGACGATGAGGCGCGCGCGCTCAACCGGCGCGTGGAGATCATCATTACCCGCGACATCGGCAAGACCCGAGGAGGCAATCGCGAATGAACAAGCACAGCTGGATTGCGGTGGCCCTGTTCACCGGAATATTCTTCGCCAGTTTCTTCGTGGGAGGCCATGCCGCCCAGTTCGTAAACACCGTCGCGCTGGCCATCGTGACTTGCGGGACTCTGGGCGCGGTGTTCCTCTGCTATCCGCTCGCGGACCTGCGCGCCGCGCTGCGCGTGGTGCGCAACGTCTACCGGCATCCACCCCCGACTTCCGCCGAAATCATCAGCACACTGCTCGAGGTCGCGCTCTACTCCCGCGGCAACAGCGCCGAGAATATCGCCGCGCTGGAGAACATGAGCGAGCAGTCCACGGTCAGCTTCCTCAAACGGGCGCTCGGGCTGCTGGTCGACCCGTTCAAGGACGAGGAGATATCCGAAATCCTGCATACCGAGATGTTCCATTTCAAGCAGCGGCGCGTGCAGATCGAACGCATATTCCGCCAGGGCGCCCTGTTCGCGCCTGCGTTCGGCGTTGCCGGCAGCGTGATCGGTCTGATCAACATGCTTGCGGGCATCACCAATCCCGACGTGGTCCTGCAATCGATACCCCTCGCCCTGACCTCGCCGCTTTACGGCATCGTGCTCGCGAATGCCGTGTTCTTTCCGCTGGCCGAAAGCATTCACGCCAAAACACAGAAGGAACTGCTGTCCCAGATGCTCGTTACCAACGGCGTCATGATCATTCGCCGCGAATCCAATCCACGCCGCCTCGCGCTCAAACTCGAATCCTTCCTTACGCCCTCCGCGCGAACCCACGAGAACCGTTCGCTCGCGGACATCGCCGAACACCTGCGCCAGCGCCGCGCCGAAACCAGCCAGGTGCCGCCTACTTTGGTCGCCAAGCGCGCCGCCGCATGAGCGAATTCGCCGGAGGGGCCGAGCAGGCGCGGACTGACCGCCTATTCCTGGCGCCCGGCCGAGCGCGATCCCGTCTGCTGCTCCTGGAAGAAGCTGGCGGGCGGCCGATCGCTCAGGCGGCTTGCGTCTGTTCCTTCAACGCGGCGGCCAGTTGCTTGTCTACCGTAAGAATATGGTGGCGCAGCCAATCGCTGAGAAAGCTGGAAACCTCCAGTACGTTGATTTTCTTGCCGGCATCCAGCGAAACCTTCAGCTCGGCTACCTGTTTTATGAGCTTGGCGTGTTGCGACTTGTGCGAAATCGAGGCAGCGTACCGAATGCGCGTCATTTCCGCCTCTTCGCGGCCGAAATGTTCCTTGGTGTAGATGATCAGGTTGTGGAGAACCTTGCTGATGATTTCATTGGCCTGACCTCTCGCCATGGAATCGAACAGGGCGTTGACCATGCTGATCAACTTGTGGTGATCGCCGTCGATAAGCGCGTTCCCGGTGGAAAGATCGTCGGTCCAAGCAAAATGCGCCATGAGTCTGCTCCTTCGTCTTGCGTCGATGAAATGCTGCGATAATTCGCAGTGTGAATTTGCCGTCGTGGATCGAATCGGCACGGCATCGCAGTTGCCGCCATCGGCAACGTGCCGGCCCAAGCGTGTTTACGGCACGCGCGCGCGTATCTTTAGCTTTGGCGGATACGGACGGAGACCTGCAGCGCCCCCCTGGCAGGCGTCACCGACTTGCAATGGCCAGACTTCGGAAAGCCGCGTATTCGTGGCGCGGATAGCGCCCTATACGGCGTGCGAGAGCGGTTGCGGCGGCGGGATATTCAACACCAGCCAGAACAGACCGAGCCTGCTGGCGGTATCGAGAAACTCGTCGAACGAGACGGGTTTCTGCACATAGGCATTGCAGCCGCCGCGATAGCAGCCAAGCACGTCCTGTTCCTCCAACGACGTGGTCAGTATTACCACGGGAAGCAAGGCCGTGCGCGGCGCCGCACGGATACGCTTGAGTACCTCGATGCCGGGCAGCTTGGGCAGGTTGAGGTCGAGGATCACCATCGCGGGAAGGTCGGGTGGATTGGCCGCATGTTTGCCCCCGCCCAACAGGTAGTCGAGCGCCTCGGCGCCGTCGTGCGCCACGACGATTTTATTGGCGATGCGGCATTTCTTGAACGCGAGCAGGGTGAGCTCGACATCGTCCGGATTGTCCTCGACCAGCAGTATCTCAGGTTGCCGCATCTGTCCTCCCAGGATGACTCTATGATGGGCCGGGTAAAGTAGAAGCTTGCTCCGGCACCCAGTGGCGCGTGAGCACGACCAGCGGGGCGGCCACAGATACGCCGTATGCGTACTGGGCCGGCGTATAGGCCAGGCGCACACCGAGTCGAGCCAACGAAAAGTTCGCGCTCAGTACCCCGAACAGCGAGTAGACGCAGACAAAGGCAGTCAGATGCCAGGAGAAGGGGGCGATGCCCCGCCGGATTCCGCGGATCGCTTCCTCCTTGGGTAGCTGCGGCAGCGCGATGATGTACTCCGTCGCGGGTCCGCACAAGCACAGCACCCCGGCGCTGACGCCAAGGACGTACAGCGCCGGGTAGCCAAAGAAGATTTGCTGGAACCTGGGCAGCGGACAATAGTCCGCAATACCCGTCAGCGTGCCGCCAACAAAAGGCGGCAAGGAAAGCGCCATGAGCCCGGTACGATAGACGCCGCGCCGCAGATCCCTGTCGCTTCCTCCTGTTACCCTGCCCTTGGCCACCCTAGCGGTCCTTTCGCGGCAAGAGGCCATCCGGCTCAGGCGCATCCGCGTCCTGCACCGCTTGACCACAGACTTTGATTTATATTTTTATTTCGATTTTGAAAGCTAAGCTACCACCGGGTAGCACCTCGTGCACGCGCGCCATTATCATTTCATCCACCAGGGGCGTTCCCTGGGTCAGCCCCGTCAGGAAGCTTGCCCTCTAGTCCGCCATCCTTGATCGCGGCCTCGAATCCAGGAACCCATCGCAAGCTCCCCTAGCGGTGCCATAAGCAACGAGCGAAGCTCTCAATCCACGATAAATTCAAGCTCCACCCTGCATTAGCCCTGGGGCCTATTGACACGCAGACTAGACTTCAGCGGAGGGCGTGTCTATAGACCAAACGGCTCTGCCGGTCGGGCGCCTGTCTGGTGCGGTGGCCAAGGGCGGAATTGAACCACCGGGACACGGGTTTTGAGACCCTGATATGTCTAGCGATCCAGACGGATCACACCTTGCGCCACGCGCTGCGGCACCGGCAGCGTCGACTCGATGCCCTCGGTGTATTCCAGCACGGTGTAGCCCGAATAGCCGCCTTCGCGCACGAGCCGTTCGGCGCCGCGCGCAAATACTTGCGGCGCCTCGCCGTCGCCGCCGTTGGTGAAGCGCTTCTTGCGCAACGAAATGCGCACGCGGTTCGAGCCCAGCGGCGCCTGCTGCAGTTCCCAGTTCGGCGCCAGCGGATCGACAATCCAATACAGGGCCGCCCCCACCAGGATGGTGTCGATGCCGAGCCCGACGCCGGGCGTGAGATTCAGCGTCTTGTCCGGGATCAGCGTATGCATGGCATTGCCCGTCGCGTCGATTGCAGCGGGATTGCTGCTGATCGCCGCGCAGCCCGCGGTGACGGCCGCCGCTAGGCACGCGGCCGCCAGCCGCGTCCTGCTGCGCACCTGGAGTAGGCGAGGCATGCGCGCGCTCAGAGGTAGCTGAACAGGGACAACCCCGCCACCTGGGCGAAGGATTTCTGCGCCGCCTGCAGGTTGAGCTGCTCCTGGCTGAGATTGGAAGCCGCCTGGGCGTAGTCGACGTTCTGCAGGCGCGACAGGGTCTGGCTGTACTGCAGATCCAGGTTGCTGCCCGCGCTTTGCGCAGCTGTGATTTCGTTCTGGCGCACGCCGGTCGAAGCCCGCACCGCGGTGACGTTCTGCAGCGCGTTGGTGAGATTGAGCTGCGCAGCGGCGAGGCCGTTGGTCAGCGCCGCGCCGGAGGCAGTCTGCAGCAGCGTGGCCAGACTGTTGAGCGTCGTGAACACATCCTGATGCGCCGTCTTGACCGTGAAGCTGTCGCCATCGGATGGCGTGCCGGAGATACTCAGCTGTGCGCCGAGATCGAACGCCGGCGGCCCCGCCTGGCTCAAATTGATGCTGCTGCCGCTGGTGTACGTGTCCGGATAGGGGCCCGTTGCCGCCGCCGGGTTCCCGGTCAGCATCGACTTTCCGGTGGTGTTATCGACGATGTCGTAAGTGGTGCTGCCGCCGCTCACCGAAAATTTGATGCTGTAGTCGTGGTTGTTTCCCGCGGCATTCCATTTCGCCGGATCCAGTACCGTGCCGCCGTCGATCACGCCGCTGCCAGTGTTGCCCGCCGCCGCCTGGGTGGCGAAACTGCCGTTGCCGGTCGGGATCCGCTGAAACACCTCGGAACCTGCGTCGCTCACCGCGACTTGCTGGGAAGCGCCGATCTGGATCAGGCGTTGTCCCTGGTCACCGTTGTAGACCACCGTGCCCGGCGCCGACTCGCTGAACGGGCGCACTCCGCCGCGGTAGCCGGAGAACAGGTATTGGCCGCTGCCGTCGGTGGTGTTGGCCAGCCCGAGCAGATTCTGATAGTTTCCGAGCACCTCATTGGCGAGCGTCGCGCGGTCGCCCGCGCTGAGTGTCGGATCGCCGGCGCTGACCGCTATGGTCTGCACGTTTTGCAGCAAGCTGGTGATGCTTCCCAGCGTCGTATCTTCCAGCGCCAGGCTGTCGCCGGCGGTGCCCATGTTGGTAGCGTATTGGGTGTTGATCGCCTGCGCCTGCGTGAGCTGAAGCGCCTGCGCCGCTGCGACGGGATCGTCTGCCGGGGTCAGGATGCGCATGCCGGTGGACAGTTGCTGCTGCGTCTGCAGCAATTTCTGGGTCTGCTGCTGCATGGTGGCGACGCCGGAATCGTAGATGGTGCTGGTGCTGATGCGCATGACCCGCTCCCTATGGTTCTAGTGCCAGCACCGCCTGGAACAGGGTGTTGGCGATCTGCATCATTTTGCCGGCAGCCTGATAGGCCTGCTGGTAGCGCAGCAGATTGGCCGCCTCCTCGTCGAGGTTGACCCCCGACACCGACTGCTGCGCATGCGTCGCCTGGGCAATCACGTTTTGCTGCGCCGTGTCCATCACCCCCGTTTGCTGGGCGATATTCGCGACCTGTGTCACCAGCTGCGTATAGGCCCCGCCGAACGAGGTGGTCGGCTGGCTGCCGGCGACGCTGGCGTCCTGCCCCATGGTATTGGCCGTCTGCAGCGCGGCCAGCGCAAGCGCATTGCTGTTGTCGGAGGTGCCGTTGGTGTTGGGACCGAGCGTGAACTGGTCGCCGTTGGCCGGCGTACCCGAAATGGCAATGCTGATGCCGTTGAAACTGATGGGGCTGCCCGCGGTGTAGCTGAAGGGACCCGCCGCCGGCACCGCGCCGCTGACGGTGAACTGGTTGGCCGCCGCGTCGTAAGTAAGCGTCACGGTTCCCGGCAGCGGCAGATTGGCGACGCTGGTAACGCTGGCAGCGGATATGGTGCCGCTGCCAGCGTTGCTGAGCGCCGCGCTGGTACCCACGGGGGATGCCGCGGCGATCGCGGCAGGATCGGTCAGCGCCACCGCAATACTGCTCGCGCCGGTGCGCGTCGGTTCGATCAGCCAGCTGTCGTTGGTAGCGGCTCCGGTCGTCAAATTCAGGGCAATGCCGTCCACGTTGACGCTGCCCGAACCGGCCGCGGTCGGAAACGAGATCGCGGTAGTCGTCCCGTCGGAGACGCGGGTGAGCTGGTAATTCTCGTTGCCGCCGGAAGCGCCCATGTATTGCAGCCGATAGTCGCTGGTGGTGAGGGCGCCGGCGTTCTGCACGGCCGCAGTGACACTGGCCGAGCCCGAATTGCCAGAACTCTGCAGCACCGTGGGGCCGGCAACCGTGAACAAGGGTTTCCCGAGCGCGCCGTTGAGATCCTGCCCGAGTGCGCTCTGCGCGTTGAATTTCTGCGCCACGGTTATCGCTATGCGTCCAAGAGCGTTCTGCGCCGGGTCCAGGGAATTGCTGCGGAAGCTGATCAGGCCGCCCAGGCTTCCACCCTGGATGCCGCTTTCAGGGAGCAGCACGGTCGATGCGCCGCTCTGATATCCGACCTCGAGGCGTTGCGGATCCTGCGGCGAGCGCGCGGCGACGAGGTTGATGGCCTGGTTGCCGAGCACGATCGGCTGGCCGTTGCCGACAAATACGTCGTAGCTGCCGTTGCTTTCCTTTACCACCGATGCGCCGATCTGCTGGTTCAGCGAGGCGACCAGAGAGTCGCGCTGGTCGCGCAGGTCGTTCGCCGGTTGACCGGTCGAACTCTCGGTCGCGAGGATGGTCTTGTTTAGGCCGGCGATCTGCTGCGCATAGCCGTTGATCGAACTGATGCCGTTGCTGATGCCGGCATTGACGCCGCTGCGCATTTGCTCGATTTGCTGATCGAGACGCTGGAAAGTCGCCGTCAGCGAGTTCGCCGACGACAACATTGCCTGGCGCGAAGTCACGTCCGCCGGAGTTGCCGCCACCGCCGCGACGCCGGTGAAAAAATTCTGCAGCGCAGGCGTGAGTCCGGCGGTCGGATCGCCGAGCATGTTGTCGAGCTGCGTGATCTGGGCATTGTAGGCGTCGAGGTGACTGCCCTGCGCCTGCGCCACCGTCAACTGATTGGCGATAACGTCGCTGTAGATGCGCTTGACTGTGATCACCGACACGCCTTGGCCGAGGAAACCGGAGCCGGTCGCCTGCGGCAGATTGGCGGCTTGGACGATTTCCTGGCGGCTGTAACCCGGCGTGGAAGCGTTGGCGATGTTCTGCCCGGTGGTGACCAGGCCGGCCATCGCCGCGTTCATTCCGCTGGTGCCTATGCTGTAAATGCTGCTTCCCATCTAGGCGCCCTCCACGATCGCGTCGCCACGCGCTGTTAACGGCAGCTTTGCCGAGATATTGAGCGACCCATGATTCATGCCACGTCCTGCTCAAGCCATCATGGTCTGGCGCATGGCCGGACTGTTCAGGATGCGCGTCAGCTTGGCCGCATACAGCGGATCGGTGGCGTAACCGGCGCGCTGCAGGCTCCGGGCAAAACCGGCGCTGTCGCTTTGCTTGAGCACAGCGGCATAGCGCGGACTGTCTCGCATCAGGCTGGCGTAATCCTGGAACGCTTCGGCATAGGAACCGTACGCGCGGAATTTTTGCAGCACCTTGTGCGGTGTTCCATCTATATATTCCGTGGTCATCGCACTGACGCTAGGCCCTTTCCAGTTGCGCCCGGCCTTGATGCCGAACAGATTGAAGCTTCGGCTGCCGTCCGCGGCGCGAATCTCGTGCCTGCCCCAGCCGCTTTCCAGCGCCGCATGGCCGAGCAGGAAGCGCGCCGGAATACCGGTCGCGCTGCTCGCGTGCAGCGCGTCCTCCTTCATGCGCAAAAGGAAGCTGCGGCTCGCGTTCGGGCCGGCCGCGCTGCCGCCTGCCGCTGCCGGCCGCGGCGCAGCGTTTGCGCCGGCAGGCGAAGCACTCGGACCGGTCGCTTGCGTCGCTGCCGCGGCACCTGCCGCCGCCGCCTGGTTGCGCGTGAGTTGGCGCAGCATGACATCGGCCAGGCCGATACCTTTCACGGACAAGGTTTGCGCCAGTTGCTGATCGAGCATCGAGGTATACAGACGCGTCTGGTCGTTGTCCATCGGCCCGTCCTGCGGCGTGGCTGCGCGCATGCTCTTCAGCAGCGTCTGCAGGAATACCGCCTCGAACTGCTGCGCTACCGCCTTCAGGGCCTGCTGCGGATTCTGCTGCGCCTGCAGGCGCAGGGCGTCCAGACCGTGCACATCGAGTGCAAATGCGCTGCTGACGTCGGGGGCAGGAATCATGCTCACTGTGTGCCACCCTGCTTGGTGTTGATCATATAATTTCCAGCTCTGCATGCAGCGCGCCGGCCGCCTTCATGGCCTGCAGTATCGCCAGCAGGTCCTGCGGCGTGGCGCCGATGGCGTTAAGCGCCTTGACCACATCGCCCAGTGAGACGCTTTGTCTGACCATGGTGAGGCCTCCCTTGTCGGAGCGGATTTCGACCTGCGCCTTTTCCGCCTGCACCGTCTGTCCTTTGGAGTACGGCATGGGCTGACTGATCACCGGCTGGCTGCTGACAATCACGGTCAAATTGCCGTGCGCAATGGCGCAGGCATCCACCGTTACGCCCTGGTTCATTACGATCGAGCCGGTACGCGCATTGACGATCACTTTGGCGCTGGTTTCCGCCGGCGTGACCTGCAGGCTTTCGATCTCGGACAGAAAGGTCACGCGCTCGTCGGCGAGGGCCGGCGCGTGCACCTTGATCATGCGCCCATCTACCGCCACCGCGGTCCCCGGCGCAAAGCGCGCGTTGATCGCGTCGACGACGCGGTGCGCGGTGCTGAAGTCGGTGGTGTTGAGTTCGAGATTGACGTAGCCTCCCTGGCCGAGTGCCGTGGGCACGGCGCGTTCCACCGTGGCACCGGCCGAGATCCGGCCCACGCTCAGGTGGTTGACCTGGACGCTGGTACCGCCACTCGCCGAACTCGCGCCCATCCCCCCTACCAGGATATTGCCCTGCGCCACCGCGTAGATCTGGCCGTCGCCGCCCTTGAGCGGTGTCATCAGCAGCGTGCCTCCGCGCAGGCTCTTGGCGTTGCCCATCGACGACACCGTGACGTCGATGGTTTGTCCCGGCCGGGCGAACGCGGGCAGCGCCGCGGTTACCATCACCGCGGCGACGTTCTTCAACTGCAGGCTGGTGCTGCTGGTACCCACCGGCAGGCCGACACCGAGCTGCGTCAGCATGTTGATCACGCTTTGCACCGTGAACGGCGTCTGCGTCGTCTGGTCGCCGCTGCCGTCCAGACCCACGACCAGGCCGTAGCCGATCAGCTGGTTGCTGCGCACCCCCTGGATCGACACCAGATCCTTGATGCGCTCGGCGCGTGCGGCTGCGCACAGCAGCAACAGCAAAACGAGCAGGCAGGTGCGGTAAATCTTCATATGGAACACCTCGCCCTCTGCTCTAGAACGGCAGGACCGACAGGAAAAAGCGCGCCAGCCAGGGCATGGTCTGCGCTTCGTCGATGTAACCGTTGCCGCGGTATTCGAGGCGGGCGTCCGCCACCTGGGTCGAGGAGATGTCATTCGCAGGCGAAATCCAGGCCGGATTGACCACGCCGGAAAAGCGCACGAATTCCGAGCCCTGATTGATGCCGATCTGTTTTTCGCCGCTCACCACCAGGTTGCCGTTGGACAGGACTTCGGTCACGGTCACGGTGATGATTCCGGTAAACGTATTGTTGCTGCTGCTGCCGCCCTTGCCCTCGAACGCGTTCGCCGAACTCGCATTGAGATTCGATCCGAGCAGGCTCTTGCCGGGCAGGCCGGCGAGGGCGCTCACGCCCATGGTGTTGCTGTTGGTACGCGCGGCGGTGGTGTCGTCGGTCTTGCTCGCCGCGGTGGTCTCGTTGATGTTGATGGTGAGCACGTCGCCGACCGCGCGCGCTCGTTTGTCTTCGAACAGCGCCCGGTAGCTATAGCCGCTGCGGCCGGTAAATTGGGCCTGGTAAATCGAACCGTCGGCCTGGGTGACGCGGGGCAGCGGCGCCGGCCGCGCGGTCATAGGCTGGCGCACGCTCGACGGCGGGGTCGTGGCGCAGGCGGAGAGCAGCAGCACGATTGCGGCTGCGGCGGCACGCAAGCAGTTCGGTTTCATCGTCACCTCGGTCATGTTCGCGCGGGTTCTTAGACGTTCTCGAGCTTCTGCAGCATCTGGTCGGAGGTCGTGATCGCCTTCGAGTCGATCTCGTAGGCGCGCTGCGCCTGGATCATGTTGACCATTTCCTCGACCACGTTGACGTTGGAAGTTTCGACGAAACCGGGATTGAGCGTCCCCAGGCCATTGGTTCCGGGCGTGCTGGAGTTGGGCGTACCGGAGGACGCGGTTTCGAGGTACAGGTTCTGGCCGGCACTTTGCAGACCGGTCGGGTTGACGAAATTCACCAGTTGCAGCGTCCCGACCTGTGTCGGCTTGGCCGAGCCGGGCAGCAGCGCGGACACGGTCCCGTCCTGGCCGACGGTGACGCTCAGCGCGTTGGCCGGAATGGTGACCGCCGGCTGGATGTGATAACCGTTCGAGGTGACCAAGGCACCTTGATTGTCGAGCTGGAACGAGCCGTCGCGCGTGTAGGCGATAGTACCGTCGGGTTGCAGCACCTGGAAGAAACCGTGGCCCTGGATCGCCACGTCGAGCGGATTGTCGGTCTGCTGCAGATTGCCCTGGGTAAATATTTTTTCCGTTGCAACCGGATGTACCCCGGTGCCGAGCTGCAATCCGGAGGGCAGCTGCGTCTGCTGCGAGGACTGCGCGCCGGGCTGGGACAGCGTCTGGTAGAGCAGGTCCTCGAACACTGCCTGCGAACGCTTGAAGCCGTTGGTGCTGACGTTGGCAAGATTGTTGGAAATGACATCGAGCTGCGTCTGCTGCGCGTCCATGCCGGTCTTGGCAATCCACAAGGATCTGATCATGTGCTACTCCATGTTGAGCCGGCCGCACGCCGACCGAACGAAGGCGGAAACGGCGCCGACCGGGCCGGTTTGCATGCGTGCGGATTCATGCGTTGACACTGAGAATCTGGCTCGCAGCCTGCGCATTGTTGTCGGCGCTGCTGAGCAACTTCATCTGTAGATCGAACTGGCGCGCCAGGCTGATCATGCTGATCATTTCCTGCACCGGGTCGACGTTGCTGCTCTCGAGCATCCCCGAAGCCAGCGCCACCTTGGGATCGGCCTCGGCGCTGCCGCCGCCTGCGAGACGAAACAGACCGTCGTCGCCGCGCACCAGTTGCGCTTCGTTCGGATTGACCAGTTTGATGCGCCCGACCGCATTGACTGCATTGGGCGGGGGAACGATAGACACCGCCGATACCGTGCCATCGCTGGCGATGGTGACGTCCGAATCGGCAGGAATCGCTATCGGTCCGCTCTCTCCCGCGACGTTCAGGCCGTCGCGGGTCTGCAGCAGGCCGTTGGCGCTGACCTGCAGGTTGCCGTTGCGGGTGTAGGCCTCGCTGCCGTCGCTGGCTTGCACCGCGATCCAGCCCTTCCCCTGCACCGCGACATCGAGGTTGCGGCCGGTACTCTGCAGCGCCCCCGGTGCAAAGTCTGCCCCGGGGGTCGAATCCACCACAAAGGTTCGCGTCGCCAGGCCTTCGCCCTGGGCGGGCACGGCGCGAAACGCACTCGCCGCCGCGCGATAGCCGGTGGTCGAGACATTGGCGAGGTTGTTCGCCACCACCGCCTGCTGGTCGAGGATGTGTTGGGCGCCGCTCATGGCGACGTAGATCATGCGGTCCAATTGCGTTCTCCTGTGGTCGCAGGCGCGCGCCGGCGCGCCGGTGCATGCACTTTGTCGCCCTTACGCCATGTTGATCAAGGTCTGCATCACCGTATTCTCCGTCTTGATCGTCTGCGCGCTCGCCTGATAGTCGCGCTGCGCGGTAATCATGTTCACCAGTTCGGCAGTCAGATCGACGTTGGAGTCCTCCTGTGCCGAGGACTGCAGCGCGCCCAAGCTGGCGCTGCCCGGCGCGCCGGTAAGCGGAGCACCGGAAGCGCTGGTCTCCGTATACAAGTTGCCGCCCTGCGGCGCCAAGCCCTGCGGGTTGACGAAATTCGACAGCGCGACCTGTCCGAGTTTTTGCGTCTGGCCGTTGGAATAATCACCGACTATGGTGCCGTCGGCGCCGATGTTGTATCCGCTCAACTGGCCCGAAGCGTATCCATCCGTCGACAGCGCGTTTACGCCGAAGGTGGCGCCCGTCTGCATCATCTGGCTGTAGTCCATCGCGAGCGATAGCGGCGCCGCTCCATTCGAGAACATCGCCGTCTGGGTCAGGTTGTTGGAGGCGGCGTACGCGCCGTTGGTTTTGAAGGTCAGGGTGCTCGCTCCACCGGTGGTGGCGTTGCCGTCGATATAGGTGCTGGCGCTCCAGGTGTTCGCGGCCGCTTCCTTGTTGAAATAATAGGTCAGGGTATGGGACTGTCCGAGGCTGTCGTATGCGGTGGTCGAGGTGGAATAGTCGTAGGTCGTCGGGTCGGTCGCGACAAGACCCGAGACCGGGAGCGTCGCAGACGTGGGCGACAGGTTCACGCCGACCACCGCGTTGGCGCTCGCCTTGGGCAGCACGTCGGTGGAAGACAACTGCAGGTTCACCAGCACGCCGGGGACGATGGTGCCGTTGAGCGCCTGGAACCCGGTCAGGTTCTGGCCGGTGGCGCCGACGAGGTAACCGTTCTTGTCCAGCTGGAACTGGCCGTTGCGCGTGTAGCTGATCGCGCCGTTGTCGCTCATGCGGAAGAATCCCTTGCCGTTGATGGCAAGGTCCAGAGGGTTGCTCGTGGTGGTGATGTTCCCCTGCGTGAATTGGTTGCTCACGCCGCTGACCTGCACGCCGATGCCGACATCCGCGCCGCCGCCCGCGCCGAGGGACGAGGCGTACACATCCGCGAACGCCGCCACCCCCTGCTTGAAACCGACAGTGCTCGAGTTGGCGACGTTGTTGCCGATCACGTCGAGGTTCTGCGATGCGGCGCCGAGGCCGCTCAATCCCTGCTGGAAGCCCATCTGATCTCTCCTTGCTCAAACTGTTTACGTCACTATGGATGCACCGCGTGATGGCCCGTGAGGTCGGCGGACTATTCCGGGGTGCCGATACTGCTCCTTACATGATCTGCGCAACTGCGGACAGCGCGACCTGCCCGACACCGTTCACCTGCAGCACGGGCGCGGCCCCGGCCGCGCCCGGCGTTACCCCGCCGACCACGCCGGCCGCCAGTGCCGCGGCATTGATCGCCTTGCCGCCTTGGCTCGCCTGAACAGAAAACGTGTAATTTCCGTCGGCGGCAGTCGCACCGTTGTTGGTTGAGCCATCCCATTGAAAACCGAACACACCCGCCGCCTGCGCGCCGAGGTCGACCGTATCCACAGTCTGGCCGGAACTGTCGAGGACCGACACCACGACAGAATCTGCCGCCTGCGGCAGATTCACGCCGCCCACCGCCGTGCTGTTTTGAAGCTGCAGACTCGTTCCCGGGACCAGCACGCTCTTGCCGATCAGGGACGTGGCCTGGAGCGACTGGTTCGCGCTGAAACTGGCCGCCATCGCCTGCATCGTGGTATTGAGCTGGTTGATGCCGTCCACGGTGCTGATTTGCGCCATCTGCGAGGTGATCTCGGAATTGTCCGCGGGGTTGAGCGGGTCCTGGTTCTGCAGTTGCGTCACCAACAGCGTCAGAAACGTGTTCTGCAGGCTGTTGGCGCCGGATGCCGAGGCCGGCGGCGCCATCGCCGCGAGCGCGGCCGCCGCGCTGGTCGAGCTGCCTACGATAGTGCTCATGGTCTGCTCCTTTGCGTTGCTTGCATGGTTTCGCCGCCGCTACTGCCCAAGGGTAAGCGTCTTCAGCATCAAGGATTTGGCGGTGTTCATCATCTCGACGTTGTCCTGATAGGAGCGCGCCGCATCGATCATGTTCACCATTTCGTCGACCACGCTGACATTGGGCATGGCGACGTAGCCTTGTGCGTCGGCGAGCGGATTCGCCGGTTCGTACACCTGCTTTCCCGGAGTCGGGTCCTCGACTACGCCGACGACTTTGACGCCGCTGCCGCTGGCGCCGCCGAGCGAGGTTTCCTGGAATACCACCTGCTTCGCGCGATACGGCTGGCCATTGGAACTGGTGACGCTGTCGGCATTGGCGAGGTTGCTGGAGACGACGTTGAGCCGCTCCGCCTGCGCGGTCATGGCGGAACCCGCGATCTTGAAAATGTTCATCATCGACATGAGGATCACCCCTGAATTGCGGCCAGCATCAGCTTGATCTGGCTGCTGAGGACGGTAAGGTCGGCGTCGTAATGCACGGCGTTTTCGGCGAAGCGGTTGCGCTCCACATCCAGGTCCACCGAATTACCGTCGATGCTCGGCTGCTGCGGGCTGCGGTAGAGCACGGCGGCGGCGGGATCGTCGCTGCCCGGCGCGCCAAGCTGCCGCGCGTCTGTGGTGCGCAGCTTTGCTGCGGACGCCGCGTGCCCTGAGGTGAGGTTGCGCAGTGCCGCCGCGAAATCGATATCGCGCGCCTTGTAGCCGGGTGTATCGGCATTGGCAACGTTGGAGGCAAGCAGTTGCTGACGGAAGGCGCGCAGATTGAGCGCCTCCTGATGGAACTGAAACAGCTTGTCGAGCGCGTCAACCATGGCAAGTTCTCGTCTGGGTTTGCGGGTTCGGATCAGCATCAATCATGTGATTCATCTTATGCGTATTTGATTCGGGCAGCGTCCGGATTAGCCGCGGAAAGTGCCCGCATTTCCGCGTTTGGCACACACAGCTGCCGGCAATAATTGCGCGCATTGCCGCGCGCGGCGGTGATCCCGCGGCAGGACTTCCCCCCGGGCGGGATCCGGATTTTCGCGGTGTCGCGACCGGGCGGCGGCACGCACTGCGCGCGCCCGAGAAGCGCAGTGGCCGTCACCGTGTTCCAATTGCATGGGCATGTGCGCACTCATGCCCTGAATGTAGCCAGGCCCTGGCGCAGGCGATGCGGCGATAAGCCGCGGAAAACCAGCGCTAATCGCGCGCTTGCCCGGCATGCGCGCGGCTATAGTAGTGCCCACCGGCAGGCGGCCCCGATGGCAGCCATTACACGGGAGCGAACATCCATGAACATCCGAATCCGCAGTTGCATTCTCGCCTTGATGCTGCTCGGTGCCGCCAACCTATGCCAGGCGTCGATCGGGCGCGTGCAGATCGCACAGATCCAGAGATCGGTGGCGCAACTGCTGCGCAGTCAGACTGCAGGCCTGCCAGGTAAGGTGAGCTTCACCTTGGGCACCATCGATGCGCGCCTGAATCTGCACGTCTGCGCGGCCCCTGAAGCTTTCATCCCCCCCGGTGTGCGGTTGTGGGGAAATGCCAGCGTGGGCGTGCGCTGCGACGGCAGCCAGCCCTGGACCATCTACATCCCCGTTTCAGTCAAAGTTTTAGCCGACGTGGTGGTCGCGGCGCACGAACTGGCACAAGGGCAGTCGATACAAGCCAGCGATCTGGCGGTGCAGAAGGCCGATCTGGGCAGACTTCCGCTGGCGGTCATCACCGACCCGCGCCAAGCGCTCGGGCGCATCGCTACCCTCAGTATCGCCCCGGGTCAGCCGCTGCGGCAGGACCTGCTGCGATCGCCGCCCGTCATCCAGCAAGGACAATCGGTAACCGTGCGCGCGCTTGGCCCCGGATTCCAGGTGAGCGCCGAAGGCAGGGCGGTCAACACCGCTGCGGAGGGCCAGATAGCGATGGTGCGCACGGATACGGGGCGCACTGTCAGCGGCATCGCACACCTGGGCGGGATTGTCGATGTTCAGTGAAAACAATGCGTTAATGCTGCTTTTGAACGATTTAAAGAAATTTTGTGTTTGGGCCTAAAGTTCCGCGATGGATTGCCGTTAAAGAGCCATACAGCAGTAGGCTGAGGAAACGACCATGAAAATCGACAGTACACTCAAATCAATCGGTCCCGGCACAGTCAGCGCGGGCAGCACCCGATCCAGCAAGGGCGCGCCCAGCAAGCCAAGCTCCGGCGGAGGCGAAAGCGTCCAGTTGAGCCCGCTTTCCTCGCAAATGCAGGCAATCGAAGCCAGCATGGCGGAGACCCCGGTGGTCGACAGTGCGCGCGTGGCTGAAATCAAGCAGGCGATTGCCGACGGCCGCTTCAAGGTGAATCCGCATGCGGTGGCCGACAGCCTGTTGCAGACTGCGCACGATCTGATCCAGTCGAAACTCGCCTGATGCTGCACACTACGTCCCGCGATGCCGGCCCGGCGGTGAGCGCCGCCGTGTTTGTCGCCGGTCTGCAGGACGAACAGGCCGCGCTTGTCGCATTCACCGGCCTGCTGCAGGCCGAGCAGGACGCACTCGTCCAGGGCGACGCCGATCGCCTCGCGGAGCTCGCCTCCGCCAAGGCAGACAAAATCGAGCTGCTTAGCTACCTCGGCGAACAGCGCAGCCGCCATCTCGCTGCGCAAAATCTGAACGACAACGCAGACGGAATGCTCGCCTGGCTAAAACGCAATTCGGGCTTTGGCGCAGCGGTGGGGAAACTATGGCGGGAACTGCTGGAGCAGGCCAAGCTAGCCCAGCAGCTCAACGCGACCAACGGCGTGCTGATCCAGAGCAAGCTGCAGCAAAACCGGCTGAAGCTGGCGGTGCTGCAAACATCGGCGGCTTCCGGCGGCGTCTACCGCTCCGACGGACAATTGGGCCCGCTGCGCGGCACCAAGTCTCTGAGCCAGGTTTAGCGGCCTGTCGAGAGTCCAGGGAAGAACGCCTCTTCTTACCCCCTGATTCGGAGCCTGCCGAAATTTCTTCCTCTCCGAAGCAATCCTGTCCGCAAGCGTAGCCTGCCGGTTTTTTTCCGCGCTCGACCGCAGTCAGCCAATCCGCTCGAATTGCGCCGGTCCCTGCCCTGCGCCAGCTAGCGCGCCGGCACGGCACCCTCGAGCGGAATGTCGATCACCTTGCCCGGGTTTTCCGCCAGGATCATTACCGTGACGCGCCGGTTGCGCGCCCTGCCCGCGGGCGTATCGTTCGACATCACCGGGTCGTTCGGACCGTAACCGACGGCGCTCAGGCGGTCTCCGGCAACGCCGTTGTCGATGAACAAGCGCACCACGCTGCTGGCGCGCGCCGCCGACAATTCCCAATTCGAAGGAAACTGGCTGGTGCTGATTGGCGTGTTGTCGCTGTAGCCCTCTACCTGAATTGCCTGCCGCGTCGTCGCGAGCACCCTGGCGACGCGCTGCAGCGCAAGGTCCGACGCGGCGCGCAATTGCGCCTGCCCCGATGCGAACAGCACGCTCGCGTTGATCTCGACCGCTACGCCACGATTGCTCTGCGTCACCTTCACCTGCCCGCCGCGCACCAGCGGCTCCAGCACCTTGAGTATGTCCTGGGCGATCGAGCGCATCTGTTCGCGCTGCCGCGCCTGCGGGTCGACCGGCCTGCGTATCCTGTGCGTCGGCAGGGTTCGCGGCAACGCTTGCGGCGGATTCTGCGCCGCCGGCACGGCCCGCCCGATCGCCTTGCTGCCGAATGCCGTGATCAGGGAGTCGCTCAACACGCGGTATTTGCCCTCGCTGACGGAGGACAGCGCATACATCACGACGAAAAAGGCAAACAGCAGCGTGATGAAGTCGGCATAGGAAACCAGCCAGCGCTCGTGGTTGTCCGACTGTCTCTGATCGAGGTATTTCCTCCTGCGGCGCATGAGGCGGGCTATCCTGTGCGGGCGCGGCGCGCGCTCAGCGCGCCATGCCGCCCGGCCCCTGGTCGGCGACATAGCCGAGCAGACGGTTCTCGATCATGCGCGGGTTCTCGCCGCTGGCGATCGATACCAAGCCGTCCACCAGCATCTCGCGCGCGAGCACCTGCCTCGCTATCAGCGACTTCAGCTTGTTCGCCACCGGCAGGAATACAAGATTGGCCAGACCCACGCCGTAGATGGTCGCGACGAAGGCGACGGCGATGCCGCCGCCCAGGCGTGACGGATCGGACAGGTTTTCCATGACGTGAATCAGCCCGAGCACGGCGCCCAGAATGCCGATGGTCGGCGAGTACCCGCCCGCGGCTTCCCAGATTCGCGCCGCCTGCCGATGATGTTCCTCGAAGCCGATGATCTCGACTTCCATGGCTTCGCGCAGTTTTTCCGGCTCGGCGCCATCGACAAGCAGGTGCAGGCCCTTGCGCGCGAACGGGTCGGCAGCCATGCCGGCGTGCTGTTCGAGCGAGAGCAGCCCCTCCTTGCGCGCCGCGACACTCCAGCGCACGACGTCCGCTATTACGCGCCGCGGTTCGAAGGCGGGCGGCAGCACCACCCATTTGGCCATTTTCACGCCGCGCGCGAATACCCGTGCCGGGCTTTGCACCATCACCGCGCCCGCGGTCCCGCCGAACACGATCAAAAACGCGGCGCCCTGCAACAATGAACCTACATATCCGCCCTCGAGGACTTGCCCTCCGATGATCCCGGCCAGGGCGACCGCAATGCCGATGAGGCTGCCGAAATCCACAATTCAGAGGTTCCGTATCTGGCTGCGCAGGCGCGCGATGGCCTGGCTGTGCAGTTGGCAAATGCGCGATTCGCTTACGCCGAGCGTCTCGCCGATCTCGCGAAAGTTGAGTTCCTGTTCGTAGTACAGGCCCATTACTACCTTCTCCCGCTCCGGCAGGCCCGCTATTGCGTCTACCAGGTGCTCGCGCAGCTTGCGGTCGAGCAGCGCTTCGAGCGGGTTGGCAGCGCCGTCCTCGCAATGGCGCTCGAGGAAGTCGCCGCCCTCGCCATGATTGAAATCCTCGAACGAGATCAGCTGATAGCCGCGTGCCTCCTGCAGCATCGTCTGGTATTGCGCGAGAGGCATTTCGAGCTCGGCGGCCACCTCGTTCTCGATCGGGGCGCGACCCAATCGCTGTTCGAGCTTGGTGATCGCGTTCTCGATGCGGCGCAGGTCGCGGCGAAAACTGCGCGGCAGCCAGTCGGCCTGGCGCAAGCCGTCCAGTATGGCGCCGCGGATGCGCTGTGCCGCGTAAGTCTCGAACTGCGCCCCGTGCGATTCCTCGTAGCGGTTGACGGCATCGAGCAGGCCGAGCATGCCGGTCTGGATGACGTCGTCGATTTCGACGCTGGCGGGCAGCTTCGCCATCATGTGGTGCGCAATGCGCTTGACCAAGGGCGCATACTGCGTCAGATAGTGCTGTGTATCGCGGCGTGCAGTGGCGGTATACATGCTGGTTCCCGTGGTTGGATTAGGCGGCTGCGGCGCGCTGGCCGTTCGAGTCGATGAGTCGGCGCATGAAATCGTCGAAGCCCGAGTCTTCCTCTTCGGCGCGCGGCCAGCCGGTGACCGCCTGCGCCAGGCGCCGAAAGCTCGCCGCGGCCGCAGCCCCGGGAAACGCCGCGACCACCGGTAGGCGCAGCTGCGTCGCATGCCGCAGCTTCTCGTCCGAGGGAACATGCCCCATGAAGTGCACCGATGCCCGCAGGTAACGCCGTGCCACGGCGGACAGGTTGTCGAAAATCGTTCGCGCCTCGCTTTCGCTGGCCACGTCGCTGATCAGCACATGAAATTCGCGGCGCGCGATCTCGTTGTTCAGCCATTTAATCGAAGCGTAGGCCGCGGTGAGTGCAGCGGTACTGCAGCCGGCTATGACTATCACCTCCCGTATCGCAGTGCCTGGCCAGGCGAGAGCGCCGGCGCCGCGCAGGGGAGCGCCGACCAACAGCGTATCGACCGGAAAACCCAGTCGGCCGCATCGATCGATCAGGCGCTGTTGCTCCGGCGCCGGCAGTTGCGCCAGAGAACGGCCGCCGCGCACGAGCGGCAGTATGCGGATTCCGGCCGGACCGCGCACGATCACCTCGTCGAGAGTACGCGAGCGTCTGATCACGTCTTCGAAGTCGAAGCGCGCCTGAAGTCCGAGCGCCGCAGTGACGCCCTGCGTGCCAGGATGTGCGTCGAGGATCAGCACATCGTTGCCGCCCTCGGCCAGCGCCCCGGCAAGATTGATGGTGGCCGCTGACGTGCCGCTGCCGCCGGGGCTGATCGACACTACGCGCAGCCCGCTGCGGTCGAGCAGCCGGCGCAAGCCTTCGGCCTGGTCCGCTCGCATTTTCAAAGCCCCCCGGCAAAAGTCATGTTGCCACGGCCCGACACGGGGGAGCACCGGGCGAGGCGCCCGGAACGAAGCCACCGCGGGGGATATTCGCTCGCATTGCGATAGGTCCTAGCCAAGGCGCGCTCCGGCGAAAGCGCTTTCCGCGGTCGCGGTGGCCAGGACCAGCTGGCATTCGGCCGCGTCGAGGTGATGCACCGAGGGCGCCACGGCCGGCGACAGCGCGCGCTGCAGCAAAGACTCCTTGTCCGGCAGGTGCAGGTCCTCTGGAACGCGCTGGCCGTCGGTGACGTAGTGCAGCGACAGCTGATGGCGAATGGCGACGTCGAGGGCGGTGGCGATACCCACCGCCTCGTCGGTCTTGGTGATGATGCAGCCGTGCACCCCGCCGCCGCGGTACACGCGCACCACGTCGTCCAGCGTCTCGCCGTTGCCTGCGGCGTTGAGCAGCAGAATGCGCCGGACCTCGGTTCCGGGCGCGGACAGCAGCGCCAGATGCTCCGCCACCATTTGGTCGCGCTGGCTCATGCCGACCGTGTCGATCAGCACCAGGTGCTTGCCGCGCAGATCCTCGAGCACGAACTGCAGGTCGGATGCATCCTTGACCGCGATCACGCGCACGCCCAGCAGTTTGCCGTAGATGCGCAGCTGCTCGTGGGCGCCGATCCGGTAACTGTCCGTAGTCAGCAGCGCGAGCCGCTCTGCGCCGCCGCGCACGACGCAGCGCGCCGCGATCTTGGCCACTGTGGTGGTCTTGCCCACGCCGGTAGGCCCGACCAGCGCGTAGACCCCGCCGCGGTCGACGATTTCATCCTCGGCGCTAACGACGCGCAGATTGCGGCCGAGTACGGCCTTCACCCAGGCGAGCCTCTGCTCCGGCGCCAGGCCCGAGGGCATCTTCTCGAGAAACCGCCGCGCCAGCGCCGCACTGAAGCCGGCGCGCAGCATGTCGCGCAGCACGCGCGCCTTGCCCGGTTCGCGCCGCTGCGCCGTGTCCCAGGCCTGGTAGACGAGTTGTTCCTCGAGCAATCCGCGCATGGACTTGATCTCGCTCACGAGCCGGCGCGAGACCGGGTTGTCCGCAGCGGCCGCAGCAGGCGCCGCCGGCTGCGGGCCGGGGCGCACCTCTGCGGCTTGGTCCTTGCCCTGACGTACGCGCCGCGCGGCCTGCATGGCCGTCTGCTGCGGCAAGTCGCCCTGGGCCATGGCGAGGATCTCCACGCCGCCGTCGACCGCGCGGTTGGACAGGATCAGCGCATCCGGCCCCAGACCTTGTTTGACCAGGCTCAAGGCCTGACGCGAGGTGTTGGCGAAAAATTTCTTGACGTTCATGCTTTACCCCCGAGCAAGGC
>Ga0307377_10000649_pt1 | contig 45567 bp, 48 predicted proteins | sample TR3MG_FD_202535 | JGI IMG/M metagenome (GOLD analysis project Ga0307377, IMG submission 202535) | Soil microbial communities from Risofladan, Vaasa, Finland - TR-3 | ecosystem: Environmental > Terrestrial > Soil > Coastal area > Acid sulfate soil | place: Finland: Risofladan, Vaasa | collected...
CGACGGTCGGCGACCTGGCGACGCGGCGCTCGTGCGCAACGCGGCCGACGCGCAGCAGGTCCAGCGCGGCGGGCGGCTGGCGCAGCGGCGCCGCGACCGGGAGCTGAACGACCTGCGGGCCGTCCTCGCGACGGCCGAGGGGCGCCGGGCGATCTGGCGACTGCTCGAGCACTGCGGGGTGAACCGCTCGAGCTACGACCCGTCGCAGCGCGGGGATTCGACGGTGTTTCGCGAAGGGGCTCGGAACGTCGGCCTGTTCTTGATGGCGGAGATCACGGACGCCGACGAGGAAGCGCTGGTCACGATGATGCGCGAGGCCCGCGCGCGTGCGCAGTCGGAGGCGCTCGAGAACGTGGCAACGCGGACGCCGTCCGCATCGGACAAGAGGGAGGACAACGATGGCAGGGAATCCGTCTGACACCGCCGGCGCGCAGGGTACCCCCGAGAGCGCGGCGGCTGCAGGCAGCGCAGCGGCCGCCGTCAACGCGGCGGGTGCAGCGCCAGCGAAGCCCGCCGAGGCGGGAGCGACGAAGACCGACGAAGGCGGTGCGGCGGCAGCCGCGGCGCCGGCGGCGGAGAAACCGGGAGGCACGGGCGCGGAACCCGGGCAGCCGGCCGGCGGCGAACCGCCGAAGGCGCCCGAGAAGTACTCGCTTACGGTGCCGACGGGCGACGAGAAGTACGTCGACGATCGCGTGCGGGCGCACATCGAGCGCGTCGCCAAGGCGTCGGGCTGGTCGAACGACGACGCGCAGGCGGCGCTCGAGGAGTTCCTCGGGAACGTGAAGGCGGAGCATGCCGCCTACCTCGAGGAGACGAAAGCGGACGAGCACTACGGCGGCGACAAGCTGGAAGAGACCCAGCGGCTCGCCAAGGTGGCGATCGACCGCCTCCGGCCGGTGGGCCACGCGCGGCGCGACTCGTTCCTCGCCTTCGTGAATCGGGCGGGGGCGTTCAATCACATCGAGGTCGTCTCGTTTCTCGCCGACCTCGGCAGACTGATGGCCGAAGACCGTCCCGCATCGGGGGGCGCGCCGGGCGGTGCGGTGAAGCCCACGCGCGATGTGCTCTACGACAAGACGGCGTCGGCCACGTAGAGGAGACGTTCATGCGATTCGTGATTCTCGTTCTGACCGCGCTCTGTTCGATCTTCGCGATCGACGTGGGCGCGGTCGGTCACGCCAGCGCGACGGTCGGGTCCGGCACGACGCTCGGCAGCGCGCTGTTCTACCTCGGGCTGGGCGGCGCCGTCGTCGTGGGCGCCGTGCTCGATACCGGCGGCCTCACGATGGCCGACATCGCGAAGCGGCTCGATCCGAACGACCGCATCGCGCGGATCATCGAACTGCTGATGCAGAAGAACCAGATCCTCGAGGACATGCGGTGGATCGAGGGGAACCTGGTCACGGGCAACCGCACGACCGTCCGCACGGGGCTCCCCCAGGTCTTCTGGCGGCTGCTCAATCAGGGCGTCCCGACGTCCAAGTCGCACACCGCGCAGATCGACGAGCAGTGCGGGATGCTCGAGGCGTACTCGCAGGTCGACCGCGACCTGGCCGAGCTGGGCGGGAACCTCAACGCCGTCCGGCTGTCCGAGGCGCGGCCGTTCATCGAGGCCATGAACCAGGAGCTGGCCTCCACGCTGTTCTACGGCGCGGCGTCCTCGCCCGAGGAGTTCATCGGGCTCGCACCGCGCTACTCGAGCCTGACGGCGCCCAACGGCAGCAACATCATCAGCGCCGCTGGGAGCGGCGCCGACAACACGTCGATCTGGCTCATCGCCTGGGACGAGGAGACGGTCTGCGGCATCTACCCGAAGGGGTCGACGGCGGGCCTGTTCCACGAGGACCTCGGCCTCGAAACGGTCGAGAACGCCGGCGGCGTCGCCGGCCGGCTGATGCGCGCCTACCGCGACCACTGGCAGTGGAAGGCCGGGATCGCGCTCAAGGACTGGCGCTACGTCATCCGCATCTGCAACGTCGACGTCTCCGACCTGGGCGGCGCGACGCCTGCGGATCTCATCGACGCGATGGAGCAGGCCGAGGAGATCATCCCCGACGAGCTCGGCACGCGCGCCTTCTACATGAACCGGACGGTTCGCCGGTTCCTGCGGAAGCAGTACCGCACGGACGTGGCGTCCGGTGGCGGGCTGACGTACGAGAACGTGGGCGGGAAGCGGGTGACGATGTTCGGCACCACGCCCGTCCGGATCAGCGACGCGATCCTCAACACCGAGGCGGCGGTCGCCTAACGCGCGCAGACGCAGAGAGAGGGAGCACCACATGTTCATTGACGCTTTCGGGCTGGTCTCGGACGCGCAGGCGGTCGCCGGCGCGGACACGGACGTCAGCACGAACTCGATCGACCTCGGCGACGTGACGCCGAAGCGCGAGATCGGCACGGGCGAGCCCGTCGGGTTCGGCGTGTCGATCGACGTCGCGGCCGTGACGGGCGGCGGCGAGACCTACACGTTCGAGGTCATCCAGTCCGCCGCCGGGGACCTCAGCGCGCCGGACGTGCTGGCGAGCTACCTGTTCACCGCGGCGCAGCTCGCGGCGGGCGCCCTGTCGTTCCTCGACGTGCCGCCTGGCAGCCCGACGAAGCGATACCTCGGGCTCCAGGTGGTGAAGACCGGCGCGGGCGCGGACGTGACCTTCACGGCGTGGCTGACGGCGCGCAGCGCCTTCTCGATCTTGGCGAAGAGCTACGCGCGGGGCTACGCGGTCTAGGCCCCTGACTGGCCGGCGGGGCGGCGGCGAGCGCCGCCGTCCCGCCGGTTCGACGACGACACGCAAAGGAGTGAGACATGCCGAGACCGAACGGTCCGACCGGTGAGGGCAAGGACAACGGGCGCGCCATTCCTGGTCCGGCCGCCGCGCGCACCGCCGCGGCGAAGCCGGGGCAGCCCGAGAAGGTCCAGGCCACGCGGCTGGGCTACTACGGGCACATGCGGCGGCGTCCCGGTGCCGTGTTTGCCATTCGCGACGGCTCGCACTTCTCCGCGCGGTGGATGCGGCGCGTCCCGCCGGACACCCCGGAGACCTCGGCGGCCGACGACAAGGCACGCCAGGAGCACGCCGCACTGATCGAGAAGCTGGTGCCGCCGAAGTTGCCGACGGGCGACGAGGGCGCTGCCGGCCAGGATCGGCCGACGGGCGATCAGAACCCACTCGACGTGTAGGGGGAGGACGCCGTGTTCGATTGGACGGTTGACGTGTCGGATCTCCTGGTGCTGACCGGCGCCCTGGTGGCGCTGCTGCGCAGCATGCGCCTGCAGACGCTCCGGGATCAGAAGATCGACCTGTTGCTCTTCGGGACACCAGAACACCCGGGCCTGCTGGGCGACGTCAACCACCTGAAACAAGAGATGTACGACCCGATCGGTGCGGTGGCCCGTCTCCGGCGGTCGCTCACGCGGATTCGCGTGGCGCTGGCCGCCAAAGGAATCCAGGCCGAGGAATGACGCCATTCGACCTGGCCCAGCGGTTCGTCGGCGAAGTCATCGAGATCCCCGGGCCCGAGCACGCGCCGTTCATCCAGTGGTGCCTCGAGGCCTGCGGCTACGGGCCCGAGGCGCCGGACGAGACGCCCTGGTGCTCCGCGTTCGTGAACCGGATCGCCTGGCTCCTGCGGCTGCCGCGGTCGAAGTCCGCTGCGGCGCGGTCCTGGCTGACCGTGGGCTACAGCGTGCCGCTCGAGCAGGCGACGACGGGCTGGGACATCGTCGTGCTGACGCGCGGGAAAGAACCGCAGCCGGGCCCGGACGTGACCGACGCCCCCGGGCACGTCGGTTTCTTCGCCGGTCGACAGGGCGTGTCGGTGCTGGTGCTCGGCGGCAACCAGGCGAACAGCGTCACCGTCGCCCCCTTCTCAGTGACGCGCGTCCTCGCCGTGCGCCGGCTGGCCTGGGCTCGCGGGCTGCGCACCGGGTAGGAGCCCGCGCATGGCACAGCAGCAATTCCTGACGTTCTACATCAACCTGCCCGACAAGGAGCTCGTCGAGCAGCTCCAGGGGACGCCTGGCGAAGGCGGCGCGGTCGGGGCGACCATCGAGGCCCCCTGGAATCCGGGTCCCCCGCCTGGCGGCGCCGCGGTCGCCTACGGTCAGCAGCTCCGCGACCGACACCCGGACACCTACCCCATCCCGCCCTACATGCCGCTCAAGAAGGACACCGACCCGATGGTGTCGCCGTCGCTGAGCTCGGCGTGGTTCGGGTCCGAATACAACTTTCCGACCAACGTCCGCGAGTTCACCCGGAAGACGGGCGGCTGGTTCGGCATCCCGTTCTTGTTCGGGACGACGGTCAAGTTCTACTGGCGCGGCATCTTCAACTACGCGCCAGCGAGGGCGTCGTCGGACGGCACGGGCGAGCCAGGCGGAGAACTTGGTCAAGCAGTCGCGCCGATTCCGAAACGGAACTGGCTTGACGGGGCCGAATTGCCGGCGACTGGTGAGGGTGGCACGAGCACGGCCGGGCTTGACGTGAGCCGAGAATCTTCTCGGACAGTCGAAGGATACGGCTGGTGTTATCGCGGCTGGAGCAACGTGTTCAAGCAGCACATTGTCAACGAATACACCGGGGTCTCACCCAGTCACGACTGGGAGCGGTTCTACATCAGGCCGCGCCACTTCGACTCGAATCAAACCGTCAACATTTGGCGCTGCACCGTCTCTGGCCTCGCGGGTCTCATGCTCGACGTGACCTCCACGGGCCAGTTGGCGATGTTCAATCGCTCGAGCGCCGGGGCAGACACGCTGATTTCAGCGTTTGGGCAGTTGGTGCTCGATACGTGGCACAAGATCGACCTGCTGTTGCATTGCAATAGCGGCTGGGGGGTGTCTCCATCACCCGACGTGGCAGCCGTTCGTGTCTACATCGATGGCGTGCTTAAAGCCACGTTGAGCGTTGGGCAAGGCTCTGGCGGATTCGCGACGAACGGAGCCACGCACTTGAGTTCATATTTAGGCAACTCTCGCCCGCAGGTGAACGAGGCCGAGTTTGATTTCGACGACTGGATGAACGCCGGCACTCCACTCACACGGGCAAACCTGATCGTGTGGCCTCCAGACGGCGGTTCGTTCATCGCTGCAGGCACCTATTGGAACACCGCGGGATCTCTCGTGCCTGAAGGGAACCTGACGTATCGATGCACCGTGGGGCACATCGTCGATTGGGACAAGCCGCCCGCGTCGGACCCAGACCGATGGGTGAAGGTCATCGATCCGATCGATTGGGTGAACGGGTCGCACATGGTGCTCCTGCACCCGACAGGCTTCGGTGCGAACCATGAGACCTGGACGAAGGACTGGCGTGTCCTGATGAACAACCCCGTGACCGGCGCAGAGGTCACGAGCGAGTCATCGACGGCGACGGATCGGATGGAGCTGGAGACCGACGCGGAGCTGGCCGTTCGTGCGGTCGATGGCGCGATCGGTCCCGTTGCGATGGTCGTCGCCAAGCATGGTAACCGGGCAGGCCTGGACAACGGTCTGCTCGGGTGGAGCATTAACGCTGTCGAAGACCTTGACACGATCGTGGAGTCAGGGGCTGTCCAGTGGAATAGCCGGCTCTGGCAACCTGCGGGCGAGATTTACGAGCCGCTCGATACCGACGAGTGGACTGGGGTCAAGCTGATTCACGAGAAGGCCGACAATACGAGCTTGGCGACAGTGTGGGCCTTGAACGCCGTCGTCGAGTGTGTCGGCGTGTTCGCGCAGGAAGACATCAACGTCGAAGAATACCCCGACCTCGAGGGCAAAGTGTTTGTGCGGCACCCGCACAACGCGCCTTATCCGCAGAGCCCGTGGGTGCGCTCGGCCACGCCACCGCTTGCCCCGCTCATGATCGTCGGCGGTCTCTATATCGGCGACGACATCGGGCAGGACATCCTGCTGAAATTGCCAGTTCACTTCTGGATTGTCCGGCCCCTGACTGGTGATCAAGGTGGTGTGAAGTGGTGGTCGTCGATGCTCGGGGCGCACCGATCCTACGGTCTTGCGAACCGACCGCAGGGCATGGCCCAGGCGCTGCTGGAGTTCTTGACGCCGGCCGCGGAAGACGAAGCCGAGCAGCAGGCTCGGCTTCGCGTCGCCGGGAACCAAGCTCAGTCGAACCTCTCCGGAGTGAGCTATCAGTACATCGGCATCGCAGATCCCTGGATGCGGAACGTCATCTGTGGAGCCTTCAATCATAAGACCGGCTCTGGCCCGCGTGACAATCCCCTGCCTTATCCGACATTTGAGCCGAACGCTGTATGGCTGATGCAAGAGGACGTGGGAACCTCGACGGCGGTGGCGCTCTGGTTCAAAGGCCCAGGTCACGCTGCGGATGGGGCCCAACAGGTGGCGACGTCGGAGTCGGCCGGTGCGCTGAGCATCGAAGAGGGCAACCTCGTCTCGGACGATGCTCTATATCTCGCAGGGGCTAGCAGCCTCGCGTATGCGGCCTTTCGGCGCAACGACGGCAGCGGCGATCCTGGTGCCGGCCGCATCGTTCAGATCGGAAGCTACGTCGGCAACGGCTCCGCGACGCGCACGATCCCGCTCACGCCGGCCTCTGGACGCTACCCCCTGTGGGCCTACCTCAGCTCGACGGCCGGTGCGGGCTACGTGCGCGACCCCTCGCACACGACGAACACCAGCTCGCCAATCGCGGGCGGAACCACGGTCACGACCGCGATCATCGCGGGCGGCATCGACGAGATCACGGTCGGCTCGAGTCTCAACGCCAACGGCGTCACCTACAACTACTTCGTCGTCCCGGGATCTGAGGAGGACGGCGGCAATGGCTGGAGTGGCAACGGCGAGTTCTGGCCCGTCGACCCGGGCACCCTCCCACCCGGGCAGGGCCCGTGGCCGTCACCGCCGCCAGGAGAGGAGCCGACGTTCCCGCCGGAAGGCCCAACCGAGCCGCCGGAGCCGCCGACGCTGCCGCCCGAATTGCCGCCCGAGATCAGCGGGGACTGTCTGCCCTACACGCAGGAGGTCGGGAACCTGGCGCTCTCGCAGATCGGCCACGGCCGCGAGGTCGCCGACCTCGAGACGGAGACGACGGAGGAAGCCTACGCGATCCGGCGCTACTACCTGCAGGACGTGAAGACGACGCTGCGCGACTTCCCGTGGCCGTTCGCGACGCGCTACTCGACCCTCACGCTCGTCAGCGGGTCGCCGACAACGCCGGTCAATCGGGACTGGACGTACGCCTACCGGCGCCCGGGCGACTGCATCTTCGAGCGGCGCCTCGTCGTCGATCGCGCGGGCGCGGTCGATCCGACGCCGCCGCCGTTCCAGCTCTCGAGCGACGCCACGGTGGACGCGCAGGGCGTCCACACCGGCGGCGGGCTCATCCTGACGAACGAGGCGAACGCGCAGCTCGAATACACCGCGTGGCCGACGTGTCCGGCGCGCTTCGGCGACGCGCTCTTCCGCGAGGCGTGCATCTGGCGCCTTGCGGCCTCGCTCGCGCCCAGCCTGTCGCGCATCGCCGACCGGGCCACGTACTGCGAGGAACGGTATCAGGCGACGATCGCGAAGGCGTGGCAGATCCTCCGGCCGGGCAACCCGGGCCCGCGGCCGGCCGCCGGATCGCTGGACACCGCCCCCGCCGCCGCCGCGGCGAACGTCGCCGTCGTCAACCGGGCGCTCGTGCGCATCGGCGCCCGCACGATCGCCAACCTGACAACGGAGCAGAGCCGCGAGGCGGTCGCGGCGGCCGTCATCTTCGAGACGGAGCTGCGCTCAACGCTCCGCGACCATCCGTGGGCCTTCGCGACGCGCTACCAGGACCCCCTGACGCTCGTCGCGGGCGCGGTCGACGCGCCGGTCAACGCCGACTGGACGTTCAGCTATCGGCTGCCGCCCGACGGCGTGTTCGCCCGCCGGCTGGTGCGGCCGGGCACCGGCCGGCGCTTCGACCCGTCGCCCGACCAGTTCCGCACGACGACCGATGCGACCGGCGGCCTGCTCTTCTGCGACCTCGAGGACCCGGTCCTCGAATACACCGCGCGGATCGACGGCGCCGTGCTGCAAAGTGACGCGCTGTTCCAGGATGCGTTCGCGTGGCGCCTGGCGGCGAGCCTCGCGCCCTCGCTGGCCACCGTCGAGCCCGAGGCCGTCGAGCAGCGCGGGCGCGGCCCCGAGCCCACCCTCGAACAGCACCCGGCCCCGCCGACGAAACAGGCGGGTCGCGCGACGCGCGAACGGATGGCTCAGTACGCCTGGGCGATGTACCGCGCGAAGCTTCTCGAGGCCAAGGTGGCGGACGCCCGGGAGCAGCAGCCGAGCCGCGGCGGCGACGACGCGGACTGGATTCTGGCGCGCGGGTGATCGATGGCGACTGAAAGCGTGGTCCAGCGAGCGTTTGCCGGCGGCGAGCTGGCGCCGGCGCTCTACGCCCGTGCGGACCAGGCCAAGTACCTCACCGGCCTGCGGACGTGCCGGAACTTCCTCGTCCTGCGCTCCGGCGGCGTCTCCAACCGCGCGGGGTTCCGCTACGTCTCGCCGTGCAAGACCAACGCGTCGACGGTCCGCCTGCTGCGCTACAACTCCGAGGTCGCCGGCGAGAGCATCCTCATCGAGGCGGGGGACGGCTACCTCCGGTTCTTCAAGGCCGGCGCGGCCGTCCAGGTGAGCGGCGTCACGGCCTGGTCCGGGGCGACCGCCTACGTCATCGGCGACATCGCCGAGTCGGGCGGCGTGAACTACTACTGCGTGAAGGCGCACACCAACCACGCGCCACCGAACGCCACCTACTGGTACGCGATGCCCGGCAGCCTCCTCGAGCTGCCGCATCCGTTCGGGACGGCGGCCTTCTCCTGGGTCCAGAGCGGGCGCGTCATCACGCTGACGCAGGAGAGCGCCCAACCGCACGAGCTGATCTTCGTGGAACTGACGCGCTGGGTCATCCAGGCCATCACGACCGCGCCGACGACCCCAGCGCCCGAGAATCTCGTGCTGACGCCGGGCGGCACAGGGACGCGCTACGCCGCCTACGTCGTGACGGCGGCGCTGGCCGAGACCTACGAGGAGTCCCTCGTCTCCAACGTCGTCGTGAATACCGGCGTCGCCGAGCCGACGCCGGACGCGCCGCACGTCCTCGACTGGGACGCGGTGACGGGTGCGGCCGAGTACTACCTCTATGCCGATCCGTACGGCAACGGCACCTTCGGCTTCATCGGCACGGCGACCGGCGTCAATCAGTTCAAGGACTCCGGCTTCGTTCCCGACTTCACGGTGACGCCGCCGCTCGCGCGCACGCTGTTCGCGACGAGCGGGAACTATCCGAAGCGGGCGGCGCACTACCAGCAGCGGCGGTTCTTCGCGCACACGGCGAACGAGCCTGACGCCATGTGGGGATCGCGGGTCGGCTTCCCGTCGAACTTCGCGATCTCGAGCCCGCTCCAGGACGACGACGCCATCACGTTCAAGATCGCGGGGAACCAGCATCACCCGGTGCGGAACCTGGTCGGCCTGAAGAGCCTCGTCGTGCTCACCGACGGCGGGGAGTGGGTGGTCCGCGGCGGCGCGGACGGCGTCCTCTCGCCCAGCGCGCTGAGCGCCGACCAGGAGGCGTACTACGGCGCCGACGACGTGCGGCCGGTCGTGATCGGCAATGCGATCGTCTACGTCCAGGCGCGCGGCTCGATCGTGCGCGACCTGCAGTTCACGCAGACCGTCGAGGGGTTCGCTGGGCGCGACCTCACCATCTACGCCTCGCACCTGTTCGACCCGTACACGGTCGCCGAGCTGGACTACGCCCAGGTGCCGCATTCGATCGTGTGGGTCGTCCGGTCCGATGGCGTGCTGCTCGGCCTGACCTACCTGCGCGAGCACGACATCTGGGGCTGGCACCGCCACGACACCAGCGGCGTCTTCGAGCACGTCTGCGTGGTGCCCGAAAACGAGGAGGACGCCGTCTACGTCATCGTGCGCCGGACGATCGACGGCGGCACCGTGCGCTACATCGAGCGCCTCGAGAGCCGCGAGATCCTCGACTTCAACACGGAGGCGTTCTTCGTCGACTCGGGGTTGAGCTACGCCGGCGCGCCGACGTCGAACGTGACCGGGCTCGACCACCTCGAGGGCGAGGTCGTCGCGGTCCTGGGCGACGGCCAGGTCGTGTACAGCGGCGACCCGAACGGCGTGAACGCGGAGTCCTTCCGCGTCTCTGGCGGCGCCATTAACCTGCCGGCCGCCTACAGCGCGATCCACGTCGGGCTCCGCATCGTGGCTGAGATCGAGACGCTCGACCTCGACGTCGAGGGCTCGTCCGTGCGTGACAAGCGGAAGCGCGTCGCCGGCCTGTCGGTGCTCCTCGAGTCGTCCTCGCGGGCGTTCCGCGCCGGACCCGACGTCGATCACCTGCGGCGCTTCGAGCCGGCGGCGCACGAGTCGACGGCGCCAGCCGTGACCGGGCAGGTCGAGATGAGCCTGACGTCCGGCTTCGACAAGTACGGGCGGGTCCTGATTCGGCAGACCGATCCGCTGCCGTTGACGATCCTCGGCGTGCTGCCGCAGGTGGAGCTGGGAGGATGACGATGACGCTCGCGGTCGACGCTCAGCTCTGGCCGGATGGTCCCGGGCTGGGCAGGAGGCTCTGGACTTTCTCAAGGAGCTGCTCTGCCCAGAACGGTTTGATCATGAACGCGTCCGGATGCGCCTTGGCGGCATCACCGACGGCGGGAACGTCGAAGACGTGGCCGGACATGTACAGCACCTTCGTCTCTGGATGGAAATCGGGAAACACCTCGACCAGCTCGAAGCCGTTCATGCCCGGCATCATGACGTCCGTGAGCAGGAGGTCGATGGTCTCGGGATGGCGCTTGGCGAGCTTCAGGGCCTCGGCGCCCGAGCGCGCCTCGAGCGCCGTGTAGCCCACAAAGGTGAGGAACTTCGTGAGCAACATCCGGAGGACGGCATCGTTGTCCACGATCAGAATCGTGCCGAGCGTCCTCGGGGATTCGGTGGGATCAGGGTCCGAGCGGTTCGCCGTGCCGGCAAACAGGACGGCACCCGTCGTGCCGGCGACGTCTGTGCCGTCGAGTCCTCCGCGCATGGCACAGCCTCCTGCCGGGCACTCTACCAAAGGCGGGCCCCAAGCTCAACCATTCGCGAGAGGCGCAGGCGCACTGCGCGAGGAGGTGCCCACGTGGCGCACGCATCGGGGCTGAAGCTCACGAACATGAAGATCGACCCGAAGGCACGCGAGGAGAAGTACGCCGAGAGCGTGCCGGCCGATCGGCCGGTCTACCCCTGGGGCCTCGAGGTTCGCCTCGACGAGGACGCCCTCGAGAAGCTCGCCCTCGCGGAGCTGCCCGACGTCGGCCGCGCGCTCATGCTCCACGCGCGTGTCGAAGTGACCTCGGTCAGCGATCGGGAGAACGTCGAGGACGGCAAGGCGCACCGCCACCGCGACGTCACCCTGCAGATCACCGACCTGGCGCTGGCGCCGGCGCCGGCCGACGGGGACCAGGACGAAGGGCACCGCCGCGCACAGACGGCCGCGGCGCTCTACGGAGGCGCGAAGGCGTAGCCGATGGCCGGATTCACGACCGCGCTAGCGCTCACGCTGACCGGGATCGGGACCGCGACGTCGGTCATCGGCCAGGTCAAGGCCGGCCGGGCCGCGCGGCGCGCCGGCGAGGCCGAGCGCCAGGCGGCCGAGAGCCAGGCGGAACTGATCGACTACAACGCGGCCGTCGCCGACCTGCAGGGCCAGGACGCGATCGAGCGCGGCGCCGAGGAGGAGGCTCGGTTCCGGCAGCGCATCCGGGGGACCATCGGCGCCCAGCGCGCCGCGTTCGCCAGCTCGAACATCGACGTCGGCTTCGGCTCGGCCGTCGACGTGCAGGCGGACGCCGCGTTCCTCGGCGAGCTGGACGCGCTCACCATCCGCACGAACGCCGCGCGCGAGGCGTGGGGCTACCGCGTGGAGTCCGCCGACCTCCGCCGGCGTGCCGACATCGCGCGCCGCGAGGGCGTGATGCTCGAGGCGGCCGGTCGCGAGCGCCAGACCCAGGCCAACCTCGGCGCGGTCGGGACGCTCGTCGGGACCGGTGCGTCGCTCCTTGAGCAGCGGTACGGGTTCCGTCGGAGCGGAGGGGAGGGATAGCGCATGCCTGTGGTCCGGCGCGTCGAAGGACGTCAGGTCGCGACGGCGCCGCTGCCGGCCGCGCGGCGCCGGGCGGCCGAGACGGCGCTCTCGCTGGGCGCTGGCGTCGAGCAGGAACGGGCCCGGACCGGGCTGGCGGTCGCGGGGGTCGGCGCCGCGATCGCCGAGCCCGGCCTCCGCCTGTTCGCGCGCGACCAGGCCGAGCGCCGGCGCGAGGCGGAGGAGGTCCGCCGCCAGGCCGACACCCTCGCCGTCATCGCGGCCGACAACACTCTCGCCGCCTGGGTCCGTGACCGCGTCCACGACCCGGAGCAGGGCGCGCTCACCATCAAGGGCAAGGACGCGCTCCCGTTGCCCGAGCAGCTCGGCCAGGAGTTCACCACGCTGGCCAGCCAGGTCGAGGCCAGCCTCACGACCCCGGAGCAGCGGGTCGGCTTTGCGCGAGCGCGCGCCAACCGGCAGGAGGCGCTCGACCTCGAGCTGCGCCGGCACGTCGCGCGCGAGATCCAGACCTACACGGCGAACGAGCTGAAAGCGCGCGTCGACAACGCGCTCCAGCTCACGATTGCCAACGGCGCGGACCCGGCGGCCGCCAACCGCGAGCTGGTGGCCGGCGAGCAGGCGATCCGGGCGCTCGGACAGTCGGTCGGGCTCGGGCCCGAGGCGGTCGAGCAACAGGTCCGTGCGCTCCAGTCGGAGGCCGTCGTCGGGATCATCTCGAAGCTGCTGGCGGAAGGCCAGACGATGCAGGCCCGGAGCTACTTCGAGGAGACGCGGGACCAGATCGCCGGCGACAAGCTCGACGACGTCCAGCGCGCGCTCCGCGCGGGCACCGTCCGCCAGCAGGCCCAACAGGAAGCCGACCGCATCGTCGGCGCCGGCGGGACGCTGACCCAGCAGCGCGAGCAGGCGAAGGCGCTCGAGGACCCGGACGTGCGGGAGGAGGCGCTGCGGTACATCGAGCATGAGGCGGCCGTGCGCGGGGCCATTGAGCAGCAGCAACACGAAGCGCGGCTCCGCGGCGCCTACGACGTGCTGGACCGCGCGCCCGACGTACGGCAGGTTCCCGGTGACCTGTGGAGCAGTCTGACCGGCAGCGAACGCGCCGCGTTGTTCGAATACGCGAAGGATCGGGCGGCCGGCGTGCCCGTCGAGACCGAGTGGCGGACGTACTACGAACTTCAGCAACAGGCCTCGAATCAGCCCGAGACGTTCGCTCAGGTGAATCTCTACAGCTACCGGCACAAGCTCGGCGATCCCGAGTTCAAGAAGCTGACGGACCTCCAGGGCGACATCAAGAAGGGCGATCGGGAGAAGGCCGACGCGTTTCTCGACGCGGGCTTCCGGAGCGAGGACGCGCTGATCAAAGACGCGCTGGGTGCGCTGGGCATCAGGGTCGAGGGTGTCACGCCCACCTCCCGAGAGGGCCAGGCCATCATTGAGCTGCGTCGCACGTTCGAGCGCCAGCTCGGGGCGTTCACCTCGACCACCGGGAAGAAGCCGACGCAGGCTGATCAGCAACAGATTCTCGACAACATCCTGCAGCACATCGCGACACCTGGTGTGGAACGCTCGTTCTGGTTCGACACGCGGGGCCGGATTTTCGCCGGCCTCGCCGGCGAGGACCTTCCGACCGCCGTCGGCGCCATTCCACCCGCCGAGCGCCGGCTGATCGAGGAGGCGCTCCGCGGCCGCGGTCGGGCCATCACGGATCGGGCCATCCTGGATCTCTACATCGACCGCCGAACCGGCGGCGGAGGTCGATAGGTGGCGCTCAACCCCTACGACGAGGCGCTCGATCAGCTCGACGACCAAACGCCGACGCCAAGCGCGAACCCGTATCTGGCCATCCTCGATCAGCAAGACCGCGCGCGGACGGCACGCCTCCGCCTGAACCTCGCGGCAGCCGAGGATCAGCCGCCCGAGCGAGCCGCCGAGATCCGGCGCCTGGCCGAGCGGACGGGACTGCCCCGTAACCTCATCGATCGCAACTTCGACGCGATCCGCAGGCGTGCGAAGCTCGCCGACACGCCGTACACGCAGATGCTGCGAGAGACACCGGCACTCGCCGGCTGGCTCGAGGACCCGGAGAACGCCGCGGTCGCGAGCGACGACGTCGACGCGCTCCTGCGGCTCGAGCAGACGGTCACCTTCGGCGCCGCCATCATGCGCGGCATCGACCAGATCCAGGGGCTCACCTACAGCGCGCTCGAGGCGACCGCGCAGGCGATCGGGAGTGAGCGCCTCGAGGCCGTCGGCCGCGCCGGTCGGGAGCGCAACCGCGCCGAGATCGAGGCTGCGGGCCCGCGCGCGTCGCTCCTGGCGCTCCGCTCGCCGTGGGACCTGGTGCAGTGGGCGAAAGAGACGATCGGCGAGCAGGTCCCGATCATGGGCACCATGCTCGCCGGCAGTGCGACCGGCGCGGCGGTCGGCTCGGTCGTCCCGGGCGTCGGCACGACGGTCGGGGCCGTGATCGGCGCGTTCCTGCCGGCGCTGGCCTACGGCGTCGGCGAGGTCCAGCAGACGCTCAAGGACATCGATCCGGATGCGGACGTGCCGGCGGCCGCCTTCATCGGCGGATCCGCGATCGCCGCCTTCGACACGATCCTCCCGGGCCGGATCGGGGGTCGGCTCGTCGCCACGTTCGGCCGCGAGACCGCCGAAGCGATCGCGCGCCGGGCGCTCCTCGCGCCGGTCAAGACGTCCTTGCTCCGCGCGGGTGCGCGCGGGATGGCGACCGAGGGCATCACCGAAGCGATCCAGGAGGGCATCGAGGCCGTCGCGGGCGCGCTGGGGACCGACACCGCGGTGCCCGCCGACACCTGGCGTCAGATGATCGAGGCGGGCGCGGCCGGCGCCCTGGTCGGCGGCCTGGCCGCGGGCGGCGAGGCCACCGTCAGCCGGCGCCACGTGGCGCAGCAGCGGGCCGTCGGCGAGCAGCAACGCGCCATCTTCGACGCGCTCGCCAAGGGTGTCGCCGACTCCCAGCTCGTCAAGCGGCTCCCCGAGGCGGCGCAAGCCTTTCTCGCGCAGGCGACCAAGGACGGGCCCCTCGAGACCGTCTACGCGCCCACCGACACGTGGGCGACCTACTGGCAGGGCCAGGGCATCGACCCCGCGGCAGTCGCCGCCGAACTCACCGGCAATCCTGACGCGCTCGCCGAGGCCACCAGCGCCGGCACGGACCTCGCCATCCCGACGGCCGCCTACGCGGTGAAGGTGGCGGTCACGCCGCACCATGGGTTCTTCGCGAACGAGTTGCGCCTCGATCCGGCGTTGATGAACGCCCGCGAGGCGGCCGCCTTCGAAGCCCAGACCGAGGTCGCGGCGGCGCCGGCCGCCGCGGCGGCGCCGTCGCCGATCGTGGAAGCGATCCGCGAGCAGCTCGCGCCCCTGGGCTTCGACGAGAGCGCCATCGAGGCCTACGCGGCGGTGCACGAGGCGTTCTTCGGCCGGCAGGCCGAGCGAGCGGCCGGCGGGGCGGTGACGATCGATCCCGTCGAGCTGTTCGAGCGGTACGGGCTCAGGATCGAACGGCCGGACCTCGAGCGGTTGCGGCGGATGGTCCCGCCGGCCGGGGCCCCGGCGGCGACGGGAGCGGCGTCCGCCGGGCCCGCGGCGGCGGCGCCGGCCGCCGGTCCGGGGCTCCCGGCGGAGTTCGTGCCGGTGGGCGAGGAGCCCGCGCCCGTCGGCACCGCGGCCGCGACGGCCGCACAACAGGAAGCGCTGCGCTCGGCCCTGGCCGAGGCCGAACGAATCGCCGCAGCGCAGGGCCGATCGCTGACTGACGAGGAGCGGGCGGCCGTGCAGGCGCGGGCGCTCGAGCCCGTGGCACCCGGCGCGGAAGCGGCGATGGCGGACGCCGCGCGCGGGCGTGTGCGCCCCGGCGAACCAACGTCCGGCAAGGAGGGGCCCGTTGACAGAGCCACAGCCGAAGGGCAAACTGAAACCGATGATCTCGCCCGAGCAAATCGACCGAGCGAAGGCGCTGGTCCGGGAGGGCTACCCGCCTTCCGTGGCGTTGAAGCGAGTCCTCCGCCAGCCCGAGGCGAATCCGCCCGCCAGTTCGCCGTCCGACGCGACGCCCACCACCAAGCCGTCGTCGCCAGCGTCCTCGACGCCGCCCGCGCGGTAGACCCCGCCGTCGATCCCGATCGCATCCACGCCGACGTCGAGAGCCTCCTGGAGGCCCTCGAGAGCCTGGACGAGGAGTGGCGCGCGAGCGGCCAGAACCCGCGCCGCCTGCTCGAGCAGATCGCCGCGTACGGCGGGATCAGCCTCGAGGCCGAGGAAGGCGGGTACGCCGGCGAGCTGCGCTGGATCCGCGAGTCGTCGGCGTTCGGCCCGTTCGGGTCGTTCGCCGGCGTGCGCGGTGTGTTCCGGCAAGCGCGCCGTCTGCAAAACCTGGGAACCTACCGCACGGGCACGTCGCTCGACGACATGCTCGGGCAACTCCGGCAGGACCCGGAGTTTCAGTACCTCGAGGACATCAACGACCTGCTCGCGGCGATCGAGGATATCGCCCGCCTGGAGCAAGCCGGGCCGGCTGGTCGCGTACTGCCGGGCACGTCGGAACTCGGCCGACTCGGGTTCCATCCGTACGAGGCGTGGTGGTTGACGTCGACGGAGCGCGCGGCGATGCTCGCGGCCGAAACGCCGGCGGCCGCCGAGCCCCAGTTCGACGTCACGGAGCTGGAACAGGGCGCCTACCACGGGTCGCCGCACGAGTTTGATCGGTTCTCCCTCCAAGCCATCGGGAGTGGCGAGGGTGCGCAATCCTACGGCTGGGGGCTCTACTTCGCATCAGAACGTGAGGTCGCCGAGCAGTACCGGCGCCGGCTGTCGGCCGAGACGCCGGGCCGCACCTACAAGGTCGAGATTCCCGAGGACGAGGACTACCTCGATTGGGATCGGCCGCTCAGTCAGCAGAGCCCCAAGATCCAGCGCACGCTCGAGGCGCTCGGGTTCACCTGGCAGCCGCTCCGCGTCCCCTCGCTGAAACAGGCCCTCCGCATGTTCGACACGCTCCGCGTGCAGCGTGCCGCAGCCGAAGACGTCGGCGTGCGCGACACGCTGCGTGAGGGGCTCCACTATGCCTCGACGGGAGACGAGGTGGCGTTCCGCCAGTGGTTCTACCGGCACAGTCCCACGCTGACCGGGAAGGACCGCGCCGGCGACGTCACCGGCGAGCAGGCGTACGAGGAGCTGGCCCAGCGCCTCGCGAACGAACGCACCGGCAGCGGACTCGATCCCTACATCTCGTGGCGGATGGGCAAGGAGCTGGCCTCGAAGGCGCTCAACGCGCACGGTGTCGCCGGCATCCGGTATCTCGATCAGTTCTCACGCGCGAAAGGCGATGGCACCTCCAACTTCGTCGTGTTCGACGACGCGCTGGTGCAGATCACCGAGTACTCCCAGTCCGGCGGGACGCCCTCGGAACCGATCGCCATGTTGACCGGGACCGAGTTGGGCGATGGCCTCGCCGACCTCAAGACGCTGCGCGGCGCCGCCGACGCGTACTACCGCCGCGAGCTGCAGCAGGGGCTCCGTTCGGTGGAACGGCCGGGGTTCGGCGTGGTCGCCTTCACCGGTGCCGGTCGTCACAAGGTGCTGAGTTCGAGCGCGAATCCAGACACGCTCCGTCTGTTGCCGGCCGTTCCCTCGATCATTCGGGCTGGACGGTACGTCGGCAGCGTGGCGCCGGCCAAAGGTCACCGGCGGAAGGTCAGGGCGTATCACTTCTTCGCCGGGCCCGTGCGCTTGGGTGATCGGGTGCTCGACGCGGGCGTGACCGTGTTCGAGGACGTCAACGGCAACAAGTTCTACAACGTGACGGCGAATGCGGAAGCGTTGTGGAAGGAAAGGCAGGCCCGGAGCGAACCGGGAGTCCAAGCCCCGGGCATCGAGCCTGCCGAGGGCGATGAGGACATCACCCTCGATCAGAGTATCGGCCCCGCTGCTCCCGGTGTCAACGTCGTGTTGCTCCGCGAGCGTGCTAGGATTGCCGAAGATGAGCCGTACCAAGCCGACCTATTCGGCGAGCCCCTGCCGCCTCCACCTGGGCCAGCGGCCCAGCCCGTGGTCGAACTACCTGCCGCTGCGCTACAACGCGACGACGTCGAAGGCGAGTTCGCGACCCGCACGCAGCTCGTCACCGAACACACGTTCCAGCTCCACGCGCCGACCGTCCTAACCCCGCAGGATGCGGCGACCGCCATCAGCACCCTCGCGCGCGGCGCGCAGGAGCGGTTCGACGCGCTCGTCACCGACGCCGAAGGTACACCGCTCGGCATCGTCGGCTCGTTCAAGGGCAGCGTCGACGAGTCGCACGTCCATCCGAGCGTCCTGGTCGCCGAGGCGTTCCGCATTCAGGGCGCGGCCGCCATCTGGTTCGTCCACAACCACCCGTCCGGCTCGCCCGGGCTCAGCGATCCGGACATCCGCATCGCCGCGCAGCTCGCCGATCTCTTCCGCGGCACCGAGATCGCGGTCAAGGGCTTCCTGACGGTCGGCGTGGACGAGCAGGGCCGGGGACGATTCCAAGCCCTCGACCCGACGACGGGCGCGCGTGCCGAAGGGGCGATGGGTCGCCGGCGCCGAGGGCCCCGCGTGCCGGTGCTCGAGCGCGAGCTGGTCACGACGGGCAAGCTCGCCGGCGTGCTCAGCGGGCCCCAGGACGCGGTGGGCGTCGTGCCAGGCCTCGCGCGCGGCCAGTTCGGCGCGGCGCTCCTGGACGCGCGGAACCAGCCGATCGGGTTCCTGCCCATCGACCCGGCCGAGGCGGCACAGCTCCGGACCGCCGGTCGGCTCGACGCGCTCTATCGCGCGATCTCGATCGGGAATCCCGCCGGCGTCATCCTCCACAGCCCCGAGGGCACCGAGGCCGCGGCGCTCAACCTCGCGAACGCCTTTCACGCCGCGAAGGTCCCGGTGCTCGACATCGTCGAGGCCTCGCCACGCGGCCCGGTCTCGCGGCGGGCGGTCGCCGGCGACTACGGGTTCGGCACGGGGTTCACCGGGCGCTTCGAGCAGGCGCGGCGCGGCGCGATCCGGTTCGGGCCCGATCGCCGGTTCACCATCCAGCTCTTCGCTCAGGCCGACCTCTCGACGTTCCTCCACGAGTCGGCGCACTTCTTCTTCGAGGTGTTCGCCGACCTCGCCGACCGCGTGCGGACCGCCGACCCCGCGGGGCTCACGGCGGAGCAGCGCCAAATGCTCGCTGATTACGACGCCATCCTGGCGTTCATGGGCGTCGAGGGCCGCGACGCCGTCACGCGCGAGCATCATGAGCAGTTCGCCCGCGCCTTCGAGGCGTACCTGCTAGACGGGAAGGCGCCGGCGTTGACGCTGCGCGCGGCGTTCGCGCGGTTCCGCGCCTGGCTGCTCGGGATCTACCGGTCGCTCCGCGGCCTCAACGTCACGCTCAGCGACCAGGTGCGCCAGGTCTTCGACCGGCTGCTGGCGGGGGAGGACGCGATCGCCGAGGCTCAGGCGGAGGGCGTCCGGCCCCTGTTCGCGACGGCCGAGCAAGCCGGCATGACGGAGCGCGAGTTCGGCCTCTACCGTGGGCAGCTCGAGCGTGCCCACGACGCCGCGCGCGAGGCGCTCGATCGCCGGCTCATGGCCGAAGTCCAGCGCGAGCGCGAAGCGGCGTGGAAAGCGCGCCGCGACGAGATCGAGGCCGAGGTCTCGGCTGAGGTGTACGCGCGGCCGGAGTACCGCGCGCTCACCGCCATCCAGCGGGGCACGCAGCCGGACGGCGAGCCCCTCGAGGAGGGCCTCGAGCCTCAGCCCATGCGGCTGTCGCGCCAGGTCATCGTGAACCGCTACGGCGAGGCGTTCCTGCGCACGCTGCCGCCGTTCACCTACCTGCGCACCGGCGGGTTCGATCCGGACACGGTCGGCGAGCTGTTCGGCTTCTCGAGCGGCGACGCCCTGCTGCAGGCGCTCGCCGCGGCCCGGCCCATGCGGGCGCTCATCCGCGAGCAGGTCGAGGCGCGCATGGTGCGCGAGCACGGGAGCCTGCTCCTCGACGGGAGCGTCCACGACCTGGCCCGGGCGGCGGTGGCCAACGAGGACCGCGACCAGGTCGTGCGCGCCGAGCTGCGAGCGCTGGCGAACCTCAAACGGACCGTCGGGCCCCACGTCCGGGCGGAGCGCCAGGCCGGCGCCGTGGCGCTGGCGGCCGAGCGGAAGGAGCGGGCCTACGAACGGCGCTGGCTCGAAGCCGAGGCGCGGCTCCGGATCGCGATCGCGGAGGGCCGGCAGCAAGTCGAGATCGACCGGCTGCAGGCCGAGATCAACAGCCTCAAGGCGAAGGCGCGCGGGGGACCGGCGGCCATCCGCGCCGCGCTGCCGCCCCAGGGCGCCATCCGCGCGACCGCCCGCGAGCGGATCGCCCGCACGCGGATCCGCGACATCCGGCCCCAGCAGTTCTGGAGCGCAGCGGCGCAGGCCTCCCGCCGGGCCGTCGAGGCGGCTGCGCGGCAAGACTTCGACGCCGCGATCGCCGCGAAGCAGCAGGAACTCCTGAGCCTCGCGCTCTACCGGGAGGGGGTGAACGCGCTCGACGAGGTCGATCGGCGCGTCGCGCGGGCGAAGGACCTCGCGCGGCCGAAGGTCCGGCAGCGGCTCGGGCTCGCGGGCGAGAGCTACCTCGACCAGATCGACGGGATCCTCGACCGCTACGAATTCGCGCGCGTGTCAGAGAAGGCGCTCGAGCGCCGGGCGTCGATCGTGAAGTGGGCAGCAGCGATCGAGGGCGAGGGTCTGCCCGTGGATCTGCCCGACGAGGTGCTCGACGAAGCGCGCCGGGTCAACTACCGGAACCTGACCGTCGAGGCGTTGATCGGCGTCACCGACGGGATCGAGCACATCGTCCACCTGGCGCGGCTCAAGAATCGACTACTCAAGGCTGGCGCGGCCCGCGAGTTGGATCGGGTCGCGGCCGACCTCGTGCAGTCCATCACGGCGAACCGGCGGCGGCGGCGCCCGGCCGATCGACCCCGCGATCGGCGGCCGGCCGAACAGCGCCGCCGCGCGGTCGAGTCGTTCTTCGCCGGTCACCGGAAGATCTCCAGCCTCGCGTACGAGCTGGACGGCTTCACGGAAGGCGGACCGGTCTGGGAGGCGCTCATCCGTCCCCTGAATGAAGCCGGGGCGCAGGAGGCCGGGATGCTCGCGGACGCGACGCGCGCGCTTCACGCCCTCATCGACCGAGCGTACCCGAAGGGCACGAAGCACACGCTTTACACGCGGTTCGAGGTCCCGGCGATCGGCCGGTCGCTCTCGAAGATCGAGCGACTGATGGTCGCCCTGTACTGGGGCAACGTGGAAGGGCGCAACCGCGTCCTCGAGAATGAGGGGTGGACGACGGCGCAGGTCGAGGCGGTGCTCGACGGGCTCGACGCGCGCGACTGGCGGTTCGTGCAGGACGTTTGGGACTACCTGGAGTCATTCTGGCCGCAGATCGCCGAGAAAGAACAGCGGGTGAGCGGGGTGGCGCCGCAGAAAGTGGAGGCGCTGCCCATCCAGACGCGCTTCGGGGAGATGCGAGGCGGCTACGTGCCCCTCCGGTACGACGATCGGGAGAGCGCCGCGGCGGGCGCGCACTCCGACCTCGAGGCGGGCCTCGCCCACGTCCAGGCCGCGTATCTCCGCTCGACGACCAACCGCGGACACACCAAAGCCCGGCGCGCGCGCGTCAATCGACGGCTACGGCTGCGCCTTGACCTGGGCGTCATCTTCGAGCACGTGCAGCAGGTGGTCCACGACCTGAGTCATCACGAGGCGCTCATCGATGTCGGGCGGGTCCTGGGCCACGCCGACGTCCAAGCGGCGATCTACGAGACGCAGGGCGACATCGTCTACAGGGTGTTCCAGAACACCTTGCGCGACATCGCCGTCGGTGAGACGGCCGGCGCCGCGGGCGTGGAACGGGCCTTTCATCATGTGCGTGTCGGGACCACGGCCGCCATGCTCGGGTACAACCTCACGACCGCCGCCTTCCAGGTGCTCGGGCTGACCCAGTCCATGCAGCGGGTCGGTCCGAAGTGGGTCATGAAGGGGGTCTCGCGGTTTGTCCGCGACGCGGCCACGATGGAGAACACCGCGCGTTGGATCCGTGACCGGTCGGAAATGATGCGCACCCGCTTCCTCACGCAGCAACGCGACGTCCGCGACGCCCTCCGCGATCTGGGTGTGCACTCAGGCCAGTTTTCGGGATGGGTCGAGGACCTGCTCGCGACCGTCACCTGGAACACGGTGACGAAGCAGCGGATCGTCGAAAGTTACTTCTGGTTCATCCAGGTGATGCAGCGACTGGTCGATATCCCGACCTGGCTGGGTGCCTACGAGAAGGCGATGGCGGCCGGCCGGGATGAGCCCACGGCGATCGCCATGGCCGATCAGGCGGTGCTCGACACTCAGGGCGGCGGGCAGATCAAGGACCTCGCTGCCGTGCAGCGCGGCGGCGAGTGGCAGAAGCTCTGGATGACCTTCGGGTCGTTCTTCAACACGACGTACAACCTGGCCGTCGAGACGAAACGACGGACGCGCTGGGCGAAGCCGCTCTCGGTTCCTCGGCTCGGTGTCGACTACCTGCTGCTCTTCATCGTACCGGCGAGCTTGTCGGTGTTCTTGCGGCGCGCGTTGCGCGGCGAAGAAGACGACGAGGACCTGGCGGAAGAACTCATCCGGGAGAACCTCGCCTACCTGATGGGCATCCTCGTCGGGTTGCGCGAGCTGGGGGGCGTCGCGCAGGGCTTCGCCGGCTACGAAGGGCCGGCGGGGTCCCGCGTGTTCGCCAGCGCCGGGCGAGCCGCCAAGCAAACCGAACAGGTCGTCCGCGAGGTTGCCGAGACCGGCGCGGCGGAGGAGACGCTCGACGAACCGTTCTTCCGCGCGCTGACGGAAACGGCGGGGATTCTGTTTCATCTGCCGACGCTGCAGATGTGGCGCACGGCCGCGGGGATGTCGGCGTGGATCGAGGGCCAGAGCGAGACGCCGGTCAGCCTCATCGGTGGGCCGCCGCGGGAGGAGCGATGAATCACCTGGAGGACCTGCCGCCGGGCTGTTTCTCGGCCCAGCCGCTCATCCGGAAGATCGCCCACCAGCGACGGTGGCGCCTCGAGGAGCCGCTCGGCTACCGCAGCCGGGCCGGCCGCGTGTTCGTCGTGCCGGCCGGCTTCGAGACCGACGGCGCCAGCGTGCCGCGGGCGGCGTGGTGGTTGTACCCGCCCTTTGGGGGTGACTACGACCGCGCGGCCGTCGTCCACGACTACCTTTACTCCCGTGCCGAGGCCTTCGTCGGTGCGGACCACGGGCACCTCAGCCGCGGCGAGGTCGATCGGCTGTTTCTCGAGATGATGACCGTCGACGGCTTTCGTCTGACAGGTCGCCACGTCGTCTACTGTGCCGTCACGCTAGGCGGCTGGTTGCCGTGGCGCCGCTATCGCCGAGCCTTGACCCGCCAAAGCAAGACCGAGGACTGCTGACTGTTGCTGCCCGCTAATGGGTTTCTGTAGAATCCCCTCCGGAGCGCAATGGGCGAAAGAGACATGGTCTTCTTCTTTTGGAACACGAATCGGCGCGATCTAGCGGCCTTGATCGGTCAGGCTTCGCGCTTGCACGACCTCGACGTGATCATCCTGGCGGAGAACGACCAGTCCTGGGCTACTCTGGCAGCTCATCTCAACGTCGGTCAAAGCCCGACCTACCGCCCAGCTATCGCGCTTGGACAGACCGCAAGCCTGGCCCTTATTACGAGGCTTCCTGAGGGCTCGGTTGCCCCACTCGCCGACTACCCAGGGCTTTCGTTTCGTTCGATCGCAGGCCCCATGGGTCCCTCGCTTACGCTGGGAATGACGCATCTCCGAAGCAAGCTCCATCAAGGGGATACGGATCAGGCGTATGCCTCAACGGTGGTCCGCCAACGGGTGACCGAGGTCGAGGATAGGGTGGGACACCGCAGAACCGTGCTTGTTGGCGACTTCAACATGAACCCCTTCGAAGATGGCATGGTCAGCGCCGGTGGTCTTCACGCCGTCAGCGTGCGGGCCATCGCCGAGCGGGCAAAGCGGACTGTCGACGGCGAAGAGTACCGCTTCTTCTACAATCCAATGTGGGGCCAATTCGGCGATCGACCACCGCGCCCACCGGGAACTTACTACTACTCGCGGAGTCATTATGTCGAGTACTTTTGGAACATCTTCGATCAAGTCTTGGTGAGACCAGAACTGCTCTACTCCTTCGACGATAACAGCATCAGAATTCTCAGTGCGATCGGCACTACTGAACTGAGAACGCCTTCTGGAATTCCTAACGCGACCTCGGCTTCAGATCATTTGCCACTTGTCTTCTCAATTAACGTGGAGAGGTGCCATGCCTGAAAACCTGTGGGGCGACTTGAAATCCCTGCCAATAGTAAGGACTCCTGTTGCTGTCCTTAAGGAACAAGCGGAGTTGCTGACGCAGCTCACCAACGGACTAATCGTCGGCTGGGTCGGTCCTTCGCCGAGTAGCCTTACACGGGGTTTTGCGTGGTCGCTCGGGGTGAGAGTGCCTTCGCTGAACGACTACTCGGTCGAGTTGCTGGAGATCGACCACCCTCCGGAACTCTATCCGGTAATGATGAGCTCTCAGATCGCGAGCAAGGCGATGAGGAACATACCCGACGAACAGGTCCTGAAGGACTTTGTGAAGCAGATCCTCCAGTCACAGGAGGTGCGTCAACTAATCGGCGGGTTACTCTCTCAAACGGCCGAGTGAGTACCGGGCGGCCGCTCACGCCCAGGTCGGCACCAGGCAACTGTTGTCCCAATCATCGCCCAGTGCTCGCCGCGCTTGGAATCGAGTTGCCTTGCCGGAGCTGCGTGCTATTGCAGAACCTCGGTTGATCCAATCACATCGCCCCGTACCACGGCCTTCGGATCCAATAGAGTCTGCCCCGCGGCGTGACGAAGGGCGCCGGTGATCGTCCCGAAAACCCTCAGACGCCCGCCTCTGTTCAGGACGTTCCCCGTCACCATTCCATGCAGGTCTACTCGCGAACCCTGTTCAAGGATCAGGTCCTGGCAAACCGTTCCGTGAAGGTGAAGGATTCCGGATTGCTCAACGATGACGGTTCCGGTGATCATCCCGTGGAGTGCGAATTCCTCCCGGACCCTGAGATCACCGTCAATCTTGCCGTGCTCGCTTTTCACGAACGGTCCTTTCCTCTTTTGGCTGGGGTTGGGTGCCAGCCCACCATCTCAGGCACCGAAGCGCTTGTCGTACTCCCGCGAGATCCGGATCAGCGCCGCACCGTAGTCCTTGAAGGTTTCGTCGTAGTCCACCCAATCGAACGGGTATGGGGGGTCGTTAGTGGCCCTGTACCGGAGGATCAGACACTCGTCGAACTTCGGTGCGATTTCATTCCGAAGGCGCGCCTCTGCCTCCGCGGCCTCTTGAATCGGATGCCGGTGTTGCTTGCCGTCGGTCGGCCACACGCGGTCTCGCTCATACCCGATGGCATGATCTGCGTGGTTCACGCCGACGACGGCAACGCAAATCGGATTACCTGCGCCGAGTTGGAACTGCGTGACCTGATTCGTCAGGTCGGTCTTCACTCGACTGATCTGCTTGATCATCGCCTTGGCGAGGATCTTCACTTCGACCCCGATCTCCACGTTGGCGATCGGTCCGCGAGCCACATCGAAGCCCGGGTCAACGATGGCCACGATGCCCGGCACGATCTCGCCGAATGTCCCGTCGCCGCGGCGGGCCTTGACTCCCTGCCGGCGGTTCTGGACGTTCAGGACGTGTTCGCGGTTCTTGATCCGTTCGACGAGGACGCTCGACTTGCCGAGCGTGAAGAGGTCCTCGTACAAGTGATACGCGACCCAGTCGCCGCGGCTGGAGTCTCGGTGGAGGTATTTCCGCCCGTCAAAGAGGCCGCGGAACTCGGCCAGCAGCCGATAGTCCATTGAGTGGTGTCAGCGCCGGCGCCGGACGCGCGGTCGTCTGTCGACCGTGAGGACGGCTCGTTCGGTTCCCATGAACCGCCTTTTCTCCAACTCGCGCTCGACGCGCTCCTGGGCTAGGTCGAGGTAAGCCGGCTCGATCTCGTTGGCGATGGAGTTCCGGCCGGCGCTGATGGCAGCCACGGTGGTCGAACACGTGCCCGCGAAGGGGTCCAGGACCGTGTCGCCGGCGAAGGAGAACATGCGAATGAGGCGGTCGGCCAGTTCGGCCGGGAAGGGCGCGGGATGACCGGCGCGTGTGGACGACCCCTTGATGTCCGTCCAAAACGATCGGAACCAGCTCTGCATCTCCTCCTTCGTGAGCATCGAAAGAGCCTTCTGCACGGCCGTGACAGAGCGGTACCCGCTGCCCTTGCGGAGAAAGAGGATGTACTCGATGTCGTTCTTTACCACAGCACCCGGCTGGTACGGCTTGCCGTAGAAGCCGGCGCCGTTCCCCTCTGCCTCGGTCACGCCGTTGGCAATCTTGTGCCAGAGGATCGGCGTGAGGCAGTCGAGCCCGAGCCGCCGAGAGCGAACCTGAATGTCGGCATGAAGCGGCACGACGTAGTGCCGGCCGGTCTTCTTCCGCGGCAGACACACGTCGCCGACCACACAGCAGATCCGACCGCCGGGCACGAGCACCCGCGCGCACTCCCGCCACGCCTTGTCGAGTTCTTCGAGGAACGTCTCGTACTCCTCGATCGCGCCCATCTGGTTCTCGGACGGTTCGTACTCCTTGAGCGTCCAGTAGGGCGGTGAGGTGACGACGAGGTGGACAGACTCATCGGCAACCCACGAGAGATCCCGGGCGTCACCGAGGTGCAGCCGGTGCGTCGTCTGGTCGAATGGATGCGGCCACGGAGCGTTGCGGTAGTGACGGTTGGCCGCGAGCAGAGTGGCGAGCCCGGCGCTCGTGTTGTCCTGCTCCGGCAGGTCGTTCACCAGCGGCAGGGCTGCCGCCCCGCCCGGGCCCACATCATATGGTGTTCTCATCATCGCTGCGCCCCAAAGTATAGTCAGATTCTCCGCCCTCGCAACTGCTGCTTCCAGGAAATGTACTTCGGGCGGTTCACGCAGACAACAGGCGCCGAGGCGGTGCCCACGTGCTGGTGCCCCCCTGCACGTGTGGATTGTTGAGTTTAAGGAGTGTTTCCGACGGTTGTTGGTGGACGCATGCGTCGAGCACACAAGCTGTGGCCGACGCCGTATCGTCGAAAATCCCTAGGAGATCATTATGAACCGTGCTGACTGAAGTGGCGGAAGCGCCTGGGAGTCGAACCCGTGGACGGCGCCCGGAAGGCGCCTCGCTGCTTTTATTTGGAGTGCGTGCCCGCACTGCGTGCCCACGCAAACACCCTCTCCCGACGTTCCAGTCGGAGAGGGGTCATATGGCTGGGTCTAACGGATCTTGACTACGACGCCGGGACACAGCTCGAGGCTTGGCGGAATCTCACGCCATTCTGCGTCGTCTCCGAAGTGCCCAAAGAGCCACCGACGAATGTCATCGAAGCCACGCAGCCGAACCAACCGCGCTCGCTCTCGCGCGAACCATTCCGCGTCCGGCGAGAATGACGTGTTCGTCACAATCAGTCCAACGTTGAACGGATGCCCTGCCATCGAACCAGCAAATTCGCGCACGGTCGGAGAACTCTCTTTCACGCGAGGATTGCGATGGTGCTTGACTTGCGCGGCTCCAAGGAACGGAAAGGTCGTCCTGTCACGAGGCCAGAAGACTACGTCGATGCCGCCATCGCGCTGATAACTCGTCCCTATCTGCTTCGGCTCGAAGCCCATCGCGAACAGCCTATCGCACACGAATTCTTCAAACTGGATCGGCGTCAGTGAATGCAAAAGGAGCGGGTCCTGTGAGAGATGTTTCACCAGTAGATCGCCGACGGTTACGACCTCGATACGAACTGGGCTGACCAGCGGCAGCTCCGTCTGGATAGGCTGATCGCCGAGGCGTCGGACGGTACGAACCGCCGGGACTCGAAAGGGACTACCCGTCAGATCGGCAGATTCCGCCAACGAGGCCAGGATGCACTCCCGGCACCAATGCGAGGCACGCTCACCGCGATCGCGCCTTGCCCACGGAGAGGGATCATGTCGGAAGTGCACCGAGCCACGCGGAATGATGCGACCGCAGCCAGGACACTCATACCGATTCCTCGCCCTTGCTGCCGTCAGGTACAGACTTTCGGACATGGCCTCTCTGGGTTGAATCCTGTTGCAGTCACCCTGCTACACGTGCTCCGGCTTGTTGACTATCCAGCGGGTCGCGTAAGATTCGAGCGCATCGTCCTCGAAGACTTCCTCGGGCGGCCAGAGCACCTCGCCGCGAATGGGCCACACCTGCACCTCCGCCTTATCGAAGTTGCCACTGACTTTGAACCAACGGCTTCCGGCGCGCTCGCGATACGACAAGACCTGCAGGACCAATGATCCGAACGTCGTGGTTGACGAGTAACCAGGAAACGTGCGTGCGGTGTCCGAAAACGTCAGCGGATGCTCGGTGGCCTGAAAAGCGTGTTGCCCACGGTAGCCTGCGAGGAATACCAGCGTTGAACCGGGCAGTCGTCCTGCGCGAAGCGCTTCTCGTTCGGTCTGAGAATAGTACTTTCCCCGCGACGAGGCGCTTGAGAACTCCAGCACCATCACTGTCTTAATAGCCCATCTGGCGATGACGCTTTGTGCCGAACCCGGTAAGTGAACTTCCGCGCCTGCCACCAGTGGCAGCAGAACCGGCTTCGCCTCCTGCTCCAAGTCGCTCATCCAACCTGAGTTGCACCTGGTACAGCAACCGCGCACCTTGAGTTCAACCTTGTCCGAGAGGAAGTTCCATTTCCTAATGTTGCGGTGCTCTCCTTCCACGCGCACGCTGTAATTCGCAGGCTTCAGCTTGGCAAACCAGAGAGGAACCGCGTGCTCCTTGGTCTGCCGTTGCGTTCTCCCGCAGAAAATGCACTCTTTCGGCATGTGCCGCCTCGACGCGTGATTCGACCCACTGAGGCTCCCGGCGCATGAATCAGTTCACTTCGGCTGCGTGCCCGCGAACCGCGCTCCCCTTGAGCTAAGCCCCAGTCGCTTGTCGGCCCGTTCGCTCATCGCCTTCAGGCGCGAGAATAGCACGGGCACGTAGAAACTCCGCGTCGTCTGAATCCGGCGGTGCCCCATCCACGCCTGGATGTCCGCGAGGTCCTCGCCGCCTTCGCTGAACCCGATCCCCACGCTGTGCCGCGCATTGTAGATCCGGATGTCCTCGGGCCAGCCGGCCCGGTGCAGCACGCGCGCCTGCGAGCCGGTGCAGAAGGGGCCCCAGGCGTCGGCCGCCACGAACAGGCGCCAGGCGATCAGCATGTCGTCGTTCAGGTAGAGCGGGATCGCGTCGCCGCCTTTCGCCGGCGGGACGCGCCAGAGACGTCGCTCGAGGTCGACGTCACCGGGCTTCGTGCCCATGATCTGCGTCGGCCGCTGGCCCGTTGTCACGCGGACGAGGAATCGCGCGCGCGTCTTCGCGTCGCGGAGCTGGCCGCGGCGCTCCTGCTTGATGAGCCGAGCGATGACCGTGCGGATGACCGCGGCGTCGACGACCCGTGGCCGGACCGCGGCGGGCTTCGGGAGCGCGACGTCGTCGGCCGGCGTTCGGGCTCGTCGGCCGTCGAGCACGCGGAACACGTGCTTGAGCGTCCCGACACGGTTGAGGATCGTCTTCGGGCTGACGCCGGCGGTGCGCCAGGCGCCGATCGCGCGCTCGATGTCCGTCGCGCGCAGGTGGTGACGAGGCTTGCCGTCGAAGATGGCCGACCAGGCGCGGAGTTCTGACACGCGGCTCGTGAACGTCTCCGGATCCAGTCGCGGTCGGACGCGGGCCAGGTACGTCCGGACGTCACCGCGCCAGGTGCCGCGGGCCGGGCCCGGCTCGCGCTGCTGCACCGTCTCGCGCAGCTCGGCCTCGAGCTGGGCGCGCTGCGCGCGGAGGAAGGGGAGATCGACGGTCAGTGGGAACCGGCGCTCGCTGGCGCGGCGGCCGGGGCCCGAGCCGACGGAGACGCGGACGGCGTAGCCGCTCTGGTCGCGGGAGATGCCGCGCTCGACGGTGTGCCGGCGCCCCTTACGCGGCACGACGTGCCTTTTCGAGGAAGGTCGCCGCAATACTGCCGGCGAACATGCCCGCGAACCCGAGGATCACGAAGAGCAGGAATGCTCCGAAGTAGGCGAGAGAACTGGCGTCAGAGAAAAAGGTCCAGACGAGCAACCCAAGCCCGGCCGCCGGCAGCAGCATGGCCAGCAACCCAAACGTCCAGGCAAGCGCATGGAAGAGGAGCCTCACGCCTTTACCTTCTGGCTGAACAAACTCGCCGGTCGAGCACGCAGCTTCGGACACGCCAGCGGGTAGCAACGGCGGCGCCGGAGTGCGCAGGTGCAGGGCGCCCAGAACGGGACGTATTCACTGATCCGAATCACGTGGGCGACTGTCCCAGGCCGGCGGTGCTGGGGTACAGCGCCGGCCTGGCTAACGTGGGGCCGCGCGGTGCGGCCTGGACCTCGCTCTCACCTGTGGGACCGACTTGTCCTCGCGCAGTCGGTCGTATTCGGTGACGACACCCTTCATCAGGTCGGCTGGCGCGACACCGAGCGCGGCCGCGTACCGGCGGATCGTTCTCGGCAGGGGAACTCTCGCTTTGTGGACGGTCTCCTGGAGGGCGATCGGGCCCGGGCGCTTGAACTCCAGTAGCCCGGCTAACGCCTCCTGCGTTAGCCCGCGCTCCAAACGGAGCCGTCTCAGGTTCTCACCAAACAGAGGCACCAGCGGAACGTAGCACGCAAGTTTAACGCGGTCAATCATTTAGGAGCAGGTAATAATATTCATTGACAAACATTACTCTGATATATACATTCTTCTCAAATGAAGGTCAGCAACCGACTCCGCGTGCTCCGGGCCGAACGGCGCTGGTCCCAGATGGAGACCGGGCGGCGGGCGCGCGTGAGCACGAATCGCCTCTGGCGCTTCGAGAACGGCTACGCGGAGCCCACGGCCGAAGAGCGCGACCGACTCGCCAGGGCATTTCGGGTCTCGGTCGAGGACATCTTTCCGGCACCGGAGCACGTGACGTCATGACGCTCACCGTAGCGGACCGCGCCGTGCGCACGCATCCCGAAAGAGCGGAGAGGGACGGCCTGCGGATGGCGAAGGCGGATCTCCGGTATCCGGAGGCGCCGGCGCCGAGCGACCTGCGCTGGCTCGTGGGGCAGGCGTTGAGGCGCGCCTTCGGGCTGCTCGGCTGGTCCCTGAAAGAGGCGGCGGCGAAGGTGGGCCGCGACGAGCGCCAGGTCGCGCGCTGGTTGAACGGCGCGGAGCGCCCGCAGCTCGACGCGCTGTTCGCCGTCGAGGAGCTGCGCCAGCCGATCGTGCAAGCCCTCAGCGAGCTGGTCGGCGCGGAGGTCGAGGTCACCATCCGCCTGCGGAGGTCGTCATGACCAGTTTGCTCCGCGACGAGGGCTACCCGCTCGTGATGCTCAAGGGCGACATGTGCCGGCTGCTGAACTGCCACGAGAACACGCTCTATCGGCGCATCGAGACGGGAGACGTGCCGGCGTTCCGGCGGATCGGCCGCGGGCCGCGGGCGCGCTACGAGTGGCTCCGGCCGGATGTCGAGCGGTGGCTGACCACGCGGAGAGTCGGACGGGCGCGCGTCGCGTCGTGAAGGGGGAGCCCATGGACGCACCTGGTTGGAACGGCGCACCTGGATCGCGGTCGGGAGACGCCGGCGTGTTCGTCGGGCCGAGCGCGGCCGAGCGGTTCTGGAACGGCTACAACCAGGCCGTCGACGAAGGGTGGGGCGAGCAGTTCGTCGCGCAGTGCCGGCGGGCGGGCGACTACGTCCCGCCGATCTTCCGCATCGCCCCGGCGGCGGTGCGGTCCGTACGGAAAAACAGCCGACCGGTCGCAGACACCGACCGGCCGGCCCTCGCGTCCAGCGCACGGGAGGCGCTGCACACATGCGGATCATAGCAGGAACCGAACCGATCGACGTTGAACATCCCGTCTTCTTGATCTTCGGCCAGCCGGGCATCGGGAAGTCGAGCCTCGGCTATTCGGCCAACGAGCCGGCTCTCCTCGATGCCGACCGCGGCGCCCACCGTGCGGCGAACCGTCGCGACACCATCACGGTCGACTGCTGGGCGGACATCAACGAACTCGCCGAGCGTGCGGAGGCGATCGCGAAGTACCACACGATCGTGCCGGACACGGTCGGGCGCGTCCTCGACTTCCTGGCCCTGCAGCTGATGGAGGAGAACCCGAAGTACGACCGCGGCGGCGGGGCGCTGTCGCTCCAGGGCTTCGGGGCGCTCAAGGCGCGGTTCCAGACCTGGCTGATGCGCGTCCGCGCGCTGGGCAAGGACGTCGTCTTGCTGGCGCACCAGAAGGAGGACAAGGACGGCGATTCGATCATCGTGCGGCCGGACGTCACGGGCGGCAGCTACGGCGAGCTGATGAAGGTCGCGGACTTCGTCGGCTACGTCTACATGCGCGGCAAGGACCGCGTGCTGGACTTCAACCCGACCGACCGCTGGGTCGGGAAGAACCCGGCGCAGTGGAAGCCGATCCTGCTGCCGCCGGTCGAGAAGGCCACGCACGTGATGGCCGACCTGATGGTCAAGGGCCGCGAGGCGCTCGGCCAGATTAGTGCGGCGAGCGCGAAGGTCAGCCAGCAGGTCGACGACTGGCGCAGCCAGATCGACACCTTCACGACCCCGAACGAGTGTAGCCAGGCCGTCGAAGACCTCGCGGCGCTGCCGGCGATCGTGGCGCCGCAGGTGAAGAAGCTGCTCTGGGATCGGAGCAAGGCGCTCGGCTTCACGTTCGACACGAAGACCAAGCTGTTCGTCGATCCGAACTCCGGCAAGCAGACCAAGCGCGGCGCGAACGGCGAAGAGCTGACCGCGGCGGACATCCCGTTCTAGGGGGACCACGTCATGCGCCTCAGCGCCACCATGTTGGAGTCCTTTCGGTTGTGGCTCGACCCTGAGCAGGAGTGGATGAGCGAGGCCCAGCTGCTCGCCACGATTCGGGGCGAGTTCCATCCGACGCGAGAGATCGACATCGGCCAGGCGTTCGGCCGCGTCCTCGAGGCGCCCGACCGCTACCGCGTGGACGGCGGCTACCACCATCCCCGGCTGGACGTCTTCCTCTCCGACGAGACGATGCAGCCGGCACTCGACCTCATCGACCGGCCGCACACCGTCTTCGAGGCGAAGGGGGTCGGCCGCTACGGGCCCCACGACGTCGTGGTCAAGGCCGACCAGCTCGTGGGCGCGCACCTGATCGAGACCAAGACGACCTTCTCGACCTTCTCGTTCGAGAAGTACGCCGACAGCTGCCAGTGGCGGTTCATGGCCGACATTCTGCAACCGACCTACGTGACCTATCAGGTGTTCGTGCTGAAGGAAGACAAGAACGGGTCGATCACGCTCAAGAGCGTCGAGGCGTTCAACTTGTTCCCGTACGACGGGCTGCACCGCGACTGCGAGGCGCTGGTCGTGCGGTTTGAGGGCTTCGCGCGTGCGCGGGACCTGGTCGCGCTGCTCGATCGGCGCCAGGCCGAGGCGGCGTGAGGAGGCGACGACGCGCCATGTTTGCCAGAGAACGGACCCCGATCGAGATGACGGAGCTGTTCCGTCGCGCCGAGCAGGAGAAAGTCGAGGACCTCGCGCGCGCGATGGCCCGCTCGACCTGGGCCGAGGCCGTCAGGTGGTTGCGCGGCTATCTCGCGCCGGGCGTCCTGCTGCAGATCCGCGAGCTGGTCGCGAACCACGACCCGAACTGGCCCGCCGGCTACCACTTCGGCTGGGGTATGGGGCTGCGGAACGCGCTCCGCGACCACGGCTTCGGCGAGGAACCGATGGGCGTGCGGAACCTCGACAACATCTACGTCGCGCTCGTCGAGGAAGCGGCCTGCGCGTCGGCCAACCTCGAGGCGACACAGACAGTCGAGGAGGCGGGCCTCACGACGTTCGCGCTGAAACTGCTGGCCGTGGGTCTGTTGCTCGTGGCCGTGACGGCGTTCCTCCTCCACTGGGGCCAGTGACGTGCGCGTTCCCGAGAAGGTTGTCCAGCGGCACATCGTGCAGCTCTTCCGGAGCCTCGGCGGGTACGCCTGGGAGCTGGGCACACGCCGCGGTCGGCGCGACTACGACAAGGGCACCCGCCAGACCCCGGGCGTTCCCGACCTCATCGGCTTTCTCCCACCGCGTCAGACGCCGCGATGGGTGCTCCTCTTCGTCGAGGCCAAGGCGCAAGGCGGCCGGCTCCGACCGGAGCAGGCCAAGTTCCGCGAGCTGTGCCTCGCCGCCGACGTTGCGCACCTGGTCGGCGACCTCGACGTCGTCATCGCCTGGTGCGTCGAGCACGAGTATCTCCGCCGCGACCACGTCGCGCATTACCGGCTGGCGGCGGCGCTGCAGGAGCCCTCATGTTCCCGGTGACCACGAACGGCCGGCAGGCGCGGACCGTGGTCGAGTACGACGTCCAGTGGTCCGGGACCCTTGAGACCGCCGCGCGGCGGGCCAGCCGACGCGCCGCGCCGCCGGTGACGCCGCGTCGCCGACCCGGCGCCATCGCCGACGTCGTCGCAGCCGCCGTGCAAGAGGGCGGCCTCTGGTCGATCGCGACGCTGGCCGAGCACACCGGCTTTTCGAAGACTGACGTCAACGGCGCCGTCTACGGGCTCGAGAAGAGGGGCGTTCTCGCGCGGCGGCACCCGGTCCGCGGCGGGTTGATCCTCTGGTCCTGGAAGGGAGGGCGCTGAGTGGCGAAGCGGCGCAAGGGCAAGAAGCCGAAGACGGTCAGCTACGAGCTGATTCCGCGCGAGGGGCGCATCGGGCCTCGCATGTACACCGTCCTCGACGACCTGGTCGGCGCCCACCACGAGGAACTCGCGTTCGCGCGTATCGGCCTCGCCTGGTGTAAATCGTGGAAGCCCGACGTCGACGGCCGCGTGACGATCGGGAAGTGCAAGAAGGCGTCGGACCTCGATCGCGAGCTCGCCGCATTCGATTTCATCATCCTGCTGAGCCCGACCTTCTGGGACGGGGCCGACGAGAACGGCCAGCGCGCGCTCCTCGACCACGAGCTGTCGCACGCGACGCTGAAGCACGGCGCCGACGGGGAGCCCGTCGAGGACGAGCGCGGCCGACGGGTCTACCGCATCCGGAAGCACGACCTCGAGGAGTTCGCCGCGGTCGTCGAGCGGCACGGCTGCTACAAGCGCGACCTCGAGGCCTTCGCGGTCGCGCTGCAACGCGCGCCACAGCTGAGGCCGGCGCAGCCGGATTGTCCCAAGTGCGACGGCACCGGGTGGCGTCCCATGACGGACGGCTTCGGCGTGGGCCGGCGGCGGCGGTGCGAGTGTCGCACGCCGCCGCCGGCCAAGCCGCAGGCGCGGCTGCCGCTCACCAACAACTGCGAAGGAGAAGGCGATGGAGTTCCCGCGCACGCCGGCGACACGCGTCACTGAGGAGATCATGCAGGCGATTCGGCCGCATCTGAGGGTTGAACCAGCGCCGCAGGAGAGCCATCACTACAACCGGACCTTCGAGGCCGTTTACGCGATCCTCGACAAGGTGCTCCAGCCCGCTCATCGGAACTGACGCTCGTCCAGGAGTGACCATGCGACGCGTCGAGCTGTTCGGCTTGATTGTGATTCTGGCGCTCGCGTACGGCGCGATGTTCGTGACGTGGTGGCTCGGCGCCCAGCTCAACCTCGCGCTCGGGGTCGGCTGCCTCGCGTTCGCGGGCCTCCTGCTCGTGGCTGAGGCGGGTTTGGCGCTGTGGGCGATCGTGCGGCGCTGGGCCGACGGCGACGACGTCCCGCTCGACACCGGGGAAGCGCGCGCGGCCAGGCGCGCGCGGGCGGCAGAGATCATCGCCATTCAGCGGCGCCGATCCGATCGGCTGCCGCCGGTGGCGTGAAGGTTGGGGCCGCGCGCTGGGAGATGAACGCCGCCGCCCGGAATGGGCCGGGCGCGGATTCGGCGGCGCGGCCCCACTCGTTCTGTTCGGAGTCCCGCTGATGCCCGGATGCGCCCTTGGCCCGTGCGATCAGAGCCGCCGCCGCGGCGGGCCCGGCTGCCACCTGTGCGACGTCGTCGCGCAGCTCCCGGTCCCGAAGACCTCGGCCGTGACATCCGCCGCCGCGGGGCTGGTCGCGGAACCCCGGCCGCGGCCGAAGCAGACCAACCCGATGTGGAAGCGTCGCCGACGCGTCGGTCCGACCCGTTGAAAAGGAGACCGCATGAGTTTTCAAGTCCTACCCCTCGACCAGTTGCGTGAGTCGCCGGCGAACCCTCGCCGGCATTGGGACAAGTTCGCGCTCGAAGACCTGGCCGCCAGCATCCGCACGGTCGGGATTCTCGAGCCGTTGCTCGTCCGGCCCGTGAACGGCCGGCACGAGATCGTCGCCGGCGGCCGCCGGTTCCGCGCGGCGAAGCTCGTCGGTCTGACCGAGGTTCCCGTCATCGTCCGCACGCTGACCGACCAACAGGCCCTCGAGGCCTCCATCATCGAGAACCTGCAGCGCGCGGACGTCCATCCGCTCGACGAAGCCGACGGCTACCGCGCGCTCATGGCGGCCGACCCGGCCTACACGCCCGAGGCGATCGCGGCGAAGGTCGGGAAGTCGAAGAGCTACGTCTACCAGCGGCTCAAACTGGCCGACCTGGCGCCCGCGGTCAAGAAGGCCTTCGAGGCGGACCGCATCACGGCCGGACACGCGATCCTGATCGCGCGCCTGTCGCCCGCGGACCAGGCCCGCGCGCTCGACGCGTGTTTCGACACGCTGTGGGGCGACGCCGACGAGAAGGGCTGCATCAGCGTCCGGGAGCTGAACGAGTGGATCGAGGAGCACGTTCGGCTCGACGTGCAGGCGCCCGAGATCGCCCAGGCGTTCCCGGAGCTGGCCGAGACGCTGGCGAACGAACACGCGGAGGGTCGCGTGCTGCTCGAGCTGTCACGGCAGTGGACCGCGCCGAAGCCGAAGAAGGGCGATCCGCCGCCTCCGCTGCCGGCGGGGAAGTGGCACGCGATCAGCGGGAAGAAGGATCGCTGCAAGTCCGTACAGAAGGGCGTGATCGTCGAGGGAAACGGGCGGGCGCAGGTCCTCGACGTGTGCGCGACGCAGGGCTGCCCGAAGCACTTTCCGGCGAAGTCGCCGGCCGAGCGGACCGACCGCACGACGGCCAAGAAGCAGGCGAAGGGCATCGACCGCTGGCGGCAGGCGGAAGAGAAGCGTCAGCGAGAGGAGAAGGCCTGGCAGGCCTTCCGCTCGCACGTGATCAACGCCCTGGTCGACAAGACGAAGGGCTTGGCCCTCACGGGCCGCGTCGTGGACCTGACGGTCAAGCACGTTCTCAACAACTGGACCGTGAAGCCGGTGCTCAAGCTCGTGAAGGCGTCGCCGGCGACGCTCCCGCAACTGCTCGTGCTCGCCGCGGCGCATCAGCGTGCGTGGAGCCGGAAGGACGTCGAGGCGATCGCGCGTGCCTTCGGCGTGGACGTCGCGAAGCTGGCGAAGGCGCACGCGTCGGCGCCCGAGCCCAAGAAGCCGATCGCGGCCCGTGGGGCCAAGGCCAGCAAGGCGAAGCGGCGCCGGAAGGGGACGGTGCAGACGTCTGCACGCAAGCGAGCGAAAGCCTGAGCGCATGACACGCACGGGGCGTCGGGTCCGGCGGCGGCTCCAGCAAACCTGCAAGGCGTGCGGGCAGCCGGACAAGTTCAACTTCTTCGTGCCGGATCGCGTGTGGCAGCGGGTGGTGCCGGCGTCTCTTCGGAATCGAGTGGTGTGTCTGTACTGCTTCGATGAGTTCGCCCGCGAAAAGAAGATTGACTACAGCCGAAAGCTCAGCACTCTCGTCTTCGCGGGCGAACGTGCGGCGTTTGAATTCGCCGTGGTCTCTGCGGCCTGCGTTGGGCCTACTGACAGTTGTTGTCCTTCTTCTTGGCCAGGCATTCGTTGCAGAGTTCACCGCTCGTCGGCTTGTCGTACCGCTCGTCGTAGTCGGCCTTGGGCCAGTTTGAGCAGTTAGAGCAGAAGTGCCACGTGTCCTTGCCCTTTTTCCGCCGGTAGGTGGCTGCCATGTCGATACTCCTTCTTCCTCCGGTGGAATCTCAGTATACGCCCGCTGGGCGGAGCCGGGGCGTCTGAGGGGCTCTGGCCCGAGAACGAGCCGGTATCTCTGACGAATCGTGGACGTTGACCTATGGGCCGACCCGGTCTGACTCGCCATCGGAAGTTCCTCCGCCTCTCGCGGGCGTTGGGCTCGCCCGCCCTGGCTCGGGGTGTCCTCGAGCTGCTCTGGGACGCCTGCTATGAGGCCGGCGACGACTACCTCGGGGCAGCCGGGGACCTCGAGGCGCTGGTCGGGTGGGCGGGCGAGTCCGGTGCGCTGACGCGCGCATTACTGGAAGCTGGCCAACCGGAGGGCGTTGGCTTCATCGAGGCGGTCGATTCGGACGCCGGACGCTACCGCGTGCACGACCTCTGGCACCACGCGCCGGACTACGTGCGGAAGCGGCGTGAACGGGAACTTCAGCGCCGTAAGCGACTTGCACCGGCGGCCAGACGGCGCCGGTCGGCGGACAGTGGTCGCCAGCCGGTGCCGGTCGGCAATCAAAGTCCGCCATCTCTCGACAGCCAAACCGAAGTTGATCGTACTCCCGCTCCCTCTCCCTCTCCCTCTCCCTCTCCCAAGGAGAGAGACGCGCGCGCGCGGGGACCGCGCTACGCCTACCAGGGGCGGGCCCTGGCGATTACGCCAGGCCAGCACGACGTGCTGCTGCGGATGGCGAACGGCGTCGATCTCGACTGGATCGGCGAGGTCTACCCGCGCTGGGACCGTGAGTTGCAGGCGAGCGGCGCTCCGAACGACCCGCTGCTCTGGTGCCTCGCCCGGCTGAAGCAGCGTCTCCGCATCGGGCGGGACGGCCAGGGGCCGCCGCCCGTGTCGGCGGAGGACGAGGCCGTGCTCGAGGAGCTCGCGGCCGCGCGCCGGGCGAAGTCCCAGCGCGACGAGGCGCGCCAGGCGGAGCGCGAGGAATTGGCCGAGGGCGTGCTGCCGCTGCTCACCGACGACGAGCGGGCGACGGTGGAGGCGGCCGCGGTCGAGGCGCTCGAGCCGTTTCGCCTGCGGCTGACGGCGCCCGGCTACCAAGAAGCCTTGGCCCGCGCACGCCGGCGGGCGCTCCTGGAGCAGGCATCGGAAGCGGATCTCAAGGCACGGGTGCGCGCGCACCTGAAGGCCACCAAGCCGCTGCGCCTGCGGCCGTCGCCGACGGACGAGGGCGGGCCGTGAGCGTGGCGACGATTCAGGTCCTCGCGCGGACCCGGCGGAACAGTCCCTGCCGGACATGCGGCGAGATCGTCACGTGGTTCCGGACGTTCCCGCGGGAGCGGTGGATTGCCTTCGACGCGGACCCGGTCGCGCTGCGGACGACGGGCAACCCGATCGTGGGCGAGACGATCGAGGAACTCGATCGGGCGGACGTGCACTGGAGCCACTGTCGGCCGACGGCGTCACAGGGCGAAGGAGTCACCGGATGAGTCGTGACGGCAACGAGTTGCTGACGCTGCGCGAGGCGGCCGCGCTCTGCCGCGTCCACGTGGAGACCATCAAGAAGTGGATCGCCGCCGGCCTGATCCCATCCGGCCGCGTGGTGTACGTCGGGCCGGGGCGGCGTCGACGGCTGCGCCGCGCTGACGTGCGACGGTATCTGATGACCGTTCCGTCGCCGAAAAAGAACAGCAGCGTTCGGCAGTAATCCACAACATTCCGCAAGGTTTGGAAACTACCCCATCGACGGTTCACGCGATCGGCGCGTAGCCTTCGGTTTGTCTGGTTTTCCACTCGACGGAGAGCAGCGAACCGGAGCCCTCGATGTGACCCGCGCCGAAGCCGCACGCCTCAACGGCCGCAAGGGCGGTCGCCCTCGCAGACGTCCTCCAGCCCCACCGCTGGACAACCCGTTCCATCTCACCGCACGCGAGTTGCTCTTCGTCGAGGCGTACTGCGGGGCCGCGCGGTTCTCGGCGAGCCGCGCGTACCAGCTCGCCGGCTACCGGACGACAGGGTCCGGTGGCCGCTCCAACGCCTGCAAACTACTGGCAAAACACCGCGTGGCGGAGGCGATTGCGGGGCGACTCGCCGCACGGGTCGAGCGGCTCCAGGTGATGGACGGCGATGAAGCGCTCGAGCGGCTGACGCGCTACGCGCGGGCCGACATCGGCAAGGTCCTGGGTCCCCACGATCCCATCGCGCAGCTCCCCGACGACATCCGGCTCACGATTCACCGGGTGCGCGACACGCAGTTCGGCCGGGTGATCGAGCTCTACGACGCGATGAAGGCCACGGAGCTGCTGGCGAAGGCGGCCGGGAAGCTCGTCGAGCAGCACAAGCACACGATCACGCTCGAGGACATCGTCGCGGGCGCGGATCCCGAGGGAGCGGTGGCGTGACGTGGCGACGGCTGACCATCCTGGTCGCGTTGGTGGTGATGGGCGTCCAGGGCTCTGAGGCGTTGATGCGCGCGCGAGACAACGTCCGGCGCTGGAAGGCCCAGCCGGAAGTCTTCGTCCATGAGCAGTTCGGCGTCGAGCCCGACCGCTGGCAGCTCGAGGCGCTGCGCGCGTTCGCGGACCCGACCAAGCCGCGCATCAGCCTGCAGGCGTGCGCCGGGCCCGGCAAGACCGCGGTCCTCGCCTGGTGTGGCTGGAACTTCCTGAGCTGCTACGGCGCGCGCGGGGAGCATCCGAAGGGCGCGGCGGTCGCCATCACGTGGGACAACCTCCGCGACAATCTCTGGCCCGAGCTGTCGAAATGGCAGCAGCGGTCGGAGTACCTGCGGAGCGCCTTCACGTGGACGAAGGAACGCATCTTCGCCCGCGATCATCCCGAGACCTGGTTCCTCAGCGCCCGCTCGTGGCCGAAGACTGCCTCGCCGGATGAGCAGGGGAAGACCCTCTCGGGCTTGCACTCCCGGTTCGTGCTGGCGCTCATCGACGAGTCCGGCGCGATCCCGATGACGGTGCTGCGCGCCGCCGAGCAGGCGCTCGCGGACCGCCCGGTGTTCGGCAAGATCATCCAGGCCGGCAACCCGCTGAGCCTCGACGGCATGCTCTACGCCGCGGCGACGCAGCTCCGCGACCAGTGGCACGTCATTCGGGTGACCGGCGACCCGGACGACCCGCGCCGATCGACGCGGATCGATCTGGCGTGGGCTCGCGCGCAGATTGCCGCCTACGGGCGCGACAACCCGTGGGTCCAGTCCTACATCCTCGGCCAGTTCCCGCCGGCGTCGATCAACGCGCTCCTCGGCATCGAGGACGTCGAGGCCGCGATGGGCCGGCACCTCCGCATCGACGCCTACGACTGGGCGCAGAAGCGCCTGGGCGTCGACGTCGCGCGCTTCGGCGACGACCGCACGGTCATCTTCCCGCGCCAGGGCCTCGCGTCGTTCCGGCCGGCGGTCCTGCGCAACATGCGCACGACCGCGATCGCCGCGCGCGTCGCGAAGGGCATGGCCGACTGGGGCGCCGAGCTGGCGCTCGTCGACGACACCGGGCACTGGGGCCACGGCGTCATCGACAACCTCATCACGGCCGGCTACCCCGTCACGCCGGTGATCTACTCGGACCCCGGCCTCGACCGGCGCTACAAGAACCGGCGCGCGGAGATGTGGATCTCGATGGCCGAGTGGGTCAAGGCCGGCGGCGCGTTGCCCAACCTGCCCGAGATGGTGCCCGAGCTGACGACGCCGACCTACACGTTCCTCGGCGGCCAGTTCGTGCTCGAGGAGAAGGACCAGATCAAGAAGCGGCTCGGCCGCTCGCCCGACCTGGCCGACGCGCTGGCGACGACGTTCGCGATCCCTGACATGCCGGCCGCGATGATGCGGCGACTGCAGCGGAACACGTCCGCGACGCGCGACGGCGACCCGTTCACGCTCCCGGGCGACCAGCCGGCCGCCGGCCGGGCGCTGCGCGACGGAGACCCGTTCTCATGACGATTCGCCCGGCCACGCGCGACGACGGCACGCGGGTGATCGAGATGGCACTCCGTTTCCTCGAGGAGACGCCCTACGGCGTGACCCTCTCGGGCGCGACGCCCTCGAGCCTCGCCGCGGTGTTCGAGGCGGTGCTCGAGCTGGGCGTGATCTTCGTGGCGGAATCCTGCTGCGGCCGCCTCGACGGGTTCCTCGCGATCGCGGCGCTGCGGCATCCGCTGACCGGCCGGCTCTACGCCGACGAGATCGCCTGGTGGGTCGAACCCGAGGCGCGCCGCGGCACCGTGGGCGCGCGGCTGCTGGCCGAGGCGGAGGCGTGGGCGCGGGCCCGCCAGCTCGGCCTCGTGAAGATGGCGGCCCCGGCCGGGTCGCACGTGGGGCGGTTCTACGAGCGGATGGGGTATCAGGCGGTCGAGACCGCGTACCAGAAAACGCTCTCGCCGGCGAGCTGAGGGCGGCGTCGTGCGGCGCTGGCGGGCCTATGACGCCCGGCGCCGCGAGATCGCACGAAGGGGGAGAGGGACCATGCACGGGAAAGGGATCGCCGGGGTGCTCGTCGCCGTCGCGTGCCTCGCGGCCGGCTCGGCCGGCGCGCAGGTGCTTCCCGAGCCGGTGTGCGCGACGCTGCGCGCCGAGCGCGCGACATACGGCGCGACGCCGACGAGCGCCGAGCTGGGCGCGCTGCTCAACGCCGTCGCCTGGGCGCACCGCGCCGACGGCTGGGGGCTGTCAGCGAAGGCGGCCGGGTCGCGATGCCCGTGGCCGGGCCCCGGCGACGTCGCGTGCGACATCCTCCACCGCCGAACCGACGGACTGATCTGGGACGTGCTCATCGCCGCCGGCGAGCGCGCGGAGCCGTCGTGTGTCGAGGCGCTCGGCCCGCAGACCGACCCGGAGCGCCCGTGGGTGGCGCCCGTCGACCCGGGCGGCGGAGCGCCGCCGCCGCCGCCGGGCCCGGTGCCGGGCGACCAGCTCGAGGCGTTGCGGGCCGCGGTCGCGGCCGTCGGGGCCCGCCTCGAGAGCCTGACCGCGCCCATCGAGCAGGGCCGCGCCGACAGCCGCGAAGCCGCCGAGCGGACGGTCGCCCTCGAGGCGGCGCTGGCCGAGGCGCGCGTCGAGCTCGCCGCGGTCGCGACGTCCCTCGAGGAGCACCGCGCGGAGGCGCGCAAGGTGCGGAACTGGGTCAAGGACTGGCGCAGTTGGGCGGCTGTGGCCGGCGGGATCATGGCCGGCTTCGTCGCGAAGCGAGGGTCCTGATGGCGGCGTTCTCTTCGCTGGCGCTCCTCGGCCTCGGCCTGGCGGGTGGTATGGCGGCCTCGAAGGTGCTCGGCCGTCGGCGTCAACCCGCGCAGGCGCCGAGCGAGATCCAGGCTCCGGCGACGCGCGCGGACCTCGCGCCGGCGCCGCCACCGTCCACGACGCAGGCCTCCTCCGACGCGACGCGCCAGGCGCAGCAAGCGGCCGTCCGCCAGCGGCGCCGCGCGGCGGGCGCCGGCACGGGGCTCCCGATGTCGCGGCGGTCCGGCCGGCGCGGCCCGGCCGCGCGCCTCGAGCCGCTCACGCTCGGCACCGGCATCCTGGGAGGCTGACCCGACGATGGCCACGGCACTCTACGCCGCCCTCAGCGCGGGCCCGACGACGAAGCGGGAGCGGCTCGACCAGTACCGCGCGGCGTTGTGGCGCGATCGTCAGAGCGGGTTCGACGCGCACTGGAAAGAGCTGAGCGACTACTTCTTCCCGCGCCGGTCGCGGTTCTGGACGGGCGATCGCAACCGTGGCGACAAGCGCAATCAGTTCATCCTCGACTCGACCGGCCGGTTCGCCGCGCGAACGCTGCAGCACGGCCTGCACGCGGGCCTGACGTCGCCGGCGCGCCCGTGGATGCGGCTCACGACGCCAGACCCGGACTTGGCCGAGTTCGGGCCCGTCAAGCAGTGGCTCCACCTCGTGACGCAGCGCATGTTCACGGTGTTCCAGCAGACGAACCTGTACAACGCGCTGCCGATCCTCTACGGCGACATGGGGGTGTTTGGGACGGCGGCCATGGCCGTCGTCATGGACAGTCGGGACCTCTTCCGCTGCTACGCGTACCCGCTCGGCAGCTTCGCCCTGGGCCTCGGCGCGCGCGGCACCGTGACGGCCTTCGTGCGGGAGTTCGAGCTGACGGTGCGCCAGGTCGTCGAGGACTACGGCGTCCTGCCGGGTGCGAGAGACATCGACTGGTCGCGGATCTCGCTCCGCGTCAAGAACCTGTGGGACCAGGGCAACTACCTCGCGCCGGTGACTGTCGTCTGGCTGGTGTGCCCGAACGACGAGGCGGATCCTCGCCGGCTCGAGTCGCGGTTCCTGCCCTTCGCCAGCGTCCACTACGAGCGCGACACGCGAGACGCCGGCCCCGGCGACCGCGACAAGTGCCTGCGCGAGTCAGGCTATCGGACGTTTCCGATCATGGCGCCGCGGTGGGACGTCACGGACAACGACGCGTACGGGACCGACTGCCCGGGGATGACGGCGCTGGGCGACAACAAGCAGCTCCAGGTCATGCAGCGCCGGAAAGGGCAGCTCATCGCCAAGGCCGTCGACCCGCCGCTGCGGGGGGCCCCGGAGCTGCAATCGCAGAAGACGAGTCTCCTGGCCGGCGACATCACGTACGTCAACTTCCGCGAGGGCGCGCCCGGCCTCGCGCCGATTCATGAGGTGCGCCTCGAAGGGTACCAGCATCTCGTCGAGGACCTGCGCGACGTGCGCTTTCGCATCCAGCGCGCGTTCTTTGAGGACCTGTTCCTGATGCTGGCGTCTTCGGATCCCCAGCGCGGCACGCAGCCGATCACCGCGCGCGAAGTCGCCGAGCGCCACGAGGAAAAGCTGCTCGCCCTGGGGCCCGTGCTCGAACGGACGAACGACGAACTGCTCGACCCGTTCATCGACCGCGCCTACCTGCTGATGGAGGAGGCCGGGCTCCTCCCGGAGCCGCCCGACGACGTGCAGGGGGTGCAGCTCAAGGTCGAGTACCTGAGCATCCTCGCGCAGGCGCAGAAGCTCGTCGGGGTGACCGGCCACGATCGCTTCCTGCAGTCCACGCTCCCGCTGGCGGAGATCTTCCCCGAGGTGCGGCACAAGCTCAACGCCGACCAACTCGTCGAGGACTACGCCGACATGCTCGGCGTCGACCCGCGCATCATCCGCTCGACGGAGGAGACGGCGGCGCGCGTCGCGGCCGAGCAGGAGGTCCAGCGCGGCATGGTCGCGGCCCAGCAGGCGAAGGAGCTGGCGGGCGCGGCGGCCGCGGCCGGCAAGGCGCCCGTCGCGCCGGACAGCGCGCTCGATCGGCTGCAGACGGCGCTCCGAGGGTAGGCGATGACGGACGCACGCAGCAGCGACGGTCGGCGACCTGGCG
>Ga0307377_10000651_pt1 | contig 45460 bp, 61 predicted proteins | sample TR3MG_FD_202535 | JGI IMG/M metagenome (GOLD analysis project Ga0307377, IMG submission 202535) | Soil microbial communities from Risofladan, Vaasa, Finland - TR-3 | ecosystem: Environmental > Terrestrial > Soil > Coastal area > Acid sulfate soil | place: Finland: Risofladan, Vaasa | collected...
GACAAAATGGATTGGTTGAGGCAGGGGCTTGTGGAAAACCATTAATTTCTACTCGTGTAGGGATAGCTGAACAATTAATTAAAGATAGAATAAACGGAGTTTTAGTTGATAGAAATATCAATAGCATAGCCCAAGGTTTGGTTAACATAACACCATATATAAACTTATTTGGAGAAAGGATACGAGAAGAAATAGAGGAAAATTGGTCGTGGGAAAAACATGTGCCAAAATTTGAAAATTTATTTAGTGAAGTATTGGCCCAACAATGAAGAAATGTGTTTATACCGTAATAGTAAACGGATATGATTCTTTAAAAGAACCTTTGATAAAATCAGAAGGTTGGGATCATATATGTTTTACTGATAAAATGTTTAAACACGATAGTAAAATATGGAAACTTAGAGTATTTGATAAGGGAAAATTGGATAAATATAAAGCTTCTAGATTTCCAAAAATAAATCCACATAAATTTGTTCAGGACTATGATTACAGCGTATATATTGATGGTTCCATGAGAATATTAAGGGATTTAAACTCTTTCTGTGAGGGTTTAAAATGGCCATCCTTTGCAATACCCAGACATTATAGAGAAAAATGTTTATTTAACGAAATATTTATGTGTATCAAAAAGCGTAAAGCAGATGCTAATCTTTTACGCAGTCAGTTGTACCAATATCGAAGAGATAAGATGCCTTTTAATTTTGGCCTTTATGCTTGTGGGTTGATGTTAAGAAATCACAATGAGATAGAAAATATAAATATATGCGAGAGATGGTGGGATGAAATCATGAAATATTCTCACAGAGATCAAATTCCTTTATCATATGTTCTGTGGAAGTTGGATAAAAAAATAACACCTTTTAATTGGAGAAGATTTTTAGATTATAATGAAAACGGGCCAAATAGAAGAAGTGGTATCTTTTTTTTGGTTGGTGAGCATGGATATAGGTGCGGGGCATGAAAAGGGTTATTTATAAGCAATTGTATGCCGTACATGGTGCTTCATCAAGGATAAGATGTGTTCGTATTTTTAAATTCATGAATAAAACAAAGTATAGAAGTTCCGCTTATAGAAAGCAGGTAAAAACAGATGTATTTTATATTCAACAGGAAGCTAATGTAAATACGATAAAAATAGCGAAAGAATTTAAACTTAAAAAAATACCAATAGTGTATGATATATCTGATGATTTTGGGATAAGTGGGAATACTCTTGCTAAACAAATGTTTGGTTTAGCATCAGCTATTACAACCAATACATCGGGAAATAAAGAATATTTTGAAAAATTTACAGATACGCCCATTTATGTAATACCCGATAGCATAGATTATTTTGATGAAAGACCAACTCCCATAAAAATTGCCAAGGATATAAAAAACATAACAACTTTTGGGGGTTGCAATGTTCCCCCAAATACTATTACCTATGCTAATGTTATTCCCCCAAAATACCAATTCAATTATATATACGGTAACCGTAATCCTAAAATTAAGAAAGGAAACCACATAAGGTGGACGCTGAAAAAATTCATTGCGAGTTTAAAGAATAATACTGATCTTTGCATGTTAATTCATGATGATACCCCCAGAGGTAACAAAAAATCCAATAATAAGTTATTAGTTGCAATGGCTTTAGGTATACCAACTATAGTTTCAAATACTCAATCATATGCAGAAACGATGAAGGATATTGGACTTGAAAATTTAATTGTATCATCACCAGAAAAAATGAGGACGGTTTTAAAACAAATATGTGATGTAAATTTGAGAAAGGTCATCCAAAAAAGATTTATAGAGTATGTTTGGGATAAATATCATCCCAAAAATTCAAGTAACTTGTTGATCAGGGTTTTTAATTCGGTAATTAAAAATTGAAAAGAATAATAGGAAAAGCTATAGGTGATATTGATACCGCTTCTTCAAGAATCAGGTTTTTTAATTTTTTAAATTATCTCCCGAAGGAGTTTAATTATGCGATGTATGCAGGTAGTTTAGACTGCGATTATCTTTTTATACAAAAAGATGCAAGCTCGAAAATGATTGGGGTGGTTAAAGAAGCAAAAAGTAAAAATATTCCTGTGGTATATGACATTGATGATGATATTGGTGTATGGCCCAATATGCATGAAAAAGAAATGCTTAACTTAGTTGATGCAGTTACCACATCAACAGAAGAATTACGTGGTAAGTTAAAAACACTAACCAAGAAACCAATACATATTGTGCCTAATGGTCTAGACTATTTATCCAGTAAAAGGGTAGATTGTAACATAAATAATAACATTGAAAAGGTTGTAACCTTTGGAAACGTTGATAGCGTTGAAAAAACGATTAAATACTTAAATACAGCAGGTTACAAATATGATGTTAGTTATATCACGGATCGTAGAAATTCTAGATTGAAAAATTTTAGGTTTATTAAGTGGGAATTGAATACATTTTTAAAAAATCTAAGTTATTTTGACTTATGTATATTGAACCACTTCGATACGCCGTATGAAAATATCAAGTCAAATAATCGTCTAACAACGTGCGTGTCAATAGGAATACCCACCATTGTTTCAAACACGATGGAATATAAAAACACAATGAAAAAAATGGGTATGGATTTCTTGATTTTCGATGATAAGTTTCACATGAATAACATAATAAATAGCATAGCATTGAAAGATGACAGGGAGAAAATCAAGAAAATATTTGTGGAACATGCTTGGAAATATTATCACCCAAGTTTATCGGGTAAAATTTTAGCAAAAGTTTTCATGGGATTAAAATGAAACAGTTGTGCATAGCTAATATTGTTAACAAAAAATATCAGGGATATATTCCCTTTTATATTTATTATGTGTTTAGGCTGTACCCTGATTATAGTGTTTTTATTTACACTGACAGTACCCTTAATCCCCATGTCAAGGAGAGTTTAAAATTATTGGAAGGTATGGGGGAGTTTAAGATAAAACCCCTGAATTATAAATGTGACAAAAACAATATTCAAGCGTTTAAAACGTTACGATGGGTATTGTATGATAAAGAATTTAATGATTTTGAAAATATTTACATTGGTGATATCGACATACTGTTATTGAAAGAAAAATTGCCTTTACTTGAGGCGCATATTAACCACTGTAGAGAGCAAAATTTACCATACAGTAATTGTGTAAGGACAGGGAATAAAAAGCTCACAGGGCTGCATTTTATGCAGACTGAGCCGTATTTTAAAAAGACACTACCTGCTATTAAAAAATACCAGAGATTAATAGAAGCTAATAAATTTAATGGTCACAACGAAGAAACGTTACTTAAAATAATAACGGAATCCCAATTAACACTTCCAACAAAACAAGGGGATTATATTAATCACCATGGACTTCATTTAAGGGTGTTTGTTAGGAATGTACCCATATCCCAATATAAACGCTTGAAAAATTATGCATTTACCAGAATTTTTAAACATTACTATAAGCAGTTTTGGGAAGCAACTACGGAGAAAAAATTTTCACAATTGATGAATATTGCAAAAAAATGCAGATATAGTAGAGATGCAGATCCATATTCACAGATATCTAACGTTAAACGGTTATGTATAGAAGCCGAGAAAGGAAGATTATAATGACTACAAAGGTTGAAATAATAAATTTTTTAATAGAAACGTATGGGTATGAAACATACTTAGAAATTGGTGTGAGAAACCCGGATGATAATTTTAATAAAATAAAGATTATCAATAAGGATGCAGTTGACCCCGCCCCAAGAGGGAAATGTGAAAACTTACACATAATGACATCAGATAAATTTTTCGAACATAATAATAAAATGTACGATATAATATTTATTGATGGGTTGCATCTAGATTATCAAGTGTTAGATGATATTGAAAATTCCTTAAAATATCTTAATAACTGGGGTACAATTGTACTTCATGATTGTAGCCCCGCAAAAAAAGAACATCAGGTAGAGGTGTATAAGGGTGGGACGTGGAACGGAACCGTTTGGAAAGCATTTGCAAAGTTAAGGATGACACGGGAAGATTTAGACATGTTTGTTGTAAATGAAGATCATGGCATGGGTATAGTGAAACGTGGCCACCAAAACTTATTCGAACCCAAGGTTGAAAAATTGGAGTTTGAATTTCTACAAAAAAACCGAAAGAAATTATTGAATTTAATAACATTTGATGAATTTAAACAATATGAAAATTCTATTAATAGTTGATTTTTTAAATTGGGCGTGGGGAATTAAAGCAAAAGCTTTAAAGAAATATCTCCCTCAATATGACATTGATATTGTCACTATTAAAAATTTACCCAAAACAAACGTAAAACGGTATGATGTGATTCATTCCTTTAGTTGGACGGATACAACTTTAGCAGGTCATAGAAAACTTTCAACGTGTGGTATTTCGGGTCATGTGTTTTTAGCTCGATATCAAGAGGCTAAAAGTAAAATTAAAATGTTTAGTGCTGCGACAACTACATCTAAAAAATTATATACTTTAGCGAAAAAACATAACCTTAATAAGGTTATTTACAATACACCTAATGGGGTAGATGAAACATTTTTTTATCCAAAAATAAATAAGAAGAAAAATGATAAATTTGTTATAGGTTGGGTTGGGAAGGAAACAACGGGGGGGTTTAATAAAGTACCAATTGATTTTAAAGGTTATGGTCATGTGTTGCAACCACTGATGCGTAAATTGAAAAATAGAAAAAATATTGAATTGAGATTTGTTAAAAATGATTTTAGAAATTCCATAAGTAGGGAAGCTATGATTGATTTTTATCAGAAACTTGATTTATTTATCTGTACCAGCTATAGAGAAGGAACACCTAATCCAGTATTTGAAGCATCTGCTTGTGGAATACCTGTAATATCAACAGACGTTGGTTGCATACCGGAGTTGATAACTAATAACCATAATGGGTTGATTATTCCTTCATATGACAATAAAAATGATATAGTTGAAAAAAATATCATTAATTTATTTTATAAAAATATAATATTATTGAAAGAAAACAACGATTTAACTAGACAAATGGGCGAACATAACAGAGAAACAATTGAACGAGATTGGAAATGGGAGACCAGAGCTAAACAATGGATACCTGTTTTTGAAAATCACAAAAGGAGTAGAAATGCATAAATCTTCAGCACTACGAATGAAAGAGTTCGTGAGAAAATATTTACCACCAAAGAAAAATTTAAAAATTTTGGACGTTGGTAGTATGGATGTTACTAAACCAAATAGCAAAAATGATTTTTGTAACACTTATAAAGATCTATTCAAGAAAAATGATAATTGGGTGTATAAAGGATTAGATATATCAGAAGGGAAGAATGTCGATATTATTGCACCAGATCTTTATGATTGGGGGGTAGAAGATGAGTTCAATGTAGTCATATCTGGTCAATGCTTGGAACATGTAAAGGATACCAAGGAATGGATATTACAGGTAGAAAAAGCATTAAAGGTAGATGGTGTTGTTTGTATCATAGCACCGTGGCAATGGCCTGAACATAAATATCCAGTAGACTGTTGGAGAATACTTCCTGATGGGATGAAATTTTTATTAAAAGATGTTTGTGGGTTTAAATTGTTGGAAGTGTTTAAAAAAGAAAGAGATTGTATTGGTATAGCAAGAAAAGTCAAATAAATGATATGTCATAGAAAAAAGTTCATTTTTATTGATATCTGTAAAACTGCTGGTACAAGTATAAATAAGACGTTCAGTAAAAAATACAAGTGTATCGGGAAACATCATAGCATAACTAATATAGTTGGTGATTTTTCGTTTTGTACCAATTTAACCAAAGAACAAATTGATAAATACTTCAAATTTACCTTTGTCAGGAACCCATACGATAGGATTGTTTCTTTATGGTTGTGGGGAGTAAAAAGCACATATAAAGAGTATAATTTTAAGCAATTTGTACTTGGTATTAAAAATAAAAAGTTTGATGATCACAACTTTGTTAGGTATATACCAATGGTTGATTGGTTATGTGATAAAAGTGGAAAAATTCGGGTAGATTATATTGGTCGCTACGAAAATCTAGAAGATGATTTTGCCAAAGTTTGTAAAAAAGTAAAGGTAAATAAATTACCGTTGGAGAAGATAAACACGGCTGAATACAGGAATAGGAAACCCAGAAAAAAGTATTGGGAATATTACGATGATGAAACACGAGATGTAGTTACGGAAATATATAAGAAAGATATCGATAAATTTGATTATAAATTTAATTTTAATTAAAAACTATTCAAAATATTGACATTTTTTTCCAAAATAATTTAAACTTATTAGTAGTAAGAATTTTATTCACTTTAATATGATTTGAATTAATGGAAAAAATAGCCCTAATTGGGGACATTCATTTCAACCGGAAGGCTGAAAACCCAATTATTAAAAAATATATCAAGGACGGACAAAGAAAATTCTTTGATTTCGTTGTAAAAGAGCTAAAAGAACGTAAAGTAAAAATCGTTCTTTTTACTGGCGATATCCATGATAATCGTATTACCATAGATGTTGAAGCGTTGGTACATACAAAAAGATTACTCCAAGAAAAATTTAAAGATTTTGATATTCATATCATTCTTGGTAATCATGACATGTACTATGATAATTCATATGACATATCAGCATTAGAGTTATTCGAGGATATTCCTAATGTCACCGTTTACAGGGATACAGTCGTTAAGAAATCATTTTTTGGTAAAGAATGGTACTTTATCCCTTGGCTCTTGGAAAAGAATGAAGAAAAATTCATTGGATTTTTGAAAAAACTTGCTGAAACACCCGTAGCCAAAAGGGATAATACAGTTTTATTTGGGCATTTTGAAATGCTTGATATTAACATGGAAGGTGGGAATATCTCAACTTTCGGCCTTGATTCAAATTTATTTTTCAATGCTGCTAAGATGACCATAAGTGGTCACTATCATGGCTTATCAGCCGAAACCAAGTCCGGTAACGAGCTATTATATCTGGGGTCACCTTACCCCATGACATTTGCAAACGCTGACCAGAAGCACGGTATATGGATTCTAAACGAAGACTTAACATATGACTTCATTGAGAACACCATTTCTCCAAAATTTACTGATGTATGGGATACCGATTTGGATACATTAACAGACAAAGATGTTTCGAATTCATTTGTCAGGTTTTATATGAGCAACGATAGGACGATGGAAGAAAGCTTTGAAATGCGTTTAATTGTCGAAAGTAAGAATCCTTTGATAATAAAAAAAATACCTTATAGTGGAGAGAAGAAGGAAATAGCCCAAAAGACAGAAGTACAACGTGAAGCAAATAGGCTTTTAGGCATGGATACATTAAAGTTATCAGAAGTTTGGATTGAACAGAATTCGGAAGATTTGCCTGAATTAAGTATGGGTAAAGCTTCTAAGGATTTGATACTCGATAAGATTAAAAGTTTTAAAAAGGAACTTAATTTAGTTTAAAAAGGAAATTAAAATGACAGAAGAAGTTAAGGTAGAAGAAATAGAAAAAACAAAAGACGATTCTTTTGTTTTAACCGATGAGCTTAGAAAAAAAGCAACGGAAAAACCAAAGTTTAATATTCTCTATGTTGGGGATGGTGATACACGGTTGTTACCTTTCCGTGGTGAAAAAATATTAAAAACATTTGTAGACTTCTATGAACGTCAGGCCGATATAGAGTATTACACAATTTCTTCCAAGATGTTTGGAGAGTTTAAGCTGGATGACTTGCGTAATGTAAATATCATATGGGCAGATAATGTATCTGAGTTTAAGGCGGTTAAAAATCTTTCCGATTTACAGAATCAGGTATTAACTAGCATTGAACCCGATTGGAAGAAAAACCTTGAAGAATTAAACAAGGATGAAAATAAAGACAAGGCCATAGAATATCTGAAAGAATTAAACAAAGAACGTTCTGAAAAATTACGTATTGTTTATTCTCTCGATGAATTTATTTGGCAGGGAACAGTCGGCAGATCTCGTGATGTAGGCACTGTTCAATTGATGGAGACCTTCATGAGCATTGCAGATACGGTTGTGGTTCCAACTCCAGAATTAAAGGAAGCCATAATGTATTACAAATTCATTCAAGATCCAAATAAGGATATTTTTGTTGTTCCTTCAGCAGTTAATGCAGATTTTTTTCCATTGTTTAAAGATTTTACAAAAAAGGGAAAAGCTGAATTATCGCAGTTAAGGGATAAACCTAAAATTTTAATAAAAGGATTATCAATTCCAAAAAACGTTGAGGAATTTATTATCAACAATTACAAAAAGGCTAATATTACCATTTGTTCAGTTGATGAAGTGAACGATCATGTTATGGCATTGATAGCAAGAAGGAAAATTAATCACATATATCATTGGGCTAATCCATATGTTAATAGAAGGAATATTTCACCAACATATGCCATTGAAAGGGATTTCGGGTTTGATATGGTGATACATACAAAACCCGATAACATGAAGGGTGATATGTATGAGTTAACCACTGGAGATGAAGACATTTTATTTTCTATTTCCTATGGTGCTTTACCAATCTGTGGTATTGACCATTTGGGTTATGAAAAAGATAGTAACCACTTAGCAATGTCTGCGGGAGTTACATTTGGGAAAGATACCCCTGCTAAAAAGATAGCTGGTATGGTTAACAGATTTCAAACACCTGCTCTTTTTAACGAAGTGTTTAATAAATGCAGACAGGAAGTGGAAAATAGAATAGCCACTTCACCTTTTATCATAGCTAGATATTTTTCTGTTATGCTTGGTAGAGAATTATCACAAGCAAGGGCTGCAATGTCCAGAGAAAAACAAGAGGAACTGGCACAAAAGCAAAAGGAAGAAGAAATCGCAGCAGCTAAAAAAGTTGATGAAAAAAGAGATGGTAAAATTGAAACCGAAGTGCCTGAAAAAGCTGAAGCCAAAGCTGAAACCAAAGTACCTGAGAAACCTGAGAATGTTATCGAAGCTGATTTTAAACAAAAATAATTGAAGGGAGATATGATGCCTAATTACAATAGAAATAAAAATTTAAAAATTGCTGGTTTTTTTGGTCAGTCCGGTTCAGGTAAAACTACCATTATACGAAACACTGCCAAAAAAATAAATTCCCATGTAATTTTTCAAAATACTGGGATAATCAGGTATTTATTCAAAAAGAATTCACATATTAAAGGTTATTATGTTAGCCCCCGACAGTTAATAGATGATAATGCAAAAATACTCGAAGAGCTGGAAGGTGAAAAAAGGGATGCTAAAATTGACGAAATTTATGAGTCATATATCCGATCTCAATTCAGATTGTTGAATGATTGGTCAACTGAAGTTTATCTGACAACAACTGAAGAGTATTCTACTCCTTGTATCCTTTTAGTTGATAGAAGCCCCATTGATTTTTATGCCCTTACTATTTGTGGCATGAGACTTTTAAGGGAAACTTACAAGAAAAGGTTGAATGATTTGTGTTCTTGGTTAATGTATTTAATTAGACAAACTGCCGAAGATAACACAAATAATTTTTTTAATGCCATTTTTGTGACTAAACCGTGGAAGACCAGTGATATAAACAAATTGAAAGATGGAATCAGGGATCAATATTTGGAAGACCATTATGTTGGTAAAAAGTGGTATAACAAATATAAGGATGTAGACCTTCGTGATACTGAAACATTTTATATAAATGAAAGTGTAATCAAGTTAGAAGAAAGGGCAGAGCTGGTTAATGAAAAGCTCAAGGAGATTTAATGGAACAAAAGCTATCCCAAGAAGCTGTTGATGCTGTTAAAAAAGCAACAGAACAACAGCAAAAGTTAAACGTGGCGGGGATGGAACCCGCCACGGAAACACAAAAAGTATATGAAAATTTTGTAGAAATCGGAGGGCTTCCTTCGAAGGGTTTATTTTATAAAAATGCCATAAAAGGTCAAGCGTTAAAAGTTGAAGATTTACTCCAAATACAAAATGTCACTGAAGAAAATGTTCATCAAAGATTTAATGAAATTTTTTCAAGAAGAATACGTGGCATTGAACCACATGAAATATTATACGGGGATGAAGTATATATTGCTTTATGGCTCAGAGAATCTTCTTATCCGGGATACGCTTTCCCGCATTCTGGGTTTACGTGTAAAAAATGTGGATTAGATGTTCCTGAAGACGCTGCTGAATTTGGTTTTGAATCACTTTCCTTTAAAACAAACGCAGAAGAAATTTTAAAAGCATATAGTGGAACAGGGTTTGTGGAATTTACATTACCAAACGGTACTAAATGTAAAATTTTTCTAAAACAAAGAAGCCATATTTCAAGAGTTCAAACTGTATTGCATCGGGATTACTATCAATATAACAGAAAACCACCGGAAGGACGAGATGAATTATTAGAGTTGTTATCCGTGGTTGATATTGGTATACCTGATTTAGCAGAAGCAGCTAATGAATTTATGAAATTTGATGCAATTGATTTTACTGAATTCATAAATAATGTACAAAAAAATACGTTAAATACTGATATTATTGTCAATTTAACATGTCCCGACCCAGAATGCAAGGAGGTTACTCCGATGATGGGGTATCCGTTTCGTCCTGAAATATATTTTCCCATTAATACCAGACGATAATGTCAGGAAAATAAGAGCTTCTATCTCAATACATACATCTAATTCTATTAAAGACTGCGATGCCATGTTTATCCCAGATTTTTTAGACTTGGCGAAAGAAGTTTCTGATGTACATAAAAACAAGCAAAAAACCATGGAATCCTTCTTGCAAAACGTTAATATGTAAAAATTTTTCCAAAATAATATATTTTTTCATTTAAATTCGATTTTTATAATATAAACTATTTAAAACAATAGTTAAATATAATTATATGGCTGAAAAAAAGAAAAAATCTGGATATGAGGAAGAAGCTAATAAAGAACCTTCTAAAAAAGAAGAAAAAGAAATATTAGAAGAGACTAAAAGAGCATCCGAAAAAATAGATGAACATGATGAAAAAGTGTCTTCATCGTTTGAAGAGTTTCATAAAAAATCTGAAAATTTTGCCAAAAACCAAAAGCTGAATATACCCGATCCAGAGTCAGATTCTAGTAGTTCTGCTAATAATACCATTTTAATATTAATACAAAACATGGTGAAAAATCAAAGATCATCCATGTCGTTACAATCCGATGCTAATAAATATTTAAAAGAATTAGATATCATTAAAAAAAGCAACGATGCCCTTGCTAAGGGACAGAAAAAACAAATCAAAAACCAAGATGAAAATGGTGGTTTTTTAAAAAGTATATACAAAGGATTTAAAACTGGGTTACGTGGCGCAGCAAGAACTTCTGCTCCCTTTGGCATTGTACATGGCATGTTGGGAATGGCTTCTACCATTAAAGGTGGTATCAAGTCAGGTTTAAGGGCAAAAGACAACTTACAGGCACGGTTCGATCCCAATGAAAAGGCAAGTAGAGAAAGATTTAAAAATATTGAAAAATTAAAAAAGGATATAACTAAAGAAAAATCTGTCTTGAGTGCAATGGGTGGTGAGATAACGGATATCGGTGATCCATCAAAAGACACGGAAGAAGGAAGAGCACAAAGGGCAAAAAAATTAGAATTAATTCGAGAAGCCAAAAGAAAGCAACAATTAATAAAAGAACAGTCCGGGGCGTTATCCGAAGCAACCGGAAAGGAATTTTTATATCAGAAGGGAAAAGCCGATCCAGAACACTTTGGTAAAAATTTATCTGAAAAGGAACGTGAATTATTAGAAGCACAAACTAAAAGAAAAATGCAGTCTTCTTTACTTAAGGATACAATAGGTAAAGAAAGTCTTATTGATGCAATGATAAGGGGTAGAAAAACGGAAGAAGAACAGTCCATGGGTTCAGATTACATGGCTAGTATTATAGGTGGAGGAAGCGGTAAGAAAGGCGATACATCATCAGGTAAAGGTGGTACATCAAAGGGAAAAAGAGATACCAATACTGCAATGGGGATTTCAAAAGCATTATTAAATACACCTATTACACCCGCCGACCCACCATCTACATTTGGTCAATACATTGCTGGAATTTATTTTAAACTGGATGATCTCAATGATAATTTAGGTGGTGGGGGTGGTGGTAAAGGCGATGGCCCTAAAAAAGGCGATGGCCCTAAAAAAGGTGGAGGTCTTTTCGGTGGTATTTTAGGTAGTATTTTAGGAACGGGTGCCAGCTTATTAGGTGGTAAATTATTAGGCAAATTATTTGGTAAGGCAGGAATAAAAGGACTTCTCGGTAAAGGTTTAGGTAAAGTAGGACTTAAAGGCATTCTTGGTAAAGGTTTAGGTAAGATAGGAATTAAAAGTTTTTTACCAGCAGCAGCAGGGGTAGGTGCGGGTGCAATAGCGTCCGGTGTCGGGGGAAGACTTCGAGATCCAAAAACGGGTAGATTTGTAGCAAAAACAGGATTGTCAGCACTTGGTAAAGCTGGTGTTAAAACGGGTGCTACGAAAGGAATAGGAAAATTAGCAGCAAAAGGACTTGGTAAATCATTATTGAAAAAAATCCCCGGTGTAGGTGCTTTAATGGGGTTGGGATTCGGTATATCAAGAGCCATGAAGGGTGATTGGACAGGAGCAGGTTTAGAAATTGTCTCAGGGCTTGCCAGTACCATTCCGGGCATCGGTACGGCTGCATCATTGGCAATTGATGCTGGTCTGATGTATAAGGATGTCAAGGCTGGAAGAGCTGGTGCAGGTGCTGGTGGAATGGCTGCAAAGACAGCCACAAAGGCGTTAATGGGAAAATCTGGTCTTGCTAGAGGTTTAATGACAGCCAAACCATTTATGCCAAAGTTAGGAATGATGGCTGGAATGGGCGGTGCTTCAATGTATGCATTATCAAAATTAAAAAACGAAACAGAGCCTACACCTGACACGGGTTTTGGACAGACAGGTGATATGGGTGGAGTACCAATGCCTAACATGACACCGGAAGAAACAATATCAAGAGTAAACGCACCAATCATGGGTTCAACATCTGAAATGAATAAAGGACAGCAAGAAGAGTTTGCTGGTTTATTAGCTGATAAAATGCTTGAAAGATTAAATATGTTTATTGATTCAGACGGATGGAAACGATACCAAACGTGGCAAATGCAACGTATGGGTGCTGAAACAGCAGCAGGTATGGGCATGGGTGCATCAGTATAAGGAGTAAAATATGGCAGACAATTTAGAACTACATAGAGATTCAGTGGATCATTTTAAGAACAGAGGCTTATCATCAAATATTCCAAAACCTAATATTGTTAGAATTGAAGTATTGGATGGCAATGCTAGAAGACGTTATTTGGGAACATTACAACGACAGGGTGATCAGTTAAGATCTAATTTATATGATGAACTAACTGCAAGATCAGATAGGGTATTTTTTGGTTTTTTGAGAAATGGTGGTAATCAGGATTTTGGGTTTACTAACAAATGGAAAAATCAACCCGGAAGTGGTAATCTTTTGGGTGGTATTAAAAAATTAGCATCGGGCATTGCTCCTAACCTTACTGAAACGGTAGTTAATGTTGCTAATGTAGCTGCTGATTTGACAGGCACCAACGCAACATCAACCGGAAGTAGTTCTTTGAAAAAATACGAAGAGCTGGTGTTGGATGATTTTAATGTAGAATGTTCATGGTATCTACCAGAACAATATAACCTTTGTATAACTTCGTTACAGATACTTGCTAGAATGGGCTACCCAAGACAAGCACCAAGTAAAGTTTTAGAAGCTGAATTACCATCAATTCTTGAAAGCATGTTCAATGATTTTTCAAAGGCTAATGATGCACAAACAAGTACCCAAACAACAGCAGACGGAAACAACCCACAAGTAAAAGCTTCTCCTACCGCTAGTTATGGTAGCTTATTAGGCCAATTAGCAATAAAAGGCGGTCAGACAGCAATTAATGGGATGACTACTTTCAATAGATTCTTTGGAAGAAATCTTACGTTTGATCCGCTACCAGTAAGGGTTAATGTTGGACAATACATAGATATTGAACCATTAGTTATAACTAAAATAAAATTTAATTTTTCAAAAGAAACATTTGTACAATCAGCCACTGGAAGACATCTTCCCATTTTATGTTCAGTTAATATAAATTTTGAATATTGGTTGAAACCAGCACCTGAAATGGAATTCACTTCATTATTGGGTAGAGAACTTTTTGGACAGGATTTTTCAAAACAGCATAAAGCATTACAAGAAGCTCAGGCTAAACAACAGAAAAAGAAAATGGAAGAGGAAGCAAAAGCTACTCAACCAACATTTAAAGTTGAGGTAACAGATTATTTGGCTAACAAAGCAGCCCCCTCTGATACATTATTGAGACAGGAACAATTATCTCAACGACCACCATCTAATACTGCAAGGGCTAAACCTGTAAGTGAGAGTACACGAGAAATATTTGGTGCAGTTGTTGAGCGAGGAACTTAATAAATGAATTATCCTAGAATAAAAGAATTCGATTTCGATATAGAAAAAACTTTTAAAGTCCCTTCTCATTTGGTGGGTCGTTTGTCTAGAATAGCATTTCAACTATTTGGGGATTTTAAATATTACAAACCATTGGCTGCTGCAAATGATATAAAATTATCAAGTGGTTTTAGGGTGGGTTTAAGACCAATTGAAAAAGCATTGGATACAGAATTAAAAGAAGACGGATTTACAGAAAGGGAACGAGAAGAACTTATATTTAATAAGATGGGTGATAAAAGAATTAATGATTTGGATTGGTATAATTATTTTGATGTAAGTTATGGTTATATGAGTGAAGTTTCTGAAGGTAGATTGTTATTAGTACCATCTTTCTCCAGTGCTACACAATATTTAAATCAATTTGAATTTATAAAGGGATCATAATAAATGCCCGGAGCAGCAACCACAAATTTAGATTCAGAACTAAATATAGTAATTCAGTTCGGTGAAATATTAATCACACATGCTGATTTATTAAGGTTTGAATATTCTAACGCTATCAATACTGTCCCAAGTGGTCAATTTACATTAATTGATAAAAATTCTGATTTTGTTAAAGCTAAGAGTGGTGATTTTGGTAGAATAATTTTTACCAATACAACTGATGTTGCAACTGATAAATTCTCATCCATAGAATTTATAGTCGATGACATCATTCAAGAAGATGTGGTGGCCGCAAACTCTGTATATAGGTTAATGTGGAGTGCGGGTAATAAGGCACAACTAAAGAAGAAAACAAGATCGTTTAGTGGGAATAGCGTGGATGCAATGGCTGAAGTTTTTAATATTATGGAAATAGAAAATAACCCATACCCATCTGATGCATCTAAACCAACTGATCGTATGGTCTGGAGAAATATTCAAGAAAATATGTGGGATCAGTTGGATACCATTGTAAGTAAATCTTTTTTGAAAAATGATTATTTATTTTGGGCGTGGGATGATGTTAACAACAAATTTAAAATATCATCTTTGGGATTAGAAAAAGAATATGAAGATAGGTTTATATTAACACAATCATCGGAATCGGTAACCTCTACATCTGCCGGAAAAGCTTTTTTAGATAACCCGAATTTTACGATATGGCAATATGATAAGCAGAAAACCATGAACGATTTAGGTAAACATAGGGAAAAATTATTTCCTAATGTATCTTTTTCTGGTATCAGGGGAAGTAAATTATTAACGGCTGGCGTAAAACAAGCATCTTTTTCTGAGTTGTTGACAGAAATGGGTGATATTAAACAGAATGAAGTGATGGAAGCAAGTGGGTTGGATGATAAAACAGATACATTTGGTAATTTAAAAATTAAAAGACACTGGCCAAATAATACACATAACTTGTATTCATTTGCAGATATATATAGAAATTACAAAATATCTACGTATGCTAAAATAATTATGGTTCAAACTTATAATAACGTTGGGCCAGCTTTGGGTTCTAAAGTATCTGTCATAAAAATGGGTGATGATTATAGAATCAGAGGACTATCATTGGATGTAGATTTTTCAGATGCGTTTATAGTTCAAGAAAAATTAATATCATACAATCCGGTAACTGATTTATCACCAACTGGCCCAAAGAACGTTAACTTGGAATTTGTCACAACATTAAAACTGGTGTCTGATAATTTTGCAGGAACTGGTGAAGAACATATTGCTAAAATTTTTAAACAACTTTTGGAAAAATCAAATGCATAATCTAAACGAAAGTTATTATGATGCAATTGTCTTAACAGATGAAGTTGATCCGAATCACGCAGGTGCTGTTCGTGTGAAAATATTTGGTGTTACTGATGAGTTGAAAAAAGAACATCAACCATATGCTATTCCTGCCGTTAGTTCATTAATGGCCGTTCCTACTAAAGGAACACATTTGAGGGTTGGATTTGATGAAGGTGATGTGAATAAACCTAAATATTTTAGCTCATCCCCGGAAAAGTCAGATGCATATTTACCTAAAAACTATGTGGATGAGTATCCAAATGTAGCTATTGCCAATTTAGGCGGGGATCTTTTTTCCATGTATCATAACAGAAAAAGTAAAGATACATTATTTACACACCCAAGTAGAAGTGCTGTAATTTGGAATAATTTTGGGACTCTAGTACATGATAGTGAAGACGGTTATGAAAATGCGGGAAGGGGCGCAAATGAACAACGTGGTGGTAAAATACATCCTGTATTAACAGAAGCAACCATTGATCCATTTTGTTGTACTCCTGTGGGGTCGGGCGATGCTTTTCAGGGTTCTGAGTACTTAATAATTACTCACGTATCAAGGTCTACAGTTGATTTAATAAATGGCGAATCAAATGCAAATGTTACTACGGATGCTGAACAGTTTGAACCAACCGGAATAGATACATCAGTAATTAATCCACTATTAAACTCCAGTGGAAACAAGGTAGGTGAAGTTACTTTCTTGCGTTCACCAACACCCATAGAAATTAATTCTGAAAGAAAACCAACACATATTTTTGTTGGAATTACTGGATCAAATGATTTTGTTGATTTCTCACAGAAAATATTGGACAAAAACACTCAGTTAAGCGCACATTATCTAGTTGGTAAACAACTAAAACCACCACCATCTTTCGATGATCCTGATGCGCCCCTTGATGACGGTGATAAATCTGGTGGATTTGCTCAATTCGTTGAATTGAAAAATGATACAACTTATGGAAATAAATTACCATCTCCTAAAAAACCGTTGTTATTTCCACAGGTAAAAGGTAATAAAAATGCAATAACTGTTTTGGTTGTCGGTACAAGCCCCAACCGTGAAAGTTGGAAACCTTTTCAAAAGGATACTGTAAATACAATTAAAGAGCACGTAAAATATACTTTTAATATAAAGGAGCAAGATTTAATAGTTCAAGATGTTGGATTTGTAGGATAAGATTATGGCTGGTAAACCTATATTTGAAAATTTAAACGCTTTCCATCAGATTATAACTGGAGACACCAAGGCAGGTGGAGTTCAAAATGCTGCCAGTAAAGCAGCAGAAACCCTTAAAACAATTAAAACATTTGAGGATTCTTTTTTTGATAGCATACAAGATGCAGCAAAACGATTGAAGATAGATGGGAATTGTGGCGAAAATTTAATGAATTGGGTAGGGAATCTTCCTTATGCTGGCCCCGTTGTGGGTGGTCTCAATTTTGTAAAAGGTAGCAGTTTAGATGTACGTGATGGTCTTTCTTATTTGGGTGGTAAATTTTTAACTCCAGAATCAATGGCCGGAAATATTTGTTTTTTTACTAATAAGTGGATGAGTATTATAGATTTTTATGTTAACCTTGCATTAAGTTCTGCTGTAATGTTATTCAAACTAATCGATGGTTATAAAACTAGATTAGAAAAAGCCCTAATGGAATTTATGAATGATGTTAAAGGTTGTTTGGTATCTTCGTTAAGGGAGTTAAAAGAATTAACGGGTGTTAGAAAAGCTACTACATCATTTTTAGATTTTGGTGTGTTGGAAGAGTTAATGGTTAAGTGTCCCTGTATTGAAGAAATATTGGGTAATATGTTTGGTGGTAAATGCTTTGAGGAAAATAAAGGTAATCCTGCTGCTATCGTTAGGTGTTTAGAAAATATCGGAATTGATGCAGTGGGTGCTTTGGATATCACAAATAGATTTTTAGATAAAATTTTAAAAGAAATGGCTAAAGCATTCAATGAAACTCAAAAATTTCTCAAAAGACAATTGGATAGAATATTAAGACCGTTAAGAAATTTAATAAAACAATATTGTGCTCTTCTTACAAAAAAACTTGACATGACAACGTTAATTGGAATGGCAAAACGAAATGGTTTTGATTGTTTATTTATTTATTCAATAGAAAAAAGAAGAAATGGTACTGAGTATCCGGGTATGAGTATTCTGGATATGATTAAAACATTTAAATTATGGGCAAATTGTTTTGAGCACGTATGTACCTCTTTTTCAGATGACTTAAAAAGAAAAATAAAAGATTACAATGAAGGATTAAGACTTAACCCAAAATTTTGGAACGATCCAAATAGCATAGATATATTTCTAGCATGTCTATTTTTCAAGTCAGGTTCTAGTTCCCCACGTTCCTCTATGATTAGAGAAATATATACCCGCCAAAAACCACTAAACGCTAAAAGTAATATTACTGAAGTATTGGATGTGTACAAAGCATTAGGAAAAATCACAGCATTTGATGATATTTTTGATGATGAGGTAGAAGAAAAAAATGCAGTAGCCGATGCCGTAGTTAATTCAGATGGATTGGAAGAGAAAACATTAACGGGAAATGGTGATTTATTATTTAAGAAGAACATAGAAAAATTAATTATTGCAATGACGAAAAATATTGGTAATGCCGCTGGAAGTGATTCATATGAAGATAAATTTTCTGAATTGACCGAATGGGAATTTGAATTTGTTAAAAGTCAAAACCATCTTGATGCTTTAAATATCGTTAATGAAAAGTTTAAGAACACAATCTATTCTACGGAAGAAACGGATTCACGCACCATAGATGAGGAAATCTCACCAGTGCTTCCTTCTTATGAAATAGTTGATGATTATTCTGAGTTAAGATCTACTCCTAAACCGGAACAAGGTGAAAATGAAACTGACTTGGATTATTATACAAGATGGTTTAATTTACAAACTTAACAATTGAATGAATTATAAAAAAGATACCATTAAAGGTCTATTTCGTCCACAACATCCTGAAAAGTATTTAGGAAATAAATTACCAATTTATAAATCCAGATGGGAAAAAAGAGTATTTTATGCTATGGATATCAATCCTTTTATTATGAAATGGGGATATGAGTGTATAGAAATATATTATCACCATCCTATTTTTAATAATTTTACGATTTATTATCCAGATGTTTTTTGCCACGTTAAAAATGATAGAGGTAAATTCGAAAGATTATTGATTGAAATTAAGCCAGCTAAAATGTGTGTTTTACCAAAGGAGCCTAAGTATCCGAAAAACAGGACTGTTAAATCATTGGAAAGATATCAGCGTTCAGTAAAACGATATCAATGTGGTTGTAGGGATTATGTGGTAAATGTGGCTAAATGGGAAGCAGCACAAAAATGGTGCTTAAAACATGGAGTAACGTGGCGTATATTGAACGAAGACAATGTGAAAGGGTTATTTGATCAGAAAAATAGGATGTAAATTATGGGATGCTGCGAAGATATACCGATAGACGATGTTTATATTCCTTTGAGTACAAGGTTAGTGGATTATGGCACTGATTCATATGGTGAACAATTATTGAATAAATTCCCACATACCCATATGTGGATTTTTTCTTTTTACAAAGATGAAGAATTATGTATTGATTGTGAACAGAAATTTGCTGATATGGCGGGATGGTTTACTAAATATGGATTATTAGAGGATTCCTTGAAAAATGTTAAGTGGGTAGTTGATGATGATGTTGACAATAATTTGATATTAAAGGATTTGGCCATACAAAAAACCCCATTACATCTATTTTCTGATGAACATGGTAAAATAATTGATGTAGTTTTTGGTTTTCCTTCTCCGCAGTGGTTAGAAAAACATATCTTACCATTAATACGAAACGATGTTATTTAATTTATGAAAAGACCCATATTTGCACTTATTGGCTATTCCCTTGATTCTGTCATGTGGGCGAGGGAAATAGCTCTGTCCGGTGAAAAGGTTTATTACATTAAAACTGGTAAACTAGGATATCCTTTAGATGACATAAGGGATTATATTTCATATGAAGATGTTTTAAAGATTAAGACTCTTCAAATTAATCCACTATTTAAAAGAATGCACAATTCCTCTTATGTATTTTTACCGTATGAACAATTGAAGTTTGTAAATAACCGTAACGGATTGATCAGTTATCCTTTAAATGAAAATAGTTTTGAATCAGCAGAAGAGTGGGAACAAATAGAGGTTTGTTTATCTAAAATTAACAAATTCAGGGATGAATTAGAAAAAGCAAATAATTTTTTAAACATATATAAAAAGTTCTTCCCTAAATGGTTATATGATTGCCTTTTGAAATACATGGGTGTCAATAAATGGGGCGGTTTTAGACAATCAAAATTTACAAAAGCAGCTCTTGCTAAAGAGATTAATTTATCCTGTTTAGATGGGACTACAACTGGTTCAATTTTCAGACCGGAAGTAGGATATGAAAAATTATGTGATATGATGTTGGAGCACGAGAATATAAAAACTTTTGATATGAGTATAGTTGATCTGAAAAAATTTATAATCCAACGACATAAAAACATGGAAGTTGTTTTGATGGATAATAGGGTAGATTACATTTGCAATTATACTTGTGATAATTTTGATAGGGTTAAGTTTACAGGTGAACGTATTAAGGATTTGCATTTGGAAGAATTCATGGATATAAGTGAAGGAATCGTTCTAACACCGATGAAGGATTATTTTTGTATAACAAATGAAGAAGGCAGGGTCATAAAAGTAAAGGCAACCAAGATAGAAGATTTTAATTATATAGAACAATCTGACATTTCTCCTACTAATTATAATAAGAAATTGTACAACGAGTATAAAAAAATGATAAATTTATATTCTGGAAAAACGCTTAATTTAGACCCCGTTGTTGTAACAACCATAAAATAGTGGCTAAAACCCATAAAAAGCATAAAAACCATAGAAATAGGCGTTGACAATAAGCTGTAATTTTATATTTTATAATTATGGAATCAAACGGAGAAGATAAGATGGATAAAGCAAATAAAAAACAGCAAGAACAACGCCCCCCAAAAGATTGGACTCCGGGATGTGCTGAAGAAAAAGACTACAAAAAATGGCGCAGAAAAAAGCTGTTAACTGATAGCAAGTATCTATAATATAGACACCAATGAAACATACGAAAGAAACGAAAGAACAGGCCATCGGGATATTAATAGGTGCCGTGGTTGTTTGGGGAATGCTTGTTTATTATTTAGTTAAGTAACAAAAAAATCGATTTCCATAGGATTAAGCATAATTTTTTTACTCAGCTTTTCCATTTCATTGTTAAGAAATTTCATGTGTTCTAAGTTGTATTTTTCCGGTGGTCGTGGGTGATCTATGTGTTCAATACCTGATGATTTTTCTCCGATGGTGGTTATAAAAACTCTACAGTAATGAGATTGGATTCCTAGAAAAGCATCTTCACCACCCCATTTTCCAACGAACTCACTTGAAAAAACTTCATCCCTAAAGTAATATTTTTTGTTGAATTTTTTTATTAATTTAATGGCTGGTAAATTCATGGCCATGTTACAGCTCCAAACAATTAAAGATTGCTTCAACAGTTGTGGATTATTGATTAAGGTTCCCTTTTCACGAAACAAATTCAAATTAAGTAATTCTGGAACGTGTTCTCTTCTGTCCTGCCATTTGTAAATTGCTTCACGTCTGCGCCCGACACTTAAAACAGGGATATGATGATTTAATTTTTTGAGATGTGATTGTATGAGATTCTTTTGTGGGATGCAATCACCATCTATGAATATAAAGTTATCGCATCCTTCACTGAGAGCATTTGCTATTCCCGAATTGCGAATGTAAGGTGTTAAGAAAGGATTGTTTGTTGATCTGAACTCTATATTCTTGGGTATTTTGTTAACATATTTGATCACTATATTTAAATTTAGTTTGGAAATTTGTTTTAAATATTGTTCAATTGTTTCATCATCTTCTGGTCTATCAACCATTAAATAAATAACGGATGGCTTAATGCTTTGTAATTCAATTGCTTTGAAAATCCTTGGCAAGTATTTTGATTGATTATATGATGGGATTATTAATGCTGTCTTCATTAATAAAAATATAAATGATTTTTACCAAAAACCGAAATTAGTTAAACATCTTTTGGGAAATATTGATTTGATGAGGTTATTAATTCTTCTTTAGTTAATTCAAATACTGTTTTAAGTGGTTCATTTTTATTAGCTTCGGTTTTTGTTATACGTGTTGCATACTCACCCCCAACAGATATTCCACCGTTATCTGTATTTTCATTTTCTACTTTAAGAAATTGCCTTCCGCTTGTATTATCTCTCAACCCTTTAAATTCACTAATTGTTTTAAATGAACTTTGAAATAAGTTGGGTGCTTCAAACGTTACATTATATTCTAATTTTTTAGTTGGTATGGTTTGCGAAAGGGATATTTCGGATATACCAAGTGGAACTATTGAATTAAATTCAAACACCTGTAAAGGAACGTTGCTAGATTCGTCTACACTTAAATAAGAGTTATCACCCGATTTTTCGATTTTTGTTACCACGTCATTGCCTAATACAATTATATACATTCCCAATTTTTGAAAAGAACTTCTTGGTCTTAATGCTTTTGGATAAAAGAATCTATTTTGAATCGCATTAAAAAAATGATACATTGTCATTGTTCGATTTTCTACTATGTCGATTTTAATTTTTCCCGTATTCGTGTGTTTTTTGATTAAGGGATAATTTATGTTTTTAACTGAATCAATATTAACATCACTAACAGTTTCAGCTTGTACATTTGGAATGGATACATTTACAGCAGTCCATTTAAGTTCCACTTCATATTTATCACTGGACGCATGAGTGGTTAAGAATTGGGCCAAGTGTTTGTTATATAATTCTTTATTCCCAATCATTTTGTTATATACAGCTTCGTTGGTGATAGTTGCATCTCTTCCCATTTTATCTAATGCTTCTTTAACATTTATTCCATAAAAACCAACCAAGTATTTGTTAATAGGGAGTACGCTGGCATTATCATAAAAGAACTTAACACGTTCTCTCATGTTTTTATTATAATCAGATAGTTCGTGTGGACTTGACATAATTAATCTACTACTCCTATTGGCGGTACGATATCTTCACTTGGTGGAAGTTCTCGAATTATTTCTCTGGTAGTGTAAACAAAACTTACAGAAAATGTTACAGGATCTGGGTTACCAAAATTCAATTTTAAACTGTCTAGTCTGATGGGTTTACACCTTCCAAATCTTACGGTTTGATGCTTTTGAAATGAATCATCTGCCATTATAATATCAATTCTGGGTATATACATTACCCTGTTTCTATATCTACGGTCATTTCCATATACCCTATGATTGGTATCCATTATAGGAAAACCATTTGTCATCCCGCTTTGGATGGTTTCCATATATCGGTGCAATGCCCAATAATTTTCTTGCCTACCATCACAAATCATATCTATTGATAACACCTTATCGTAATATGCGTTGTCTTCTGTAATTGGAATATGAACTAATCCTTTATAACTACCATCTATTGCATATTTTAATTCCAGCTCTGGGGCGATAAATGCTTTTATATTAGCATTAATAGTTTCTGAAGGAGGGGCATTCTCTTGCTCATAGGAAACTGGCATTAACCCAATAACACATCTGGCAGTACCTTGATGTAGTCTATTTGGATTATGATCTAAAAAAGGCCCATCTGTCATAATTATAACCCTATGTAATATTCTTCACCCGTTCTGGAAGTGAAATATATTTCATCTATTTCATCTTCTAAATCTTTGAAAAAATCATTGTTAACTAAATCTTTACAGCATCCTTTTTTAATATATGCCAGCGTGGCATGCGGTGTGTATTTATCAAATTTGTCACTGTGTTCCATGTTATCTGATAGTATTTTATTTAGTTCTTTTAATTTGTCGCCGGATATGTCTATTTTAAGAACATCAAAATTTGGATTTTCTTCAAATTTTGTTACATCGCCAAGTTTTATTTTTATCTTACCAAATCCTTTGCTTAGTTTTTTTACTTCATCGGGTGTTGTATCATGTAATCCATATTTAATTGTTACATGTGGCATATCTTCTAGTCCTTCAATTCCTTCATCTTCGCTAACATATAAGGAATCTTTTGGAATCATTTTTTTAGCCCAATGTCTTAAAATAGGTGCCATGCTTTCAGGTAGATTCAACATTGCACAACTATAATTATAAAGAAATTTTTTATCCTTTTTACTCACACTTTCTCCTATCCCCCCGCCATTGCTACCGCCATCACCTACGGGGTTTCCAAAACCAACTCCATGGTCGCCTATATTTTTTCCGGTATGCCCTACAACCCAATCTTTTTTTCTTTTCTTGGGTCTATAAGGAAACGGTATTTTTGGAATTTCTTTCATATGATTATAGTTTATAAACAAATATATATTGAACAGGAGTTTAAAATGACAGAAGATCAATGCAACGTCCCTAAAGTGCTAAGAGATGGCACTACAAGGCAAGATCCCTTTGAAACGCAGGGTGGTAAGTATAGTCCACAAAAAACGGGTGGTTGGCGACCAAATGAAGGGGATACGCATGGAGATCAGGTATTAGAAGTACCTGATTGCACAGATAATTGATTCAAATATTTCTTCAACTGAAGGGTTAGTTTTTACAAAAAATTTTACCTGTGTTTTAAATGGATTGGTTGTTCGTCTATACATATCTTTGATAGAATTACTTTCACCCCAAATCACATGAGGACAACCACAGAACGATGCAAAATGACCGACTCCACTGGATTGACCTACAAAAAGCTTTGAAGAATGTAATATGTCAGCTAATTTTTTTAGGGGAATATTCATTAAATTATCAACCATTTCGACATTGAGAGATTCTTCGGTTGTACCAACACATGCTATTTTTAGATTTTCTTTTTTTAATTTTTTGATTAATTTTAACCACTTATGTAAATCCCAATTACGATATTTACAAAATTCTCTATTTCTTATATGTAGAACAACATCATAGCATTGGTTTATTTTTCTACCATATTTGATAAATTTTTGGTCATGAAAGTGTGATGTTAGTTTTTTCAACCTAGATGGGTGAAAATAAAAATGATCGTTGTATTTATTTTTAATTGATTTATTCAGTTTTACTATTTTGCCTTTGTAAAGCGAGTAATTTGCAAATTTTCCTTCGCCTTCAACAAAAATAAATTCATCTGCAAAATCTTCATATAAAAAGGTTCTGTTTGCTTTTGCAGCTATTACAACGTGTTTTGGTTTGTATTGATGTACGATTGATCTTAATATTCCCTGCCAACAAAAAATTTCCCAACCAAATTCACCTAACCATGGGCCAGCAAGTAATTTTTTACCTTCGTATAATCCTGTTATTTTTTGAATGGGCTTTTCTTAATCTGATCAGTTTTATATTTATCAAAGTTAATATCTGTGGGGTTAGCCTTCGTTTCTGATGTAGGTTTCACGGCACCAACATTACCACCTTTAGCTTTTTCAGAGCCTTTAGTCATATCGGGCATGTTTTGTTTTCCCATACCATCTTGTGGTTTAACTGCTCCCATATTACCCTTTTCGCCTTTCCCAACTTTAGCTTTAGCAGCCTTTTCAACTGTTGCTTTTGGTTCACCGACTACATTAGTAGTTTCCGGTTTGGCAGTTTTGGTGGGCATGTTTTCTGATTTAGGTGTTACGGCACCAACACCAGTTTTTGCATCGGCTGATTTTTCAACTTTTACTTCTTTTGCTTCACCCGCATTATTATCGGTGACAACTTTGTCAGTTGAAGTATTATCCATTTTTTCAGAAATAGCTTTTACAGCACCACTATTATCAAAAGGTTGAGAACCGTTATGAGAATTAATCAAATTACTTATTTTGTCAAGTAATGATACGTCTTCATATGTTTTCCCGGCATCTTTTGGTTGTACCACGCCAACATTGTCTTTTTTATCTTTTATATCAAGAGCTTTTTCTTTACCGCTGAGAAAAGAACTGACATCGGTGAAGGTTGTGCCACCAGCATCTTTAACGGGAGTCCAGAAAGGGAATAGCTTTTTTGAGCCATCTGCGCCCTTAACTTCTTTCATTTCAACAGGGTTTATGGTGTCAAAATTTTTCTTGAGAACCTTTTCTAAATCTGTGTTTGTTGGTAATTCAAATGGATTATTGCCGAACATAATTTTTTCCTTTTATAATATATTATTAGTTTATAATAATTAATTTATAAACTATAAATATGAACTATTCAAATAAATTTCAAGAGTTTCTTAACAACATGAAGAACCAAAACCCTCCCTTGATTGAAGTAATACAGAAGGGATTCAGCCTTTTATTCGAAACAACTGAAGAAGTGGTGGAAAAAGTTAAAGAAAAAGTAGGCTCTAAGAAAGAAGATTGGGGAAGTTTAATATCAGATGATGAAGAAAATGAAGAAAATGAATGGTTGAATGAATTAGCAGAAACCGCATCCAAAGAAGCATCAGAAGAATTGGATATTGAAAATTTTAAATAAGATATGGTTGAGGTTAGTTATATTATTCCTGTATGTAGGATAGATTCTGACATTTTACCTCGTTTAAATGCATTAAATTTTCAAATAAATAATTTTTTGGCAATACAAAGGAATGTAAAGATAGAATTGATATTAGTAGAACAGGTAATTAAACGCCCGTATAATTTGAAAAAATACATAAATATACCCAAACATATTTCATTTAAGCACATTGTTGTTAAATATCCCATATTTTCAAAGTCGTGGTTGTATAATGTTGGATTTAGGTCAGCAAAATTTAAGCATTGTTTTGTTGCAGAAATGGAAATATCATCTTTGTATAATGATCATTTAATTGATATAATAAATCATGTTACAAAAGAAAATAAAAACTGTTATTATGGTTGTAAGGGGGTATTTTTTTTAGGAGAAGAATTAACGAAAAATCTTATCGATACTAATAAAGTTAGGGTAGAACAGGAAACCCGTTACAGCCAGATACACATAGGCAAGTTAGCGGGTGGATTGGTATATTTCAAAAAATGCTTCTGGATGAATAGATTGGGCGGTGCAAATGAATGTTTTTCTAATTTACTTGGTAATGATAATGAGATTGCGATACGAACGACTGATATTGATAAAAGGTTTAAACATGAAAAGTTTAACCACGAATTGTTGCATTTATATCATCCAGTATCAAAAATGAAGAAAGCTGGAAAAAGAAGTTTAAATAGGAAAATGGTTTATTTCACCAGACGGCATTGTAAATTAATTTCACATTTTTTATCAACAAAAAAATTGGGAAATATTAAAGCTCCCCTTATGATGTTGTTCGATAATTTTAAAAAAGAGATCAATGCTATTTCTTAGATAAAAATGGATTAAGTCGGTTCCTGTCTTTTCTATCCTTTTTACCTTTTTCTTTTTCCTGTTCACGTATATGCTTTCTGATTTCCTTTTCCCTTAATTTGTTTTTCTCCCGGATAGCCTGTCTAATGGTCTTATTTCTTTCTCTTCTCTCAGGGCTTACATTTCCCTTTGCAATAAATTTTGTGATATCTTCAATTACTTTTCCTATTTTTACTTCTTCGTCATTCATTGTATTCACAGCATTTTTTCTCTGGTTGGCAGCTTCTCTGGTATCCTTTGTAATTTCATCTATCCCATCCCAGATCCCATACATGCTGTGATAGTTTTTTTGTATGTATTTCAATAACGTTTTTCCGGTCATTGGATTTTTTGGGGTATTTTCTTGGGGAACTAATCTATCACTTTTCCATGCTTTCCCTTCCACAAATATTTGCTGCATTAAAAATCTACCACTACCTGCAACTTTTAGCAACGTTATGTGCTTGCAGTCAGCAGCCCAATTGATACATCTACTTTTGGTTTTCCCATCAGCTTCATAATACAATTTAACGGTGTCAGGTGGGCATTGGAAAATTACCGCCCAATAATATCCTCTGGTATCTCTTGGTTCAACCATACCCAATTCATTTGAAAATAAATATCCGTTTCGTCTACCCCCTACTTCTTCAGCTTTTGTGTTGGTATCCAATTTCCAGAATGAAAGAATATTTGGGTTTCCGTGGAATATTTGGGTTTCACATATTTCCCTTGCTTCGACTTCAGACTTCATCAGAACGCAATACCACGTTTCTTCAGGCATCAGAGTAGGATTGCTGGTGTGGTAAAATATGTTTAGGGTGCCATCTATGAAGGTAATCCATTTATCATCATCCCCATTTTGAAAATCGTAATCATTGAACCAGTTTTCATACTGTTTTTGGATTTCTGTGGGTAATTCCTCAACATAATACATGTCTTTGAATTGTCTGGGGTTATGACCAATTTCCCTGCATTTATTTTCAATCCAGAAGTCTAATATAATATCTTTATGATCTTTCCAATTAATATTGTCGTTTAAATAATTGATTAAACGGACTCCTGCGATTTTTACTGCTTTCATAATAAATTCTTCTTCTACTCAAGTTTATATAAAAAATAAATATTTCTTTAGGGTTTTTTAAAATAATGATTTAAATTTTTATAGATGAATAAATTTTGGGATGAAAAATGGTAGATCAAAGATTTCTTGGGACACTTAAAAAATACGAAACAGTACGGATTGACGATGAAATCCAAGTAAAAGTATTAATTAAACACTCAGACGAAGGCTCTGTACAGACATTTTTAAATTCCTTTTCAAAGAAATTAGGCATTGACAATGTTGAATCCTTGTTCACTTACCCCGTAAGATGGAAAAAAATGGTACTGGATACCTCTGATTTTATCCAACGAACGTACACAATTACATTCGGGGAAGTTGAATTTATTGCAAATTTGCAAGAAATTTCAATAGCACATAAATTGAACCAAGGATCAGAGTTGTTTGATTATTCCCTTCATTTTACGAAGGAAGCGAGTACAGATTTACTCGATAAATTGGTTGCGGAAGCGTATTTGGATTACAAAGAAGAAAATGATGACGGTAAAAAAGTCATAGTTGAATTTGATGTAAGCCTTGAATTAATGGAAGGCGTTAAACAACAAACAGAAGAACAAAAAATTTTTTAAACCCAAAAAGGAGAAAAAATGAAAAAAACAGAAAGTAAAACACTGAGGGAATTTTCTTTGGTAGTTGTAAACAACCGGGGAAATACTTTTACCATTAAATATGGATATGACTTGAGCACCAAGCATCCATGTCATTATGTAAAAGCTTCGATTAATGGGAGTAACTTTTCCTCAAATAAGAAAACCTTGAGCAGGGTTCGTGCATTGGGTATCACAGCAATCAACGAATTAATTGAAGCAGTTGACACCAATGTTTCCGGCGCACCGGAAGATTACGAATCCGTGACATCCATCATTGTCAACAGTTATGTTGAGGGCAATATAGGATTTGATGAAGTCAAGGAATGTTATCGAATTACAACTGTTGATGAAGAAGAAGCATTGGGTGATTTCCTTGATTCTTATTCTGAGGCTTCCACACGCTCACAGAAGTCCCTTTTAAGGAAGTATAACAACTCCCGCAGGGAAACATTCCTAGAACGCTCAAAGAGCCTTATAAAGGGTCTGAGGAATCTTTATTTGAAGGGTGTGAGGATTAATGATGAGCAGTATGTTCCTAAATTTGAAGGAATATTGAAAAATACATATTATCCATTCTATTACAAACGGGATGTTGATTATATCCGCAAAGCTCGTGTAAATATTTTCACCAATGTTTTAAAAAGGAAATACAAACCTTTTAAATAATATCGGTAAAATATCAATAAAAAAGGGTTGCTTTCCAAGCAACCCTTTTTTTATTATTTTATAAAAGTTTAATAGAACTTTTTTTCACGCTTAATAACGCTGAAGTTTATTTTTGCGGGTTTCTCTTTTTTTATAACCTTGGAATAATTGTAATTTGGTTCAACCGTTTCGACTACTGTTTTTTCCAAAATTACCTTTTCGGGTGACTTTTCAGTTACCTTTTTCTTTTTACTTTTTTTGGTAGGTTTTTTGGCAGGTTTTTCTTCTACAGCCACTTCTACCACTTCTTCCATTGTTTTTTCTTCCTTTTCCATATAATACCTGTAATTTACAATAGTTTATAAACTTTAATCATATAATATATGTTTTTTATAGGTGGAAATTATGAAAGCGGAAAAAATACCAGAACAAGAAAAAAAATTTACCGATACATTGACCAATAGTAGCGGGACTAAATACACTCTTGATAAAATTACAGTGCTAGACAAATGTGAAATTCATCACATCAGACCAAGTTTTGATAGTTACTATTACAAAGAAGTGGTAGATAAAAAGAAAATCGTACTGCACTTTACGGTTGGGACTATTCGTGGTGACATGGCTTCTTTGACAAAGAAAGATAACCACATGAGCGTGTCTTATGTTATTGCTAGGAATGGAATCATATATGAATTATTTGAACCAAAATATTGGTCATATCATCTTGGTAGAGGTTCAGTTGGCGGGAATGGTTACAATTCCAAAGAAAGTATTGGGATTGAATTATCCAATTACGGCCCACTCAACGAGGTAGGATCTAATTTAGAAAGCGTTTATTCGGAAGTCGAATATACAGATTCTAAAGGGCAGAAGAAAAAAACAAAAAAAGATATTTATTGTTCTACGTCCGAAATTCAATATTTTAAGAGAGCACCTTTGAGAGGGTATGATTACTTTGCTTCATTTACAGATAAGCAGCTACTCGCAACCAAAGAATTGGTGAATTACTTAAGTAAGAAGTTTAATATTCCCAAAACGTTATTGGATGAAAAGGATCGTTACAATATATTTTCAAGTTCAACAAAAGCAAAAGAATTCAAGGGCATCTGCACTCATATCAATTTTCGTTCATCTGGTAAATGGGATATAGGTTCTCATTTTGATTGGGAAATATTTGAAGATAAAAAACCGGAACCAGTGAAGGAAATTAAAAAGGAACCAGTAGTGGTGGAAGAAATAAGACCCATTTATACTAAGGATGACAAACCTGATTACGATATACCTGCTAAACAGGACAATAAATCTTCCAAATGGGCAATGATTATGAAGGTAGTTACTTTTATATTAGGGTTTATTAAGAAACTTAAAAAGAAATAACATGTCAATAGGCATTGTTACCTTACATACATCAGAAATTGAATGCTATTCTAAGTATACGTTACCAATATTTCAAAAATATTGCTTGGCTCACAATTATACGCTAATTATCGGTGAACGATGTAGTGACAGAGCACCAACGTGGGATAAAATATTATTGTTGAAAAAATATCACAAATTATTTGATTATTTATTTTGGCTTGATGCTGACATGGTAATAAATAAATTAGAACATAAATTGGAAGATATAATTGAACAACTGGAAAAACCCATCGGTGTATGTGAGAACGGAACCAAATATCGGGAATTTAATTGTGGTTCCATCGTGGTAAAAAATGATAAAAAAGTTGAAAAATTTTTAAATATATGGTGGGGACTAGGACAAAATTGGGGGCTTGAGAATCGAATTGCCCATGAACAGCAGGTATTAAACAGAATAGCATTTGTAAATAAAACCCAAAAACAAAGATGGAACTTGGATATGAATGTCGCTAATATGTATGGTGAATTATTACAGAAATTACCGTGTAATCTTATGAACAACGCCCATAAAATATATCCAGAAAAAAATTTTGTCCATCATATGCTATGTGAGCATATGACAGACAAAATAAGAATAGCTAAACAAAAATACGATGAAATTGTTTAAACTGGATATACAAATGTTATTGCTATGATGCCATCATAATAACTTTGGGGTTCTTCTAAAAAGTACCTAACATTTACTTGATAAGTACCTACTGAACTAGATGGTAGATTCTCGTATTCCAGAACAAACTGAATAACGTCCCCTGCATTTCCTGTTACTACAAATTCCATAAGATCGATTATATCATCAAATCCTTCAGTTTCTGAACCAAGTATACACATGCTGTCAGCATTTCTGTATGATCCATCATATTTTATTTGTGCCCAACCTTCTACAATACCTGTGCTGCTTCCGTAATTACTGATATCGATGTTATCAACATTTGCATAATAAATGTAAGTATCAATGCTATCAAGTCCATCTGTTGGGCAACGAACAGCCACTGTAGTAGTAGGTACAGGAGTCGTGGTTGGTACAGGAGTCGTGGTTGGTACAGGAGTCGTGGTTGGTACAGGAGTCGTGGTTGGCTCTGGTGTAGTTGTTGTTATTGGTATTCCCATAATAAATTTCCTTTTTTGATATATTATTAGTTTATATAAGGATAAAAATATTTTTTTTTTTATGGAAATGATTGCAATAGTCACGGTAACAACTCCTGAAATAGAAGAATATTCTAAGTATACGCTTGAAATATTTAAAAAGTATTGTTCAATGCATAATTATGATTTAATTATTGGGGATCACAATACTGATAGGCATCCATCATGGAATAAAGTTTTATTATTGAAAAAATATTACAAGAAATACGATTATTTATTTTGGTTTGATGTTGATATAATAATTCAACAATTAGACTACAAGCTTGAAAATATAACTAAATTACTGCAACGTCCTTTTGGGATATGCAAAGATTACAGGCACAGTTTTTTAAATTGTGGTTCTATCGTAGTTAGTAATGATAGGCGTATAGAACCACGTTTTTTTGATCATTGGTGGGAACTTGGAAAGCAGTGGTTAATTACGTCCTGTATTTAGAAATTATTCAATTTTAAGTATTTATTAAAAATATATATTTAAATATTATGACCGAAAAAAAGTTAACTGTTGGGATGGCAACCTATGATGATTTTGATGGAGTTTATTTTTCAATTCAATCCATAGAGTTATATCATCCGAAAGTGTCGAAAGACATTGAATATTTAGTAATTGATAATAACCCCGATGGAAAGCACAGTAAGGCAATACTTGATTTTTTGAAGTCGGAAGTGCCTAATAAACATAGATATATACCTTTTGGTAAAAAAATATCATCGTTTACAAAATACAAGGTTTTTGAACTGGCGAAAACACCGTTAATTCTTTGTATGGATTCTCATGTATTTCTTGAGAAGGGTAGTTTGAATCGATTATTGAATTATTACAAGAATCACCCTAAAACTAAAAATCTTCTCCAAGGCCCACTTGTTCGTGGGGGTTCTATATCTACCGATATGCGACCTGAATGGAGTGGTGGTATGTGGGGAACATGGAACACTGACAAAAGGGGGATATATAAAAACCAAAAACCCTTTGAAATTAAAATGCAGGGAATGGGATTATTATCATGTAGAAAAGAAGCTTGGCCACATATTAGTCAATTATTTAGTGGTTTCGGGGCTGAAGAAGGTTATATACAAGGAAAATTCAAACAAAAAGGGGCGAAAACTTTATGTTTACCATTTCTCAGGTGGTATCACAGGTTCTATCGACCAGAAGGTGTTGCTTTTACGCTTACTTGGGAAGATAGGGTTAGGAATTATTTTATAGGATTTGTAGAATTAGGGTGGGATGTTAAACCTGTAATGGATCATTTTAAGTGGATTGACAAAAAAAAGATGGGTAAAATACTTAATGAAGTTAAAAATAAAATGAAACAAAAATAAAAATTTATCATAAAATCGTATATATTTTATAGTGTAATTTTTAAGGGGGTAAAAGTGGGTAACGAAAATTTCTACGATGACGATGATGACGATGACGATGATGACGATGACATCACCTATAATGAAAACCGTTATAGTTTATTTGAACTACAAAACAATTGTGACGATTTTGAGTTAGAATTAACGCCAGAAGATTTTGAGTAGAAAATTAGTATTATTTAATCGTGCAGGATTGTGCAACAGGATAGATAATATCATCAATGGGTTATTTCTGAATGACATATTTAGAAATGGTGCTTACGATATTACGTTGTTTTGGCCAATAACCCCTCATTGTGCGATAGAATACAATAAGTTGTTTGAAGAACCAAAATTCAATACTATTATTTCAGAAGATAGTCGAGAAAAATTAAAAGAAATCAAGCAAGAAAAAACATGTGAAATTGCATTAGAAACATTTTCAATTCCAAGCAACATGTTACAGGATAAAAAATATATAAGTAAGTATTTGAACTTATTTGTTCCTGAAAGGGATATCTATAAAAAAGCAAAGAAATTTATTGATGAAAATAATATTGATAAATCTGTATTTTCAGTTCACTTGAGAAGTTGGGAGTTCTTTTTTGAAATAGACAAAAAGAAAGCCCTTGGGGATTATGATAAAAGAAAGGGTTATTTATTAAAAAAAATACGGGAGGAAATAGCTTTGAATAGAAATATTAAAATTTTTTTGATTAGTGATTCATCGCAGGTTGAAAAAGAATTCAAAAATATATTCCCTAAAAATATCATCATTAAGGAAAAGAAAGCTTCTTTGGAAGTCAATGACAAAAAAGAAGAAATGATAAATGATAAAAATTATAATTTTGAGACTCATTTAAATAGAAACGAAGAATTGGTGAAAGAAAGTTTAATTGATTTATTAATAATGTCAAAAACAAAATTTATACCGCCCAACGTTAGATCAGGAAGTTTTACAAAAACCTGTGGCCTAATGAGTAATTATTATGATTTTGATAAATTAGAGTCATATTACAGTTAATTTAATTTATATTTTATCTTATGAGTGTTTCATTTTCATGCTGTAGTTGTACGTTGGGTTACGGGATGTTATTGGATCTTGTGGATAAATTAAAGGAAGATCATGGAGTCTGTTTTTTTAATCACCCAATTGAACATCTTTACAAACCCAACATCACCCCCGATAATTTAAAAGAACTCCTTCCATTCATGGAAGAGACAATACCTAAATGGGAAGTATCTGACGATCAACATGATTATGATGGTTACATTAAATCATGGGCATTGGATTTTATTGAAGGGGCTAAGAAAGCAATTAAAAGCAACAAGTGTATAACGGTTACGTAAGTGACAAAAGTAGTTAATTTAAAAGATTCTCCTTATGATGTTTACATTGGTCGCCCTAGCATATGGGGCAATCCATTTGAAATCGGCAAAGATGGCACAAGGAGAGAGGTTATTGAAAAATATCGTGCGTGGATTAAAACACAACCGGATATTTTAAAACATCTTCCAGAATTAAAACGTAAAATGTTAGGATGCTACTGTCACCCGAAGCCCTGCCATGGAGATGTTTTAGTTGAATTAATTAATCAATTGGACTTGGAGAAAATATTCTAATGCTATTAACAAAAGACAAACACGCCTTTCTAAAACGATGTATTGAAGTTATTGAAGTTTTTGGCGAGGAAAATAATGTTATAATTTTAGGACGTGAGTTAAATGGTAAAACGTATGAAGATGATTTGATTTCAATTGAATTGTCTGAGAATAATTATTTTATGGAAGTCATGAGGAAAATAGATGGAGACCCAATTATTTATGTTCAAGATGGGGAAACTATCTTATTTGAAAATGATTTCATTTACCTAGTTGAACATGTTGAAAATTTGTTGAAAAAAACACCCCATTAATAAATAAAAATTTTATATTTAGTTCATATGAAAATTGATCATTCAAAGGATAAGGATAAGAAATCAGATAAAAAATCTACGTTTGATGAACTTATTTTCAAAGATCCTAAAGATTTAGGTGCGAACGAAATAAGGGAAATAAGAGAAAATTATAAATCATATCTTGATAAAAAAGGAAAAGAAAAATTTATCCCAAAAAGTGAAGAAATATATCATTTGTACAATCAATTTTGTAATTTTGCAACTATCCAATCACTGGCATTGTTTTCGAGCCATCTTTTTGGGAATGAAAAAGAAGCAAATGGTTTTTTAAGGGGTATGGTTAAAGATTTTCTTAACCAAATCAAAACTAATTATTATCGTGGATTTGAATTATTTGAATTAAAGCAGCAAGACAGTACGTTGTTTAAAGTGATCGGTAAAGAAATTTTAAACCAAGAAAATGAACAAACCAAAGAGCATTTATCACAACTTATAAAGTCTTTCGAAGAACAAGTTAAAAAAAGCCTGAACTTGGATGATAGCGATAATAACATAGACGAAGAGATAGTATGAATGAAAAAAATAAAAAAATAGTAGAAAAGATAATAGACGAATGTATCAATGCAGATGTTGCCTTTACTGAGTATGATATAATACCCGAAGCGATAGCCAGAGGGTGTAAGTTAGATAAATCTCAAATGATCAACGTCATAAAAACGTCCAAGATTTATCCTCTTTATTATAATACTACTTCGTTTAAGGTGAAGAATATTGTTATAGATGTTCACCATCCGGGTGATGTTGATCCTGTTACTTATGATTATTCAGATATTATTAATGATGTACAAAAAACAGCCAAATATAAAAATATTAAAAAAGATTTGGATAAAGCATTGTACGCTAAACCATGTTTATTTGATAAAGGAAATAACAGGTACAGTGTACCATCATCTAAAATTAGGGGGGCTGGCTTTAATGCTGGTAATCAATTAAGGGTGAAATACTACCCAGACAGGATTGAATTAAAAAGAAAAGGTGATTTTGATAGATTAATAAAAATTGATTGCAAACATAATGTAAAGATACAAAAGACCACATTCATGAAGGCTTTTAACAAATTACCTGATTCATTATATGTAGAGAGTGCCAAAGGGATTGTTAAAATATTCCCTGATAATTAATCATTATTTTTCATAAAAAGATTTATATTATAAACAAATTATACGATGCGGGGACGATAGAGCCTCGGATGGCTGTCTAGTCTCATAAGCTGGAGTTTAGCAGGTTCAACTCCTGCTCCCGCTAGTGTAAGGATGGTAGGGCGGTGTGATCAGCCGAAATTGATTGCTTGCAGTCCTACAAAGAAATGAGGAACCTCTGTCTGGCAGAGTGGAGTCGTTAGTACCACGCCTTAGTAGGGATGACCGAATGGGTAAGCAGCGAGGATGCAGTGGGAGACATAGAAGCGTTGAAGCCAGTTATGTTAAACCAAGCTTAGGAGTGGTTCCCTACCATCCATTTTTTAACAAAAGGAAAAGCACTTGGCAAAAGAAGAAGGAATAATGGTAGAAGGAAAAGTAGTGAAGGCGAAACCTAACGCTACATTTGATATAATACTTGAGAATGGTCATATGGTAGAGGGACATATTTCTGGAAAGATAAGAAAGCATTATATAAGAATTTTACCGGATGATATTGTAGAAGTAGAACTTTCCCCATACGATCTCCACAGAGGTAGAATAAGGTTAAGAAAATAAAAAAAGCTTCATGGTTTTTTTAAAAAATGATTTATACTTAATTATACCCTGAATTTAAACTTGGAGATAGAATGATAGTCAAACTTAAAAAAATTATAATGTATAGCGTCATGATAGCCCTTCCCGTTGGTTTAATATACATTGGAGCGAAGTATTTTTTCAACAAGAGTAGCGGTAGTGATGTTAAACCCGAAGAAGCAGTGGCAGAAGCAGTTGGCTTTGTAAAGAGGGTTTTTAAAATTGTATCAACTAGCGCATGAAACTTACCACCGCAGGGTTTTTACTCCGATCAAATGATCTATATTTAATTTGTCATATAACGCAAGATTCAAATTACATCTATAAAGAATCTGATCCTTTCTGGTCAATACCAAAAGGCACTGTAGAAGAACGTGAGCGTCCTATTCAAGCTGCGTTAAGGGAAGTTAAGGAAGAAACGGGATTGGACTTAAGAGAATATTTTGAGGTTCCTCCAAGTACAGAACCTTTCCACGTATACGAAACTAAACATAAGATTTATTATATTTTCTTTATAAATGATATGACAGGTCATTTAACGAAGATGGAATATAAATGCGAGTCCATTATAGACAATCCAAAATACAAAATAAGAAATGGCCTACCAGAGCATGATATGTTCAGATGGGTAACAAAAGAAAAAGCAAAAGAGTTGGTGTTTGAAAGCTTAAAACATATATTTGATTTACATGACCTTGGATGAAGCAACCAATGCATTATTGGAAAAAAATGAACTGTCCATCGGCCTTTCTACTTTTAAAATCAAATCATTAGAACGTTATAAAGAAGCCGATAATAAATTTTATTATGACTGTGAATTAACTCGTGATACGAGCGGTATTATTTACGGTCATATAAATAAAACGAGAACTAAACAGGAAGCCATAAAATCTGCACTGGAACAACTCCTGAAGATGGGTTATGAGTTAGACGAATAGCATGGATGAAAAAATATTAAAAAAATATGCTAAGAAATTGATTCTTCCTATAAAACCTTTATATCCAGATAACGAATTATGTGTAGGGTTTTATGTAGATGACCCTATTCCAATAGCAAAAGGTTATGAGAGGGTTGTTATTGGTGAACGTGGCCCATATATAGAATTTAATACAAACCAGCTACAATGGCCTGATACACGTCTCTATGTACCCGAAGACCAAATGTGGCGATTCCAAGCTAATTGGGAAAATGTGATCTTTTATCATGAATACAGGACTGTAAAAGGTAATATAATGGTGTACCGTCAGACCAGAGCTGTTAACTATGCTGATTATAAAGTTGATATGTGGTACATAAGCCCTTGGGACTTAACATCCGATCAATATCCCATGTTGATTAAAGGCAATAAACCGAAACACGTAAAATAATTTTAATCTTCTATTTCAGGTGGTTCACTTGTTTCGGGTTCACTTGTGGTGGTTGGTTTTTTTGTAATTGGTATTTTGAATGCATTGTACATTTTTTCAAATGAAATTGTTAATTTATTAATAGCATAATCAAATTGTTCAGTATCTAAATGTCCGGGTGGGCCTGTGGGTGTGTCATTAGCATCAACGATATACAATTTACCGTTTTTCTTATCCCTTAAAACATCCAATTCACCGTAATCTAATCCTATCCCTTGGCAAAAATCTATCGTGTTTTTTATTTCTTCATTTGAGAATATGCTATTTGTATCATTTATTAATTCAACCTTTACAAGTTTATTATTGAATCTATCCTTCATTTTTCTATAAAATAAATATACGAAGGGTATATTATCACCGAAGATCGGAACCCTTATATTTATGAAATATTCCTTTTCTTGAGCATCTACATATTTTTGAAAAATTTTTTCTTTTTTGACACCATGGGAATCTTTTTCAATTGGGCATTCAATTACTTTACCGTCATGTGATGCATTCCATACGGATTTTCTGATGGCTTTACCTTTATGCTTAAAAGGATTAACTAAAATTGGATATCCAAAAGTCTTGTTAAAAATTATACCTATTTTTCTTTTTGATATATTTATGCACCCGTAATTAATAATTTTGTAATTTTTTTTGTTGTGAAAATTCTGTAATACTTTACCCGGATGTTTAAAGGTGTTATCATTCCAATGTATTATTAAGCAAAATTTATCTTTTACTTTATTACTTAACCACCAACCACCCGTTGATATAATTCGTGATATTGTATAATGGCGATTTGGTAATTCTGGGTAGAACAGAATAGTATCTAATGTTCTTATGTGATTAATTGGGTGCATATTGTTTTGACCAACATTCTATACATCTGGCTTCATATTTTTCTTTACCACCAACATCAACAATCGAATCATTTTTTGTTATTTTATAAGACATTTTAGCATCTTTACCGCATTTCACACATACAGCAGATAATTTTTTAACATGATCTGCCATTGGAAGCAATTGTTCCATAAGATAAAAAGCATCCCCGTTTGAATCCATATCCAAACCAGCAACTATAATTCGATAATCGGGATCAAGTTTTTTACATAATTCAATTATTCGAGCATCTAAAAACTGAATTTCATCAACGGCAATTGTTTTGTAGGTAGGATTTCCTTCAACATAGGGAAAGATTTCATCACTACAACCAATTGGTATTGATTTAATTGTTCTTTTGTTATGAGATACTACCTTATCAGAATCATCGTATCGATTATCAATGTTGGATTTAAATAGTAAAAATGGTACTTTAGCGTATGATAATCTATTTAATCTTCGTATTAATTCTTCGGTCTTACCGGAGAACATAGGCCCACAAATGACTTCAATCATAGTTAAAATATAAATTATTTTTTATCTTAAATGTCACTTTGCTGTGTGTTTCGTTCAAATTGTCTCATAATTTTACTAAACAATTTTGTATTTTCGGGTATCATATTTTTTAAATTATCTATGGGTACTGTTTTGTATATTTTCGGTACAAATTTTTCTATGCCGTGTTTTTTAGAAACTATATCCCAACTATTAAATTTTGTGGTTTCTGATATATATTTGTGTATTTCTCTATTTTTAGTTTCTGTTCCTGTTTTTTTAAGATTTGTTGGGTTTTCGCACGTTATTGCATCTATAACTGCGTATTTATCTTTCACATCTATTCCTAGCGTTCTGGTACACCAAAAATCAATACCTGTACTTAATAATTCCGGGTCGTACACGGCCATAAATTTTTCAAGCGCATATTTGGAAAAGATTGGAGTATTTATTTCAACAAAATTGGTATAGTGCATAAAAGAATTTGATATTTGTCTATTAGTTTCCCAATACATCAAACTTTTGTCATTGAAAGCTGGTTGCATGACCCATAAATCCAGCTCCATTATAATTTGGAATAATAGACGTATTTGTTGCGTTTTGATTATAATATCATCATCAATAAGAAAAACCGCATCATATTTTTTTATTATATCATAATGTTTTTTATATACATCATAAAAATTTGGAAATTTATAATTTCTGTTAACAAAATACTTGTCTACGTGCTTTTCAAATCCGTGGTCGGTGCGGTCTCCATAAAAAGATATCCATATATCAAAATTTCGTCCTTTCCCAGATAACCAATATTTTGGGAATTTAGAAAGATCGCCCACTGATGAATAAAGTAAAAATTTTCGCATATTTATAATATAAGTTATTTCTTTGTTTTTATTTTACGTATGGCTTGCTTTACATCTTTTATGTAGTTTCTATCCCATTTAGGTTTTAATAGTATTTTCCCAGAGGGTTCGATCCCTTTTTTTATTTTTTCCAATACATCCATTTCCATTTTTTTTCTCGAATTAGTACTGATATGCAAAATAGAACCACTCCATCTGTATACGTAATGCAATCTATGATAAGGCCGTTTACTCTCGTAAACATATTTTAGGTCGTTAGGAATTTTTTGTTCAAAATCTGTGTCTTCTCCAACGTCCGTCTCTGAGTAACCACTAATTTTATTATAAAGGTTTTTTGTGAAAATTGCTTGGCCGTGGAATATATTGGTGGTTACTTCATAATGGTTACCGTCAAAATAATAAAAACCGACTGTAAATTTAGAAAATTCGGTTTTCATAAATTTCATTCTTATTGATAGACTGTGTGGTAAATAAATATCATCATCATCCCAGTTAGCAATTATGTCATAGTCTGCTGCTTCTACAGATAAATTCCTAGCGTTTCCAAGATTTCTCGCTGTTGAATTAACTATTTTAATTTCCGGGTGTTTAAAAACTAGCTGTTGCTGTGGAAAATTATTAAAAATTACCAGTTGTTTTTTCCCTTTATAATCTTGTTTTAAGAAACACTTGATAGATTCTTCAACCATGTGTACCCTACCATACGTAGGACACACACAGGATATTGGTGGGTATTTCATAATTGGTGTTTATACTATTTCCTTATGCATTTCCATTTTGGGGTTGGTTCGTACCATTCTTGTGTATAATTGCACCAGTGGAGTTTCCAATCTTCGTAATATTTCCAATCAACAATATCCCATGAATTGAATACTCTTTTATACCCCATATGTTCGGGAAAATTTGTTGCTTTTCTTACTACTTTGTTGGCGTAACGCTTAAAAAATCTTTTGTAGCGTGAGCCATAAGTATCAACCATCCAAGGTTTACGATATGATCTAGACATGATTTTATCTCCTGTGTTATTTTAAATCACATCATATGAACCTCCCGTTGATTGTTATTTATAGTTTATAAATTTCTTTTAGCAATCATTTTCTTGGCTTCTCCAACCAATTTTCTAAATGGGCCTTTACCATATTGCAAGTCCGTATAGTGTTTCATGTGGTCATCGTGCCAATCTTCAATGAAGTCAATAAACATTTTTTCAACTTCCGTTATTGGGAGTTTGGTTTTATTTTCATCAAATCCAATTTTTAATTTATCGCTGTTATCCATGTTGAAAATCCTATTTTATAAATATAAATTATTTTTGAAAAAAAAATGGTAGGCATGGGGAGACTTGAACTCCCACGCATTTAAGCACCACATCCTAAGTGTGGCGGGTCTACCAATTCCCCCACATGCCCATAATTATAATTTACTGGCTTTAACTGCATTATATATACAATAATTAGAAATTATTTTTTTATTTAGTTTTCTTAGATTTACTTTGTTATAATCCCCGGATGCAAATTTAAATTTGGAAAATCCCTCTTCATTACTACTAGTATGCCATGAATGAATATGGGGGTGTTTCCATATGCTATTTTTTGAAGTGCTAAAGAAATCTAATTTATCTGGAACCATTTTTACTTTATTTTTCATCAAATGGTTTATTGCTATTTCTGAAGCATACATTGATGATACTGGACGATACCAAGAAGGCCACTCACCATTACCATTTTTAAAATAGTTTTTTAAAATATGGTACAACACTTTAGTTGTAAGTGAGCCAACATTTACAACATCGTTGCCAGATCCGTACCAAGTTGAACCAATATTGTAGATATCATAATGGTTCAAATTAAGTTCTTTTGATATTTTTTTTATATTGGATTTTACTTTAATATCATTATTATATCCACCCCCACCAGTAAAAAACTTTTTGCCTTTGATGTGCCATTTTTTGAAAGCTGGTGTGAGAAAAACATCAAGATCTGTTTTGAGCACTTCCTTATATTTTCTTATAAAATTTGCTTTTTGCTTTGAAAATATTTCAATTGAGTTGATGTAGGGATAATTTATTTTATTATTTTCTCTGTGTCCAATAATGATACAGTCGTTATCTATTTTATGTTTAATTTTCCACGCACAAAATACGATTAAATCAGTATCTTCATATAGTTTTAAATTTTTCCAACAATTATAAAGGATTTTATATTCCACAAAAAAATGGGGGTGTTTTGGGACAAATACTACGATTGCTCTAGGTTTCATATTATTTTAGGGTCTATGAATATTTTTTTAACAACTTACCAAGTAATATTTCCCATATGTCATTAGTTTATACAAGATTCCAGCGGAAGAGACAGGATTTGAACCTGCAAGGGACGTTAATCCCGCTGCCGTTCCAAGGCAGTGCCTTACCAATTAGACTACTCTTCCTTTGTTTTTTACGTTTTTTCCCATTTTTTATAAAAAAAATGATATTTTGAAAAGACTTATTGACAGCCGTGTTGTCACGGAAAAAATATCTCTAACAATTAAACATTTAAAGGGGTGGGGTACTTCATTGTTGCTAATGACCAAAATATAAAGATTTTTCTCAGATTATAAACTAATAGAAACACTAATTAGGATATAATCATGAATAAAAAAGAAAAATTTGAATCTTTTCTTGAATCACTGAAAGGAAATGGAGAGGATAAGCTGATTGAATCTGTTAAAAAAGGTTTTCAGGTATGTTATGAAAACAATCCTATTGGGCAAAGACAGAGAGATGAAGCATTTTGGGAAGAAACTCACTCAGAAATGGAAGAAGAATCCCCTGTGGTTGAAGAAGAAGTGATTGATATAAAGGGACACAAAGTTTATTTACTTCACTATGATAGTGGCAGAACTCAAGCATGGGTAAAAGGAATAGGTAATATTGCTTCACTTGAATCTTGGGAAGGTATGTCAAGAGAAGACTTTCTGAAAAAGGTTGAATCTAAATTACCTTAAATAGTATTGTAAAGGAACTCTATACCAACGGGTTCGTTCAAAATCCCTAAATGCATGGCGGGTGTCATCTTCACTCGCCTTTTTCTTTCCCCATCCCCAATTTTATACATCTTCTCTAAAAAGTAGTTCCCAAAGAACTTATATATCGATAGGTGAGCATTGAGCATTTCCATGCTCTTACAAATATGCCATGTTTTGCGTCTGAGCATTGATATGTTAGCTCTCATACAGGCTATGGAATTGTTAATACTGAACAGCTTTTTCTTGTTTTTCTCCTTAGAAGCATCATATTCAAGGTGTACACCATTTTCCCCGAATATTTCAGCCATGTAACTGGGATAGGTTTTCTTTTTATCAGATTCCACCACAATTCTACCTTTGGGTTTCATTTTCCGACATGCGCCCAGTACTCTCTTAATGTATCTGTGACGGAGTTTAATCTGATCCTTGTATTCATCCTCATAGTCATCCTTAAGATAGGGATATTGGCATCTGGAAGTGGTTCTGACGGACATAACATCAACGATGAAATGACTGTCTACTTCGACTACGGCAGGGAGTGTTAAAGTATGAACACGGTTCTGTTCCATGGATTCAAATTCATCAAACTGGAATCTGGGCTTGGGTGACCTCATCCACTTGTCCATGTATTCCTTATGGAACATTTCACATACATTAGCTAACCAGAGAATCTTTCTCTGGACAGTCTTTTTGGTGGTACGATGAATCAGGGCTGTTTTTCGGACACCTACACCCACGGAAACTATCTCCATGACCTTTTTATTGAGGTCTGGGCGTTTATGGCGATAGGTGGGGTGGAAAGTCTGGTCACTGAAACTTTTAAAACATTGGGTGCATTTATATCTCTGGACTATCTGATGATTCCTTTTTCGTTGAAAACGACCATCTTTCTTGATTTGTCTTGACCCACAGTGTGGACAATTCGATATTTTGGCTAGTATGTGTCTCATACTTATAATATAAAACACTACTATGACAAATGGTGTCTTTGGATTATAAGTATTTTATTATAAGGACTTACAGAAGAATAGCACCATTATAGTACCCCACCCTTTAACATTTATTTAAGGGTCACTCCATTTGGGGTGGCCTTTTTATTTTTTTTTAGTACCGGGAGGGGGAGTCGAACCCCCAGACAAAATCACAGCCCTCTCATGGCTGCTGCTTTACCAGTTTGCATACCCCGGCATGTAAATAATTAGAAACCCTGTCCGTTTTTAA
>Ga0307377_10000652_pt1 | contig 45407 bp, 55 predicted proteins | sample TR3MG_FD_202535 | JGI IMG/M metagenome (GOLD analysis project Ga0307377, IMG submission 202535) | Soil microbial communities from Risofladan, Vaasa, Finland - TR-3 | ecosystem: Environmental > Terrestrial > Soil > Coastal area > Acid sulfate soil | place: Finland: Risofladan, Vaasa | collected...
ACAAGCAGCACGCACCGATCGTTCAGCATCCAGTGTCCAGCGCCCGGCGACCGGCGACGAGCCGCTGGTCTCCGTCATCATCCCCAACTGGAACGGGGCACACCACCTCACCCACTGCCTGGCGAGCTTGCGACGCCAGATATTCCGCGAATTCGAGGTCATCGTCGCCGACAACGGCTCCACCGACGGCTCGCTCGAACTGCTGGCTCGCGAGTACCCCGAGGTGCGGGTGCTGGCCCTGGGAGAGAACCTCGGCTTCGCGGGCGCGTGCAACGCCGGTATGCGAGTGGCACGGGGGACGTTCGTCGTACTCCTGAACAACGACGCCGAGGCGGATTCCCGCTGGCTTTCGGAAGTGGTCGCCGCCTTCCAGCGCCACCCAGAGGCGGGACTCGTCGCCTCCAAGATGCTCCTGTTTGACCGGCGCGACACCCTCCACACGGCAGGCGATTTCTACCGCGTGGACGGCATCCCCGGCAACCGGGGGGTGTGGCAGAAAGACGAAGGGCAGTACGATCGTGAAGAAACCGTCTTCAGCGCCTGCGGGGGCAGCGCCGCCTACCGGAAGGCCATGTTGGAGCAAGTGGGCTTGTTGGACGAGGGCTTTTTCTTCTCCTGTGAGGACGTGGACCTGGCCTGGCGGGCGCAGTTGGCCGGATGGCAGTGCATCTACGTCCCCCGAGCTGTCGTCTACCACAAGCTGAGTGCCACCGGGGGAGGCGTGACCGCCAGTTTCTACGACGGGCGCAACTTCTTCTATCTCCTGGTCAAGGACTATCCCGGTGACCTGTGGCGAGTCCACTGGCGGGCCATCCTGCGGGCGCAGGTGCGACTGGCCTGGGAGGCACTGCGGGCCTGGCGGGGGGCCGCGGCGCGAGCACGCCTGTGGGGCATGCTGGCCGGGCTCCTGGGTGTTCCCAAGATGCTCCACAAGCGGCGGATAGTGCAGCGTAGTAGAACCGTTGACCGATCGTACCTCGAAAGCATCCTGACCGGGGTTGACGAAAGCCAGTGAAGCGGGTATGATACAGACAGGCGCCGGAGTTCGCCTTGCCCAGTGGTCGGTGATAGCGCCTCCGCGCTCCAGGTGGCTGATCAGCTCAGCGACACATCTGCCGACAAACCCAACAGACTGAGGTGTAACCATGGATGAGAACAGCCCCCTACTGACGGTCATCGTCCCCGCCTACAACGAGGAACACCGCTTGCCGACGACGCTGCCACAGATAATGGCCTTTGCCGAGGCACAGGACTATCCAGTGGAGGTGCTGGTGGTGGACAACGCCAGCACTGATCACACCTCCGATGTCGTGCGCGAGATAGCCGCCGAGCGCCCCTTCATCTCGCTGCTCTATCAGCCCATCCCAGGCAAGGGAGCAGCCGTCCGCAAGGGCATGTTGGAAGGCCGGGGAGAGTATCTGTTCATCTGTGACACGGACCTGGCGATGCCCATCGAGGAAGCGGCCAAGTTCCTCCCTCCCACCCTCTCCGACTATGACGTCGCCATCGCCTCCCGTGAGGTCCCTGGCGCGGTGCGCTACAACGAGCCCTGGTACCGCCATCTGATGGGCCGGGTCTTTAACTTGCTGGTACGCCTGTTGGCGGTGCCTGGTATTCAGGACACCCAATGCGGGTTCAAGTGTTTGTGTCGAGAAGCCGCCCGAGACATCTTCACCGTCCAGAAGATTGACGGCTGGGCCTTCGACGTGGAGATTCTTCACATCGCCCGGCGGCGGGGTTACCGCATCGTCGAGGTGCCCATCCACTGGTACTATGGCGAGGGCAGCCGCGTGAGCCCGATACGAGACTCGATCAACATGTTGATCGAGGTGCTTCGCATCAGGCGTAACGGACGTGCCGGTCTCTATGATAGGTAGCTCCAGGTTTCAGGTCTCAGGTTTCAGGTTATTGTCCGGACCACACAAGCTGAGACCTGAAACATGAAACGTGAAACCCACATGGTGCCTGACCTTCAAGAGGAACTTGACCTATACGCCGCCGGGCATACCCGCGTGGCTGGCCTGGATGAGGTAGGGCGCGGCGCATGGGCCGGGCCGGTCTGCGCAGCCGCAGTCGTGCTTCCGCTCAACCGCCCCGACCTGCCGGATCTGTTAACTGGCGTGCGCGATTCCAAGCAACTGAGCCCGGCACGACGAGAGGCCCTTCTCCCAGTCATCCTGGACGTGGCGGAGGCGGTGGGAGTGGGTTGGGCGACACCCACCGAGGTGGACGAACGGGGGGTTGTCCCGGCCACACAGCAGGCGATGGCCCGCGCGGTGGCGGAGCTAGACGGCCGGGTGGACGCGCTGCTGGTGGACTACCTGCGGCTGCCGGACCTGGATCTGCCACAGCGGGCGCTGCCCAAGGCGGATGCTCGCTGCCTGAGCGTCGCCGCAGCCAGCATCGTCGCCAAGGTAACCCGCGACCAGTTGATGGTCACGCTGGACAGGGACCTTCCTGGCTACGGATTCGCCCACCACAAGGGGTATGGCACGCGCCAGCACCGGGAGGCACTGGCCCGACTGGGGCCCTCGCCCATCCACCGGATGAGCTGGCGGCCAATACAGGAGATACTGGGAGTGTGACGTGCGCATGGCTCTCGTCCACGACTGGCTCAACCAAATCGGCGGTGCGGAGGACGTCCTGGAGACGCTCGTGGGGATGTTCCCGGCAGCTCCTATCTACACGTCGATGTACTGGCGGGAGGGAATGCCCCCGGCCTACCGCTCCTGGGACATCCGCACCACCTGGATGGACCGGTTGCCGGGTATCTATCGCCACCATCAACCCTACCTGCCGCTCTACCCCCTGGCCTTCGCCCGGCTTGAGCTCGGTGGGTACGACGTCGTGCTGAGCAACAAGTCCGGCTTCTGCCACGGGGTACAGACCGGTGGGGCCGTCCACATCTGCTACTGCCTGGCACCTACACGGTACGTCTGGGACTTTGGGGGGTACGCCGCCCGCGAGGCACTGTCGCCTGCACTCAAAACCACGCTGGGCCCCCTCATCGGGCTGCTGCGCCGCTGGGACTACGGGGCCGCTCAGCGGGTGGATCACTTTGTCGCCATCTCCCACGAGGTCCAGGCCCGCATCCGCCGCTACTACGGTCGTGACTCGATCGTCGTCCATCCGCCGGTGGACACCGCGCGCTTCCAGCCTGCCCCCGCCCACGGAGACTACTACCTCATCGTCTCCCGGCTCATCCCCTACCGCCGCGTCGACCTGGCCGTGCAGGCTTTCAACCAACTGGGGCTGCCGCTGGTCATCGCTGGAGACGGGCGGGACCGGCCCCGGCTGGAGACTCAGGCCGGTCCCAACGTCACCTTCCTGGGCCGCGTGCCCGACGAGGACCTCCCTGAGCTGTTCGCCCGCTGCCGGGCCTACGTTCTGCCGGGGGTGGAGGACTTTGGCATCGCGCCGCTCCAGGCCCAGGCGGCCGGCCGGCCGGTCATCGCCCGCCGGGCAGGTGGCGCGCTCGACTCCGTCGTCGAGGGAGAGACCGGTGTCTTCTTCGAGAAACCCACCCCCGAGGCGCTGGCCGCAGCCGTGCGCGCCTTCGATCCTGACGCAGTCGACCCTCGCGCCTGCGTCCAGAACGCCGCTCGCTTCGACGCGAGTGTGTTCAGGCAAAGACTGATGCGGCTTGTGGAAGAGAAGGTGTAGGGACATGCCGGAGGACAGATGGAACTAGGAACCTACTGGAGAATACTGATCCGCCGCTGGTGGCTCGTCATCGCGCCGGTGGTCGCCGTCATCCTCTACGTCGCCATGACCTACGTGCCTCCCGGACCGGTTTACCAGGTCGTGATGCGCTTCGCGGCGGGGACCAGGCCGGCCGGCCTCAGCGAGGACTATGACCGCTACTACCCGTGGCTCACCTCCGAGTACGTCGCCAACGGCCTGGCCGACGTGGCCGAGACCGGGGCCTTTGCCCAGGCGGTTGGCTCGCGCCTGGCCGACGCAGGGTACGAAATCCCACCAGCGGCAATTCAGCCCGCTATCGTCACGGACAACAGCCAATCTATCCTCGTCGTCTACCTTACTTGGCCCGACGCAGAGCAAATCGTCGCCGTAGCCGACGCCATCGCCGCCGAATTGACCACGAATGGCGTGGCCTACTTCCCCCAGTTGGAGGGCATCGAGCCGGCTGTCCGTCGACTGGACGCGCCCGCGCCCGTCCTGCTTCCCCCCGGACTGCGCGCCCAGTTGATGGGGCCGGTGCTCAGAATCGGGCTGGCGCTGGTCGTAGGCGTCGCGCTGGCGCTCCTGTGGCACTACCTGGATCCCACCATCCACACGAGTGAAGAGGTAGAAGCACTGGGGTTGGTCGTGTTGGCGGAGATACCCCGCCGCCCAATGACCGGTGACTCTCCCGAGTGACTCGTTGTTCATTGTCTCATTGACTCGTTGTTAATTGCTATGGATTGTGGTACAATATCGCCCGCTTCCCCGAGGAGATGGTAGACTATGGAACTTGCAGACTACATTCGCATCCTGCGCAAACGCTGGTGGATCATCGCCGTCGCCGTCGTACTGACCGCCGGCAGCGCGTTTATCTTCAGCAGACTTCAGACGCCAGTCTACGAGTCCAGTGCCCAGATCCTCGTCAAGGTCCGCCCCGACCTGGGCCTCACTCAATCAGCAAAATGGTTACTTCGCTCTTACGTGGCCCGCATGTACACCCGCGACTGGGCAGAGCGGGTGATCGAGCTCGGTCAACTTCCAATGACTCCAGAAAAACTGATGGGCAACGTCACTGTCGCTTCCGACGAATCGAGGTTTGTGATACAGATTGATGTCGAGGACTATGACGGCGATGTAGCCAACGACATAGCCCGCACCTGGTCCGATCTTTTCATCCAGTGGCGTAACAGCGAGAACACAACACAGCGCAAGGAGGATCGCGTCGAGGCCGAGTTGCTGGATCAGCCTACCTACGTCCAGTCGTGGCCCAAGACCAAGATTGTCACCGCTGCGGGAGGCATCTTTGGACTGGTGATCGCCGGCGTGGTCATTTTCTTCCTGGAATGGCTCGAGGCGGGCGTCATCCGCACCCCCCAAGACCTGGAGCGCCAACTGAACCTGACCGTCATGGGTGCTATCCCCTCCAGCGACTGACGTTTCATCGACTCAACAGGCAAATAAAGGGCAAGTTATGGCTGAACAACCTGATCTGATCACTCTGACCGATCCCCGTAGCCCGGCAGCCGAGGCCTACCGCACGCTGCGCACCAACCTGACCTTCGCTGAGCTAGACAACCCGATCGAGACACTGGTTGTCACCTCGGCTGCGCCCGGCGAGGGCAAATCCACCGTTCTCGCCAACCTGGCGGTTGCGATGGCGCAGGGGGAACGACGCACGATCCTGGTAGACGGTGACCTGCGCCGCCCTGGCCTGCACGAGATCTTTGGCGTCGCGAATGACCGGGGCTTGACGACTATGATCGTCGAGGAAGCAGCGCTGGGCGATCCACCGTTGGTAGACGTCGGCGTGGACAACCTGTGGCTGGTGCCCAGCGGCCCGCTGCCTCCCAACCCGGCCGACATCCTTGGCTCGCGCAAGATGGAGGCAGCCATCGCGGCACTCAAAGGCCGGGCTGACGTCGTCCTCTTCGACGCACCGCCCATCGTCGCCGTGACCGATGCGGTCGTGCTGGGCACCAAGGTGGACGGCGTGTTGCTGGTCATGTGCGCCGGGCGCACGCGGCGGGAGCACGCCCAACGGGCCAGGGAATTGCTGGAGAGAGTGCACGTCCGCATCGTAGGGGCCGTGTTGAACGACGCCCCACTCGGCATCACACTCGGAGGTTACTAGAATTGCGATGAAAGGCCTGATCCTCAGCGGGGGCAAAGGCACCCGTCTCTACCCACTGACCTACACCAGCGCCAAGCAACTCATCCCCGTCGCCAATAAGCCGGTCCTCTTCCGCGTCATCGAGGCTATCCGTGACGCACAGATCCACGACATCGGGATCGTCGTGGGCGACACTGCCGAAGAGATCAAGACTGCCGTCGGCAGAGGAGATCGATGGGACGTCGAGATCACCTACATCCACCAGGAGCAGCCGCTGGGTCTGGCGCACGCCGTCAAGGTGAGCCGCGAATTTCTGGGGGACGACCGGTTCGTGATGTTTCTGGGTGACAACGTCATTCAGGGAGGCATCTCGGCGCTCATCGAGCAATTCGCGGAAAGTGAATGGAACAGCCAGATCGTCCTCACGCGGGTATCACATCCAGAACAATATGGCGTGGCCGAACTGGACGAGGATGGACGCATCGTGCGGTTGGTCGAGAAGCCAAAGGAGCCCATATCCGACCTGGCGTTGGTCGGCATCTACATGTTCGACCACCACATCCACAAGGCGGTGGACAACATCGCTCCCTCCTGGCGGGGCGAGCTGGAGATCACCGACGCGATCCAGTGGTTGGTGGAGCACGACTACCGGGTCTACCCCTACGTCCACCGGGGCTGGTGGATTGACACGGGCCGTCCTGGTGACATGCTGGATGCCAACGGCCTGGTGCTGGAGGAGCTGACGCCCAAGATCGAGGGGTACGTGGATCGGGACTCGGAGGTGGACAGCCGCGTCACCATCCAGATGGGAGCCGAGATCGTCAACAGCGTTATCCGGGGCCCGACGATTATCGGCGAGGGCACCCGCATCGTCAACTCGTACGTCGGCCCGTTCACCTCGATCTACCACGACGTGGTGGTTGAGAATAGCGAGATCGAGCGAGCGATCGTCCTGGAGCACAGCCTGATCCGTGACATTCCGGCCCGTATCCAGGACAGCCTCATCGGCCGACACGTCAATCTGGTACGATCTCCGATCAAGCCCAAAGCGTACAAACTGATGCTGGGCGATCACAGCCAGGTCGGCATATTCTAGAACGCAGCAGAGTGCGGCCGCGGTTTCCCCAATAACTGTGCCGCCCTCGCGATACGGCGCATCACTCGCTGGACAAGTCAGGCCAAACGGGCTATAATCACGTCCACTGTTTACCACGTGCTGAGAGAGTCTGAATGCGCTGTCCCGAGTGCAAAGCTGAAATCCCCGATACCCTGCTCCTGTGCCCGCAGTGCGGCGCGATGGTCGAGGAGACACGCCCCATGCGTGCATCCGCCGAAGCGACGCCCCTACCAGAGTCAGAAGCGCCCACGCGCTGGCAGCGCGTGCGCCCGATCCTCTTCTGGGCGATAGGCTTCCTCTGCGTGCTGGCCTTGAGCCTGGGAGGAGCGGCCTACGGAGGCCTCTACAAGGGAGAACGCGACCGGGAGCAGAAACGCCAGGCACTGGCTGAACAACACTACCGCACCGGGCTGGAACGACTCGACGCTGGTGAGTACGAACTCGCTGTTGCCGAGTTCGAGTACGTGCTCGAACTCGAGCCTGACCACCCTTTCGCCCAACAGGGCATCGCAGAGGCACGGGCGCGCACCGTCGACCACCCCACCCCCACCTCGGAGACCTACGAAATCGTCGTGGACGATCTGTACCAGAAAGCGGCAGCCCAGTATGATGCTGAGCAATGGGAAGAGGCAACCGCCGTGCTCACGCAACTGCGCGTATTGGACCCGGCCTACGAGGCAGAAACCGTCGAGGAGATGCTTTTCACCAGCCTCTACAACGCGGGGATGGCGTTGCTGGAGGAGGATCGTTTCGAAGAAGGGGTGTTTTACCTGGATCAGGCCGTGGCGCTGCGCCCACTGGACGAGGAAGCGCTGGCCCAGCGCAGCCTGGCTGTCCAGTACATGACGGCGTTGGGCTACTGGGGCGTGGATTGGGATCGTTGCATCGAGCGCTTTGAGCAACTCTACGCCGTTGCCCCCAATTATAAGGACGTCTTCTCACGGCTCACCAGTGCGCACGTGACATACGCCGACGCCTGGTACGACCAGGGGGAGATGTGCCCGGCCGAGGTGCAGTACGCTCAGGCAGCGCAATTGATAAACGACGCCAAGGTCGAGCAGAAGCGGGCCGAGGCGGCCCAGATCTGCATGGTGGCGACGCCGACCCCCATCGCGCCGATCACCGGTACGCTGCCCATCACGCTGACCGAACCGCCGCCGGGATTCACCACAGGCCGGTTGGCGTACCCTGCCTATAACGTGCAGACCGGCCTCTACGACGTGTACGCACTCTTCGCCGATGGACGCCTGCTACGGATGGCTGGGGGAGGGGATCAGCCCTGCTGGCTGTGGGGTAGCGGGGCCCTGGGGTATCGCAACCTTCTCTCGCCGGGCATATCGCTTCTGGTGCCAGGGCAAGCCGTGCCCCGGCAAGTGGCCGTGGGCACCGGGCTGGCCTGGCCTACTTTTTCGCCCGACGGTAGCCGCGTGGCCTACGCCGCGCAAGATGCTGCCGGCACGTGGCAGATCACGATCGCACCGACGGATGGCTCGGCCGAGCCGAGAAACCACGCGGCCGGGCAGGGACCGGTGTGGGGGCCCACGGGGCTACTGGCATGGACCGGCTGCGAGTCCGGCGGGACCTGCGGTATCTTTGCCGACAACCCCAACGACGACCAACCGCCCACCCGTCTCACCGCCAGCATCAACGACATCGCGCTGAACTGGGCGCCCAACGGCGGGATGCTGGCCTACATGTCGAACGGGACCGGCAACTGGGACATCTACCTGCTCAGCCTCACGGGGGGCGTCGTGGTGTTGACCGACGATCCGGCCTCCGACGGTCTGCCCGCCTGGGCCCCGGATGGCTCCGGCCTGGCTTTCGTCTCAAACCGGGACGGGGCCTGGGGCCTCTACCTGATGGGGCCGAACGGGGAAGACCCGCACAAGATACTCGCGCTGGGGCCCAGCCTCCCCAACTGGACGGCGCAGCGGCTATCGTGGGCTCCGTAACCTTGACGGGAAGGGTCAAAGGCGGTATACTTATAGTAACGGGGCGTAGCGCAGACGGCTAGCGCGCTGCGTTTGGGACGCAGAGGTCGCCGGTTCAAGTCCGGCCGCCCCGACTGCGGGCGTTGCAAAATGGTATTGCCGCAGCCTTCCAAGCTGCTGTTACGGGTTCAATCCCCGTCGCCCGCTCTTGACAACTGAATATCACGGGCCCATAGCTCAGCGGTCAGAGCAGCCGGCTCATAACCGGTCGGTCCCAGGTTCGAATCCTGGTGGGCCCACTTTTTTTCTTACTGGGGCGTGGCCAAGTGGTAAGGCAACGGACTTTGAATCCTTTACCCTGGCGGGCGATATGTATACCTCAATACCACAGGTAGCAAGCGGTATCCACTGGGCGTTTTTCCCTGATTGGCTTTCACCAGACCAGGCGTGTTTTTTGTCTGGCCTGGACGGTGATACGATGGAAGGAATTGCCAATGATGGGGGCATCGAGCTTGACCCGGCTGGACTAATCGAAAAGGCAAGCCTGTGGGACTTCCTAGACGCATTGGCGTTTGTCCTACACTGGCATGAGTGATGAGTTTAACCCTACTCAGTGGGTGACGACTGTACAGGCGGGCATCTTGACCGGCTACAGTCCTATTACACTCAGGCAGTTTGCTAGAGAGGGCAGAATCAAAGCGCAAAAGCTGGGCCGTGATTGGTTTCTGGACAAAGATAGCGTGCTGGCGTATGTTCAAGAGATGGAGCGTTTAGGAACTGCGAAGCACGATCCAACAAGAAAACGCAATACCTAACTAAAATACTGGTCACTTTGGGGCTTGACAAGCCTTTTTTGTGTGGTATACTATCATCGTGAGCGATGAGACACGCTTTTCTTTTTGCGGAAGGTTTCATCGTATACAATGAGACAAGGGGGCAATTATGACTGAACCGATAACGGAAGGATGGGTAACGACAAGGGAAGCGGAAGCACTGACGGGCTATTCACGTCCATACTTGCGCCAGTTGGCAAACAGTGATACCCGCATCGTGGCGCGCAAGGTTGGTCGGGATTGGCTCATTGACTGCGCTTCCCTCGTGGCTTTCAAGGTGCAAATGGACCGGCTGGGCAGCGAGAAACACAACCCGTGGCGCGATAGCTTGACCAGTCAAAGGCACGGGCGGCGGCAACCAGATCCGGAAGGGCGCTGTATCCGTTGCCCTTACCATAGCGACATTGATGGTTGTGGGTACGATCCTGACAAATGTCGGGAAGCGGTAGAGAGGCGGAAGGTATAGGAAATGCGCCAAGCCGGGGAACGGCCTGGCGCGGCGAGCGTGGCCGGAGGCGTGCACCTTCTGCCTTGCTCACTTCTAGTATAGCACACTTTAGGAGGTATGGCAAGATGCTCCAGAACAAGCGAAAGTCTGGAGCGAGGGGAGGGAACCGACGGCGGGGAAGGAGAGGGCGGAAAGGGTTATTGCGCTTACCATCGTGGCTGTTGGCGCTGAGTCCCAAGCTGACAGCGCGGGCAATGCGGGGCCTGAGCCGGGATGAGCGCAAGCGTGTGCTGGCCGAAGCCAAGCGGCGGGCTGGCAAGTGAACGAACGACGACGATCGGGGAACATAGGCACGTGCTACACGACGCCCGATGAGCAGCACATTGACGGCACGACAAACACAAGCAAGATGGAGGTTACAGGCAGATGAGAACGTATCGCATAGACAGGCTGAACACGGACGGGACCAGGACCCCCTGCATTGGGCGGGCCGAGCTGCCCGACGACAAAACGACGCGCGGCTTCGCGCTCGCATTCTCGCAGTGGGTGACCCGCAACCGGCGCGCAGATCCGGGCGGGTGTGGGTACGAGGCGGTGCAGGTGGACGGGCAGGCCTGCGAGGTGACATGGTGATGGACGGCAACGAGTTTCTGGACGGCCTGGCCCAGCGCATCGAGCGCAACCAGGCCAGTGATCGGGTAGTGGCAAAGGCGGCGGGTGTCACGGTCAGAGAGTTGGACCAGGACACGACGCGGCCAGACGACAGTCAGGAGGTACAGCATGAACATAGGGCTTGACGTAGGGTATAGTCACGTGAAAGCAATCACAGGGGGAAAACGCCCCGTGATTTTTCCCAGCGTGGTAGGGAGTCCCAACGAAGCAGGCTTTTCGATGGACGGGCAAGACGCTGACGCCGACATCATACTGCTGGAACCTGACCACGTGCGGGTGGGGCAAGGCGCAATCGAGCAAAGTCGTTTCCTGAACCAACGCGAAAACCGGCACTGGATTGACACGCCCGTGTGGTATGACCTGGCAATGGCGGCGCTGACTGAATTGACCAGTGCAACGGTAGCGGACCTGTTTATCGTGACCGGCTTACCGGTGGCATTCTACAGCGACCGCAAGACGGTGCGTGATCGGCTGCTGGGCTTGCACAGAGTAAACCGCGAGGGGCGGCGCGCGCAATCTCTCACCGTGTCAGAGTGTCGGGTGATCCCGCAACCCTTCGGGGCACTGATTGCGGCTGCGCTGAACGAACGTGGGCAACTGGTAGACCAGGACCTGGCAACGGGCAACGTGGGCGTGATCGACGTCGGCGGCAAGACCACGAACCTGTTGAGCGTAAACCGTCTGCGTGAGGTGGGACGCGAAACTGCCAGCGTGAACACTGGGGCCTGGGATGCTGCGCGGGAGCTAAACGATTGGTTCAAGCTGAATTTGCCCGACAAGGAATTTCGCTCACATGAGATCATGACTGCGCTGGTAACGCGCAAGGTGCGGTACTACGATGAGCGCGTTGACTTGTCGCAACAGGTTGCCAGCATTCTCGCACCGATGGCGGAGCAGGTGTTAGCAGAGGCATCCCAACTATGGAACGGCGGCGCGGGCTTGCAGGCGATCCTGGTAAGCGGCGGCGGCGCATTGCTCCTGGGCGAGTATGTCAAGCGCCAGTTCCGGCACGCCCGTGTGGTTGATGATCCTGTCTTTGCGAACGCGCGCGGTTTCTTCTGTTTCGCCCAGCACCTGGCAGCAATCAATAGCAATCAATAATTGATGACTATTGAAAGGCGGTTAAGATGGCAAGTGTAACGAGGTGCTTTGTCTTTGACACTGAACGGGACGCCGCTGTGCTGGCATACCTTGACGGTCAGGACAAACGCAAGAAATCAGAGGCGGCGCGCGAACTCATGCAGCGTGGCCTGGAGCGCGGGGGCGGTGTCACGGTCGGGGACGTGTACGCGGTCGTGAAGGGATTAGAGCGCAAGTTGAGCGCGGGCGCTTTCGTGGCACGTGCTGGCGATGACGATTGCGCAGAGGTTGAATTGTCACCAGAAGCGGCCGGCGCGCTGGGCAATCTTGAGGACCTGGGGAAGGATTGAAAGCGGCGATGGGCTGACCGGCTGGCACCTTGCCCACGATGGGGGTTGCTTTCGCTCATTGTGGGTAGGGGCGAACCTGTCAGCGAGGTGATGAGATGATACTAGACAACGGCTTTTTGATCAGTGCGACGGGGCCTCGGGCGCTCGCCCAGTTCGTGCGCAAGTTTGGACATGCGCCAGATCGTGTGTTCAGGTCGGGGCGGTGGCGGTGGTTGGCCGGGCCAGTTGACAACGAAAGCGCCCAGCGGGGAAGGCTGGGCGCCGGGCGGGCCTACGGGGATGCTCCAAACACCACACGATGAGATCCGCCTACCTGATTGTACCGCAAAGGGGACACGGTGACAAGCTACGAACTAGGCCAGATCGGGGAGATGTATGTTATGCGCCAGTTACGGCGCGCGGGCCTGGAGGTCCACCAGGGCGGACCCGCTGACCTGGTGGCGGGCGGCCTGGCGGTCGAGGTCAAGGCAGCGCGGCCGGCACCGTACCGCAGCGGCGGTCGTCGGGGCTTCCAGTTCTGCCTACGGCGTGACGGCCACACTGACCACACAAAGGCGGCGGTCGTGGTGATGCTCTGCTGGTGGGACCTGGCGAGTGATCCGGTTGCCTTCGTCGTACCCTCGGGCGCGTTGGGGGACCGGCGCAAGGTGGTGATCCCGACGGCATCCCCGTGGTTGTATGCGGGCCAGTGGGCGAGGTGGTACAGGCGATGGACGACTATCGCGGACGTGATGGAGGGGAAGCGATGAAGGGCAACGGCAACGGACGCATGCCAAGTTACAAAGACGTTTCGTGTCCCATCCTGGCCTGCGGCTGTAACAAAGGTTCGCGCGGCTGCTTTTGTGACTATCTGATTCATTCCTGGCCGTGTGACCATCCGACCCATCGGGACCGGTGGAAGGCAGAAATGGACTACTGGGAACTGGGGCTGGTCGAGGTCGAGGCGGACCCGGTGGAGGTCCACCCGGTGCAAACGCTGACGGCGCGCGTGAGCCAAGCGCGGCGGGTAGGCGGACCGGTATCGGAGGCGAGGCAATTGGCGCTGGTGGAGATGGAGCATGTTTGAATTCTTGAGATCATGGAAACAACCTAAACCAATGTCAAGGCGCGAAATTAACCTGCTGTGTGACAACGCGGCGCTGACATCGGCGCTGGAGCAGAAGGAGCGGGCGCGTGTAGCAGCGGTGGAAGTGGGCCAGAGATTGCAGCGGGCATTGGACGACGCGCACAGAGAAAATGAAGGACAGGTGGCAACCCTGGCACAATCTAAGGCGGTGTATCGTGTGTGCTACGTGGATGGGCAAGGGTACGGCTACATGGACCCGCCTGGCTGGGCGCGCGTACCAGAGTGGGCACGGGCGCGCGTGCAGGTGTTGACGTTATGCCAGTCGGAGAGGATAGCGCAATGGATTGTCCGAACTCTACCGCGTGACTGGCGCGACAGTGAAACGCAGTACAATTTGTGGACCGGCGAAACTCGCTGGGCAATAGATGGTTAGTGAGGTATGAGAGATGAAAAAACAAGCGTGGCCTATCGTGGCGATGGTGGCAATTTTCGCCCTGGGTTTCCTGGCGGCTGTAGCGATGCGCAGACCGGTGGCGGTGGAGGTGCACACCGGCCCATCGGCGGCGACTAGCATTATTCTGTTTCTCCTGGTCGTTCTGGGCGTCCTGGTCGGGCTGGCCGTGGCTGTGGTCGTGGTGTGGCAAGTGCTGAGAGCGCATGAGCAGACACGGCGGATGCAACAAGCGGCGCTGTTGTTCGGTGCCAAGAACACGCCAGCTCGCCCAGCTCGCCCAGCGGTGCGAGGCAGTGAGGGCGGAACTGTGATCATGATCGGTGGCGGTGAGCAACCACGTGTGGAGGATTTGAGATGAACGGGAAGCGCATTTTTCTACTGGTCGTGATGGCGCTGGCCGTGATCGGGGCCGGCTGTCAAGAGGCGGCAGACCGGGCGGCGGCGCGCGATTGGGGCGATAGCGTACAACCTACGGTGGAGGCTATCGACGTGGCGCAAATCGGCACATTGGCAGCTTTGGACGTGGCCGAACGCCAGATGGACCTAGACGCGACGGCGCGGGCGGCCGTAGTCAACGCGACGGTCGAGGCTTTCCGGGCACAAGCTGAAACACAGCGGCTGGCGGCCACACGTCAGGCAGCGGCAGCGACGGCGGCGGCCTGGGACCGGTATGTGCAAGCAACCGCCGTGGCGGCGAACGCTACCGCGCAAATGGAAGCGGCGCGTTATGAAACGGCGGAAGCGCGGCGGGTAGCAGAGACGGCGGAAGCGCGGCGCATCGAGGAGACACGTCAGGCGGTGGCAATCGCAGCGACGCAACAGCGTGCGCAGTGGGAGCAAGACGCGACGGCGACGGCCTGGGTGCGCGAGGATATGGCCACACAAGAGGCGCACTATACCACACGTCAGGCAGAGGCGACGGCGGCGATTGATCGGGCCACACAGCAGAGTCACCAGGCGACGGCGACCCGCATGGCTGCTGTGCGTGAGGAGCGGTTGGGAGCGGCACGCGATTATGGCCTCCCCGTGATCCTGTTGCTCCTGGTCGGCGGACTGGTCGGACTGGTCGTGTACGGGTTGCGTCAGTGGTCGAAGCGGCCTGTTTTGTACGAGCGCTCGCTATTGGGCGATGCTCCTTTGTTGACTTCACAAGTGCGTGGCGGTGGGTATACGCTCCTGGACCCTGATCGGCAACCAGGACCCGCTATCACAGTGTTACCCAACGGTGACGTCAAATCGCCGTTGTTGCGCTCACCTGGACAAGAGGAAAGAACGACGAGCAGAGATCAAATGGTCGACGCGGCCTCACGCCCACGCCTCGGGACGGGACATGGCGCAACACCACAACTGGCAGCGGATCCGCCCCAAGCGGCGGCACCGGGTTTGACGGGCGTGCGCATTCTCAGGCGGCTGGACCAGGCAGAAGCGGCGGGCCTGTTGCCGCCGGGACAAGTAGAGGCGATAGAAACCGTCTGGAAGGAAACGGAGGAGGATTGAACGATGGATTATCAGCAAATGATGGCACAGCGTGAGGTAGTCGGCTACTGGCGCGCGATACTGTCAACTCTGAAACAGCGCGGGCTACTCCGAGATCGGCCCACACAGGGCGGCGTGGTCGTCCCTCATGCGCTGGCCGTGATGGACCAGGAGCGCGTTATGTTCGTGCTGGACATGCTGCGCTTGGGTGGTGTGTCACGTGAGCGATGGCTTGACCGTAACCTATGGCACCAGTGGCGGGCAGCGCTTTCAGGCCGGCGCGTGGTCGTGGCCGATGGCTATGGCCTGGTCGTCGTCGTGGGGCGGCAGCCTGGACTCGTCATTGCCAAGCGGTTGCCTGAGGTCATCCCCCTGACGCCCGACCTGATCCCCGATGGCCCATATACCGTCTGTCTAGGAATGGACAAGCGCGGGCCGGTCCTGCTGGACCTGGCCGGCAGCGAGCGTGCTATCCTGTGCGGTGGGGCACCCGGCAACGGCAAGAGCAACCTTATGCAGTCTATCATCCTCCAACTGACAACGAAGCACGGGCCAGATGAGTTTCAGGTTGCGGTAGTAGACACGAAACAGGTTGACTTTGGCCCAGTGTTTGCCCGATTGCCCCACTTGTTTATGCCCGTGGCGCACACGATGGATGAGGCGACGGCATTGATCGGGGCGGTTGAGCAGGAGCGGTTGAGGCGACAAGCGGTGATGGCGGCGGCGGGCGTGAACGATTGGCGCAAGCTGGTCGAGCCTCTCCCCCTTCTGCTGGCCGTGATCGACGAGGCGGCGGACTTTGCTCGAACTCCAGCGATGGACATTCTTGTAGAGTCGGCGCGCAAAGGGCGCGCGTTTGGCGTTTCGTTTGTGGTCGGTACTCAACTACCATCGGCGCGCGTGATCGACCCGCAAGTCAGGGCGGCGCTTGAGACGGCGATAGCGTTTCGCTGTAGAACTCACATTGAGAGTCAATCAATCCTGGGCACGGGCGGCGCTGAGAAGTTAGATCGGCCTGGCCTGGCATTGGCCTACTTGGGCGGGCGATGGGTGACGGCGCAAACGCTCCTGGTGGATGGGGACGGCGGCGGGGGCCTGGCAGAGCGGGCGGCAGTCCCTCCAATGCCCGCACTGAGCGAGCTCGAGGCGGCGCTGGTGCGGTACGCGGTGGACAAACTTGACGGCGCTTTCATCATCGGCCGGCTGTACTCTCAGTTCGGGGACCAGGTGAGCAAGTACCGGCTGGAGCGCCTCGCCCGCCAGTGGGAACTACGCGGCTGGCTGACAGAGACGGCACGCAATGAGAATGGGCACAAGCAAGGACGGCTGGTCACAGATGAACTACTGGCGCTGTATGTCCCCCCTACGGACATAGGGGCGGAAATCGTGACATCGTGTCTAGGGTGATATGGCGTGACGTGGGCCTGCGTTTCTGACGTGGGGCGTGATATGGACCTGACAAGGGGGCGAACGATGGTTGAGCGAGTTGTGGTAAGTGAGACATTGACAGTGTTCGCCCAGTCTGGCGATGATCCGCAAGTCTGGATTGACAGAACCGACGGCGGCCTCGTGGCCGTCGAGCCATCAGAGATCGGCGCGCTAATCGGGGCGCTGGCCGAGGCGGCGGGCCAGTTGGCAGAAGCGGCAGCAAAGGGGGCAAGATGACGCAAGCACTCACGACCTACATGCCCACCAGGCCGGTGGTTGACCTGGTACTAAACGCACTCACCAGCATACACAGTCGGAGGGCCTATGAGCGGGCGCTTACCGACTTCCTGGATTGGCACGCCCAGCAGGGACGCCCACCACTGAGTAAGGCGCTTGTGCAGGCATACAAGGTCAAGTTGCAGGATGACGGCCTGGCACCCTCCACAATCAACCTGCACTTGAGCGCAATCCGCAAGCTGGCACGTGAGGCGGGCGATAACGGCTTGCTTGATCCTGTCTTGGCTCAAGGCATCGAACGGGTGAAGGGCGTCAAATCCGCTGGCGTGAGATCGGGCAACTGGCTCACCAGGGAGCAGGCCCAGCAATTGCTTGACGCTCCCGACGTGGGCACACTCAAGGGGTTACGAGATCGGGCAATCTTGGCCGTTCTGCTGGGTTGTGGATTGCGGCGGGCGGAGTGTGCCAAACTCACCTTTGACCATCTCCAGCAGCGTGAAGGGCGATGGGTGATGTGCGACCTAGTGGGGAAGGGCAATCGAGTGAGAACTGTACCCATGCCAAGCTGGTGCAAGGCGGCCATTGATGAGTGGGCACAAGCAGCGCGTATCGAGGGCGGGCGCATTTTCCGGGCCATCCACAAGGGGGGATATGTCAACGGCGCTTCTATGACGTCCCAGGCGATAGCGGATGTGGTGCATACCTACGCGGTTGATGTAGCAGCCCACGACCTGCGGCGCTCGTTCGCCAAGCTCGCCCACAAAGGCGGTGCTGGCCTAGATCAAATTCAGTTGAGCTTGGGGCACGCCAGTATCAGGACGACTGAAAAGTATCTGGGCGTTGAGCAAGATTTGGTAGACGCCCCTTGTGATCGGCTGGGGTTGCGAGTGTAGGGGGCCAACTTGACATATCCAACGACATGCGGTATAATTTTAATACAACTGAAGAAAAAGGAGATACCGCACCTATCCCAGGACCGGGACGGTGGCGGCCTCTCCAGGTGTGTTGCTAACCAGGCAGGCAGGCGGCATACTCAGGGGGAGCATGTTAACCCTTTGGGTTTGCCGCTTTTTGCATGTGGAGGTGATGAAATGGAAGACAAGAGGGTTGTATCATTTCAGACGGACGCCGAGCTATACGAGATTCTGACCCAGCGGGCAATCAAAGCAGGTTACATCACACGGCACGGACGTCCCAATGTCTCTGAGGTCGTGCGCCAATTGGTACGGCGTGGCCTGGAGCAAGAGCCGAAACCCGGACCATCGCTCACACAGCGTGTCCAGGATAATCGCATCCCAGCGGGGATGCGGACCCAGCGGGGATAATGTAATGAAGGGGGAGCAAGGAATGGTGAAAAATGAACGAAAGAGAAAAGCAAGCCGCCCCTGGGAATACAGAGGCGGCGGCGGGCAACGAGGTGGTGCTGAACGGCACTTTATCCTCACCCACTAGTATACCACAGCCTGGCGACCTGTCAAGTTTGCCAGATGGCCGTCTGGTTTTTCCCTCAACCACTGACGGACCACCAATCAGGTGGGCAGTGATCGACGCCCTCCACAGTTTCGAGCGCGAATTGGTTCGGAGGGGCCTCGTGCAGTTTGGGCCGGAGCTTGACGCGGCGTTTCTGGCGGCGTGGAGCAAGATGCAGGGCGCAAGCTATTTCGAGGTGGTTTGCGATGACTAGCGCGAACGTGGAAGCCTATCGAACCGCACTACTGGCCCACCTGCATAGGGGCGGCACCTGGGCCTACTGGTGGACCAATCCGGGCAAGCGGTCAATCTGGTGGACCGTGGACGATCCCGCACCTATCCCCAGCGACACAGTTAACGTCTACTTTGGCGTACATCCCTCCAGCAAGAAGAAAGGCACAAACGAGCGGGCCACAATCCAGGACGTGGCGGCCATAAACTGCCTTTTCGCTGACTTCGACGGCAAGGACTTCGACAACGGGAAGACCGGCGCGCTGGCCCACGTGGACGCCCTAGACCCACCACCATCGGTTGTGATCGACAGTGGCGGCGGGTATCACTGCTATTGGCTACTCGCGGACCCGTTCACTTTGACCACTGACACGAAGCGCGGGCGGGCCAGAGAGGTACAAGCGCGCTGGGTTGTTCACATGAGCAGCGATCCAGGCTCTAAGGACATCGCCCATGTACTGCGCGTACCGGGCACGCTTAACCTCAAACCTGAGTATGGCCCAGACTTCCCAACTGTACTCATAATCCAATGCGACCTGGGCCGGCTGTATGATCTGGACGATCTGGAGGCGCTTCTACCGCCAGAGACAGCGGAAACGCCCGCAAGCCTGCAAATCCCTGTCCAGGATGACGCCGGGAACAATGGGCGCTGGGCCGAAGCAGCGTTTAAAAGCGAGTTGGTAACGCTGGCCAGCACGACAGAGGGCACGCGCAATGATCGGCTAAACAGGTCGGCCTACAATCTGGGGCAAATCATCGGAAACGGCAACCTAGATCGGGCACGAGTAGAGCAGGCACTTTACGCGACTGCGCGAGGTGTTGGCCTGGGAGAAAAGGAAACGCTGGACACCATGAGGAGCGGAATCGAGGCAGGAATGACAAAACCTCGTGGGCCAAAGGAAGCGACAAAGCGCCAGAAGTCCAGACCTATCGGGGGCAGAATCCCAAGTAAGGAAGCGCGGGAAATTGAGGCGATAGCACCAGAGCCACCAGACTCCGACTTGCGCCAGAGCATAATTGACGCCCTCCTGGAGACCTACGAAACCCCAGAGGGGAAAACCAGAGCACGCCCTGCACTACTGCGCAGACAGAAAGCAGGCCAGTTGCTCTTGTCCTGGTTGGGAGAGCATGGTGGTTTTGTCCAGAGTGTGGACGGGGACCGGTTCTATTTCTATCGCCCAGAACCACGCTTGTACAACCTGGACACTGACCGCTGGGCAGCCTGGCTCTATGCTCTCACAGGAGCCAATCCCGCCAGCACTGACTACGCCCACCTGTTGGCCGATTGCAAGGCAGCGGCGATAGACGCCCCACGGCGAAACATTGTCCGTGTGTCAACCTGGGACGACAAAGACCAGGTATTGCGGGTGTCACGGTTCGACGGCACGGTATACGTTCTGAACGGGGAAACCATCACAGAGGAAGCCAACGGGGAAAACGCCCTTTTCTACGATGATTCGTTATGGCAATCCTACCGCCCCGACTTCGACGGCAACGGCGGGATTCTCCACTGGCACACGTCCGAACTCCCCAACTGGATAGCGGACAATGACCAGGGGCAGACAGATTACGGCCTGGCACTGCGAGCATGGACATTGGGCACCTTCTTTACTGAACTATGCCCCACGCGGCCTATGGCTGTGATGATCGGGGAAAAGGGCAGCGGTAAAACGATGACGTGGCGCTTGCTCCTACGTTTCTTGTTTGGCCCGCTGGCCGAGGTGTCAGGAGTACCGGACAAGCCCGACGGTTTCACAGCAGCAGCAGCAGCTACACACCTGCTGGTGCTCGATAATCTGGACGAGTTCAAAGGATGGCTGCGCGACAAGCTGGCCCGCCTGTCCACCGGTGGGATGGACGAATACCGCCGACTGTACACCTCCAACGAGGTGGGACGTGTGCATTACCGCTGTTGGCTTGGCTTCACCTCCAGGACGCCTGACACACTGAGACGTGACGACCTGGCCGACAGGCTGATCCTGCTACCAGTGGAGCGGCTGGGGGACGACGTGCTACAGGCTGAACGCGACTTCTTGGCACAAGCCGACCTGTTCAGAAACGAGTGGTGGGCTGATGCATTGAACGAACTGAATCAGGTCGTGGCAGCAATCAGGCGCAGGGAACTGCGCAGCAAGTCAACCCTGCGCATGGCGGACTGGGAAAGCCTGGGCCGGCTGGTTGCTCAAGTGGAAGGCGCTACCGCGCAATGGAACACATTCATAGAGAACTTGACCAAACAGCAGGCAGCTTTCTTGCTCGAAGGGAACATCATCGTAGACGGCCTCAATCTGTGGATGAGCAACAATAGCAATCATGGGCGAGAGATGACGGCACGGATGTTACGCGATGAGTTGGGAGAACTGTTATTCGGGGATAAGAAACCGTCTAGCGACTGGCCCAAGAGTGCCATTGGGTTTGGGCGAAAACTGGCCGGAATACGGCGAGAACTACGCACTATGTGGCGCGTTGAGTGGAAAATAGGCACGGAAACGGAAACACACAACAGACTTGCCTACACGCTAGAATCATTGGAAAAGGACATGTCATGATGGAGAGATGGAGCGTTGGAGAGTTAAATCCTAACACTTCCCCAAAAAATCTAGAGTTTGAGCTAGACTTTTTTGGAAGTAAGAGAGAAACGGCCTTAAAATCTCTCCATCTCTCCATCCTGGTAGGCCAGTGCTGGGCAGCTTATGCTGCCACAGTACCAACGCGGCGCGCGCAACCGTTGGCGCTTCCCGTCCTTTTGAAACGGTGGGTGGACGGGCCGACCTGTAGGGATGGCTTGCTATAAGCGGCATTATCGAAAGTCATTTGAGCAATTATGAGCGGTAAAACTGGCAACCAGAACGCAGTCAAACACGGTGGGGCCGGGGCCGTCAAACGCATCCAGGAGGGGCAACCGCTGGCTGGTTTGGCGGCAGAAGTAGAGCGCGAGGTTATGGCGGACCTGGCGACGGCGGGCCGTAGCGAGCTTGTTACAGAGGCAGCGGTGAGATTGCACACAGCCATGCGCTTGTACTGGGGCGCTGTCCAGACGGCTGCTGACGCTGGGGACCTGGAAGGGCTTGACCGGTACTGCAAGCGGTTTGGCTGGTTGGCAACGTCGGCGCTCCGGGCCTGGCGCGAGGTGAGAGAAGAAGCAAAAGCGGCGGGCGCTGGTGGCACGCTGGGCGATTTGCTTGACCTGGAGGTAAAGCAAGATGGACCGAACACTAGCGACTGACATTGTAGCGTTTGCCGAAACGCTGTACACGGTTGACCGGGCATGGATTGTCGACGGCGATGGTTGGCAGTGTGTGCGCAATCGCCCTATCGTGCTGATGGACTGGCAGAAACGCCAACTATGGGACGTGTTCCCGCCAGAGAATGGTGGACGGCCAGTGATCCGCAACTACCTGGACAGCGAAAACAAGAAATTGGGCAAGAGCACAAAGGCCGGCATCGTGGCGGCTTTTATGGCCGCGACTGAATCTAACTCAGAGGTTTACATTTGCGCGGCTGACCAGGACCAGGCAAAAGATCGGGTGTTTAAGTCCATCCGCTACGCGGTAGAGCATGGGCCGTTGGGCAGCTACGCCAGAGTGTACCGTGATCGGCTAGAATGGGACAACGGGGCCGTGATCGTGGCGCTACCGATGGACTACAAAGGCAGCGCGGGCGGCGAACCGGTGTGCGTGATTTTTGACGAACTGCACACGTACACGTGGGAGTCTGAGCGGCGGCTGTGGGATGAGATGATTATACCGCCTACATTGCCCTACGGCATCCGCTGGGTTGCCAGCTATGCGGGTTACACGGGCGAGTCCATCCTGCTGCAAGAGGTGTGGGACAAGGTAGAGGCGGGCGAGATCGTGCAAGAATACCCGCCGACATACCACAACGACGGGGCGGGCTGGTGGGGCATGATCCTACAGGACGAACTCGCTTACGGGCTTGTGCCGTGGACGATGGGCGATCGTGGCCGTCAGTACCTCCAAGAAGCGCGGGACAGTGAACGCCCGCTATCGTTTATGCGGCTTTTCCGTAACATCTGGGTGAGTGCTGAAAGCGCGTTTTGCCCGTCCGACTGGTGGGAAGCGTGCAAAGACCCTGAGCTTACTTCATTGCGTCCCACCAAAGATGTAGCCATGTACGCGGCGGTTGACGCGGCGGTCAAGGCGAAAGGTGATGACGTGGCCGTGATTGCCGTCTACCGGCAGGGTGACCGGGTTAACGTGGGTTGGTACAAGCTGTGGAAGGGCAGCGAGCGCAAGCAAGAACTGCGGCTTGACCAGACAGTGGAACCGTACCTATTGCGACAAGCCGAACGCTACAACCTGCGTCAAATCTACTATGATCCGCGCTTCATGACGACGGTGGCAAATCGCCTGAGAGACAAAGGTTTGCCAATGATTGAGGTAACCCAATCTAGGCCAGTGCTGGGGCCTCTTGGACAGGGCCTCTATAACCTCGTACAAGATGGGCGACTGGCATACTACCCGGACCCTGAGCTTGAGCAAATGACGGCGGGCGCGATGGCAAAAGAAATCTCACAAGGGTTGCACATTGTCAAAGGCGTGGGCAAGGTTGACCTACTGGTGGCGCTTTCGTTCTGTGCTGGGCCAGCGGGTGACAGGGAAAGCGGCGGCTGGGTTGGCTACGCCGCACCCGATTTGTCATGGGGCGCATTTGTTGACAACGAGAATATTTACTTTGTACACTCAGATGAGCGCGAACGTGATCCGCGTCCATTGAGACAACGGGTTGTATCCTACACTTGGGGGAGCGAGGCATGATCGTGGGGGTTTCCAGTTGGACCTTGAGCCGCGATTGTGGCCCAACTGTAACCCCCTCCTAAAATTGCGGAAATTGTGTAAATCGTTCCCCTGGAACTCTACGCACTTTTCCTGCAAAAATCGAGAGATATGGAGGTTCTCAAATGAAACAGCGTATAATCGTGAGGTTATCACCAGAACTGGTGGCAAAACTGTGTGGAATCTCGGTTCCGCCTGGATTGCGGTTCTTGCCGCTCTACCCGGGCCAAGCTGTACCACAGCGGCCAGTGGTCGAGCGGGTGGTAACAGATCCGGTCAGTGCGGTTTTTGACCGGCAAAACGTGCTGAAGGGGGCAACGTGATGGGCATACAAGATCGGAAAGCACAAGCAACAGTGGTTGAGGCAAGCGGGCCGGTAGACCTGGAGAAGCAAATCGAGGCAGCACAAGCGGCGCAAACGGCGCTGGCCGAGCATAACAGGTTGGTGGCGACGGCGAGCGAGCTTGATGGCCTATTGACAGAGCAGAGGCAGCAGCAAGCGGAAACTGACGCCAATCAGCGGCTAGAGGCAGTGCGGGTTGATACCCGGCGGCAACTGGAAGCAGTCAAGTCTGACGTGATGGCATGGCGGGCGCGCTTCGAGGCACTGGTCAAAGAAGCGGCTGCGCTGGTCGAGGAACTACCGGCTACACAAAACACCATCTATGGCGCTGGTCGGCGGTTGGCAGCGGTGGCAGCGCAAGCGCACGAGGTACGTGAACCCTGGCAGCGCCCATCGGGGCCACAGGATACCGAAAAAGGCGTACCGCTTGCCCTGCAGGACGTGGGCGACTTTTCGACAGAATGGGACCGGGCAGGCGGCCGTGATCCTGCGCTGGCCTGTTTCCCTGAGGTGTTACCGCCTAGCAGTCTGGCATATAGACTAGCGCAATTGATCCAGCAGGGCGGGCGTGTGGTGGTGTATGCTCCCAATCGTGGCGCGCGTGCTTTCGCCCGTTAGGTGGCACTTTCGGGTATTGCCCATCGTGGCGGGCGCTGGGCGCGCGGTGGGTTGTGGTGGCAGTGGAGACCCAGCAGCGCGGGGTTACCTCCTGGCGTGCGGCCTCTCCACTGCCAGCGGAGCTTGAGCAATGGACCCAGAAACATACGGCCATCGGCGGCTAGCGGCGGCAATCGTGGTACAGGCAGCGCGCGACGCCAAGAGTAGGAAACCGGCGCTTGCCCATCCTGCGCGGGCGTGGTTGGTCGGCGATGGTGTGGACCTGGTCGAGGCGGTGGGCCTAGATCGGGATCGGGTGAGAGAATGGATTGACAGGCTGGACCCGATGCAACAAGCGGGCTTTGACTTTTAGGGAGGATTTGACAATGGCTAGACAAATCACGCCACCAGAACTAGCAGACCTGCGCACCAGAATGCCACCGGCACGCAGTGAATTGCATCTTGCAATTTTGACACCTGCTGTGGTGTGGACGGCGCGCGTCAATGAACCGACTGGAATTGACCTTGACCGACTGGCAGAACTCGACTTCAATGGCGGAAGCGGTGCGGCGTGGGCCACTTGCTTGCAAGACATGACCGTCTACTTTGGCAGTGCAGCGGGCGAGTTTGACCACGGCATGGCACGGTTGCGGGTTGACGGTGCTGGCGGCGGCGTGGCCGGTACAATGCAAATCGGTGAGACGTCTGAGCTTGACGTGGTAGACAACGACTTTATTACCGTGGTCAATGAGTTCGCACCGTGGCCGAAGCACATGCGCATAGCCGACGATGGCACAATTTATATGGATTACGATGTGGCCCACACTGATCAACACCTTTACCCTGATCCGGTCCCAGTGCTTGGGCCGCCTGCCTGTGTGTGGTGTCCTCCCCTCGGTACTGTGGACGTAGATTTTGACGCGGGCGATAGCTGGAGTCCGATTGTGCCAGGGGCGGGCTACGCGTTTGATTGGACCTGTGACGGTGCGCTGGCAATCGTAGGCGGCAACACTGCAACGCCAACCATCACATTTGACGCACCAGGCACCTACCGGGCATCCTGTGAGGTGACGGCGGATTATGGCGGTGGCAATACAGCAGTCTTCACGGGCCACAGATTTGTCTTTGTCTTTGACACTGCCAACATGCCAGTAACCCGGTTCACGCTGGACAATTGTAGCGGCGATTGGTCTGGCGGCGGCTGGTCATTCTCAGTCACGATGTACGAGCAGGCGGATTTGACAGAAGTCAGAGACCGGGCGCTTTGCGTGCTGTTTGCCAGGGATTGGTATGATGGTGCAGAGGGTAGCATCGGGCCAATTGATGATAGAGAGAACGTCATAGCGGTTGGTTGGATTGACGGTGAAAGCATCACCAGAAATCCCACACACGGAACCGTTGGTTTTGAGGTCGAGGGGCCTCAATATTGGCTGGGCCAGATGACCGGTTTCCCGTCTGGCATAGAGGATTACGACGGCGATCCTACCGACTGGACAGAGTTTGAGGATTTGACCGTTGATCGTGGATTGTGGCATTTTTTGCACTGGCGGACTACCGTCACCCGGCTAATGGATGTGTACTTGACCGGTGATGATAGGCAAATCGCGGTATTCGATGCTCCTCTAGGCTCGCTGTGGGAGCAGCTTACGCAAGTTTCAGAGAATACTATTCTAGCGCATCCGGCCTGCGATCGGTACGGACGGCTTTACATAGAGATTGACAGTCAACTTATACCGGTTACTGATCGTGGCGGCATTCCTGTGGTGATGGACATTGAGGCGCGCGATTGGCGCGAACAGGTAGACATACAGCGGCAGACCGTGAAACCGACAAGCCAAGTTGACTTGTCGGGCGTGGCCTACGATGACGGTGTAGCAATCGCAATCTTTTCACTGGCGCGCGGGCACGTGTTCAACTGCTATGGTCGGGTTGTCAAAGCCGAACGGTTGGCGCTGACTGACCAAAACCAGGCCAATTCACTCGCTGGCCTGATCATGTCCCACGAAAATAACGAATACCCGAACGTGGACATACCGCTTTCAAGCGGCAACCGGATGATTGACATTTGTCCACACCAGTACGTGACAATGAGCATAGCACCAGGTGACACAGAGCGCGGCATAACCTGGATTACGAAGTACCTCGTACCGAGGCGCGTTTCGTTTGACTTCCGTGAGGGCGCCATCCTGGCAGACATAGAAACGGAAGCGATGACCGACGAAACAGTCTCGACTGACGGCGATGTGCCACCGATCCCGTCACCACCGCCACCTCCACCACCGTCACCACCACCGCCACCTCCACCAGAGCTACCGTTACCGGCAATGCCCGGCACTGTGTTCTTATACTGTAGAACACACGTGCTTTACACGACAAACTTTGACGCTGTGCCACCAGCCACACCGAACTGGTTTGACGTGACTGGCGCAATCCGCACCGTAGGTATCGACACGAACTATGCTTACATTGCATCGGTCGAGGCAGACAGCGGCAATGGTGCGGGCGCGTGGGCGGTGACGTGTAGGCACAATATAGTCCGCAACGACACCGACGCCAATGTGGGCGTTTGGTACAACCCTAACCTCGCGGGCGGCGGCACGTGGCGCTTTTGTGCTTCTCAAGAATCAATGGAAGCGCGTAGTTTGGTGGCTGTGCCATTGTGTCTGATCGCAGACACGTGGGGCCAAGTGCGGAGTATTATGTCTATTGGGGGTGGCAAAGCACTGTGCGGTGAGGCAAAACAGCAAGCTGGATGGCCTGCGACGCCATGCTGTTCGGCATTCTATATGATGGAAAACAACGGGCTGGCGTGGAGCAGGGATAATTCAGTATACGGCCCGCAATGTTGCGGATGTACTCAGTGTGGGCCGGGGCCCCACGTTGGTGACTGGGTCGTAGGTTGGCAGCGATGGCTTACTCAATTTGACTGGGTTGCCTGTCACCAGATTGGGAAGGTAAGCGGTGGTCCGCGGCTGTTGCCTGGCAGTATCTTTTCGCAACAACCAGTCTGCGCCGGTGATCCTGACGACTGGTATCCTATGTTTCCCACGCTTAACGACGGCGTGGGAATAGGTAGCAACTACGGAGGCGATAGGACGGCAACCCAATACGCGGGAGTTTACTATGGTCTGACCGAGAGCGGACCAGCAGGAAAACGCGGCATACTTCGGACTGACAACATGGGTATTAGCACTGTGGTTGACATAGGCTGTACCGAAAACTATAGCTATGTGCCAATTGTCAGCGGGCATCACCTCTACTGGTGCAAGGGCCTGGATGCGGGCACATACGGCACCCATGCAAATGCACTAAAACGCAATGGTGCTACTCTATATCGCTCTCCTGACTTGTTCGGCGAATCGGTGGCTGGCAGCGCTGGCGCAATCGGTTACGTCAGAGTTTGGAAGCGCAAGAACAATGACGGCCTAATCATCGTGCGCAAAAACAAAATCACGCCTGGCATGGCGCAACCCAATAAGAGCGTGGTATACTGGCACAGTCCGACGGATGGCTTACTCAACAAAACCGGTGACTTAATGGCAGTTCTGGGCGCAAACGGCTGGGCTGGAACTGGCTGTGATGCAACGCCAGCCGCTAACTTTGGTTACAGGTTAGATAATGTCGGGGCTGCTGTCTTTGAGATGGGATAAAGGAAAAAGAGCAATGGAAAAGATAGGGCTAAAAGCTGTTTTAGAGATGACCAGTTTCCAGGCCGGGGTGCGGGCTTATCTGTCTGGCACCAAACAGATGGAGTCAGAGACAGAGCAGTTATTGCACTCCCTGCAACCGGTCGGCGTGGCGCTGGCCGGCCTGGGTGCGGCTGGTGTGGCTTTTATCCGTGCATCGGCTTTGACAGCGGCACGAACCGAGGAGCTTGGTCTAGTTCTTGACGTGCTGGCCGAAAACGCACAACAGGCAGCATTTGCAGAGGGCGACTTGGCGCGTGCTTCCCAACTGACCACGACGGCAATTGACGGCACCGTGAAAGCGGTCAAAGAGCGTGGCATTACTACCCAGGTTGCAACCAAGTTAGTCGGCCAATTCGCGCGCTATGAACTGGACATGGTGCAAGCCTCTGACTTGGCGCGCGTGGCTCAAGATGCAGCTGTCATCAGCATGCAGGATTCGTCAGAGGCGCTTGACGGCCTCTTGCATGGTATTCTCACCTACAACCCTCGTGTTTTGCGCACCTATGGCATTACAGTGCAAGCCACTGATGCGTTCGAGGCGTTCGCGGATGCTAACGGCCTCGTGGCCAATGAACTAAACAACGCACAGCAAGCGCAGGCGATGCTCAACGCTGTGCTTGGCGAAGGTCAGTCTATCGCAGGCGCTTACGATGCGGCAATGGACAGCGCGGGCAAACAACTGCGCTCGCTCAACCGTCACCTTGAAGAAGCCAAAAACGCTTTGGGAGAGGCTTATCTGCCGCTGATGGGTGAAGCGGTTGGGAAGGTTACAGACCTGCTCGAGGCTTTCAATGAGCTTGACCCGGAGCAACAAAAGCAAATAGCAAACTGGCTGGGTATTGGCACTGTGGTGACGACGGTCGGCGGCTCATTCTTGCTTCTGACACCGCGCGTTATTGCAACAATGAAGGCGCTTGGCGTGCTGACAGGCGCTACCAAAGGCGTAGGTACTGGCCTAGTGGCGATGGCTAAAGGCGCGTCAGCGGCCGAGGTTGCCAGTACTGGCCTAGCAGGCACGGCAGCGGCGGCTGTTCCTGTGCTTCTGGCGCTGACAGCGGCGACGATGGCGGCATACAAGGCGTATGAACTGCATCAGGAGATCCAGGAGCGAGCGGTAGAAACTTCTGATACCTGGACAAAGATGCTACAGGAGCAAGTGAGCGCTGGCAAAAGCGCAACGGAGATCGCGCAAGAGTACACCAAAGCACAGAAGCGGGTTGCAGAGGCACACGAGCAAGGCGGCCTGATTGCTGACATTTTCATCAACAAAGAGAAGGTCATGAACGCCAACGTGGAAACGCTCAACAAGACGTTGGCAACTCAGGCAGCGAGCTATACAGAGTATGCGCAATCTATTGCCTTGATTAACGCTGAATTAGAAGAGGGCGAGATTGCGCTTACCTCACTCACTGAGGCGCAATGGGCAAACGCCAAGGCAACAGAAGCGGCGAAAACACAGCGAAAGGAGTTTTTCGATTACGCCGAGAAGGTGGGAGCGACAAAAGAGCAATTAGAGAAGCTGGCCGAACTGGAACAGCAGATGGCCGACGACAGGGCCAGTGTTGCGCAGCGCGTTTTGTCAATGGAGCGGGATTACAATGAACAACTCATTGACATGGCCATTGATCGGGCACGCGCGATTGCTGACATTGACCGGGAACAGACAGCGCAGCGCGAACAGGCAGCGACACAGATAGCACAACGGATGGCGCAAATCGAGGCACAAGGCGCAGAACAGACAGAGCAAGCACGCTATGATCATGCTCAGCGGATGGCCGAAATTGAGGAAACCTATCAGGAGCGGTTGCGCCAGATTCAACAGCGTTACCAGGTGAGCGCACAAGATGCAATCAGGCGGCGTGATGCACTGGCACTGGTGAACGCACAGCGAACCCGTGACACTGAACTCGGCGAAGCAAAACGGGACCGGGACAAGCAGCAATCAGACGCCAGCACGGACTACGCACGCCAGCAGGATTTGCAACGGCGCAACCTGGAAACGCAACGCCAGCAGGCACAACAGGCATACCAAGAGCAACTAGCGGCACTGGACACAAGCCGACAGGAACAAGAGGATGAGCTTGACCGTAGCCTTAAGCGCCAGCTCGAGGACCTGGAACGGCACAATCGGCGGACTATTGAGAGGATGCGCCAGGAATTCGGCGACGAATACCTTGAGGCAATGATGGCGTATGCAAGCCAAGAAGCGCTCTATGCTGGGCACCTTGAGAACATGCGCAGAATCTGGGAAACGATGGGCGGCAACTGGGGCGGCTTACCGCGAACGGGTGAGCGCGGCATCATTGGCGGTTTTCAAGAGGGCGGCGCATTTGTGACCCAGGGACCGACGACGGCGACTTTTGGTGAGGGCGGTATACCGGAGCTTGTGATTGCGCAACCCTTGCAGTCGCTTTATCCTCAATCCGCATCCGTTGACAATCGTCACTCTGGTACGGTGCACCATGAGGTGTCGGGGGCGGTATCGGGGCTACTGGCCGGCTACGAGGGTAGGCTTTCGGCGATGATTAGTCAGGCCGTGATGCAGGCGTTTACGGAAGTGCTGAAACGCTGACGCCCTCATGCGCGTGGGGCGGGCGCTGGTGAGTCGGCGGGGGCGAGGCTGGGCGGCGGAACTGGCGCGCAGAGAATGGCAACCAGCACCTGTAGGGGTATGCAGAGGGTGAACTACCACCATATATGGTGGTTGTGTAGGAGTAGCAGAGGCTTTTAGTGGATTGACGTATATTCTACCACAGTTTGGTCAGTCCAGCAGAGAATCGTTCCTGGAGCGCGAACTAGCAAAACCCGCTAATGGCGCTTGACTGAAATTAGTACCGAAGTACCACTTGACAAACTTGTGTTTACGCATATAATAGAGGTGATTATGGGCGCTGAGGAGAAGCAACCAATGGAAGCAACCCATGCGGTTGGGCAGGATTGGGACACAATCACGTTAGCGCGTGCAGCGGGCGTAACTGCTACGTACATCCGCTATTTGCTCTCGCAGGGCACTCTGCAAGGTGAAAAGTTCAGTCGGGTATGGCGTATCAGTTACGAAGAGGGTCAGCGATGGTTAGAGAGTCGGCAAAAATGAACGCTCTCTTTTTTTGGCTCTTTGCTTGCGCGAACACAATTGCGTGGTCATTATCACGGTATCTCGAATCTGTACTCGTACATCGTGCCAGCTCCTTGTTTCTACTCTACGTCACCGCCGAATACAGGAGGCGATCACCCAATAGCAGCAGCACAACCTTTCATTGGTTTTCGATACACCGTCTAACGCAGTTCTTCTTTCAGGATTCCGTAAAACCTGTCCCTCGCCTGTCGCTCGACCCAGGGCATGTGCCCGCAGTTCTTGAGCAGGATGAATCGAAAGCTCTCTAGAACGGCCGACAGGGGCTCTTGAACCCCTGCAGCCGGATGGGGATCATAGTCACCGTGGATCGCAACCACCGGACATTTGATCTGTTTCCCGAGTTCCAAAAGCTCCCCGCTCCTTCTCAGTTCAGCGGCATCCTTCCACACGCTTTGAAAAATACCGCCCTGGCTGCTGACCCGGTCGGATTCATCGGATTCGTCCGTGATTGGATCGTACTCGTCGGTTTTTGCGGCCAACGCTCCCAGCCGTTCAAGTAACGTGTCTTTACCTTTGGTCGTGGGATCACTCAAAGCCCTGACGACGGATTCAAACTCTGTTCTCTCTTCCTCGCTGAGACGGTTTAGCCTGGTCTCCTGAAGTGTCGCGACGTACTTTTCTTCATAGGGGCCACTTCCGACGAGGATCAACTTCTTGATGATTGCGGGATAATGAGCCGCAACGATAAAACTGAGCCAGGCCCCCCAGGAAAAGCCAATCAAGGTGACGGGGAGGTCTCTGTGGTTTTCCAGAACCGTTCTCAACTCCTCGACCTGTCCTTGGAGCGATGTCGCTGTCTGAATCGGTTCCAATACATCCCAGCCGGATGCGAGTTCACGCGCTACCGGAGCCATCTCTCCGCCTGCACCTGGACCGCCGTGAACGACGGCTACGTCAAAGGGCGCCTTTCCGTATGTTCTCAGGTTCTTCACACTGTTCTCGCCCTCGGAGCATCTTGTGCGCCGTGCCTATCGGTGGAACTCGCCCGCCCGGCGGTGCTACGTACACGCGGCTTCCTCGATGAGCCGCACTGCGACGGTCACGCCGTCCGGTTCCTCGCGGATCTGCCGGCCTAGCTCGGCGGCCTTTTCGCGCATCTGGTCGTCGCCCACCGCCTGGGTGATGGCCTCCACCAGGCGCTCCGTCGTGAGCTTGGCGCGGGGAACAGGCTCCGGGCCGGCGCCCAACTCGTGGACGCGCTTTGCCCACAGGTGCTGGTCGATGATGTGCGGCACGACGATGGCCGGTACGCCCGCGCGCAACGCCGAGCCGGTGGTACCAAAGCCACCGTGGTGGACCACGGCGCGCACCTGGTCGAAGAGCCAGGTGTGGGGCATCGGCCCGGCATGATAAACGGTCTCCGGCAGGTCGGCGTCGGCCAGGATCTCGTGCCATCCTTGCACGATGGCGCGCACGCCCGCCTGCTGTATCGCCTCGAGGGTCAGGCCGGCCGCTTCGCGCGTCTGCTCCCCCGCTAGGCTCATCGCGCCGAGGCTGACAGCTATGGGCCGGTCGCCTGCTTCTAAAAATGCCTGTATATCCTGCGGCGGGGTCCACACCTCTGGCTGTTGGGCGATCCAGTAGCCGGTGACGTGGTTGTGCGGCTCCCATCTTGGATCGGGTGGCGACACGTGCGGGCTGATCGGCACCAGCGTCAGCCGCTCCGACAACACGCCGCTCATTCCCTCCACTGGCGGCACGCCCACGCCTCTGCGGAAGCGGTTCAGCGGGGCCATCATCAGCGCCCCAAGGATGGGCCATACGATGCGCGAGACCAGAGACGGTGATGGGTCTGGCACAGGAATGCGGTCGGGCTGCAGCGTCACGCTCACCCACGGCAGGCCGAGCTTGACAGCCTCCGCCGCCCCAGCGGCGGCGTCAGTTGTCACCACCACGTCTGCGTCCCGGCACAGCTTCAGGATGTCTGGATAGGCTTCCTTGACGAGTCTAAACCCGAGCTGCATGATGCGCATAAACCCCAGCCACCAGTTCTTCCCGGCCCTTGTCCAGATCCTGGCACCTTCCAGCCCCATGTCCACCGGCGGGCCGACCGGCGCGCACTCTACCTCGTAGCTAGTCACCAAACCGCACATCGTGGGATTGGCTGCCAGGATGGCCTGGTGGCCGGCGCGTTGCAGCCCCTGGCACAGAGCGACGTAGGGTTGCACGTCGCCTCGGGAACCGATAGCGGGAACAACTATTCTCAATGCTTCACTCCTTTTAGTGCAATGCTATTTGAACCAGGCCCCGCCGTTGATCTCGGTGACCTCGCCGGTGATAAAGCCAGCGAGGTCCGAGACGAGGAACAGCACTGTCCCGGCGACGTCGTCGGGCACGCCGCCGCGCCTGAGGGGAATGGTGGCAATGGCTGCCTGCCTGCCCTCCTCGGTGTTAAAGGTGTCGTGAAACGGCGTTTCAAGGATCAGGCCCGGGGCCACCGCGTTGACCGTGATGCCCCGGGGGGGCAGTTCCTTCGCAAGGCCACGGGTGAGGCCGAGCAGGCCCGCCTTGGCTGCCCCATAGGCTACTGCGCCAGGACCTCCACCGTTGCGCGCCGCCAGCGAGGACATGTTCACGATGCGGCCCCAGCCGGTATACATATAGGGCAGCGCCGCCCTGGTACAGTAAAAGGCGCTGCTCAAGTTCACGTTGATCACCCTGTGCCAGTGCTCGTCGCTCATCTCGGCCACAGGCACGCGACCTACCAGGTGCCCGGCGTTGTTGATCAGGATGTCGATGTGGCCGTCCAGCGCCCTGGCCAGCTCCGGCACAACCCGGTTGACCTCCCCGCTGTCGGTCGCGTCCATCCGCAATGCCAGCGACTTGCGGCCGAGCGCGCGGATCGCAGTGACCGTCTGCTCGCCAGGGTTGGAAAAGTACGTCAGCATCACGTCTGCGCCTGCTTGCGCCAGAGCCAGAGCGATTGCCCGGCCGATGCCGGTGTTGCCTCCAGTAACCAGCGCAGTTTTACCTGTCAGACTGATATTCATCGTCGTTCCCTTTCATCTTGATAGGGCGGTCCAACGGTTTGCGCTTCAGCCGCCCGCACCAGGGTTTGCAGAACCTGCCGTACCAATGACAATCATTGCTGAAACGGACTGTCGATACAACAAAGCGCCGAAGGCATGAGTCGGCTCCGGCGAGTGGTTGGCCTGCTGCATCATTTCTTTGATGCTAATGACAATACGGCATCTGCTAACTGGTCAGGAGCAACCTGAAAGCGCTCAAATTCGTGGAGGTTCTTATCGGTTACTCCGATTTGGTACTCAATACCCCCTCTATGCTGATGGCTCAAATACTTGCTCGTCTTGACATCCTCGTTTGACATAACCCAGTAGGCTATTTGGTCAACCCATACGCCTGTGAGTATGAAGGTGTCGCAGACATCAAGCTTCAACTGCTGGAAATTCATCCAGAACGGATCATCGCTTCCATATCTTAACGCTTTGGAGACAAGGCTGCCTTGTTTCTTGGTGTGTGTCGCCCGCGAGGATTTGACTTCGACCTTTACTCCCTCAATCCAGAGATCATACTCCCCATCATATTCTGGATCAAGCGACTGGTCTGGTTTCCGGAATCTGGGATCCAAGTCCATAATGTGCTTCTCGCCCCAGACTTGACCAAAGACTCGTGGAGCCAAACTGAACAGGTCTAGGTATCGGTTAGCGGAAACATAGTTATCGCGCAGTTTCTCATAGTCCTTGAAGGATATTACGTCTCTATCTCTGAGAAACATCAGAATAAACTCATACTCGCTGAAGGGAAAAACGGATACCAGTCCTTGAAGGCGAGCTTCCAAAACGCCACGTTCTTCTGGTGCGAGAGAGGAACTGAGCTGATTTAGATATTGTCCTAGTTTTTGAAGGTCCATCGTTGCCCGCTCTCAATCTATCCTTCACCTATCTCTGGAAATGGAGAGTGCCATTGCCAACCTGTCTTTCCAGTTCTTCGATAATTTTCCAATCTTCGAATCGTTATTTCTGCAAAGACCGGATCAATGTCAAAGGTGTATACCCTTCGCCCTAGTCTTTCCCCTGCCATCAGCGTTGTGCCCGAATGGGCAAAGAAATCAACAACCAAATCACCCGCTATGCTACCAGACTCAATAATCCTTTCTATTGCCTTGATAGGCTTTTGAGCATAACATCCGGAAACGTTCTCCTCCATTCGGTAGAAAACCTGCTGAATGTCAAACCAGACATTACCTGGCCGTATTGTGTCTGACTTGCTTCTTTCAAGGTTCTCTGTTAGTTTGCCATTTACCTTCTTGTAGTATCCTTTCACGACCTTGGGAATGTCCGTGTATACAACAGAGAAGTTTGGTTCTCCTTGCACATAGTACAATAGTTCCTGTCTCACCCACATCCAGTTCTTCTGAGTTCCATAACCTCTTTGGTTCCTCATAGTGATGAGGTTTCGGGGTCTCAGTTGTTCAAAATCACGCATCACTATCATAAAGTCTGGTAAAGGCTGAAAATCATCTCTGTAGTCGGTCCCCATCCAGACGTAGAAGTGAGCATCGGGTGCCAGCACTGCTATTGTATTGCTTACCCACCTCTTTGAGAAATCCAAATAAGTCTCTAGGCTGGTCTTTGATAAATTCCGTGTGTTTGCGTTCCCAACCTTAACATTGTAAGGTGGATCGTTTATCATTAGAGGTGATTTTTCACCTCTCATTATGCTTTTAGCGTCATCAAGCTTTGTAGCATCGAGTACTCCTACTCTATGCCCGCTAACAGAATCTTCCCAGATTTCTCCGTAAGCAAGCCTGCATAGAGGAAGTATGCTCCCTCTAGTCTCCTGGTCAAGGTCTAGTCTCTTGACCTGTTCACGAGTCCGCCTTGGAGACTTTCGGGGTGTCTTTTTTCGAACGTCTGTGTTCGTGAATAGTGAGAGTTGTTGATCCATTCTCATCTCCCTGGAGCAAAAACGCGGTATTATCAAGCTGTACCGCTATTATACACCGAATCTGTTCCGGTGGGCAGCAGGCTAACGGGCGCGTGAGCTGAGCCGCTCGTCCCAGACAGACCCAGATCTGTCCCGCCAGGTAAAGGACTCTTCGATCACCGCATGCCCCCACAACCCCATCGCCTGCGCGGAAGGCAAGATGAATGTTGGCAGAACCAGGTTTTGATAGATAATGAGCGGAATGAAGAGCAGGAGGCCCATCCGCCTCATTCAACTCAGGCAAATGCTTGCGGATCGATGTCGACGGCGGTGATCTGATTCAACGCCAAGATCAGCATCTCTTTGAGCGAGTAATGCTCAAGCAGCGTGTGTGAAATCTGGTCTTCCAGGATGAGCGAGACGAACCCATGCACCAGCCCCCACACACTGACAGCCACGAGATCAGGCGGTCCCTCGTTCAGGATACCCGCTCTCTGTCCTGCCTCGACGAGTTCTACGACCAGTCCAAAGCTCTTGTGAGAGATTTCAACAAAGGCGGGATAGTCCTTTTCTTTCTCGACCACGCCGGAGAGGGTGATTTTGAAATGGTCGGGGTCGGTGAGTGCAAACTCGACGTAAGCCCACGCCGCTTCGACAAACTGCCGCAACGGGTCCCCCTGATGACGCTGGACGGCGTCGTACACTTTGTCGTAAAGCTTCTCATACCCTGCGGTGGAAATGGCAGCGACCAGTGCTTGTTTGTCTGTGAAGTGGGCATAGGGGGCTGCGTGGCTGACCCCTGCCTTTCGTGCGACTTTGCGCAGGCTCAGTCCATTCACGCCCTCCCTGGAAAGAATCTCGATTCCGGCCTGGATCAAAGCGTTTTTGAGATCGCCGTGATGATACGAGTTTTTTCTGGACACAGCAGCCTCTCCAAGTCTGAACTTGACACTGTAAAGATTGTAGCGTATAATCTTTACAGTGTCAAGTTATGGATCCAGCAACCTCTGGCGAACAATGGGAGGATCATGTGGGACAGTTTGACACATTCAAGCGGCGAGTAGTGGACACGGCCCGGCTGCTGATCGAAAAAGACTATTTCAAAGGCACGGCTGGAAACCTGTCGGTGCGGGCGGAAGGACACCAGGCCTTTGCCATCACCCCCTCAAACTATGATTACACCCAGATGTCGCCCGATGACGTGTGCGTGCTGGATTGGAAGATGAACGTCCTGGAAGGAACCATGAAACCCTCCATCGAGAGCGGCATGCACGCGGCGGTATACCAGACTCGGGCAGACGCGAACGCCGTGATCCACTCCCACCAGGTTTATGCCAGCACCTTGGCGCTCATCGACGCGCCCATCCCGCCGCTCTTTGACGAGCAAGTGCGCTTCTTGGGCCGATCTGTGGACATCATCTCGTACGCACCCTCGGGAACGGCCTTTCTCAAGCGCAACGTCAAATCCAGGCTTCGCAACGGACACAATGCCTACATTCTGCAAAATCACGGTGTCCTCGTCCTGGGCCCAAGCGCCGAGCGAGCAGTGCATAACCTGGAACTGTTGGAAAAATGCGCCCTGGCGTACCTCCTGGCGCTGTGCACCGGGCGCAAAGTGACCCGCATCCCGCTGGCTATACGGGAAATCGCCTTCGCGAAACTGCGCCAGGACGAAAAAAAGTTTGCCAAGAACAGCTCGTCATTCCGAGCGTAGCGAGGAATCTCGCCGTCGTTCAATGAGGAATCGCTTGCTTGACAGGAGCGAGATTCTTCGTCGCTGCGCTCCTCAGAATGACGCGTGATCAACCTGATACTATCTGGAGGTCGCCATGTCTGAAACCCAAACTCAGCAATACGCCATCTCAGAGTGGCACGATACCGACGAGATTTACGCTCGGCTGCGAGACCTCGTCAGCCAGCCGATCCGCCCCATTCGGCGCGAGAGAATGAAGGCGTTCTTGGAATACTTTGAAACCAGGTGCGCCAAATCCAAGGCGTTGACCGACGAAGCAAAAAAGGTCATTCCCGGCGGGGTGCAGCATAACCTGGCCTTCAACTACCCCTTTCCGCTGGCAGTCGAGAGGGTGGATGGGGCCTACATGTGGGATGTGGACGGCAACCAGTATATCGATTTCCTGCAGGCCGGTGGTCCGACCGTGCTGGGCAGCAATTACGCGCCGGTGCGGGACAAAGTAATCGAGCTTTTGCAGAGCTCAGGGCCGGTGACCGGCCTGTTCCACGAGTACGAGTTAAAGCTGGCGCAGTTGATCAACCGTTTCATGCCGTCCGTCGAGATGTTCCGTATGCTCGGCTCGGGCACCGAGGCCGTGATGGCTGCCATTCGTGCGGCGCGGGCGTTCACCGGCAAGAAAAAGGTGATCAAGGCCGGCGGGGCCTATCACGGATGGAGCGACCAGATGGTCTACGGACTCCATATTCCCGGCACCAGGCGTTTGGAAGCGACTGGCATCCCGCGCGGCGCCAGCCGTCACACACAAGAGTTCCATCCCAACGACCTGGGCCAACTGCGGCGACGGATGATGCTCAACCGCCTGCGCGGCGGTACGGCGGCGGTCATTGTCGAGCCGGTAGGGCCCGAAAGCGGGACGCGCCCCGTTCCCCGTGACTTTAATCAAAAGCTGCGCGAGTTGTGCGACGAGTTCGGCGCGCTGTTGATCTTTGACGAGGTCGTGACCGGGTTCCGCTTGGGGCTAGGCGGCGCGCAGGGCTATTTCGACGTCCGACCCGATTTGACCATCCTTGGCAAGTGCATTACCGGCGGGTACCCGATGGCTGGCGGCGTTGGCGGCCGGCGCGAGATTCTGGAACGCTTTGCGCCCGGCATTGGCGGCACGGGCGAGCGCGCCTACGTCGGCGGGACGCTCTCTGCCAACCCGATGAGCTGTGTGGCAGGCTATTACGCCCTGCTTGAAATGGAACGGTCCAACGCGCCGGTCATCGCCGGGCAGGCCGGGGATCGGCTGACCAGGGGCTTGCAGGAAATCATCGATTGCTATAAACTTCCGTTCGTGGCCTTCAACCAGGGCTCGATCGTGCACCTGGAGACCTCGGGCGTGATGCAGCTTGACTTAAAGAATCCGCTCAAGCTCATGCGCGAGATCAAATCGCGCAAGCACATGATAGAGGAAATGGGCGCCGCGTACATGGCGCAAGGCGTCGTCACCCTGGCGGGCAGCCGCATGTATACCAGTATAGCCGACACCGACGACGTGATTGACGAGGCGCTCGACCGCTTCGATGTGGTGCTATCCAGCGTGGAAGGAGTGTAGGATGCCATTCCGAACCGAAGATGTCATTCTCGCCGTGGGCCTTGGCACATCGGGCGCCAAAGTGGCACTGATCACCGCCCACGAAAGTACTCGGATGGGAGTCCGAACCTATCAACAAGTAACAAGGAGCAAGCCATGAGCGACAAAGGTTTCCGTCTGTATGCCTACCGGTGGGTAGTGCTGGCCGTGTTCATGTTCGTCAATCTGACCATCCAGATGTTGTGGATTGCGTATGCGCCCATTACTGGCCCGGCTGCACAGTTTTACGGTGTGACTGATCTACAGATTGGCCTGTTGGCGATGTCGTTTATGATCGCGTTTATCCCGCTTTCCATCCCGGTCTCATGGGCCATAGATACCTACGGCTTCCGTCTGACAGTCAGCATTGGGGCCGTGCTCATGGGGGTCTTTGGTGTGATGCGCGGGCTGGCAGGCGCAAACTACACGTTGGTGCTGTGGAGTACCATCGGCATAGCCGTTGCACAGCCCTTCCTGCTCAACGCCTGGACAAAGGTCCCCGCCCAGTGGTTTGCTATCGAGGAGCGCGCGACCGCTGTGGGGTTGGTGATCCTCGCGAATCTCGTCGGCGCAGCACTGGGCATGGTGCTCACGCCCATTCTTATCGAGACGATGCCGATCCCCGCCGTGCAGTTGATTTACGGTGGGTTGGCGGCGGTTTCCACCCTTCTATTTGTCGTTTTTGCCCGCGAGAAACCCCCCACACCGCCCTGCCCACCCGGCATGGAAGTACGCGCCTTGGTGCTCGACGGCCTGAAACATGCGTTCACCGTCAAGGCTTTTTGGCTTTACCTGCTTGTTTGGTTTATCGGGATGGGTATATTCAACGGCATCACCACCTGGGTGGAAAACATCATCCGCCCCCGTGGCTTTACGCCCACGAATGCCGGGACGCTCGGCGCCCTGATGCTGGTTGGCGGAATTCTGGGAGCAATCATCATCCCCCCGTTTTCCGACAAACAGCACAAGCGCCAGCGTTATCTTCTGCTTGGTACTACCCTGGCTGTCCCGGGCCTGATCGGGCTGACGTTTGCAACATCCTACTGGGTATTACTTCTCTCGGCGTTCAGCATGGGGTTTTTCCTTATCAGTACCAGCCCGATAGGGATGCAGTACGCCGCCGAAATCACTCACCCCACGCCGGAGGGCACATCGAGTGGGTTGATTCAACTCTTTGGGCAGGCCTCAGTTGTTTTTGTTTACATCATGGAGGCCATGAAGAGCAGCGATGAATCATTCACCCCGGCACTGTTACTGGCAATTGCACTTTTGGTGGTGAGTGCACTGGTCGTTACGCGGATGAGAGATCCTGTATTCGGACCAGGATAATCCGCACACTGTGATACATTTCCCATCTGGCCTTACGATCACGTCAGCAAGTGACCGAATTGCTGAAGTTGTCGTGCAAGACCGCTTGTTTCAACAGCGATAGTATCCTTCAGCAAGGGATACCAGACGATGATATCTCCGCTCGGATATTGAAGATCGGTGCGAATTTGCCCACCCAGTTTCTCGTGCAACCGAATGACGGGGGCATAGTTCGGGTCAGCCAGAGATACAACCCCAATTGCCGGTAATCCATATTGGACAGACAGTTCCTGGGTTGCCCGTATCGCTTGCTTGACCAGAGCAGAGCCAAGACCAGAGCGACGATAAGGCTCTAACACGCCCAGCAAATCGATATCGGCGACCAGTCCATTTTGCCATTCACGGTAGAACACTTGCACCAGACCTGCAACTATGCTGCCTATCCGACCGATGAATATCTGCAATTCGTGCCGGCCATTCTGATGACGTAGACGGGTCAGGAGTGTTTGGAAGCGCGGTGGGGCATACTCTGGAAATATCTCAATCAGCCAGTTGTTCATTCCCGCCAAGCGCGGGGAATCAACGCTTGAGACTTCTTCTATTACGTATTGGGAACTCTGCTCTGCCAAGACTCACTCCACTGCTTGGATGGTACACCAGAATCGGCGTATCCTCCCCTTCGGCTTCGCTCAGGGCAGGCCGCGGGCCGGGTAGCCGGGCAGGTCAGGGTACTGGCAGACAGCCCTCTCGGTGATTAACCGGACGCGATCCTCGCTGGTCCTACGCAGTCCTCCCTGCTCTCATACTCTGTAGACGTTCTAATGCCTCGCTGTACTTGGCGTCCTTCTGCGCCCACTCGTTGAGCCGCTCGCACACAAAGTCATCACACTCGTAGTAGAACGCTTGAAACTGCTGCTGATCAATGGTATAGCGAAGGCAATCCATGCCAAAATACCTGGCCTGATTGCTGAACGTGAGCCCTGCTTTCTCAAGAACTCTCTGAGACGCTGTGTTGTCAGGGTGCGACAAACCGACAATGAGATCTAGATTATGGTTCCGAAACCCATCCTCAACGCACCATTTCGCTGCTTCAGTCGCCAACCCGCTTCCCCAGTAGGCTTTATCGAGCAGATAGAGAACTTCAACCTCCTGCGTGTCGTCAAGGTTCTGCAGGCCGCACCACCCGATCAGCCGCTTCGTGTCTTGATGCTCCAGCGCAAACCAACCAAAGCCGTGCTCGGTCCAATGCTTCTGTTGGCTATCCATCCACTTCTGGACCTTGTCGAGCGGCCAGGGATCTGTTCTGGGAAAGTACTGAAGGACTCCAGGAACACTCAGGATGGTATGCAGGGGCTCAAGGTCATCTGGCGTGAATCCCCTCAGAACCAGGCGAGCTGTGTGTTTGACGGGAATAACCATGCAGCCTCCCTTATCCTCCCGAGTCAATCCACATCCACTGGAGCTTTGCAGTGACGACACTGCCTGGCTCCTCGAAACAATTTCTGTCCACATTCAGGACATCTATATCGTTTCTCTTCAGCAAGAATCAATTGTTCTGTTCCGTGGGTCCGCCAGTACGGGATCGCCCGCAAAATGACCTTTTTCCCCAAGGGTAGTGGAAACTCGTCAACAAGAGAACACGGGAAACCAGCACATTCGTGACATCCCTCAAGTCCCTTCTGTTGCGTACACTCTCGAATTGAGCACTCCTGGCAGAACACGGACCTTCTTGTCGACAGACATCCATCACATAGCAACTCATCAGCGGTCGCAGCAGCTATTTCCGGGAAACGTCGCTTATAGATGCTCACGAGTCGTTGCAGAAACGTGCGATCGTCTTCCTGCGTCGCATGATAGATCCTACATACGCCACAATACAGTCCACATGGAGCAATGTGCTCAGGATGGGTTTCCATCATCAGTCTCCTTCTCCTGCTCTCTGAAGGTATCCTACTTTTCGTTCGAAAGGTTACAACACTTGACATTCTCCCAACTCTATAGTACAATACTCAAAGAACTTTGGAATACAAAGTACACTACAAGAACAAGAACTTTTTTTCACAGGAGGCGAATCATGTCACAGAGAATCAGCTTAAAAGAGGCAGAAAGAAAAGTCTTCAAATCCACTTTCCAAGATGGCCTGTGGGATATCTTCATCGGTTGTATCATCCTAGAATTCGCTATCGCCCCTTTCCTCAGTCGCAGTCTGGGAGACTTTTGGAGCTCGGCAGTGTTCCTCCCCTTCTGGGCGGTGATCTTTCTTGCCATTTGGTTGGTCAGGAAGTACGTGGTCACGCCCCGAGTTGGCATGGTGGAATTCGGATCGTGGCGTAAAACCAGATTGATCAAATTCAATGTTGTGATGCTCGTAGTGTGCCTTATTGCGCTCATCCTGGGCATCCTCTCAGTGTTGAGCTTTGCTGCCGTGCCGGGCTGGATACACATAGCTCGTTTCTCGCTGATCATCCTGGTCGTGTTCAGTGTCGCGGCGTACTTCCTGAATTTCACCCGCCTGCACCTCTACGGCGTGCTGATTGCTCTTTCACCGCTAGTCGGCGAGTGGTTGTACGTGTATATAAAAGTCCCACACCACGGTTTCCCGATAACCTTTGGGATCACCGCAGGGATCACCATCCTGGTTGGGCTGGTCAAGTTCATCCATCTTTTGCGTGACTACCCCATTCCTACCGAGGAATAACCCTCAGAGGGGACATACTATGGCTGAACGACAGGTTAACCAGGCAGGAATAAGTTCGCTGGTGCATATCGACCAAACCATCCACGCTCCCGCCCGACTCACTGTGCTGACCTATCTCTATGTGGTCGAGAGCGCCGACTTTGTTTTTCTGAAGAACATGACCAGGCTGACGTGGGGCAACCTGTCCACGCATTTGAGTAAGCTGGAAGAGGCGGACTATGTGACAATCGAAAAGGAGTTCAAAGGGAAAAAGCCCCATACGATGATCCGTCTCACTGACAAGGGCCGGGCTGCCTTCCGGGAGTACAAGCAAAACATGCAAAAAGTCCTGGACGACCTGCCCGATTGACACACACGCAGGGTGAAGCAAAACAACCTTGGCAAGTAGCAAGTCGCTTTCTCTCGACCGGGCATCTAATGATGAAGCTTACCCGCCTGCGGATTTGCACCGATACTCCCTGTACAGGACAGCTCACAATGACAAAGCTACCTTCGAATTCGCCGCGCGATTAGCAGGTCGGGTGCCGGCGCGGCTTAGCTGGCTTGATTCTTCGCAACAGCCATCATCCTCAATCCGTTGGCTCCGGCATCTGTTCGAGCCACTCTTCCATCAAATCCCCCAGACGCCAATACGATCTGGGTCAATCCTGGGATGGTTCTTCAGCAGTTCGTTGGAAATGCGTACTCATCGTAGTCGCATACCGGCCTGTATCCAATCTTTTGGTAAACCCGACTGGCTGTCGCGTTCGCCAGGTCCACGAACAGCGCGCAGAACTCCCAGCCTGACTCAAGAAGCATCCGGCTCAGCTCACCAACACAGGCCGTGGCATATCCCCTTCGCCTCAGTTCCGGCGGCGTATACACCAGGCCCACACTGATCCCCTTTCTCGTCGGCCGGGTCTTCATAGCCACAGAAACCGGCTGCTCATCTTCCCACAAGTAGATGTCTCCTTCCGCGATCCGAAACCTCGCCCCTCGATCTGCCTCCGCTTGATCCGCCTCCCCAAAGATCTCCAGGTAGAACCCATACCACCACCGGGCCACCAACTCGACATCTGCCTCTGTTGCCAGTCTCAACCTCCCACGCCCTGGCACCGGGCCTATCACTTCCCGCAGCTCGTGCACCCTCAGCCGCTGTTCAAGGCCATATCCCCTTTCAGCGATCTCTCCCCACTTCTCCGCAACCCCCTTTGCGGCCTCGCTTGGCCCCAGCACCCCAGGGACCCTCCAGGCTTCACTGATGAGGTCTTTAACCAGCATCCTCGCTCCGCCATCGAGGTCACCCTGATGACCGTACACGACCAACTTGTGGGGCGGAGTCATCATTGCTGCAAGTACTAGTCCATCCTCATCCTCAACCGTTTTCAGACACGGGGTTGCTTTGACCTGTTCTGAATGACGCACAATGCGCCCACAAACGCCCAGCATCAGGCCGTTGGCAGCCTCATTCGACTCGAGTGCTACTCGCGTGTTGCTCAGGAAAGTCTCTGCGTCGATGTAGGTCCTTACTTTCATTTCACTAGCATCAGCTTTTGCTCAGAGAATGGGTTTTGGATACGGACGCCAGCTTCCGAAATCTCAGCGAGTTTCATTCTTGCTCCTGTTTGCTTCGCTTGTCACCATCAAGCTGTCTCTTGTATTCTAAAAGCAGTGTACGATTCCATACTTGAGCTTCAATGTAATGGGGCAGGGAGTCAGGGGTATTGGTTTCCCATCCTTCCTCAGGTAGCCCCTTAATCTCGACTATTGAGAGAATCTCGGACAGAGTAAACACCTTACCGTGATAATCAGGCTGATAATACTCAATGGGCTTGTCTCTGCCAAACCAATGGGAGATCATACTATCCGGATAAGTAAAACTGACGTCACATTCCCTGAAAATCGAAAGAGGGATTTCCATTTCCACGGTAGTAGCAAGTGTAGCCGCATCAACCATTCTATCTGCCCACTTTGATCTCCCAAGCATCATGTATATCGGATAGGGCTCCTGAGGATCACCACCCTTGGCGATGAACTCTTTATGCAGCCACTGTTCGGTCTGCCTTCGGTCCTGCAGAT
>Ga0307377_10000654_pt1 | contig 45349 bp, 72 predicted proteins | sample TR3MG_FD_202535 | JGI IMG/M metagenome (GOLD analysis project Ga0307377, IMG submission 202535) | Soil microbial communities from Risofladan, Vaasa, Finland - TR-3 | ecosystem: Environmental > Terrestrial > Soil > Coastal area > Acid sulfate soil | place: Finland: Risofladan, Vaasa | collected...
TAGGTTAGGACATAGGTTTATACAAGTTTCCTATGTCAGTTAATATCGAGAGCGAGAGGATGCGAGGCGTCCTCTCACTCATTCACCACTATTCACCACTTTCTGCCTTTTCTGGATGTTTCTGGTCATAATAGTTACATTTTAATGTTACGATTAAGTCTTCTAGATTAGTGGTCATATTATAAGCGATTCCTTCTTCACTCGCTATTGCGTCTATTAACTCAATAGTCTCACTAAGTTTTTCTATTTTTTCTTCAATTGTCATAATACTTTAGTTTTAATTAATTTTTCTAATTTCATAAGTAATTTTGGGATTTCTATTTTCTCTCTTTCCCATTTTAACCATTGTAAAACATCTTTGTAATTTTTCTCCGAGATCCTTTGCATCCATTTCTTGTGAAAATAATCTAAACACCTTAGTTTTTTGCAAGTTTTTTCTGTAATTGCGATATTTTCTTGAATACTCACTAAAATTATCATTAAAATAATCTCCTATCCAGAGACGAGCTCTATTTAGGACGTAACAAGCGAGTGTGAATGGATATACCATTGATCCTAAATGCAGAATCTGAGCCCCTAAAGGTATTTCTAGATCGTGTTTTTGATCCTGATAAATCATTCCACAGCTAAAAGTAACAATCATACAAAAGTAAAAATAAGACCAATCAATTATCGTTAGTATTTTGTTCTTCAATTATTTTCCATCCTTTCAAGAAATTTAAATATAGATAATTTCTCTTTTCTCGTTCCAAGTATTTCTTTAATCTTCATACCCCAAATAATTTCTATAGATCTAATACAAAATGCAACTAATAATTTAGATAATATAATTTTGATCTTTTTCATATCTCGTAATAATAACCAAAGTAAATTAAAAATGCTATACAAAAGGCTATAGTTATACCTAATGCTAAAAGGAATAAAAATAAACATTTACCTATAAGATTAAAAAAGTCTTTTAGTTTCATTGTAGATATTCATAAATAATTACTGTATATTTTTCCTCTTTCTTAGTCTTTACTTTGTGCTGAAATGGTGTAAACCTCTTTACTACTTGAGGACTATCATCTTTTATCACTCCGGCCGTTTGTAATGCGTCTCCCACGAATTTAAAACTTGCACTGTAGTTATCCCAGTCTCTAAATGTTGTTCTGTATCCATGATATTCAATCTCTACTTCGTTGTGAAACTTCTCTTTTGTCTGCCCTAATATCATATAGTGTAACAGCTCTTTTCTTTCTTTCCATTTCATCCAGTTAGTTTTAGAGTTTTCAGACATGATAGTATTAAGACTTGGAAAAAGTTCTAACGTGCCTGACTTAACAGGAAACTCTAGCCTAACTTCCTTTCTGCTCCTTAGCTGGCTGTATGTTTTGTTGTTCTTTTTCATATTGTGTAATTATCTTTTGAGCATTCTCATAATATTCTCTATGATATTCTATTGTATTTAATGCTTGACAACAAAATGAATTTTTATTCGCTTTTAATGCATCTTCCATCGTCTTGAAAATAAAATCTTCATTAATTGGATTCTCGTCCTCAATTAATCCATTCATTGCATTAAGTATTCCATAGTTGATGTTAAGATTTCCTAATCTTTCAAAATCAATGTAGATTCCTCCTATAATAATTTTACGAAAGTGAGATTCTAGAGTTTTCTTTGTATCTAATCGGTTAGCATCCCCTCTCCATGTCCACACTTCATCTTCAATATTAAATTTAGTTTTCATTTCCATCTTGTGTTTTTGTAAAATAAGTTTTTAATGAATCTTTTAAGTCTTGTAAATCCTGCTCCGTAGCTGCTCTGCCTATACACTCGTAGACTTGATCTAGCTTTTCCTTGTAATGATCTAATCTTCCTTTCATAGCGTCGATTTTGTTTACTTTTTCTATTAGTTGATTTAATAGATTTCTTCCTGAGAGGAACTCTATGTTTCCTTTTTTTGTTATTCTTTGTATTACTAGATCGCAATCGTTTTCTAATTTGTCTATTTTTTCGCTCATCGTTTAAGAACATTTTTATTATAATAGCTAATAGGGTTATAAGGGGAAGGTTTGATATTATCCCCCTTTGAGAGGCTTTTAGATTTTCCGGTGACAGATGAGTCCTTTTTAGTATCTCTATCTGATCTATCACGTTGAATATATATTGATCGTCCATCCTTATTTATTTCTTTTTTACCTTCTACAATATCTCCTTTCGTTGTTTTAATTTGGATAGTATCAGGATATACTACCTTTTCTGCCTTTTCAAATATTGGTTTAATAGATGCATGATGAATTTTACCATTAATATCAATAGGTAAACTTTCTGGTAGATGAATAGCTAATCTAATAGGCAATTTATCATTTGAAAATTGAAATGCTTGGTTAAAGAGAACATTATTTAGCATTATAATACCTGGTTTGCTAACTTCAGGATTAAGGGAAGCAATTCCCCAATGTTCAGGTGTTATGTTTACTTCAAAAGTTTTCATAATGATTATTTGTAATTGGTGCAGTCCAGATCCATTCTATATGATAGCCTTTCGACTATCTAGCAATCTCTCCGGGCTGCCCCAATTACAAACAATTGTGTGGGAGAGGAGGCTGTCCAGCTCCCCCTCCCTATTAACTTATGAGTTTTGTGATTGTTGATCAACATTACCCATAATACCCTACACTACTGCTATTAACCTTTTCATTGCTATTTCTAATTTCCAAAGGTTAAACATGTCTCCACTACTATCATACTTTAGCATTTCGTGTTCTATACTTGCTCTCTCTTTTATTTCGTCTTTAGTTAGATTATAATCTCTAACCTCTACTGCTGTCCAATACAGCATGCATCCAGGGATGCTCATTAGTTGTTCCATCGTTCTCATAGCATTCCTCCTCTACCTGCAAGGTCCAAAACGATTGATTTCTTGTTGAATTTACCTTTTCTAATAACTGAAATTGTTTGACCTTGGGATCTCTTTGCTGCTTCTTTAACGGTCATTAAGGGAGTTGTCTCTTTGAAAAACCTTTTCAGACTGCAGATTTGTGGTTTCATAAGTAAGTTAAGTTAAGTAAGTTATGATTCTATTGTATCACGTACCTATAAGATTGTCAAGGATCTACATAAAAGAAAGGGGGCTTCCCCCCCTTCTATAACTTACTTAAAGCCACACTAGGGTGGACTTTGAGTCTATACATTATACGCAAATACTAAATAAAATGATACACTAAAAGAGACAAGGGCTAGTATTGTCATCCAGTACCAGTTAGTCCAGAGTCCTTTTAGTTTTGATTTAGCTTTATGTTTAAATCTTTTTTTTCTCTCTGCTCTAACATTAGGTTCTCCTTTGCCTCTAAGTCTTTTACCACAAATAGAGCAAAATACAGCAGTGTGGAATTCTTCGCAACACTTCTTACTTCCTTTAGGTATTTTCCCCCTAATTTTCATTTTCCTTTATCAGGGTTTCGATTAAATTATTTACGAGTTCGGATACGCTACATGCGTAGATTTGAGCTATATCTTTAACCTTTGTTTGTGTATCTCTTTTAACTCTTATATGTATCCATCGGTCTCTTTTGTATTCAGGATCAATTGCTGCTGGCATATTCTTTATTCTAAACTAATTTATGTTGTGGTTTCTTGTTTGTGATCTTCTTAGCACTACTAATAGCTTCATCAGCGTCTTTTGTGAAATCATCCCCAAATACTTTATCTGCTATCTCTGCTGTAGATTCTTCTTTATCTTTCTCTAATCCCTCTATGAAAGGATCTTTTCTAGGATCTTTCTTAACTTCGTTTTGATGTCTGAATGCTTCTTTAATTTCTTCTTTATTTGGTAAATCTGACTTTTGTTCTTTAGGCATAACCATAACACTATTGTACCATTGATCTATCCTTCTATTTACGTATTCCTCTCCTTGTGGAGTTAGTGGCTTATATCCACTTATCTTTTTACCATTTTCCATTAGATTGAGATTTTTTGCTTCTACATAGATGAATGGGGCATCATACAAGAATCTGCCTATTCCTACCTGTACTGCACATCGTTTAAGGGCATCACTTACAGCATCCTTAAATGGCATTTTACTCATGCTAGGATTACCAACATCTTCGTGGGTATTACCGGTTAGACTTAGCTTACCTTTGATAACAACTTCTTGATAATCAACTTTCTCCCATTGAAAACTCCAGTCTTTATTATATTTTTTATCCAGTTCATCCATAACAGTTCGTGCATCAACATAAACAAGGAAATTGCATGCTTTAATGGTTTGATCTTGTGCTTTAATGGTTTGATCTTGGTTTTTAAAAGAGTTTCCAACTCTGTATTTAAGATCTTTTCTAGGTATCATAGTTTATATATTTAAGTAATTACATTGTATCACAAATGATGTTATTTGTTAATAGTAAATTTTCTGTTATAATATAAAATATTTTAAAACTATTAACATGGATTCAGATTTAGGTAGGCTTTTAATGAATGAACTAAAAGTTCTAAGGGCTTTGGTTGATAAACATGAACTACGATTCCAAAACCAAGACATTTCAAATAAACAATTACTACAGGAACTAGGACAACCAACAACAGAAGAAACTTCAGAAGAGGTTGTTTAGGGTTCTTTTTCACCTCTATCTGATGGGGGTGAGTGTTTACCCCAATTACTTGAATTACCGCCTCTAGGCTGTGTAGGAACTTCTATATAATCTAAGTAATCTTTTGGATGGCCTCCTGATTGTGGTACTATTGGTACTGAACTTGATTGTCTTTGTATTCTAGTTGATCTACCATCTTGTTCATATCCTTTTTTGCTCATATTATTTTTCTAAATTATTATCCAATCTTGTGGAAGTGCTATATTACTAGGAGGATTCTTTATCAGATCTTTTATCTTTTTTTCCCTAAATCCAGCTATTCCACATCCTATTTTAGTTAAGTAAAATATTTTGTCTTTATTTTTACTTGCAAATTTAAATAGATCTTCTAGTTGTTGTCGAATTTTTTTTAGAGGTAATCGTTTCATGTTATTATTCAGCGTAGCAATAGCATATGATTGACCTTGCAATCCTCTAGCTTGCCCTTCTATAGCACCAAATTTCTGTTTCGCTAATCTAGCAGCACCACCGGCATGGTTACCATTGTCGTTTGAACCGAATACAAATATTTCGTTATCATTAAGTTTTTCAATATTATTGTTAGTAATATGGATTTCGGGTAATGGTAGTTTTTCCATATAGTCATAAATTTTGGTTAATATAGATTGCCTAGCAGCAGCAGCATCAGTAGCAGCAGCAGCAGAAGCAGCATAAGCAGAAGCATCAGCAGCAGCATAAGCAGCAGCATGAGCAGCAGCATAAGCAGCAGCATAAGCAGCATAAGCAGCATCAGCAGCAGCAGAAGCAGCATAAGCAGCAGCATGAGCAGCAGCATGAGCAGCAGAAGCAGCATAAGCAGCAGCATGAGCAGCAGCATGAGCAGCAGCAGAAGCAGCAGCATAAGCAGCAGAAGCAGCATCAGCAGCAGCAGAAGCAGCATCAGCATCAGCAGCAGCAGAAGCAGCATCAGCAGCAGCATAAGCAGCAGAAGCAGCATCAGCAGCAGCAGCCTCAGCAGCAGCCTCAGCAGCGATATTCGAATTTTTTAAATATTTTTCAGCACTTTCTATGGCTCTTCGAGGTCTTTTGTCTTTTGGATGTTCATCCTCGAATATATGCAGAACTGATCTAGCAGCGAAAATTGCTGTTTTGACAGAGTTTTTTTTGCTCCATTTATAGCATTTTGTAATACGCATATATTCCCAAACTTCTTTATCCCCATCCACAATGCTTTTGCCTTTAACTTCTACTTCTGCTAGGAGAGAAGTCTTAACATAAGATAAAGCTTGTCCTATTCGCTGAGAACAATGAAACCCGTTTTTGCATAAATCCAAATCCCCCTCGGCTTGATACCATTTTCCAACTTCCCATTTTTGTTCTCCATGATAAGAAGTAAAATCTTTATTAATAAACTTATATCTTTTTTTCATTGTCATTATTTGTTTAAATTATTTAAAGCTTCTTTCGCCTCTTTTTCTGTTTTCCATATCCTATTTTCCTGTTCTCCAATTATCGTTAGGTGTCCTCGACATTTAGTAACAAATTCATAAGAAAGCGTCCCCCCTCTATTAACATGTATTTCTTCTACTGGTCTAAAAAGAAGAGAATATTTAGTCTTCCTCGTATTTAAGCAATTATAAATAAGGACATAATAATATTCACCTAACTTAAATTTGTTTTTGATTGTCATTATAAATTATTATATAAAGTATTAACTGCATTTCTCCAACTCTCTCTAGTGTTATATCCTGCATAAGAAATTTCATTAATATCCTTATCTGCATATTGTTTAGAAAATCCTTCTAACCATGTATTCCATCCTGCTTCAAAAGAACTCCAATCTTGATGTGCGGTAGTAATACCGCTATCTGTAATTCCCCAACCGTAACAATTGAATCTCCAACATACTTTTCCAAAACTAGACTCTTGTCCAAATATACTAACCATTATCCTATAATCCAATCCATATTCCTTGCTTGTATTATACATGTACTCAGACTTGTCTGCATATGGTGATTTAACACTCTGTAGATACTCTGTAAGATCTTGAATTTCCTTTTCTGACTCTGTATCTAATACTGTCTTACCTACATTGTCTGGGATTGTTTCAACTTCTTTTTCTTTCTTTGTAACTGTAATTGTTACCCTTTTGAACTGATAATCGCTAGCATCTACTCTTGGTGTCGATTTTGCTAACTCCTTAGATATAATTCCCAATGCTCCTATAGCAATTAATGTAATCCAAATGAATCTGTAGATGAAGTTTCCTGCTCTACTAATTCTAATTGCACTTCTTGTGCGTTTCAAAAACTCTGAATAGTAGATAGTTTTGGGTTTAGTTCTTTTCTTAGCTTGTTTTTTAGCAAATCTGCCAAGTGAATCTCGTTTGTAAGTTTTCATAATAATAAGTATTTAAGTAAGTTATAGTTCTATTGTATCACGTACTATCTAGTTTGTCAAGTGTTTTCTGTAGTGCCTCTAATGCTGTTTTATGATACTCTAATTCCTTTTTATGAGTTTCTATAGCTGCTTTAATATCAACCTCATTACGCATTAGAGATCTAAATTCTTCAAAATTTAGTTTTCTCTCATTCATAATTATCTCTATCATCTTTCGAATTAAAACTGGTCATAAAGTCTGATTCTTGTAGATCATAGAAATCTTGTTTAAAGTCTAGACTCTGTGCATCATCTGCCCACTTGTTCATAATGTAGAGTATAAAGTAATTATTACGGATATTACAAAAGCAATTCCCACAAGCACAACTGCTATTATTGGATCCACAAAAGTGAGAATTAACACAATAAGGAGAAAAAATAGAATTGCTGGTATTACGGCTTTCATGTTGTTTCTATGTTAAAGTATTTTTTAATTCCATCGAAGTATTTATTATCTGTAGAATAATAGTATTCACATGGATCTTTTAGCGAAAAATAGAAGACGAAGTATGGAGATTCTGTTTTTATTAGGAATTTCTCATCTAGATCTATTCCAGGCCGTCTATACTGTACTACCTTAACTATAGTCGGATCTATCCATTTATTATCATCTATCTGCAACATTCTACTCGGAAATGGACTCAATGTTATTTCCTGTTGGTAGAAGTTACCCTTATTGACCTTTTCGAATTCCGCTTTGTCCATGTTTTTTATGTCTTAATTAACTTAATTCTATTGTATCACATACCTTTGCATCTGTCAATATAGATGGTATAATACTATTGCAGGTGTGACAGAATTATTTTGTTTACGATCTTAAACATTATTATTTTTATACTACATACCTGCATAATTTAGAATTATAGATATGGATAATGCAATACTAAAATTTATATATGACTTATTTACGTCGGAGCTTGGTAGTGTTGTAGATATTCCAGACGAGCTAAATGCAGATGAAGTAGAAAGGATTATTGTTATCTTAGAAGACATGATATGAAGAACTGGCCAGATGAAGAAAAAGCAATAGGATGTGCAGTATTAGCATCTGCATTAGCTCTATTTTGTATTAGTTTAGTTATAATATCTTTTGCGTTATGAGAAAATACAACAGAACTCATAAGGGCGGTAGATGCAAACGAAGAGGACATTCTGGTTGGGGAAGAGTATTTTTTAGTGGATAAAGCTTACTAGATTAAGGTGTTTGTCGATAACACTATCTTGCTAGAAGTAAACTAGTTATTTTTAGTTAAGGCTGAATATATAAACCGAGAGACATCCGGGTGAGTAAGCAATCTAGTAAGCTATATATTTATTTTATTCGTATAATTAGTTTAATTATTGTTTGGATTATAACATGAAAACAAAACCTGAAGAACTTTTAAAATTGAATCATGACACAAAGCGAATTTATAAAACTTTATTGTAAAAACTCTGGCGTAACAGAAAAAGAACTAAACAAAAGAAAGCTATTTGCAATGCCATGTAAATGCGACAGCAAAGATTGCAAAGGATGGGCAATGGTATATAGCGATCAGTTACTAATACACTTAAAACTTTATTATTCAGACTATAAGGGAAGAAGATAAACTCAATTAGAGGAAGATTAGCCCCCTACCCTAGCGATATCACTCCCCTATTGAGTGATTATATATCAGAGTAGGGGTATTCCATAGTAGGGGAGGGGTTTAATGCTTTAATAGAGCCATTTATTTTATTCGTATAATTAGTTTGAAATACTTATCTTTGTTTAGCGGAATAGGGGGTTTTGAGCTTGGAATAAGCAGAATATTGCCAAATGCCAAGTGTATTGGATATAGTGAAGTTAACAAATACGCTATAGAGGTATATGTGAAACATTTTGATCATAAAAACTATGGAGATGCAACCAAAATTAATACAAGAGAACTTGAGGACTTTGACATGCTGGTCGGAGGATTTCCGTGCCAAGCTTTCAGTTTTGCTGGAAAAAGACAAGGATTTAAAGACACTAGAGGCACACTCTTTTTTGAAATTATACGGATTTGTAAAGATAAAAAACCTAGAATCATATTACTCGAAAATGTTAAAGGTTTACTTAGTCATGAAGATGGAAGAACTTTCCAGACAATACTTAGGAGTCTTGCCAATATTGGGTATAGAGTTGAATGGCAAGTACTTAATAGCAAGAACTTTGGAGTCCCGCAAAACAGGGAAAGAGTGTTCATTATCGGACATCTTAGAGGAGAAAGTACACAACAAATATTTCCTGTCACAGGTGACGCAGGACAAATTATTAAACAAAGTATAAGTAACACAAGTCAAGGCACTGGATTGTATGCAGTACTTACTCCAGACAGGTTAAATAAAAGACAAGATGGTCGGAGATTTAAAGAAAATGAAGAGCCGATGTTTACATTAACAGGACAGGATAGGCACGGAGTCTATGATGGATATAAAATTCGTAGATTAACTCCGATTGAATGTGAAAGACTACAGGGCTTTCCGGACAACTGGACAGAAGGACTTAGCGATACGCAAAGATATAAATGTCTTGGTAATGCTATTACAGTAAATGTTACCGAAGCAATTATTAAATTAATTTAATTTACATTTATTTTATTCGTATAATACAATGAAAAAAACACCAAGTTTGTTTAAAAGGGACTATGAAGGTACAAGATTAGCTTATAATGAAGTTGTGGAAGGATCAGAATGGGTTATTAAAGGGGAAGGCATTGCAACCCTCAAAATAGATGGTACTGCATGTATGGTTCAAAAAGGAAAGTTATATAAAAGATATGATCGAAAGTTAACCAAATCAGCATATAAACGCAAAAAAAGAAGTAACTTTGTTCCATCTGTAGATAATTTCAAACCTGCACCTGATGGTTGGAGACCATGCGAAAAACACCCAAATAAATATACAGGGCATTGGCCTGGTTGGTTACCTGTTGGAGATGAACCAGATAGTAAATATCATAGAGAAGCTTTTGCATATGAAAGACTATTAGATGGTACATATGAATTAGTTGGCCCATCAGTACAAGGAAACCTATATAATCTTAAAAAACATAGGTTATGGAAACATGGAGATAAGGTACTTGAAGATGTTCCTAGAAATTTTGAAGGATTAAAGGAATGGTTCAAAGATCGTCTGATTGAAGGTGTCGTATGGCATCATCACGATGGTAGAATGGTTAAAATCAAACGTCGAGACTTTGGATATGATTGGCCTATAAAAAATTAACTTATTGAGGGCCTTGTTAAAAAGGTAAGCAGTTATATTGAAGAAGATGACAAACCTGAATAAAAGTAGTATAATGGGGTTGAAGTATTTCATAGTACTCCAAGACTTAGGTCTTGTTTCTGTTTTGTGATATAATGTTAATGCAGAGAAAAAATAGTAGAAACATACCTAATTAGCTTTGGGCGAGCGAAAGGGGACAATTATCACTCTACTAGGCTAATAGTAGAGCAGACCCCGAATAGAAAATATGTTTCCTCTGCACCTATTCTCTTGACGACTCTTAGTCAGAGGTTTATAATACAATTAACTTTTTATCTTGGTGGATAGTACGAGATAACAGGTTAGGATTTTATATAATATTGCATTTATGAGGAAACTTTGTTATAATTTCAATGACCAAAAACTAAAACACGATACCTCATATCGTGTCATAAATGCAATACAAGGTCAACAGAATGGTCTCCTTATTATCCAAAATCAGGGGCCATTTCTTTTTGTACATTTTACAAAATGCCTCAACAAGTTTTATACATCTTGTTGGGGTTTTTTGTCGTATGTACGGCAACGTGTCTATATTTGAAAGAATATAGCCCGTTAGGAACCTCACGTGTCTCCGTGTCCAACCAGTCGGAAACTCAGCGACATTAAAAAAAAGAAGGACAACAGGCAACATCTGGACTCAGGGCGACGAGCATTAATGTCGACGTTTTGAATGGTGTGAAAAATGAGTAGGGTAGCCGGTAATTATAATGTTATTAACGGCCCTGCCTTCTGGCGTTTAAACTAAAACTAACATCGCCTAAGTGCGATTCACGACCAGTTTGATATAGAAATAACAGAATGTGCGAACTTAGAATCGAGCACCACATTTATAATGATAAGGGTTAGATCTCCTAACTCACCATACTGGATCTAGGGTTCAAAGCATATTCTATAAATAGAGCTAAAACATAATGGAAGTTAAATGGAAACATCAAGAAAGTTATTTAGATATAGATTATAACGATTACTTAAAGAGTGATCATTGGTTAAAACTGCGAAAAAAAATGCTAAGAAAACGAAAAAAGTGTCAAATCTGTGGATAACTATTTATTCTCTAATTTGGTTTTCAATTTCTCGTGTCCAACAATTATTTCCCATCTGGTAAATTTAGGACGATAAAAGAAAGATTGCCAAACAATAAAACCAATTAGGATAATTGCTACAATTGCACACAATAAAGCACAAGATATATATTTATCTTCTTCATTCATCATTTTCAAAAGTAAAAGGCTCGATATCTACTTCTTTATCTTTTTTGTATATATCATACTCATACTGTTTACCATCTTTATACCAAGATTCCTCTCCATCCGAGTCTTTGTAATGTATCTCATTTCCATTTTGATCATATTCCCTCCATTCTTCATCTCCATCCGAGTCTTTGTAATGCTTCACATTGCCATCCTTGTCGAATTCACACCAAGATTCAAAACCATCCGAGTCTTTGTAATGTATTTCATGTCCATTTTTATCGAATTCACGCCAAGCTTCATATCCATCGGAATTTTTGTAATGGATTAGATTGCCATGTTGATCATATTCCCTCCAATTTTCCTCTTCATCCGAGTTTTTGTAATGTATCCTATTGCCATTTTTATCGAATTCACGCCAATATTCAACTCCATACGAATTTTTGTAATGTTTATACTTTAAAATTCCGTCTTGAAAATATTCTTTTGTATACTTATCAATAATTTTTTCAGTTAGTTTCATGTTCATCATTTTCAAAAGTAAAAGGTTCTATATCTACTTTTTCATATTTTACTTCTCCATCTTTTCTTTGATAATTAGAAGATATTCTATGTCCACATTTACTACAATATTCATTTTCTATTTTGCAATCATCATCTTCATATTTAGTCTTTTTATTTTCATCCTCTAATAAGCAATCAATTAATTTAATAAAATCTTCAAGAAAGAATCGTCGCCCATCATAATCTAATCCCTCAGAATCCATGATATCGAAATCATTCTGAAACTCTTTTTTCAGCTCTCTGAGTTTATTTTTATTCATCGTTTTTCGGTAGTGCATTAAGTAATTTATCCGTGTATTCTTTTATAAACTTTGCTTTATCTTTTTTATATTTATCAGTAGAAAGATAGTACTTAAACGTATGATCCATTATTAGCTTTTTTTCCTTATTTTTATTCATCGTTATCATTATCAAAAGTAAAAGGCTCGATATCGACTGTTTCCCCTTCTTTATACCAATATTCACGTCCATCCGAGTCTTTGTAATGTATCACATTGCCATGTTGATCATATTCCCTCCAATATTCATATCCATACGAATCTTTGTAATGCTTCACATTGCCATCCTTGTCGAATTCGTACCAATTTTCAAAACCAACCGAATCTTTGTAATGTATCTCATTGCCCTTATCATCGTATTCCCTCCAATATTCAGATCCATTCGAATCTTTGTAATGGATTAGATTGCCATTTTTATCATATTCACACCAATATTCAACTCCATCCGAATTTTTGTAATGCTTTTCATTGCCCTTATCATCGTATTCCCTCCAATATTCAACTCCAACCGAGTCTTTGTAACGTATTTCATGTCCATTTTGATCGTATTCATACCAAGATTCAAAACCAACCGAGTTTTTGTAATGTATCCTATTGCCATTTTTATCATATTCATACCAATATTCCTCTCCATTCGAATCTTTAGAATGTATCCTATTGCCATTTTGATCGTATTCGTACCAATATTCCTCTCCATCCGAGTCTTTGTAATGTATCTTATTGCCATTTTTATCATATTCATACCAATATTCATATCCATCCGAATCTTTGTAATGCTTCACATTGCCATCCTTGTCGAATTCGTACCAATTTTCAAAACCAACCGAATCTTTGTAATGTATCAAATTGCCATCTTGATCATATTCCCTCCAATATTCCTCTCCATACGAATCTTTAGAATGTATCCTATTGCCATGTTGATCATATTCGTACCAATATTCCTCTCCATCCGAGTCTTTGTAATGTTTATACTTTAAAATACCGTCTTGAAAATATTCTTTTGTATACTTATCAATAATTTTCTCTGTTAGTTTCATGTTTAATAATTTGATAAATATAAGATCGAGAGACACCAAATTCTTGAGCGATTGATCTAATAGTTATTACATTCTCTCTAGAGGCTTGTGTTTCCTTAATCCTCTGAAGAATTTTCTGTTTTTTTGTCATCTAATAATGCATCAATTTTTTTAAAATGGATTATAAAATATATCTTTTTCATTCACAAAACCTGAGTTTTCAATAAAGTAAGTTGTTTCGTATGAATCTTTTATTAATTCCACATAGACTTTTAATATTTTATTTTCAAGCCATTTGTCTTTTACTTTGTATTCTACTGATTCACCTTCATTGAATAATGCTTTTGGTTTAGTTGTTGTTCTTGTGTCTCTTCTGTAGTTTTTCATTTTGTTTATCTGTTAAGTAAGTTATAATAATATAATAACACATACTTGACACTATGTCAAGTAAGTATAGATAATATATTGAACTATGGTCTCGAATGTAGTATAATATGCTTGAAGGTAGGATTTGACTCATGTTTAATAATATGTTACTATATTGTTATGAAAAAACTAGATCGAAAAACAGTTAAAGAATTTCAAACAAGTTACGACGATTTCAAACAAGCCTTTATTGAGCTTTATTTGGCTTATAAACCTGATGCTCAATTTAATGAGGATCAACTTTCATTTGCTCCGATTGGACTTAATGCACCATATGCATCTATAGAAGGCATTTTTAAAGATTTCAAGGCTAAAGTATTTGACAAAGAAGATGGAGAAGATGGATAAGAAACTATTTGATGCAACAGAAGATAGATGAAGCGTGATATTCTAACAACTAGGGAGTTAATGAGTGTGTTTGATAGATTAGGATACAAAGTAGATAAAGCAAACTTGTATGAACAAAGAAGAAATGACAGGTTAACACCAATTTATTTGTCATCCTCAAATGCATTATATAAAGTTATCGACATTGTGGATTACATTGTGGATAAGTTTGGTAATACAAAAGAAGATGTGTATAATGCAGTAAATGATGAACTGACAAATTCAAGAGTTGTTACTGAAGCTAGAATACGCAATATTAGAACTAAATAATTCGGGTCCGACATGAAAAAGCTCATTAAAAAGTTAAAACCCTGGAGTAGAAATAAAGCCTTTAGAAAGATAAGTTTATCCCGTGAGAAAGAGCTTTATGATTCATTAAAAAAACATGGACAAATTATGACCTTGTTAGTTGATGGACGTGACGGTGAAACTGTTTTAGGTGGTAACCATCAACTTAAAGCTATGAAGCAATTGGGGTTTAAAGAAGCCGAGGTTATAGTAAAGACACCCAAGAATGATAAGGAGGCTTTAGAGTTAGCACTTAAACACAATTCACATTACGCAACTTACGAAGTAGAAAACTTGATTGATTTAGTAGCAGATATAGATTTAGATGTATCAGATATCCACATATCCACAGAAGAATTGAATTTAGATAAATTGCTTAATGATAGGCAAGCAGAGGGTATAGAGGAGGATGATTTTGATAAGAATGTGGACAAGGTAGATCCAGTATCAAAGTTAGGTGATATTTTCGAATTAGGAGAGCATAGACTAATGTGTGGGGATAGTTCGAAGTTCGAAGAGGTTAAAAAGTTAATGGATGGTAATAAAGCTGAAATGATGTTTATTGATCCTCCATACAATGTACAATACACTTTTTGTGTTGATGAAGAGAGACGTAAGGACTGGGGGGAGATTAGAGGGGACAATTTGAGTGAGGAGGAACATAAAGAGTTCTTAATGAATACAACTGGTTATGCAGGACATTTTCTAGAAGTTGACTCTCCGATGTATGTGTGTTGCAATTGGCAATCTATACTTGCCTTTTTAAATATATACGAAATGCCTAATGCCTTTATCGTTTGGGATAAGGGAAGTATTGGATTAGGTGCTGGATATAGAAACCAACATGAATTTATTTTGTTTTATGGCACTCTTGATCATAACTCGGAATCTAACGTGTGGACGATTAAAAGGGATGTTACTTTCAAATATAACCATCCAACACAAAAGCCTATTGCTATTCCAGCGAGAGCAATTAAAAATCATAAAGCAAATGGAGTTATAGATCTATTTGGCGGTTCAGGTACTACACTGTTAGCATGTGAACAATTAGATAGAAAGTGTTACATGATGGAATTGGATCCGCACTATTGTGATGTGATAATCGCCAGATGGGAGAAGTTAACTAATAAAAAACATAAGAAACTATAATGAACGGAAGTAAAAAACCTTTAAAATATAATACACCTAAAAAGAGAAAAGATGTGCATAAAAAGTGGTGCGAGCATTTAGCAAGCGGTAAACCACAGGATTTGTTTCCTGAATGTGATGAAGAAACAATAAAGAAATATATACGTGAGTTTCCAGAGGATTGTCCGATTGATGACGTAAATAGAGCAAAAAGGATAGGCAAGCTTAAAATATATGAAATTGGTTTTGCTGGAACTGTCGGTAAATTGGTAGGATTTAATGCAAAGAGCTGGCAGTTTATCATGAATAATATGTTAGGATGGTCAGATAAAAGGGAGCAGGAATTATACGGTAAGGATGGTGCTCCACTAAGTATCAATATTGTAGATTATAAGAAGTAAAAAATGAATGAAAGAAATAAAGATAGAGTTTATGCATATGACCATAATGGTCGACTAACTAAAGTCAAAGGTATTACCTATGATTCTCATTATAATGTTCGCAAAGAGGAAACTACGAGAATTGAACCCTGTCCAGGAGATGTGGATAAGATGTGGATAACTTGTGATATAAAATGTTTTAGAGAATCAAATTTTATTTTTGGACGTATAAAACATAAAAAGGTCAATAAGAAAGTTTGGGAATCTAATCCCGAAAGAACAAAACAGATATATGTTGAAAGTTTTTTGGAGAAAGATCCTATGGAAGGAATAGATTTGCAAAAGTATATACATGGATTATAAGAAGTGAGCTCTTTGACAATACCATATAAATTCGAACCGAGAGATTATCAATTACCGTTTCTGCAAGAAATGCGTGAAGGAATCAAGAGAGCGGTTTTAGTGTGGCATAGACGAGCAGGCAAGGATAAAACTGTTTGGAATTTTTTAATCAAATGTGCAGTTAGTGAAATTGGAATATACTATTATATATTTCCAACTTATACACAGGGAAAGAAAATACTTTGGGATGGAATGGATAAAAAAAAATTTCCATTTTTAGGGCATATACCAGACGAATTAGTAGAGTCAAAAAATAGTCAGGAAATGAAGATCAAGCTAATTAATGGCTCTCTGATACAGGTAATTGGTAGTGATAATATAAACTCAATAGTAGGTACTAATCCTATTGGGTGTGTGTTCTCAGAGTACTCACTACAAGATCCACAAGCATGGGACTTTATAAGACCAATTTTGGCAGAAAACGAAGGATGGGCTGTGTTTGTGTTCACACCAAGAGGAGAGAATCATGCGTTTCAATTGTATCAATCGGCGGAGAGTTCGATAGATTGGTTTGCTCAAATATTAACAGTAGATGATACAACTGCAATACCAAAACACATTTTAGATAACGAATATGCAGAGATAATGAGCAAGGATGGACATGACTCATTGTATCAACAAGAGTACATGTGTTCATTTACAGCTCCAATACAGGGTGCATACTATGCAGCACAATTAAATGCAGCACAAGAAGAAGGAAGAATAACCAACGTTCCATACGATCCAGTAATAGGAGTTAGCACTTATTGGGATTTGGGGGTAAACGATTCAACAGCAATTTGGTTTGCTCAACATGTAGCACAAGAAATACATTTAATAGATTGTTACTCAAATTCAGGGGAAGGATTACCTCATTATGCTAAAGTTTTACAAAATAAGGGATACGTGTATAAGGAGCATATTTTCCCTCATGATTTAACAGGAAGAGAGGTGTCCACAGCTAGGAGTAGAGAGAGCGTAGTAATCAGTTTGAATTTAAGGCCTCTTAGAGTAATTCCTAAATTATCTATTGAGGATGGAATAGAAGCAACAAGGAATATATTACCAAAGTGTTGGTTTGATAAAGATAAATGTAAAGATGGCCTTAATGCTTTGAGAAGCTACCATAAAGAATGGGATGAGACAAATCGGATATATAAGAACAGACCATGTCATGATTGGAGTAGTCATTATGCAGATGCATTTAGAATGTTTGCACTTGGATCAAGAAGATCAGATGCAAATGTTAAAGTAAGAAGTTATAAAAAGAGAATAGTTTTGAACCCACTAACGGGATATTAAATAATTTAAATAGATACATATGACGATTGAAAGTAAATATAAACCGGGAGACAAGATATATCTATGGCTTGAAGAGTGTAGTGATATTCTCTCAACTAAAGAAGAAGACTTTTTTGACGAAAACCTTATTACGGGGATTGAGATAAGATTTGAGAAAGAAGACTTTGGTAAGAGTGAAATTTGTGAAAAAAGAGTGTTTTATAACATTGGTCGTGATATTGGAAAAGGTCATTGGGCGGGAGTATTTCCAAGTTCTCAATTATATCGTTCTCTAGAGGAAGGGATCGAGGTTAACAAAGAAAGAATCAGCGTTTTGTTAAAAGAATATGCCGCAGATCGTAAAAATCGATACGAGCTGGCAAAAGAAAAGTATTTTGCTTCAAAGAAAATCGGCAACGTGTCTATATTTGAAAGAATATGAAGATGAAAACTAAATATAAATATTTAATTAAATAAATAAAAATGTACAAAGTAAGAAATAAATCGATGGATTATATATTTGAGAAATATAAGATCAAATCTTTAGATGATCTATACTATATGGATAATGATATAGTAGAAGAGATTGTCTATATGCAAGATCCAGCCGATGAAGATAATCGATTGTTTAACTCTGAAAAGGTTAACTACGGTAAGGAAAGAAAAGAAAAAAAAGGTATGATGGATAAAGCAAAAACAGTTGAGAATCTAATTAGGTCAACAACTGTATCTATGTATATAGGTAATGGTTACTGGACTGCAAAACAGAGAAATTTAGGTAAAGACGCAGATTTTGAGAAACGGTTTAAAGATGCTAAAAGTGGAGATGAGATTTGCAAAGTGTTAGTTCCGCATAAACTGGCTATACTTGATTTAGGGCCTGGACAAGAGGCAGAGTTAGACATGACTAAGAGATACTATAATGAGGTGTTTTTAAACCATCCTATTTCTCATGTATTAGATGTAGAGAACTTAGACAAGCCAGCAAGTGAAGCAGACTTACCGGATTCAGACATAGATCTTAGTAGAATGGATAATAACGAATTAGAAGATTTATGTAGATTACATAACCTTGCAATCCTGGGAAAATCGAAAAAAAGTTTAATAAAAGATCTACAGGGAAGAGGTATTGGAGTTCCAATGAAAGAAGAAGAAAAGGAAGAGTTGCAAAAGGACTTGGATTTGGATACGATGAAATCAAGAATCAACTCCTTCGATTATAAAACGCTACAAAAGAAAGCAAAAGAATTCGGACTTCCACATATAGCTAAGACAAAAGAAGATCTTCGAAGTTTAATTTTAGATAAGTTAAGTTCCCATGGTAGCAAATGAACCCAAAATCGTAACTGATTATTCAGATAAAGAGCTATATAAGGCCTACCCAACAAAGTGGGCCACCGAAAAGGAGTTCAAAACGTATAATGCTATATATAATCGATTCAGCAGCATGCAAACATGGAGACAAACTAGTTGTCCGTGGTCGTCACCAGAAGGAGATTCAACTCCAAGTGCAACTACATCAGGTAGTGATTGGGCTGCAAGATGGAAACAAGATTATAAACTATGGTCAATGTGGAGAAGGATAGTTAACAATCAGTCCAATATTAAATCCGAGATGACGTTTACCGCAGTAGAAACAGCAGTATCGGAGTTTATGGAGAATGATCAAACGGTTACATTTCATCCAACAGAAGAAGATGATAGAGAGAAGATAATGGTTATTAGTCATATGTTTAGGCATTGGGAGAATGTTTCGGATGCAGCACTTGCAAAACAAACATCATTTAGGGAGAATACTATAACTGGTACTTCTTTTATGTATCAGACTTTTATTCGAAAAGTAAGAAATATCGAAACTATATTATCGGGAGCAGATTCAGAAAAAGAAGTAGAAAATATTAGAAAAGGTGGAGATGATAAGTCAAAAGAGAATTTGGAAAAAAGACTAAAATCTAAAAAGCCTTTAACAAAGAAAGAACAGATAGTAGAGTATGATGATGTAGCTACAATACCAGTATCCATATTCGAAGTATATGTAGATCCTAGTGCAAGATGTCTTAGAGGGTCAAGTCATGAAGCAACAGACTTAGTATGGAGAACTTCGATGTCCGTACAACAGGCAAGAGCTTTCTTTAGAGGTAATAGTGATCCCTTTGTGAAGAAGGATAATGTAGGTAAAATTAAATCTGGAAAAGAGGCCCAAGGAGCATATGGTGATAAAAAGAATCCAGTATATATTTATCCAGATGATTTAGAGGAAGATCAAGTAGAGTTTATAAGGTATTTTAACAAACAAACAGATAAATATATAATACTCGTTAATGATGTAGTACTTCGAGATGGGCCACTTCCGTTTAACCATAAGCAAATTCCCTTTAGTGTACATAAATTTATTGATATACCACATCAGTTTTATGGTATGGGTATGGGCTATTTGCTAGAGCCTGTACAAGCAGCAGATGAGTCATTGTTTAACATGTCCATTGATCAAACTATAATGACAGTTAATAGACCATGTTTTATCAATTCTGCTCTATTTCCAGATATCGACGAGCAAATGGATAGTCTTTCTCCTGGTCAACTTATTTCCTTATCTGGAGATGTTGGCCCTGGGAATATAAGATATATGGATCCTGCTCCACTTGGAATTGATGTCTATAGAGTAAGAGAAGATTTATCCAACAGAGCAATATCGATATCAGGAGTTAATCCACTTTTAACAGCAGCACCAACACCAAATCAGCCAGTTCGAAATAACCTTATTAGTATAGAGAGTTCACTAAAGTTATTGAAAAAAGGAATAAAGAGTTGGGCAGATGGATACAAAGAAGCGTCAAAACAGATAATTTCTATAATGAGACAATTTTATACGGAAGATTATTTAGAGCAAGTAGATGGAAACGAAGAGAAGCCTAAGAGAAGGAAGTCTATAAGAATAGAAGGTAAGACAATAATAGATACTGAGAGTGGATTAGAGCAAGAGAATACTAGTGGTTACAGCTTTTTTCCTATTAAATCAGAGTATTTAGATCTGGCAGGAGATGTAGACATCGAAGTTAATACAGATACATTAGTTCCAATGAGTAATTCTTTGCAATTACAGAATTTACAGGCTGCATTTACAAACCTTGCTCCTATATTAGCAAACCCTCAAGTATTAGAATCTCCAGGATTAAACGAGATGGTAAGAGAATTTGTAGAACTTTCGGGATTGTCACCGAGAATTACAGAACAACTAGAGGAGAGATCAAACAAAGAGAAAACAGAAAGAGCATTTAAACAAGAAGAACTAATGTTAAATGGTGAGAACCTCCCTGGAATACCAGGAGAATCAGACAGCCATAAGATGGTGCATATGCTTACTTTAATGAAACTAAATGCATCTCTTAATGAGCGTAATATTACATTACAACCTACATTACAACAAGCAAGTGCAATTGATAACTTTAGATTAAGATTATGGAGTCATTTACAAACGGATATGCAGTCAAAATATGCATCAAGTGAATACGCAATGAGCCAAACAGAACAACAAGGTGCACAACAACAAGCCCCACAAACAGCTCCTCCTGAAGGCGGTGCAGGTGAAGACATATTGGGGCAAATATTAGCTAGCGCAGGCGGGCCTGGAGGAGCAGGAGCACAACCAATGAATAATTTAGGAGGAGTATAATGAAATTAACTGTAAAAAAATTAAAGAATGGAACAGAACAAAAGAGAAAATATGATAAAAATGAAAATATAATATATCAGTCTGATCTTCGCAAGGATAATTCTCTCCATGAGATGTGGTTCGAATTTGACGAAAAGAATAGAGAGACAAATTTTAGAACTTCAATGGGATCTCAGATCGAAACAAGATATGACGAAGATGATTTTGTCTACTATAAAAAGATTACAGATCCATCGGACGGGATTACAGAGATTTTTTGTGAATTTGATGAAAACAAACGACTTGTTAGAACAGTAACGATAATTAATGGAAAACTTTGTTAAACCAGTTTATTTTTAATAAAAAAAAAGATTAAAGAATGAAATTAATTGCAAAAAAATTACAGACGAAAACGCCATATTCTTTAAATATGAATACGCTTTTTTATTTTGATCAGAATAATTCGTTAAAATATACTTATGAAAATTGTGATGGAGTAGAATGTTGGACAAAGTTTAATTCCAAAGGTTGTCCCATATACGCAATTAACAATAGAATTTATGAAGAATGGATTGAATATGATAATGAGAAAGGTACGAAGACACGTATTTCTCATAAAGATAGAAGTGGGGTTTTGAAGAGAGAGTTTTTTCCTAAAGAGGGAGAACTTTCTACAGAAACTCCCAATATTGATGACGGTTTTGAATATATAGAAGAGGAAGTAGATATAGAACCATTTATTTTTAAAGACAAAAAAGATGAAAATATACAATGATCCGATATCGAGATTATCAAAAGGTCTAGAACAAGACGAGATAGATCAGGTCGTTAGTTTAATGGATAATAAAGGTTTTAAAATTTTAAGGAAATTGATAGAAAAGAGAATGGAAAGTAGGAAGGATTCTGTATTTATGCAGAAAATAACAAGAGATAATATAGACATAGTTTCCGAAGTTAAAGGAGCATTGGAAGAATCAAAATTTATATTTAGGTTACCAGAGAATATTTATAAGTTAAAGAAAAACGATAATGACACCAACTGAAGAACAAGATAAAAAGAAGTTAATTAAACGAGCCAGGAGAGTACTTGAGAGACTCAACAAGTTCAGAGCGAGTGTCATCCTTAATGATGGCCTTTTAATCACTCCAGTGTACGATGAGCAGTTTTTAGAAAAGAGATTTACACGATTAGGAAGATTTGAATTCTATCCCGTTACGGAAAAAGATAGAGAAGAAGCAAAAAAATTATTAAATCCGGAATATAAAAAGGAAGAAGAAAAGAGCAATTTACTAGAAGATTTGCAAGATAAAGCTTGAATTTAATTAAATTAATTGGTATTATAAATGGAAGAAAACAATAATGCTGAGCAGACAACTGCCTCCTCTGATCCAGGAACGCAGGAAAAAGCTCCAGCAGTAGCCTCTCCTCAAGGTGCGGAGAACGCTAAAAAAATAGAAGTCACCATCCCTCAAAACCCCACGTCAGAGGGAACAAAAGAAACACAGCGTAACGTCGAAGCTGAACTGGGTAAGATTCAGAAGTTACAAAAAGAGGTAAATGATCTTAGACAGGGCCGACAGGACTTGGACAAGAAGGCAAAAGCGTTTGAAAGGATTAATACCGTACTTGGTGGTGATCCAAATGCTTATGAAGCCTTTAGAAAATCCCTGAAACAACAAACAGGCGAGGATCTAGGATCTTACCAGGAGCAATTTCGAAGGTCTACAGGTGTTTCTCCTACAGGAACAAACATCCCGACTCAACAAGTTACTCCGCAAGCACAACAAACTCAGATTAGCAATCAGGATAATATATCTGCTAATGCTGGAAATGTAGGTCAGTCAGTTGACGTTAACGCTATCGGGGATATCATTGAACAAAGGTTAGATGCAAGGGATCAAAAAAACGTACGGAAGATGGAAACTAATACCGCATTAGAGAGTCTAATGAAGGCAAATCCATCTCTTGACTATAGACAGATGAAAGATGATGCTAAAGTACTGGAAGCACAGAATAAACTAAAAGATATACTTCAGTCTGCAGCAGGATTACAAGCAGCAAATCCGAATCTAACTATGAGCGAAGCCGTTGAAAGAGGGTATAGATCATTACCAGAATCGTGGAATTCAACAATTAATGAAGCACGACAAACTGGCGAACTTGCAGGTAAAGCTAAAGCATATGGATCAAATGTAGGTGCAGAATCAGGTATTACAGGAGGTTCTGGAACACAATCTACAGGAAGCTTTAAAGTTGACATGCTACCAGAAGATAAGGAAATGTATGAGAGAATGGCTCTTACAAGTCCTTCTGCAGCAAAACATTTCGCAGCAAGTATAGCAGGAAAAAAATAAATATTACCTGATAGATAAATCTAGAGTTTGTTAGAACAATAGATTTATTTTATTTGGAACTATAATGGCAGCAATTGAATACGATATAAATATCCAACACATGCCTAAGATAGTACGAAATATTTTCGGATGTAGACCAGAGGAGAGATCCACAATAGCAATGCCTGGACTTGATAGTGCAGCAATCTATTTAGGTGGGTTTGTCCCATTAGTACAGGGTTCAACAGCAGCTCCAACAGGAGCTGAGTTTGGTATTCCTGCATTAGCTGATGACGACAGAATTCTAGGGTTCGTATCTGGATTTCGTACAAAGGATGGTTCTCTTCCTCTTTGGGAAGATAATCGAAAACAAGGCACTATAGTCAACGGTACAGGAGAGTTACCTCTCAAATATACATTCAAATCAACAAACGACGAATCTAATAATCAACCAGCAAGTCCAGGAGAATTAGCAGTAATTACTCCTATTATGCCAGGTGATATATTAGAAGTTTCTTTATGGGGAGCATCAACTGTCTCCGTAGATAGAGGAACTACAACAGCATGGGGTACAACAACTTCATCTGCAAATATCGGAGTAGGAATGTCCGTTGACACAACTTATCATTTTGCGTTAACCGAATCTACAGCAGCAAAGAATCTAGCAAACTTAGATTTTATTACTGTAGAGCTTGATGGTAAGAAACCAAAATTATCACACAGAGTATATGTAATGCCAATTAGAAGTTTCGGGCAGTTCATAGCCGCAGATTAAGATTTACTTTACTAATATGAAAAATGGCACTTACACCGAATAATATTAACACATGGAATAAGGCAATTGACTCATATATCAAGGATGAACTTGAGCAGTCACCAAAATCGGTATACGATATGTTATTCAAAGTGGTAACAACTGATAGACTAGAATCTACAGATGTTCCTTACTCTGGATACAATCGTATGGAAGAAGTTTCGGATCTTGGTGATGCTGTAGAAGATGAAGTAAGAGAAGGTTACCCATATGCCTACAGAAGGAGACAATTCAGAAAGCAGTCAGTGTTTTCTTCCAACCTATTACAAACAGATCAAATAGGAGAAGTTGAAACAATGGCTCGTGACTTAGTTAGAACCCAAAAAACTTCTAGAGATTTATACGCAATGTCGATGTTTAGAAGAGCATGGGATACAGGTCAAGTGTTTGGAGATAGCAAACCGCTAATCTCAACACTCCATCCGCTAAAAGATGGTTCTGGAACACAGTCAAACACATTCTCAGGTGGAACACAGAGACCGCTTACTTATGAGAACGCTATATTACTTCAGGATGTATTACTTGATCAGATTTCAAATTCAAGTAATTTATTAACTGGAGGGGATAGCAACCATAATCACTTGATCGTAACTGGGCCAGAGAACAGAGAAGCAGCTTTCCAAGCAGCTAATCCAAATGGGCCAACTGGTCAACCGGATTCAACAGATAACAACCTAAATTACATCAAAAAAGGTGAAAAGTTTGATGTTTTGATTACAAAGTATTTCTCGTATCGAGCAGCATTCGAAATGGGTGAAACAACAGTAACTAAGACAGCTTCTGGAAACTTTTATGATGATATGTGGCTTCTAATAGATAAGAATATCTTTACTAAATACGCAAAAATGCGTATAGCAGAGACATATCCTACCTTCAAAGAAGAAACAAATCTAAAGAATGAAGCTTTAATCAGATATGTCTATGACAAGTATGATTGGGGATCTTCAGGTTATTTAGGTCTTGCAGGATCAAAAGGAGATAATACAACTTATTCTAGTTAAAGAATACGACTGGCTCCCGTAAGGAGCCCCTAGACTGTGGAAGGGTTAAGACAGTGGATTAATTAATACTAAGACAACATGTCAAGAACAAGATCATTTATAGGTTTAACACAAGAAGTAACAGATGGTATTCCTATTATAGTAAAAGGTGTTCCTAATATTCTCTTTGTAGGTACAGGAGACTGGTATACAGAGATGTCAAGACAACATCCATCAAAGGTTTTTAAGAGTTTACAGGCAGCAATTGATGCTGTTCCTGCAGGAGATGGATCTACTACTTATGGTAACTATAACACTAAAATCATAGTGCATGGTACTACAACAGTAACAACTACTGTTACAGTTCCAGCAACTAAAGCTGGAATAGAAATTGTAGGCACAGACCCACAATGGGGTAAAGCAGGAATTAATACAGCAACCGCACTTGGAGCTGGAGTTCCTATATTAAAAATTCTTGGAAACAATTGTGCAATTCGAAATCTTAGAGTTTGGGCAGAAACAACAACTCAAACTGGGGATGCAATTCATTTTGGAGATGCTACTTATCCTGCATTATACGGTTTAATAGAGAATGTTAGGGTACAAGGAGCAGTTTCAGGTTCTTATTTAGATTTTAAGAATGGAATTGTCATAAAAGATTCTAAGTACACAATAATTCGGAAAACTGAGGTTACCGGAGGTGCTAATACTGCAGTTGGTATATCTATAGAAGCAGGTGTTGGAAATGGAAAAAGGCATAGATTAGAAAATGTAAATGTACATATATTTAATGATACAGGTGACGCTGCAATACCTTTACAGATAGCAGCAGATCAAAACTTAGGGATAATACAAGGAGGAGAATATATTACACATTCAACTGCAGATGCAATCGAAATTGGTGGCAATGAATGGACGATTACTGGTGGTGGATTAGCAGCTAACGAAGACATTGTTGGTGTAGAAACACAAATTGACTGGAATGGTGCTCAACGTATAGTTGGAGAGTTCTATGTAAAACAACTTGGAGGAGCAACAGCTGCATCTCTATTCAGTGAAGCAAATGTTTAATTTAGTATCTTATTATTATGGATAGCTTAGGACAGAGAAATTACGTAAATACACTTAAAGAAAGTGGAGAATATGAAAGTGCTAAAGAGAATAGAGAAGCAGAGGTTTTTGTAAAAAAAGAATCTCCTTTGAAACCTCTTGGCACAAACTACAAAAAGAACAAATAAACATTTTGTTATACACATTTGATAATCTTGTCGAATGTGTGAAATAGAATATTTATACAAATGGAAACACTAGAAAAGTTAAAAGAACAAATAGTAAAAGAGAAGGAATCTTGCAAGACTCTTAAAGAAAACTATGAAGAGAGTCAGAAACTAGTTCTCTCTCTTGAAAATAAGTTAAAAAACCAACCTGATTATTTAGATAAAGAAAGTAGACATGGCTTTAAATTATTTCGCACAATTAGACGAATATTTAGTTGGAAACGAAGAAGCAGCTCATAGTCTAACTGCATCTTATGCTGATAATCAGGGCTCATTTACAATTCGTGGTATGTCACAGGTAATGTTTTACATACAGTACACACCAGCTCAAGATGGTAGGATTATAACATTACAAGTTGAGGCAGGCCCAAGTAGAAGCGATTTCTATAAGACAATAAGTATAGAATCTTCTACAACTGGTGATACAGCACATTTGAATCCAATAGTATTTACTGGAGCCACTGCGGCTGTGACGTATAAATGGAGATATTCCATACCTGTAGCAGATAAGGAAATAAGAATCTCTGCTAAAGAAGATGGAGTAGCCAATTTTGGAACAGTTAAAATTATAGTTACAGTATCAGGATTATAATGTCATTTAGAGATAAAGATTTTAACAATTTAGAAGCAAGTGATATACAGATTGGAGCTGTAGAAATAAAAAATGGTACTACAGATCAAAGAGCGATAGTTGATGGTTCAGGCTCATTATATGTTAAAGAGCAAACAGTAGGACAAGATGTATCTGCTAGTTCAAAACCAGTTGTTATAGCATCTGACCAGAGTCCTATAAACGTAGAATTAACAGGAACAGAATTAGCAAACGGACAAGTTACAGTAGATACAACAGCAGGGGGAGTTACAATAATAACGGCTAGCAGTGATAGACAAGGAGTGCTAATTAAGAATCAAGGTACAGTGGATTGTTATATAGGAACAGGAACGGTTACAACAGTAAATGGAGTGTTATTAGAGGCAGGAGAGTCAGTTCCAATGCCAACAGATAGTGAAATTAAAGGGATAACGGCAGCGTTATCAACAACAATAGGATATTTTAGTTATGCATAAACATGGCAAATTCGTATACACATAGATTTAAGATAAAATGTGCCGAGAAAGAAGTAATAGGTGAATTGAGTTTTAATGGAACAGGCAAAACAACAATCTCGATTGAGACTTTTACATGTAGTGTTAAAACTTTAGAAAAAATTCTTTCTCTATTGAAGGTGGTAACAATAATGCACAAGGATCTCGGAGAAATTGATGAAATAGAAATATCTAAATTATAAATTAATATAAAAACATTATGAGTCAAATAAGAAGACCAACTGAAATGATTATAGGGACTGTATCTGTTCCAGTTACATTAACAGCAGCATATGCAGGAAATACTTCAAGTGCTCAACGTATAGAGCCTTTTGAACAAATAGGTTTAGATATTTACTATGCAAGAGGTACAGCAGGAGATTCGATAGAGATAAAAGTTACCTTTGCAAGTTCTTTAAATGGAGTTCCAACAGCAGCCGAATATGCAAGTGAGTCGTCAATTGCAACAGCTTCAGGAGTTGGAACTGTTTACGAAAAATACTACACATTTACATCAAGTGCAGCAACACATCTTTTTGAATTACAAATACCAAATAATGCACAGTATATGAAAGTTGCAGTAAAAGAGACAGCAGCAGGAGCATTTGGAACAGCATATGTGAAGTTAATCACTAGACACGATAGCTAATACTTAATAAATAAAACCAATGATAGGATTTTATAGTACACAAGAAAATACTGGAGGAGTTACTCCGGGTTCTATAGTAGATGCTGATGTTAATGCAGCTGCAGCAGTCCAGTTTTCAAAATTAGAAGCTCTTAACCAAGGTGAGACTCTTGTAGGTAGTGCTGCAAATGTAGCAACTGCATATTTAGATTATCTTGTACAAGCAGGAGGAAATATAACAGGTGCAGTAGCAATAGATCCCGCAAATGGAAACTATTATACAGGTACATTAACTGGAGCTATTGTTCCAACAGTAGCAAATGGATCATATGAGAATGAGATTATGGTATTGGAGTTTACTCAAGATGGTGTAGGTAGTCATGGAGTTACTTGGCAAGCCGGATTTAAAAAAGCTGGCGGAACATTAACAATAGCCCAAGGAGCAGCTGAAATAACAACAGTAGCAATGAGATGGAATGCAGTGAATTGGGTCGAAATGGGAAGAAATATTAATTTGTCTTAATTTATAAAATAATAAAATGGCAGGATATCAAGTAGGAGATACAATTTTAAAAGTAGATGAAATCCAAGAACTTACAGCAGGTGCTGGTCTTACACTACCAGAAGTTTCTATTACAGTACCAAATACTGGAAATGTAGTTGGATTAGCAGTAACTGGGAATGATACAACAAATAACCCAGATACTGTAACAATAACTACGACTACTACGGGAAATAGTTTAACTGTTGATCAAAATGGTAGTGTTGGTGTAGATATAAGGTATGATGGAGCAATACATGTAGAGAATACTGGAAGTACTGGAATAGGTGTTGGAGTTTATTCTGATATAGATGGGACAGCGTCAGCCCCACTACTATCTGTTCTTGCTGATAACATTGCCTTTGATCAAAATGTTACATCTTTTATTACTGATGGAACACTATATGCTGGTTTTTACCAAGCTAGATCTGTGTCTGGAGGTAGAGTTTTACAAATTGATCAGGATGTAGCAGACACAGCATCTCCATGTGTATTAATAGATGATGAAAATACTAACGGGGCATGGGGGTCTTTAACTATTCAATCGAAAAGAATTGCTCTTAATATAGATAAACAGGAGGGAACTGCAGATGCTGTAAAAATTAACGTGGATTCTAATGCAATAGGACTTAATATAGATAAAGATGTTACTGATGAAAATGCTACACTTGGATGTATAGATATAAACCAAACATCTGTTGTTACAGATGCAGCAACTTATACAAAATCAGGACGTATAGCTAGAATTACAAGTGCAGTAACAGAAACCTCTGGAGCAATAACAGATACAGCTGTTATTTTAGAATTAATCCAATCACATGCAGATGCTACTGGAGATGTAATAAAGATCTCAAATGCAGGAACTTCAAATGGGATAACAGTAGATGCAAATGGTAACGTAGGAACTTCTGTAGCAGGTGATGGAGCAATACATATTGAAAATACAGGAAATACAGGTATAGGATTAGGAGTTTACTCTAACATAGGAGCAACAGCTGATGTTGAATTAGTAAGTTTCAAAGTAGATAATGCAGCTTTCGATCATGAGGTAGTAGAAGTATTCAATGATGGTGCAGGAATTGCAGTATTAGTAGATCAAAATGGGGCTGAAAGTGCATTAAAGATCGATCACGATGATACAGGAGCAAATCCATCACAATATATAGATAGAGATGGAGATAATGCGGCTGATATTTATGCATTAAAGATAGATTGTGATAATGGAGGTGCAGGATTACCTGGAGCAATAGATGTTTCAAGTTTTGCACAGGATGAGCCAATATTGAAGGTAGTTGCAGATACGGTAAATACAGAAGGAACACTAACTGGACAGTTTCCAGTAGATATGGGAGGAACAGTATATTATGTGCCTCTATATACGACAGGTACAACAGTTTAAAATTATTTAAATTATTAATTATGTCAGATAGACAAAAAGGTACACATTTAAAAGGGCCACTTTTCGTAAATGAAAATGGAGATTCTACGATAGATGTTTTTGATGGTACAGGAAGGCATGATATTACAGGAAGTTTATACGTAAATGGAGTTTTAATCAGTCCTGGTTCTGGATCAGCAGATAACTTGGCAATAACAGTATCCAACGATGGTACAGGAGAGTATGATACTGGGGATTATGCAAATGATGATGAGGCAATACAAGCAGCGATTGATGATGCAGCAGCTGCAGGAGGAGGTTATATTGTTATCTATCCTGGGACATACGAGATTACTACAAGGATATCAATTACTAGTTCAAACATTCATATTCAGTCTTTAGTTCCCAACACAACAATACTAAAGGCAATTAGCTCGTTATATGTAGGTGGAAACGATCACTGGTATGGATTAATTGATGTTAGAGCGTCTTCAAATGTTGTTGAAAATTTATCCTTCAGAGGATTATATATAAATTGTAACTTACAAAACAAAACACAAGCAATTTCTCTAACCTCTGGATCATATGCCTCAAACTTTTATATGAAAAATGTTCTTATTGAGAATTGTAAAATGGAGAACATGGGTAGTGGAGTTGGTGATACTGCTAGGGCTGAATTACAAATAAATAGTGGAAGAGCTCAGTTTTTCGATCTTGCACCTATTACGGATGTAACTGTAAAAGATAATGATTTTGGCTATTCTGAATATTTCAATATATACATATTAGGAAACGATGTTGAGCGACTGTTCGTATTTAATAATGAGCTTCATGACACAGAAAGTCATAATATAAGTTTCGTCCAATATGGAAATGAGGTTGCTTCTCCAAATTCAAAGAGAAGATCTCATCGTGACTGGAAATTCTATCATAATCACTATTACGATAGTCATAATAGAGTCTCTGGTTCAACAGAAGCTGCTATTAATGATCAAAATAGATCAGGAGTATTTGGAATTGAAATTATAGGAAACCATTTTGATGGTTGGACAGGCGTTAATAGTGATGAGAAGATGATTAATATCCATGGAAGTTGGGATGTGACAATAAAGGATAATCGATTTGAAAATTCACACCAATGTATATCTTTTGGACAATCTTGGTCAGGAGCTAATTATAGTGTCATAGATCCTTGTAATCAGGTCAGAGTAGAAAATAATCTATTTTACAGAAATTTAAGGGTTCAAGATAGTGATACGAATATCAATGCTATGTGGAAGGATAATATATTTTACGAGGTAGATTATGCGTTTGCACATTATTCTAGACATTTTCCTTCTACCATCTTAAATAATATCTTTGTAAACACTCCTAAGAATCCACTTAGTGCGACAGATCATGAAGAATCGTGTTTATTCTTTAATCCTGAGGGCTGGACTGTTAGGAATAATACATTTATAGAGAACAGAGCTCTTGCTGATCCTACTGTAGTTCCAACTTTATCTGAAGAATCTGGAAGTAATAGTTTGGGAATCAGAACTTACTATGTTGTATATAGTTTTGTTAATTGTGATGATGAGGAGACTTTGGTTTCTGGTGAAGCCAATACTACGATAGCAGATAATAAAGTCTTAGGAGTAACTATTCCGTTCATAGGAAATAATAAAATTCCAATAGGAACTTATAAAGTAAATATATATGTTGGAACAGCGTCTGGAAATGAGACATTACAAGGTTATATTCCTGTTGCTTGGAATATAGAACAGGATGATGTTCGTTTCGAAGCAAACAATTGGAAATGGCTTGAACCGAATACTGGTTTAGTAGCAGGATCGGCAATGCCAGTGTCCAATACTTGCACGGCAAAAATTAAATATGGGATAACTGAATTGAAGGGATTTGGGGATAGGTTACTTATGCCTAATGAGTACGATGGGAATAAATTTTACGGTATGTCTACGGGGGCTATGTTGATGGATGTGGATACAAGAAGAATATTGGGAAAGAATTACTACATAGAAACATTGCCACAACAAACAACAACAGCCTCGGATACAAAAGAAATAGGAAATACAGTTATAGATCAAGGGAATGTTACAGGAGCAACTAGTTTTGACTTTTACCAAGGAAATAAAATACAAGGGACTCTTACAGGAGATATAACGGCAACGATTGAGGATGGACAATATATTGGACAGGTAGTTAAACTAATATTAGTCCAGGATGGAGTAGGAGGACATGGAGTAACATGGCCAGCCAACTTCAAAAAAGCTGGTGGAACTCTATTAATATCACAGGGTGCAAGTGAGGTAACAAAGATTCTTATGGAATGGGATGGAACGAATTGGAACGAGATAACTAGAGCACTTAATTTAAGTTAAATTTAAATGGCAAGTACAACATTTGATCAAGTAGGAAATTATGGATTTGGAACTGTTAAAACTGTTCCTAGTCCTGCAGATACAGGAACTACTTTAGTTCTTGATACTGGACATGGTGCTAGATTTCCAGTAACTGCATCTGGATTATACAATTTATCTATCTATCCTGCAGGAAGTAGACCTTTAGCTTCAAATGCAGAGATAGTTCGAGTAACTAATAGGGCTACAGATACGTTTACAATTACAAGAGCACAAGAATCTACAAGCAATAGAACAATTCTTGTTGGAGATTATGTGATGCTAACCCCAACCAAAAAGATAATAGACGATATAACAACAGCAACAAATGTAGCAGAGGTTGCGGTCTCTGAGGGGTGGAATGCAGATTCTAATACATGGACTTATGCCTCTGCTACAACGTTTACTATTACAGGCAATTTTACTTTAGTTTATCAAAAAGGAGTTAAGCTTAGATATAAACAAGGTGGAGCATACAAATATGGAATAGTCGAAAGTAGTTCATATGGAGCTCCAAATACTACAGTTACTCTAATTGCAAACAATGATTATTCTATAGCTAACAGTGCAATAACAGATAATTATTACTCTCTTGTTGAGGCACCTTTGGGTTGGCCAGATTGGTTTGCATATACACCGACTTGGACAGGAGTTACTGCAGATCCTGTGCTTGGTAATGGAACAATAATTGGGAAATCTAAAATTTCAGGATCAAAAACTTTAGATTTTAGAATATATTTATTACTTGGAAGTACAACAACAACAGGAACTGGCGTTTGGGAATTTGGAATACCATCTGAAGCTAATAGTGCAGAACCTAATTTGTATGGAACTTGTGTAGGTAGAAATACTGGAGTCCAAACTTACACCGGAGTTAATCTTGTAACGAGTCCTGCTACCAGAGTAGTATTAGCAGATTCCTCTTCTGTGAGTTCTTGGGGGCCTACAGTGCCTTTTACTTGGGCAAATTTAGATTTTTTGAGAATTGATGGGAGGGTGGAATTATCATAATGTACGGACAAGACACTTATGGAATAATTTATTATAGTGGTGATGGAGTAGATGCAAATTTACTTCGAGCTATTAATGAGTTTAGAAGACAGGATCAATTAATAAGATCTAATAATTTTGAAGACGAAAGTACAAACGCATGAATTTATCAGAAATGCGAATCGAAATAGCTGATAATTTAGGTATACTTGCAGATGATGGAGTAACTATTACAAGTCAGCAAGTAACATCAGATACAATTGATAGAAGAATAAATTATGAATACAGAGAAAAGTTATTTCCTATATTTGGCGATAAGTTCCCTGACGATTTTATGCAGAGTACTATTTCTCTGGCTTTATACACGTCTACAGGAACAGCAGACGCATCCTCAACTGCTAGCACTCTTGTGGCTACAACAAATATGTTCGACAATTCTATGGTCGGTCTTACTATTAAGAACAGCACAGATAGTGATGTTAGGGAAATAGCAACATATGTGAGTCCAACAACAGTTACTGTTACTAATGCAATAGATGATGATTGGGATGGTGATACTCTTTATGTTTTTGGAAATGAATATCCACTTCAAGGTGATGCTGCAGATGCAAGAGATATCTCAAGAGTTGATATTAAGTATTCTGGATCAGATACCTACTATGTGCCTGCAGGAAGGGAAAACTATAATGAAATAAACTTTTATGGTAATGATGCTTATAGTAAATCAGATCCAAAATGGTACTTAACATCAATAGATCAGGCAGGAAATCAAATTAGAGCTGTAGGAATCAGACCATTTCCTGAAGATGAAACTGGCTCATTAAAAATACGATATATCGAAAGACCAAAGAAATTAGGAGCTGACAGCGATCAACCAATTTTAAGTCCTATTGGATTTTGTGATACCATAGTCGAAGGAGTAACCACTTGGGGATTTAGAAAACTAAAAGATACTAATAGTGCAATACAATATCAACAATTATATGAACAGTCAAAATCAACTATGGTTACTACATATAAACCAAGATCCAGACATGGTAAGAAAAAGATGAGACCATCAAGAATATATACAACTATGCAAAGAAGGTCTATATAATGGCAAAAGATAAAGAAAGATTATACTGGATAAACAATTTACTCGGTATAAATCAGAGACAAAATGCTGATGATATACCTGAGAATATGAGTTATGTGACAAAAAATGTGTCACTAGATAAGTTTGGAATATGGGCAAAGAGTAAAGGTAATGATATTTTAGGAGTAACAGGAATTGGTAGGGGTGTGTATGGATTAGAGCAATATAGAGCTGTAAATGCTGTGCAGAATATTCATGCTATAAAAGCAACAGATCTTGAATCTTATTCGTACACCGCTAATACTTGGACAACGATAGATGCAAGCCAATTTGGAAATCAGGTAAGAACAGAAAGTGTAAATTATATAAATCGGGTATATTGGTTAAATGCTTTTAATAATTTATGTTACGAAAGCGAAGGAACATGCACAAATGTTGGAGCTGGAGGTAACGAAATAAAGGGATTGGCTATAGCAACGGCTCAAAATACACTTTTTGTTGGAGGTGTTACTTCAATAGCAGGATCTGGTGTAGACGAACAAGATAGAGTCTATTACTCGCTCTTTGACAATACAAATAACGTTCCAGATGATCAACTTTATGATACTGGAGATACAATGGCTACAAGTTCGAGATGGTTTACACTGCAGGCTAGAGTAAGAGCATTGCATGCCTTTAGTGCAGATAATTTGTTATATGCATTTTCTGATAGAGCAACATATAAGTATGATATGAGATTTGAAAACAATGCAACTGGTCTTGTAAAGGTGTTTAGTATAGGAGCAGCTAATCCAAGAGCCGTAACAGAAGTAAATGGATGGATGATCTGGATGGATAATAATGCTAGAATATGGGCTTGGGGAGGTGCAGGATTGCCAATAGATTTAGGCTGGGAGATAGATGATGATACACAAGAAGAGGCCTTTATTGCAAAAATAGATAGAACGAATTTAAAAAATGTTTGTCTTGGATCTTTGGGCAATAAATTATATGTTTCTATTGGAGATTTGGATTATTTTGATGTTCATTATGATAATGCTGTACTAACTTGTGTAGTAGATCAAAAGTTAAATAATATAAGGTGGAGTGCAGAAGATTGGCAGTTTTCTCCTACAATTTTTAAAACGATTAATAATGTAGGTAAGGATATTCTATTATGGAGTCACGAAAGTTATTTTGAAAATACAGATAAAGACGTTTACCAGACAAATCAAGGATTTGATTATGATGGGACGGGTATTAGCTCTTTTGCTAGAACTAAATTTACTGGAGCGGGGAATCCAATGGTAACAAAGGAGGCAAAAGAGCTATTAATAAAATACAGACCACAAAGGAACAATAATACATACCTAAAGGTGAGTTATGCAATAGATGGAAAAAGATCATATACAGTACTAAGTGATCCTGAGAATAATATAACAGACCATGGTGTTTTAGATATGTTTGATGCAGACCATGGTTTGAAGTTTGATAAAGTTGCTAAGATTGCCTTTCCTGGTGGGGTTAACTTTAGAACTATTAGTATAGAAGTTGGTAATGATCAATTAGGAGAATCCTTTGAAATATCAGGAATAGGTATAAGATACATGGAAAGAGGAGATTTAGATTTAGTGTATGGAGCATGACAATAGATTATTTTGAAAAACAAGATGAGACTAGAAAAGTTACTTCTGACCCTTTGGACGGTAATGATATCGTTGCTCAAAGGGTTAATTCGGTCTTATCGCAAACAATCGGAAATCAAGTAGTAACAGGAGATTTGGTAGTAACAGGAAGAATAATAGTAATAGATAGTGACAATAATACAAGAGTAGTAATTGGAAACATAGTATAATGGCATATGGAATAAGGGTATCTAAACCAGGTAAATCAGCTTACAGTACAGATAAGCGAGATTTATACCTGAGAGAAGATAAACCGATGTTAAAGATAGCACAAGAGGTGTCTGGCTCTTTTACAATTTTAGCAGCAGATGTAGTTGGTTCTGTAACATTGAACCATAATTTAGGGTATCAACCTATTATATTTCTGTATATGAGTTTGGACACTGGAGACAGTACTAATTTTGTAATGGCTCATAACGGATTAACCTATATTTCTGATTACGCACCTGGATATTACACTAATAGTACAGATCTATATATAGAAGCCAGAAGATTAGCTCTTACACCAATTGGTGATGTTACAATTTACTATAAAGGTTGGATATTTTATGATCCAGATGATTCGATTACAGGAACTGGTTCTAATGTTTTTGATAATAAAGATACGTCAATAATTATATCTAAAGATGGAATAGATATACAATATGGAAAATCTTATAATGATGATGATCTTGTAACATTTGGAGATTTTGGATCAGTAAAAGTCAGTCAATCAGGACAAGGAAGTATAGTAACAGGTGGTTCACCAACAGGAACAACAAATATTGCACATGGATTATCTGGAACACCTGGGTATATAGTTTACCCAAGCTTAACAGTGGATAATGAGGCATTTATAGCTGGTGCAGATAACACAATAGGAATTGTAAATTGGTGTGAAGCTTATGTAAATGGTACGAATCTTGTTGTTATAGCAACCGCAGATATAAAATTTTATTATTTAATATTTGAAGAGTTCTTACCATAATGGCAGTAATGGAATTTACTACAAGTGGAAATGATGTAAGAAAGGTTACAGATAGAGAAAAGATTTTTACATCTGAAAAACAGACGTTTCAACCATTTGAGACTGTGAATCTAGTAGTAGTACATGATGTTACAGATGCAGTAGCTGTAAGTGGATCAACACCACATAGCATGGGATTTGTACCTGCATTTATAGGAAAGTATAGAACAGATACAGGTATTGGTTGGAGCGGATGGAGTAATTTACCAATAACGGCTGGACTTGGTGCTCTAGATTCGTGGAGTGTATATATTACAAGTACAACTGTTGTAGGAGAAGTTTTTACTATACCATTTGTATACCTTGCAGTAGAATGGGAATTAATGTTAATGCCGATAGATATATCAGTAACTTAAAAGAATATGGCTAATAATTTACAACAAAATAGTTATCAACAGGGGTTTAAACCCTTTACAATGCCTAAAGTGGATTTAGGTGGAATTTTACCGGCTCAAAGAGCTCCTCAATCGGGAAGACAATCTAGTCAGGTCAATGATTTGATAAATCAAATGGGTTCTTTTTTAAGACCAGAAATACCTTTAACAAAACGATTAGGATTTGAGCAGTTTGCAGCACCAGAAAGGCAAGCATTTAAACAATTTGGACAACAGTCTTTAAGACCTGAGTTTGAACAATTTACGTTAAAACCATTTCAAAGAGAATTTGCAGCAACGTCTGCAGTTGCTGGGCCATCTGGAAGAAGAGGTCAACAATATGGTCAAGCAAGTACGTTATTGGAAAAGGGGTTTCAAGATCAATTAGAAGAAGCAAGGACAGTATTTGAGGCAATGGCAAGAGAGAATTATGAAAGACAACTAAAAGATTTAGGGCTGTCTCCTACACAGTTTACAAATATAGGATTATAATTAAATATAACAAGAAATGGCACAAACATCGGAAGATTTTTTAAATAGAATAACAGGACTAACACAACAGTTGGGAGGGACTCCACTTCCAACAGGACAGGATATAATGAGTGAACTATCTGCACGTGTTGGTGATTTTGCTCCACAATATCAGGAACTTAGAGGTGCAGAGGCTGCAGCAACAGCTGCACCAACTTCTGTTCTTGGAGATCTTGCACAAAGATTTGGAGGAGGAGGAGGAGCTGGCCCAAGTGCATTTAGATCGTTACAAAGTGCTATGGAGGAAAGAGGAAGACAGTTTGGTACTGCAGATGTTTTAAGGGATATACTAACTCAGCAACAGGGAACTTTGGGAGGTATAGGACAAAATATTCTAGGTCAAGCAGAATCAGGAAGACAAAACATAATGGATCAGATAAATACATTAATGCCTTTATTTCAAACATTAGCAGGACAAGAAGAAGCTGCTAGAGGCAGGAGTGCTGGTCAGTTGGATATTCAAAAGCTAATAGATAGTATACTTGGAAGGGATAAAGACCAAACACAAGATATTCTTGAACAAACAGGAGTAAATGAATTTGGAGGTACTGGACAATTTACAAGACCTGGAACACAAACACAACGAGAAGGATTGGATGTTTTTTCTGGACCAAGTATAAATGAACAGTTTGGAATAAATATGTTTAACAGACCTGGAGCTCAGGCTATGTTTGGAGAAAGACAAGTTCCTGGACAAATACTCGGAGGAGATGGAGGAGGTGGAGGGGGAGGATCTAATTTTTTACAGGGATTGAGCAGATTAAGTCCAGCAAGTAATTTATATAATATACCTTCTGATATCGGACAGGGTTTTCAAAGTATACGTAATTTATTTAGATAATAATTATGGCAGGATTTTCAGATTTTTTAAGAGATATAGGATTAAGCGTAAGTGCTCCAGAAAGGCTTTTAGGAGGCGCTGCAGAAACGCTTGGAACACTGCTTGATCCTACTTTCAAAAAAGCAATATTTTCTCCACAAGAATTATCTTTAGGAGAAGCTCAACAAATTATGCAGTTTAAACCACGACCTTTAACTAGTGAAGAATTTAAAAGAACGGAACGTGAAGGTGGATTAATGACTGGACTTAGAGGTGCAGCAGGTTTAGGGGAACAGGCTTTAACTTTTGGTACACCAACAGGAATGGGAGGTCAAGCTCTAACAGGAACGCTTGGAAACATTCTCTCAAGTCCAATTCAAAGAGGTGGAATAGAAGGTGCACTAGCAGCATTTGGAGCAGGTGGTGGTGGTCTAGAGACAGCTATGGGTGCAGGTTTAGGAGCAGGTGGTGGTGCAGTAGGACAAGCAATAGGAAAAGGTTTAGGAAAGCTTGGAGAAGGTTTTGATGTTGGCCCAACTAAAGTTGGTGGATTTTTACAAGAAAAAGGAGAATCAGCTCAGCTTAATGCTTTAAAAAGATTTGTCGGTATGAAACCATCTAAAAAAGAAGGTGGTATTGGATTGTTAAAGGATGTAATGTCTGCTTCAAAGAAAGCAGGAATGGATATTGGCTCTCCAGACGATGCATTGTTATTAAGTGCAGATTTATTTGATAATTGGGGAGGTGTTGTACGTGATGAAGCTACAAAATTAACGCAACAGGGAAAGAAAATAAACGCACAAGAAATTCTTGATTCTTTATTAAAAAAAAGAAAGAGCGTGTTATCTTCTGAAAAAGGAGCCATTGATAATGTTATAAATGATATTACACAATGGATAGGTCAAAATGGAGATGATGTATTAAGTGGATACAGTTTGAAACAACTTATCGGATCTAAAGGAAAGTGGGCTTCACCATTTGATACAAGTGTTACGCCAGCTAGTAAAGCTGCATACGAGGATGCATACAAAATATTAAACAACCAGTTTGAAAATTTAATTGGAGGAAAATTTAGAAAAGCTAATAAGAATGTAGAATTGGCTTTAAATATTAAAAATTGGGCTGGTAGAGCTGAAAATTCTGTAATACCGGCAGGAATAAACTGGTCAGATCCGATTCAAGATTTAGGAATTGCAGGTACAGTTCTCGGTGCCTTAGGTGGAGCTCCTGTAGCAGGAGGTCTGGCAGGATTAGGTACAGCTGGGGCAGCTCAACTAGCACAATCACCAAAAGGCTCTCAGGCAATAGGAGGATTACTACAGCAATTAGGACAAGGTCAAATACCAGGAGTTCCAGGATTGGCAGGTAAAGGAGAGCAACTTTCACAAATACTTGGAAGGGGAGGAATACAGGTAGGACAAGGATTACAGGGATTAATGGATGGTGGACAACCACAAGATACTTTACAAACACAACAGATGCCACAACAAGGAATAGGAGATATACTTGGTACTCAAGCAGGAGGAGGACAAGCACCTGTTGGATTAGATCAAGCATTAGCAGGTGGTGGAGTTCCAAGTGGAGGTATGCCTCAACAACAGCAACAGATGCCACAACAAGGAGCATTTAATCAGGCGACTATCGATAAGTTAAGTCAATTAGCATTATTACAAAATGCTGGAGTACCAGCACAACAATTAACACCACTTCTTATGGAGGCAATTTTAGGAGGAGGAGCAGATCAGGATGTACAATCATATTCTCAAGGAGTAGAAAGAGGACTCATAGATATAGGAAAAGTACCTAAAGACATACAGGGAAGTGTACTTCAGGATCTTCTTGGAAGAGGAGTTCAGATACCAACAGCGGAAGGTAAGATAACAGAAGCACAACGAACATTCTCCTCAGTACAGCAAGGTGCACAAGAGGCTTTGAATTTAGTAGAACAGGGTGTAAAAACAGGGCCATTATCAACGATTTTAGGGAAGGCTGGAGAAAAGGTTGGGGTTGCTGGAGCAGGAACAGATTTGCGAGCATTACTCAGTAACTTAAACTCTATGCTTAAGAGTGAAATCTTTGGAGCAAGCGTATCTCCTCAAGAGATGAAAAGCTTACAGGATTCTGTACCTTCTCCAACTGATCAAGAGTCAGTTATTAAAACAAAGTTAAAAAGATTGATACAAAGAATGGAAACTATGAGATAAATTTTTAAAAAGAACAAAAACGCTCCAACAAAAAGAAAAAGAAAAAATAATTTAATATTTAAATTTATGCCTTGTCAAGGTAAAAAATATAAGAAAAAGAAGAGAAAAGGTGGAAAGCGAGGTAAATAATGAACACGGGCCCAATACAGCATCCGAAAAAACACGGTCACGAAGAGGCTACATTCCCTACTGGTTTTCCAAATAAAACCGATTCTACTATTTCGTATAATCCTGTTTCACGACAAATAACAGTTGAGCCAGTTGGATCATCATTCGCTTATTGGTTAGCAGGAAAGAAGTACACAATAACATCAGCACAATCCTTAATACACGCTAATACAACAGGAGTTTATTATTTTTATTGGGATAAAGATAATGTTTTACAACTTACAACAGATTTTTGGGATATTGCTAATGATGTATTAATTTCATATGTATACTACAATGCAGATTTAGTTGACGGTTTTCATTTTGAAGAAAGACATTCAGCCCAAAGAATTGGTAAGCATCACGAAGAGTTACACTTTACTACTGGGACTTATTGGCGTTTAGGTGGTGGATTAGGCATTTCTGATTATACAATACAGCCTGTAGCACCAGCTGATAGCGATAATCAGTTTGCAATTGCTACTGGAGTTATCCATGACGAAGATATAGATAAAACACTAGACGCATTAGTAGCAGGAACGTATCAAGTATTCTATAGAACAGGAGCAAGTGGTACATGGACATGGACAGCAAATAATGTACCACTACTATCTGCTATTGGAGGATATATACAATACAATCAATTCACTGGAGGGGCTTGGCAACTCACCCAAGTTGGTAATAACAATTATGTGAATATGTACGTAATGGAGACATTATCACTTGATGGTGATTACCAACATTTTATGATAATAGGTCAGAATTTTTATGATAAGTTAGCTTCTGCTCAAGAAGAAACTATTAGTGATTTATCATTTGGGCCGTTACCATTTGAGGAATTTATTTCGAGTTATAAGATCACATTTAGAACTGGGGCTGCATATACAACTGAAGGTAAGTGTCGAATAGCAGCATTATTAGATACAAGACCAGTTACAAGAGCAAATATAATAAGTGCATCTCCAAGTACTAACCATAACTCACTATCGGGTTTACAGGGAGGTACAACAAACGAATATTATCATCTAACAAGTGCAGAGTATACAACTATTAATTATATCGACCAAGACGTTACTATAGGTTCAAGTCCAACTTTTGATGGAACTAATTTTACAGGTATAGATATTTCTGCAGGAACTAATTTGACTGCTAGTAACGGAATATTGCTTACAGATGACAATTTAACTGCTGTTCCTGGGGAAATAGATCATGATACACTATTGAATGTTCATCAGGATGTAAATATAACAGACTCACCTACTTTTGCAGGTATTAATGTTGATGGCACATCTACGTTTAATGATTCTGGGACTGATGTAGATTTTAGGGTGGAAGGAAATACTGATGAGAATTTAGTGTTTGTAGATGCCAGTACTAATCGAGTTGGTATTGGAACGAATGCTCCTATCGTAAAACTTGAGGTAAATGGTTTTGTCCTTGCAAGAGGTAAATTTAATACCATTAATGATAATGGCTATTGGCAGCAAAATAGTGGAGGAACGAGCAGAAATGTAATAAATCTCGATTTTAACGACCAGATAGTTATAGGAGCCGATGGTCAGAATGACCATACAATTATAAATGCTGGATCAAGCAAATTAGTAAAGACGAAAATTCTTAGACAAGATGATACATCTGATAGTTACGACGAAAATACGGTAATATTAACTGGTTGGGGATATAAACAAGGTGATAATAGTTACAATATGACTGAAAGAATAAGCTTTGGGATTACTTTCTCATCTGCTCCTGTAGTTGTTGCAAATGTTAATGGTGTAAAAATATCAAGTATTCCAGCTGATATTACGGAGCTAGGTTCTGGTGCACTTGGAACAAATTTACTTACTGAATCAATCTCTACAAGTGGTTTTACTGTAAGGCTCATGAGGGCAAGCTGGGATGGAACAGACCCAGGAACTCTTGGTTCGAATGCTTATTGGGGATATACTTGGTTTGCTGTAGGTAAGTTAAATTAAAAATTTTACTTTTTAACGATTTTATGGCACAATATAGCAAGTCTTGATGAATATTGTAATCCAAAAGCTGGTCGTGATCTTTTGCAAATGAGAAAATTGCAATATTTGTCAAGTATCTATAATTTTATATAAATGTTATGAAAACAATACAATTAAAAGAACTTCGTTTACCTCTTCCAACTGGTGGATTGTTAAATGAAGATAATCAAACCTATGGATACTTAATTAACACTTGTGTTAATCATCTTCCTAAAGGTGGTTGGTCAGTCAAAGAGATGAAAGATTCACTTAAAATTCAAGAGAAAGTAGATGCAGCAAAAAGTAAAGAAGCTGAAATATTAGAATTAGAGGATGCTGAGTTTGATTATTTTTACAAAAAGCTTAGCGAAATGGCATGGGGACTTAGAGATAAACAAATTGTAGAGTTTCAAGATTACATTGATAGAATCAAAGAAAATGGAGATCAAGAACATAATCAACCTACTACCCAGGAGGGGGAGCAATCCTAAAAGATTGTTTACCAATACAATAGTACTTCACTGGGATGGAGTTAATTATCAAACAACTGGAGTAGATCTAGCTAGAAATATCGCTTCATATTCTATCAGAACTAAATCTTATGCAAAGACAATACAGTATCATATTCGTATCACAAAGAATGGAGAAATCTTACAATGTGTAGATCTAGATGATAGATTATATCATGCAAATAATTTGACAATAAATATGTCATCCATATCAGTATGTATAGAGGGTTGTAATCCAACACAAGAGCAGTATAACTCTCTATTAGAGATTATGGATTATCTGAAAAGGAGATATAAGATATCAAGAGTAACTGGGCATAGAGATTTTGTAAAGACTCAATGTCCAGGAGATATGGTATACTCTTGGATAGATAAACTAAATATAATTCAACCAATAAAAGCAATGAAATATAATGCAGGTGATGAAATAAAGAAAGCAAATACTAGCAAGAACTTGATTATCAGACGTGATGCTGATGGCTCATCTGATGACATCCTAAGTCCATCCATCACATCAAGAGATACAATGAGAGTAATAGGTCATGTAAAGAGAGGCTGGAACGGATTAGATTATATAGATGTACAACAATTGGAGAGGACAGGATGGGTAGCTCAAAAGTATACAAAGTTTTTCAAAGCAGCAGATAAGATAGAGCAAGAGGATAACAAAATGCTTCTAGCTCAAGCAATTAATATACTTAACAAGATTAAGAATAATTTATAAACAATAAACAATGGAAGAAATTCAAGAATTAGCAAAACTAGTAGGATTAGTACCAGATACAAGGTATCTAGCCTATGCAGTTTTATTCCCTTTAGCAGTTTCAATGTTAGTAGAGTTTTTTAAATGGCTGTACGGATTAGTCTTTAAAAATAAACCAGGAAGTGGAATGAAAACTAATTTGCAGTTAGTAGCTTCTGGTATTTTAAGTGCATGGTATTTGTTCGTAGTATATGGAGGTAATCTAGAAGTTAAAGAGTATCTTGCAAAAGGCTTGGTATATTCCATTATGTTTGCAAAATTATCAAGTTACTACTACAAGGGATTGCCAGGACTAAATGAACTTCCATATTTAAAGAATATAAACACAAGAACACTATTTGAAGGAATACAAGTATTAGAGGAAAAGATAAAGACAAAGATAGAAGAGAAGAATGAACCAGTAGGTTAGGACATAGGAAACTTGTATAAACCTATGTCAGTTAATATCGAGAGTGAGAGGATGCGAGGCGTCCTCTCACTCATTCACCACTATTCACCACTTTCTGCCTTTTCTGGATGTTTCTGGTCATAATAGTTACATTTTAATGTTACGATTAAGTCTTCTAGATTAGTGGTCATAT